>Ga0326728_10003251_pt1 | contig 51099 bp, 34 predicted proteins | sample MB3enrmetagenome_FD_207602 | JGI IMG/M metagenome (GOLD analysis project Ga0326728, IMG submission 207602) | Lab enriched peat soil microbial communities from McLean, Ithaca, NY, United States - MB31MN | ecosystem: Environmental > Terrestrial > Soil > Wetlands > Peat | place: USA: New York... | reverse complement strand
CGGCTTAGAACGGTCAAACTTTTCCTTCGCCATGCCCTTACTTCCCTTCCGTTGGACTTTCCTTGTCGCGCGCGGACCCGCCGCGGACGAAAAGCAGTTGGCCTCAGTACGAGGCGTAAACCTTGAAATACCGCTGGCGAAGACCCTCCGCCACCGCCTCCACCGCTTGCAAATAACGCTCGCGGGTCTGGGCCTGATCGGATACCGGCAGCGCCTTGTACAACGACTCCGCTTCCCTGCCCAGCAAACCCGCCTCCAGAATGGCCTCGAAGGCGCGAATCCCCTGTTTGCGGCGGGCCACCCGGCTCAAAAAGACTTCGATCTCCCCAGAAGAAAAGGCCAGATCGATCAAGGCATGAAGCTGAACGTACCCCGCTTCGTCCTGAACGGCAATCGCCGCCTGTTCAAACTTCATTCCCTGCCCTCACCTCAAGCTTCGCAAGCCGATTCGCCTTGCCTATACTGAAACCGCAGCGGCGACAATAGCCCGCTCTGGGGAGATTCTAAATGGAGCGGGAGACGGGGATCGAACCCGCGACCAACAGCTTGGAAGGCTGTGACTCTACCACTGAGTTACTCCCGCCTAAAAAGCTGACAGCCGTCAGCCGACAGCTTCCAGTTTTTCCTTGCAGATGGCGGCATCCATTCGCATCCATCCGCCATAAACTGTCTACTGTTTGCTGTCAGCTGTCCACTGAAATCTGGAGCTGATGACCGGGCTTGAACCGGTGACCTCTCCCTTACCAAGGGAGTGCTCTACCAACTGAGCTACATCAGCCCTTCTTACAAACTCTCTGGCCCGACCACGACCTCGTTACTCTCCGCGGCGAATCCGATCCGCCTGCCGCGCCAGCGCCGTACGCAACGCCAACATGCCCAAGACGAACAGCGGCAAAAAGCGAATCTCTACCGGCCTGCCCTGGATGAGAACCGTGCCCCCGCCCAGAATAAACCACGCGACCACTGCAAGTATCGCATATGCCGCCATGGCCGGCCAGAACTTGCGCTCCAATTCCGCGCCGGAACTCTGCCGATCCTCGCCAGCGGGTTTCAGCTTGGCCTCCAACCCATTCATCCTGCCAAGACCTCCAACCGCCGCCGGTACCGCAATAACTGGTGCACAGGGGAGGGTTCGAACCTCCGTAGGTCTAAAGACCGGCAGATTTACAGTCTGCTGCCATTAACCACTCGGCCACCTGTGCACGACGCCCACCTCCCGACTCTCGGCCGCTTTGGCGCATCGAACTCCTACCGGAAGTTCTCCGGTGCATCGGAGCATACGCCTCAGAGGGATCGCCGCAGAGGATAGGGACGACGAAAACCTCTCGCCGTTTAAAACTTTTGCCGCTTCCGGCCCCGTCCGCTTCCCGATTGTGGAGCTGGCGAAGGGATTTGAACCCCCGACCCTCTGATTACAAATCAGATGCTCTACCAGCTGAGCTACGCCAGCCCGATTCCACCCGGAATTCCGCCCCGGAGCCCGCTTGCCCGCTCAAGCACACTTCCGCTTGCGCAAGCCTGGGCACAGAATTCAAGTTACCATACCCCGCGCCGGAGAGCAAACGGGCGAAGGGAAAGAGGGAAAGAGGGAACGAGGGATCAGGGATCAGGGATCAGGGATCAGGGATCAGGGATCAGGGATCAGGGATCAGGGATCAGGGATCAGATGAGAGGATAGCAAAGGCCGAAGTCACGACACGGGTGCCCCACCCTCGCCGCGTCTTTGTTTTTGCGGCTAGGGTGGGAACCCAATGCACTCCGCCGTTCTTCCTCTTTCATCTTGCCGCCCGGGGGCTTGAGTTGCCTCAAGGCCGGACTCGCCGCCGCGCGGCGCAAATCGTACTCATTCAGCAAGTTCAGCCAGAATTGCGCCGGCATTCCAAAGTAGATTCCCAGCCGCCAAGCGGTAGGCCGTCGAGCCCAACGGCCCCGTGAATTCGTTTGAGAAGATTTCGCCGGGATGAATCATGACGCCCTAAAACGGCATTGCAATTTTCCAGGTGGCGGCTCTCAGCGATCATCCACCACATTGGCCTTGTACGCACTTCCCTCGCATCAGACAAAACAGATACGGTAGCGGTTGTTCACAATGCAACGCGTCCGGAACGCGGCACATTTATATGCAGACTTGAAAGCTTAGATGGCAGGCTAGAATCCCTTCGGAATCGATTTTTCTTGCCAAATAACATGCTTTAGGAGGATGATTCCTCGATTTACAAATCAACCATCCAGCCGTCTCCAAATCAAGAGGAAACATATGCGCAAGTCCGTTTTAACCATCGTAATTCTGTTTTTTAGTGCCGCCCTCTTTGCTCAACAGGCTATGAACAACGATTCCATCATCAAGCTGGTCAAGGCTGGGCTGTCGGACGATCTGATTGTCTCCACCATCAATGGTTCCGCTGGAAGCTACGACACCTCGGCGGATGGTATCATTGCTCTAAAAACTGCTGGTACCAGCGACAAGGTCGTCGCTGCTATCGTAAACAAGGTGGCCGTGACGACACAGCCTGTTCCTGCTCCTATCCCCCCCATGACTCAGCAAACTCAGCCTGTTAATCCCGGAGCAGTACAAGGGGTTGCTAGTGGAGTTAATCAAACCCCTTCGACACAAGTAGTGCCACCTCCGCCGCCTTTTCATTCTACCGATGGAAAAGTTCGCATATATGTTACCGATCATCCAATCTTTGAATCCAATGGAATCGGAATGGCCTCGGGAAATAGACATGGGGCTTCAGCCGCTGGAGTGACTCATACTCAGGCCGGAGATGACCCGCGAACAGTTGAGGTTCAGGCGGACATTTTAAAAGTTTGCCCGAATTTCGTCATGGCATCAAATAACCCCGATCGAGCAGATTATGTACTTGTCTTCCGGCGTCGTGGGGGTGAGCGTAGCTCCATGTTTGCTTTTGGTGGATTGACAGGACTTGCTTTATCGGCGGCAGCAAAGGTCGATGGTGCATCGCTTTTTGAGAATAACGGGGATATGGTTTACGCATCTAAACAAACTAGCATTGAAAAGACAATACGAGATGTGTGCGCTCACATTTCGCCGCCTTCCCAGGCTCCTGTAGCTCCGCCAATACCTACGCCAACGCTTATTCCTGCGCCAGCAGCAAATTGAGCCGTCAAGAGATGCACTCTCTTCGCCATCAGGGTTAAAGTGGTACCTTTGACTCAGACGGCACTCCCATGAACAAACGCACGCGACGTACGCTTTTGGTGGTGGCCGCGGTCCTGCTTATGCTGGCTGTGGCCATCTTTCTGCGCTCCAAGGCCCCGCCCGAGGCGGCCCGCCTCTTGCCCGAGTCCGACGGCATCGTTTATGTCAACCTGCGGCCCATGCGCATCTTTTTGCACAAGGATCTGAAGCCGCCCCAGCGCGTCCCCGAGTACCAGCAGTTTGTCGACGCCACCGGGGTGGACTGGGAGCAGGATCTGGACGAGGCCGCCGTCGCCCTGCACCGCATGGAAGACCCCAGCGGCCCCAACGGGCCGGTGGCCTACTCCATGGTGCTGGTGGGCAAGCTGACCGGGCAGCGGCTGAAATCCTGGCTCGATACCCACTCCGCCGCCCGCGAATCCTATGCCGGGCATACCGTCTATAGCGTTCCCTCCGACGGCCGCACGGTGCGGGTCGCGCAGATCGGCTACGACACGGTGGCCATCTCCAACTACCCAACGCCGGAGAAGATTCACTCCATCCTCGATCGCCACGCCACCGCGGCCTGGCCTTTTGCCGGCTCCACGCTGCTCACCCGCCACTATCACGACGTGCCGCTGCTCTCGCAGGCCTGGGGCGTGGGCCAGATTGCCCTGCCCTTCTCCGAGCGCGGCGCCATTCAGATCTTCGGCTTCCGCCTGCCGCTGGTGGACGACGCCACCATCGTGGCCTCCGTCGCCCCCGCCTTGCAGTTGTCCGGCGCCTTGCAACTGCGCGTGGAAGAGATCGCTCCCAGTGAGGAGGCCGCCACCCAGCAGGCTGCCGCCCTGGCCACACTGGTGACCCTGGCCCGCGGCTTTACCGCGCCGCTGGGCGAGAACAACGCCAACAACGGCCTGAAAGCGCTGTTGGGATCGGCCGAGGTGACCCCCCGCCGCAATCGCGTGATCTTCACCGCCACCCTCTCCCGCGCCCAACTGGTCAGCCTGGCGCAGGAAGAAAATTCCGCACCTCCCGCGCATCCCGCCGCATCCAAGTAGGTACAAGCGGCTTCCCCGCCGCGCAGCCGTCAACCAACGGCGCCGGGCTCCTGAAACATCCAGCCCTGCCCCATCCCCTCCGCCACGCGGCTCGGGATGGGGATTTTTTGTGCCCGAAGAACCAGCCACGGTTGAGATTTGCGGTCTCCCGCACTCGATGCAAGAAACGCATCGAGGATGGGGTATGGGGCTTAGTAAGGCGGCGCGGTTCATCCCGACCGTAACTCAATGCGGCACGCCGGGCCGCTCCAGATGGCCCTCTGCTACGCAAAGCGGCTCCCGCGGAGGGGAGCCGTTGGCACTGCTTTCAAGATGCGTTTCAGTTTCTGGTGGCGCCCAGCGAGCCGGGGGCGGCGGTGGCAATCTGCTCGTAGGTGGTGCGCAGGTACTTGTGCGGATTCACTGGAACATTGTGCACGCGCACCTCGTAGTGCAGATGCGGTCCGGTGGCCCGGCCGGATTGGCCCACATAGCCGATGATCTGACCGCGTGTCACATGCTGACCGGCAATCACCGCGATGGCGGAGAGATGGCCGTAGAGGGTCAACACGTCGTGGCCGTGAGAGAGCACGATCTGCCGGCCGTATCCGGCGCCCAGGGTGGTACCCGTCACTTCCCCGTCGGCAGTGGCCCGCACAGGCGTGCCGTATGCGGCCTCGATATCGATGCCGGGATGGAACGCTCCTTCGCCGTTGATCGGATCCTGGCGGGCTCCGAATCCCGAACCCAGGCGGCCTTCCACCGGCCACATCGAGGGTGCGTCGGCCAGCGCCGTCCAGTCGCCGGAGAAGGAGGCGTTCAAGCCACCTTCCAGGGCCCGCGAGACGCGGCCACTGAGTGCTTCCGCGCGCAGCGCGTAAAACTGATCGATGGAGAGCTTGACCTGCTGCTGGCTGACATCGTCGCTCTGGGCCAGCGAGGTGGGCGTAGGAGCAGCCGCGGCGGCGGCGGCAGCCGGCTTGGCCTCTGCCAGACGGCTCTTCTTCAGCCCGTACAGGGCGGTCACTTCATTGGCCAGTGCGCCCAGTGAGGCCACCTGCACATCTCGGTCGTGGGCGATCTGGGCCATCTGCTGGTAGTTCTTGCGCAGCGTCTCGCGATCCTGCCGCACTTGGTTGAAGCTCTCGGTCTTGAGCAACATGCGGGTATAGGAGCCAGCCAAGCCGACGATCGTAAAAGCGCCCACCAGGGCCGCGGCAATGAAACCATAAGCATAGTGCAAAGGCAACGGAATCTTGCGAATCCGCCCCTCTTCATCGCGGGCAACAAATAGGATGTAATAGCGTTTGCGCAGCATAACCTCTCTCTTCCCTGCCCAGACAGGGCCGCAATTCGCCGCAAACTCGACACAATCGCAAAGCTGAGGCCGTAAGGCCAAGTGGGAAACAACGCGGGCAGCAACTAGGGGGGTGGCGCTGCCGCGAACGTTGGTCAAGGCTACCAGACGACCCCACCCCCAGTCAACGAAAACCAGCGCAGGAATCGTTGCCGGAGTTGAGTCGGAGCACTCCGGCCTCGAATCCGGAAGCCCGCCCCCTTTTGGCGAAATTGCCTGCATTTAGTTGCAGATTGCCCTCGTGTCCTATTCTCATAGCATGAACACCGGACGCAGAAAACCTGCAGCCCACGGCACCACCGGGGAACAAGCCTTGCTGCGCACCCTGCGCGCCCAGGCGGTGCAACGCTCCCGTGGAGGTTTGCGCCTGGGCATCGGCGACGACTGTGCCCTGCTGGCTGCGCGCGGCAACGAAGAGCTGGCCGTGACCACCGATCTCTCCATTGCCGGCCGTCACTTTCGCCTCGATTGGCACTCCCCGGAATCCGTCGGCCACCGCGCCCTGGCCCGCGGCCTGAGCGACCTGGCCGCCATGGGTGCGCGACCAGTGGCCGCCTTTCTCTCCCTGGGGATTCCCCGCGAACTGACCGCCGCCCCCCGCGGAGCCTCCTGGGTCGATGGCTTTCTGAAGGGCTTGCTGGCCCTGGCCGAGAAGCACAAAACGCCGCTGGCCGGCGGCGACCTGGCCGAGTCGCCCTTGGCCGTGGCCGACATTGTGCTGGTAGGCGCCGTCGAACGCGGCCAGGCCCTGCTGCGCTCCTGTGCCCGCCCCGGCGACCGGCTCTACGTCTCCGGAGCACTGGGCGGAGCGGCGCTCGGCCTGCAGCGGCTGGCGGCCTTGGCCGACCATGCCCGCAAGGGAAAAAATGGAAATGTGCCCACGGCGCCGGCGGCGACACGGATTCCGAAAAAGTTGGAGGCCCAACTCGCCCCGCATCTGTACCCTCAGCCGCGCATCACCCAGGGACTGTGGCTGCGCAAGCGGGGAATCGCCTCCGCCGCCCTGGACATCAGCGACGGCCTCTCCACCGACTTGGCCCATCTCTGCGAAGAATCGGACGTGGCCGCCGAAATCGACGCCACCACCCTGCCCCTGGCCCCCGGCGCAACCCTGGAACAGGCTCTGCATGGCGGCGAGGACTACGAATTGCTCTTTACCGCTCCCGCTGCCGCCCGCCTGCCCCGTTCCATCCAGGGAGTCGCCATCACACCCATCGGGCGCATCCTGAAAGCGAGAGCCGGCCAACCGGCCATCACCCTGATGAGCGATAAAGGGCGAGCGCCCCTCGACATTCGCGGCTGGGAGCATTTTTCTTGAATTTGAAACTCATCGGATACGGTTACTGAATTCATGTTGGTGGCAACGCTTCTATGCGATTCAGCCAGTCGTTGAAGTCAGGACATTCCAGGCGATCGCAAGCAATACGATTTCCATTACGGCAAGGGGGCCGACTGGCGTTTTTACCCGCCACACCGGAAGCGGCTTTCAGTTCCTGCTCGAATACAACCTACTGAAACACCCAGAGACCCGCTAAGATGCGCTAATAGTCGATGATATGGGCAGGATGGTCTCATAGGCCGCATACACCCCTTCAAAGACCGAATCCCAGCTGGCGGTCAGCGCATATTCGCGGGCGGCCTGACGCATGGCGGCGTGTCTCTCAGGGTCGGCAAGAATGCCGGCCACGGCGGAAGCGAACTCCGCGTCCGAGGCAATGCGGCCAGTCTGGCCATCGCGCACAATCGTGGGCGGGCCGCCGTCGGGGGTGACGATGGCCGGAACGCCGCTGGCCAGCGCCTCCAGCACCACATTCCCGAAAGTATCCGTATGTGAAGGAAAGACAAACAGATCCATATTGGCGTAGGCGGTGGAGAGCGCCTCGCCCTTGAGCACGCCGGTAAACTCCGCCCGCGGCAGCCGTTCGCGCAGCCAGGGCTCCTCGCTGCCGTGGCCCACAATCATGAAGCGAAAATCCGTGATGCCCTTCTGCTCCAGTTCTTCCTGTACTTGAGCCAGCAGCGCCACATTCTTTTCCACCGAGAGCCGGCCGACAAAGCCCAGCACCGTCTGCCGGTCTTCACAATCGCGCCGCCGCTTGGCGGGGTGAAAGAGCTGCGCATCCACGCCGCGGGGCATCAGGTGGCAGGGCCGCCCGGCGGTACGTTCCAGCAGCGCGCAAAGCTCGGGATTGGGTGCAAAGAGCACCTGCGCAAGCGAATAGAACTTGGCCGCGGCCAGCATGGTCAGATCTTCAATCTTTTGACCGGAGGCGGCGGCTTGATGCTCGGAGAGAAAGCGCAGGAACCAGGCCGAGCGGCGAGCCAGGTATTCATGCACATTGGTATGCCAACTGGCGGCTAACGGCAGGCCGCGATGGTGTGCCAAGCCCGCGCCCAACATGCCCTGATCGCTGGGCCCGGTGATGTGGATCAGGTCGGGCTGGAAGCGGTCGAGCGTCTCCCCGATGAGGGGAATGTGGCGCAAATAGGCGGGGTCGTAACGCAGATCCTTTTCCAGCGCAAAGGACAAAAAGCCACGCGGCAGTTCCAGCGTCCAGACGCTGCCTTCTTCGCTCAGCGCCGGCGAGCGGTCGCCAGCGCGCACGCAGAGAAAAGGCAAGTTGCGGCGCCGCGCAAAGGCTTCGAAATGGCGGCTGGTGTGGGCGACCCCGTTAACCTCGTGAAAGGAGTCGGGAAAGTAAGCCACGCGCGGCACTTGATTAGATTGTCCAGTCATAGAGGATTGGGCCGGGGTCCGCAGAAATCTGTACAAAGTGTAGACGAAAAACCCGGTAAAGCGTTTTCCGGAAGGGTGTAGACCAGAATCTCATTGCTTTCCCACCCACTTCGCCGGAAAACGCGGAGAGGATGGGAAACCGAAGTCTACAGGCAATGCGAAAACGCCCTAGCCCTCGCTCTCGCCCAGTTTCAAGCGAAGCTGCGCGGACTCGCTCCAGGCCATGCGCAGGCCCCCGGAGACCAGACCATTGCCCATCATCTGCACCATGCCGATCACCCAGCCCATCGCCAGCGGCGCTCTGCCTTTGGGCCAGAGATCGCTCAGGGGACGGATAACGCCGCTCGCATCGGGGTGATAGACGCGCTCGTCCCAGGTGCGCGAGCCTTGCGGGAACTCCGGATAGTGGCGAATGGCGTCCAGCGTCGATTGCAGAATACGGTGCTTCCACGGCTCGGCGTACTGCGGCATGAAGAGCACGTTGCTCTTGCGCTCGCGGCGAATCTCGTGGACAAACTCCGTAAAACTTTCGGCGTTGGTCATATTGATATTGGCGTTGGGCTCGACCCCGTGGCGATCACCGCCGGAGATCAGTACCATGTTCCATTTCTCTGCCAGACTGCGCACGGCGCGGTTCTCATCCCAGTTGCGCAGGCCGTTCAACTCCAGCGCGTGCATGTAGGCGCCGTTCTTCTGCAGGAACTCGTTGACCAGAAACCCGTGCTTCTCCTGGCCCACCAGATACAGATCCCAGAGCGGGTGATTGAAGACCACCAGCACATTGGGCTCGTCGTGCAGCGCCTGCAGGATCTCGGTCAGGCGATCGTCGCTGGGATTGGCCGTGTAATCGGCCAGGGTCTGCATCCACTCTCCGGCTTTGGCGCTGGGCAGGTTGTGTACGCCCAGATGGAAGGATTGCACCCCGTAGGGAGCGGTCCACTCCACCGAAACCGGAATCTGCCGGGCGCTGGGAACCGTCCGCAGCAGCATCGGCGCCTGTATCGTGTCGTGGTCGGAGATGGAAACCATGGGCGCCAGATTGATCTTCTCGATCTGCCGGCTCTCCAGGTCAAAGGCCAGTTTGGGCGTCATGGGCGGCGTCCAGTAGCTGGCGGCATAATTGATGCGTACCCCGTGCACCTGCTCCGAGCGGCGCTCCAGCCGCGCCAGCAGCGGGCGCATGACCGGATACTGATTGCCGAAGTTGGCCAGAAAATCCAGCGTCTCGTGCGACTGGTTGGTGTGACTGTGCAGGGAAACGCCCGAGCGGAATCCTTGCGATGCGCTTTTGTCGCGCCACAGATACGAGATGCTCGAAGGGGACATGACTGCTCCTCGGTGCCACCTGGAATTCCTGGAGTCAGTATCGGTTGAATCGCGTCAACGCCCGATGAATACAGCGCGAATAAATCTTCAATAAATTGAAAAACGCAAGAAGAGTTACGACAAGACACGCACGAAACAGGATAAAACCGCAGAATGCCCAGAGAAACCCAAAAGCAGCCCCAGTCGAAACAAACTACCGGCTGGTCTTGGCGATCTCTGGACCCATGAAGTCATCGAAGCTCACCCCGGCCATCAGTTCCTGACTGGCGGCGGCGCTGGCCGCGGCGGCTTCCGGTTCCAGATGATTCTCCGTCAACCCCTCGCGCAGCAGTTCGAAAGCCTGCTCGGGAGTATCGGCAAACTGAAAGAGATCCCGATCCTTGGGCGAGATGGCGCCGGTATCCACCAGAGCCTCGATATTGATCACTTTCTTCCAATATTCGGAGCCGTAAATCACCACGGTGATCTTCTTGGCCAGTTTCTGGGTCTGGGCCAGGGTAAGAATCTCGAACATCTCGTCCAGAGTGCCGAAACCGCCGGGGAAGACCACCAGGGCCTTCGACAGGTAGGCGAACCACAGCTTGCGCATGAAAAAGTAGTGAAACTCGAAGTTCAGTGCGGGAGTGATGTAGGGATTGGGATGCTGCTCGAAAGGCAAGCGGATATTGAGTCCGATGGTCTTGCCGCCGGCCTCGTGAGCGCCGCGATTAGCCGCTTCCATGATGCCCGGCCCGCCGCCGGAGGTGACCACAAAGCGGTGGCGGCGCGAAGGGATGGACTTGCTCCAATGGGTCAGCAGCCCCGCCAACTGCCGGGCGTCCTCGTAATACTTGGCCATCTGCACGGCGGCTTCGGCGCGCTTGAGTTGCAGCGTGGTGGCTTTGCCGGCGGCGATCTCCGGCGGCTGGGCGGGCTGCTCGTCGCTGGGCGCAGGGCGAACCGAACCAGTGTTCTCCAGCAGTTCCAGGGCGTGGCCGGCCTCTTCGCGACCATGGAAGCGCGCCGAGCCGAAAAAGACCACCGTGTCCTGAATCTGCTCGCGGCGGAAGCGCGCCAGCGGCTCGATATACTCGGAAACAATACGAATCAGCCGGCCGTCGGCGCTATTCAAAAAGGCCGGGTTTTCATAGGCCAGCGGAGCGCTCTGCAGCGGCGGCGGAGCGCCGTTGCCGGGAATCGCCGCCGTCCCGAGAACAGACTCTGTTCCCGCGTTCCCTGGTTCCCTGGTTCCGTTGTTCCCTGCTTCCCTGGCTCCGTCGTTCATCGTTTCCCCGTCCTGCCGCGCATTGCGTCCTGTACCGCAAACCAAAGGTTCAATAGCCCCAGCCCGGAAACGATGCCGCGCATCGCGCCGTTGGCGGCATAGATGGAGAGGGTGGGGAAATGTACAAAGAGCGGATTCTGATCCCAGAAAAGATGCGACCAAGGCGCATAGCAAACGGCCAGACCGATGTACATGCGCAGCACCACGCGCAGGAAAAGCTCGGCCCGCTCCAGCCAGCGGGGAATCCGCTGATGGTGAACCATAGCCACATTTCCATTGGATAACTCTGGCACCTCGGAGCCCCGCGCAGGCGCGGAGACAGCCTCGCAATCGAACCCAGGTACGAAAACCGGGTGCGCGGGAGAATTCGGCGATGTCGATTCCGGCTGCTGAGGCATGTTTACAGGCGCACGCCTTTGCTTCTTCCCGCAGAGACGCCGTATTGCCAAGTTAACACAGCCCGGCACCCGAAGCCGCAACACCCCGGCCGCTGCAAACTGCCGCGAGAATGCGACAATGAAAAGAGTTTCGGGGCCCAGCCATTTTTCGTCCCGGAGTGAGGAGCGCTCGATCATGCTGCGAGTCCTATCCACGCATCTGTTTCTGAACCAGCGCCTGCATCCCGGCCTGCTGGAATTGGCCAGCCGCTCCGGCGCGGAGGCGGTCGAGATCTTCGCCGCCCGCCAGCACTTCGACTACACCAGCCGCGAACATGTAGCGGAGTTGGCGGCTTGGTTCAATGAGAACCAACTACGCCCCTGGTCCATGCACGCCCCGCTCTTTCCGGATCGCGAGATGGGCCGCGCCGGCGCACCCGCGGTCAACGTGTTGCACCCCGAGAAATCGCGGCGCATCGACGCCATGGACGAGATCAAGCGCGCCCTCGAGACCGCCGATCAGATTCACTTTCAGCACCTGGTGATGCACCTGGGCGAACGCAACGATGGCTGGTCGCCACGCACCATCGAACATGCCGAAACCGCCCTCGAACATCTGGGCGCCTTCGCCCGGCCGCTGGGTGTAAGGGTGCTGGTCGAAAACCTGACTAGCGACCCCACCACCCCCGAGCATCTGCTCAGCATCCTCGAAGTGGGCCATCTGGACAATGTCGGTGTCTGCCTGGATCTGGGCCACGCCCACCTCACCGTGGGGGTCGTCGACGCCATCTCGACCCTGGGAAACCGCATCCTTTCCACCCACGTCCACGACAATCACGGCCTCAAGGACGAGCACTTGTGGCCCGGCGAGGGCTCCATCGACTGGCCGGCGGCGATCAAAGCGCTGCAAAAACTGGCCGTTCCCCCCGCCATCGTCCTCGAAGTCAGTCCCACACTCTTCGACCATCCCGATCCGGTGTGCGAAAAGATCAAACAGGCCTTCGCCCGGCTGAGCTGAACGCGGCGCACTTCCGCGGCAACTTGACTGCTCCCATCTACGCAAAAGCCCCCGGCCTGAGACCGGGGGCTTTTGCGTTGGCAATACGTGCTCCCTATTGCACGATATTGAGAGTGACGGGAGAGGAAGACCACCCGTAGAGCAGGCGCGCGGTCGAGGTTGCACTAGCCAACATGGCCGTTGAGGGTAGCAGTTGATAGGTGGCCAGCGTCGCCGTGGAGCTGACATTGAAGGTGAACGTGAAGCTGCCGTTGCCCGGCGCCGCCAGCGAGGCCACATTCACTCCCACCGTCAATCCGTTGGGACTGGCATTGGCGGCAAGAGCGGGAACCACCACTCCGCTGGCTCCGCCCACCGACGCGGTCGTAAACGTGAGCGTGCCGCTGGAACCGCGATGAATGGTCAGGGTGGTGGAGGCAGGCGTCACCACCAGTCCCGCCACCAGCACTTGGATCGTCTTGGTTACCGTTACTCCACTGCCCGTGGCGGTCACCGTTGCCGTGTAGGTTCCCGGGGTGACGGTCGAGATCGCCCCCCCCACCGCGGCCTCCGCCGCCGTAATGGTCAGCGTCGAAGTACCCGTCTTGGATGCGTTCAAGGTAACCGAAATGCTGTTCCACGAAGCCGTCAGGTAAGCCGGTAAACCGCTGACGCTCAGGCTTACCGCACCGCTGTAAGAGCTGCTGCCGGTAAAAGTAATCACCTGGCTGGCGATGGTTTGCGCCGTGCTGGCCGCTTCCACCGGATTGACCACAGTCATGCTGGCCGCGGCCGGCGAAATGGTCAAGGTGGGCGGCGCCGTGACGCTCAGGGCAATCTTCTGGCTTACCGTCAGTCCGTCGCCGGTCGCCGTCACGGTGAGGGTGGTGGTGGCCGCGGCAGCGGCGGAGGTGGTCTTCAGCGTCAGGGTGGAAGAGCCGGTCTCATTGGCAAGCGCCACCGGAGAACTGCTCCAACTGGCCGTCACATTGGCCGGCAAGCCGGTCACGCTCAGGGTTACCGCGCCGGAGTAGGAAGCGTTGCCCGCTAGGCTGAACACATCCGTTACCGACGCGCCCGGCAGAACCGACAGCGAAGCCGTTGCCGGGGTCAGGGTCAGCGTGGGCACAGGCAGCACTTGCAGCGTCACCTGCTTGCTCACCGTCAGCCCATCGCCGCTGGCCGTCACGGTAATCATGGTGGTGGCCGCCGCTGCTGCCGAGGTGGCGTTGAGCGTCAGTGTGGACGAACCCGCCTCACTGGCCAGTGTGACCGGGGAACTGCTCCAACTGGCCGTCACGTTAGCCGGCAGGCCAGTCACGCTCAGGGTTACTGGACCGCTATAGCTGCTGTTGCCCGCCAGAGAGATCGCATCCGCTACCGACGCGCCCTGCTTCACGCTCAGCGATGTCGCAGCGGGAGTCACCGTCAGCGTGGGCGGCGCCTGCACCTGCAAGGTAATCTGATGGCTCACCGTCAATCCATCGCCGCTCGCCGTCACCGTGATGGTGGTGGTGGAAGCCGGGGTGGTGGAGGCCGTCTTGAGCGTCAGTGTGGAGGCGCCGGCTTCATTCGCCAGCGTGACCGGAGTGCTGCTCCAACTGGCGGTTACACCGGCAGGCAAACCGGTTACCGTCAAGGCGACGGCGCCACTATAGGTGCTGTTGCCGGCCAGGCTGATTGCATCCGTTACCGAGCCGCCCTGCACCAAGCTCAAGGAAGTCGATGCCGGCGTTAGGGTCAAAACCGGCAGCGGCAGCACTTGCAGCGTAATCTGCTTGCTCACTGTCAGCCCGCCTCCCGTGGCGGTGAGCGTAACCGTAGCGGTAGAAGCAGTAGCGGCCGAGGTTGCCTTCAGTGTGAGGGTGCTCGATCCGGCTTCGCTGGCCAGCGTGACCGGGTTGCTGCTCCAGGAAGCCGATACGTTGCTGGGCAATCCCGTCAGGCTGAGCGTAACCGCGCCCGCATAGGCGCTGTTGCCGGCCAGGGAGATCACATCTGTAACCGATCCGCCCGCCGTAACCGACAGTGTAGTCGCTGCCGGAGTCACGGTTAGAGCCGGCGCCGCCTGCACCTTCAGGGCGATGCTTTGGCTGGCCGTGAGGCCATCGTCTGCGGCCGTGACCACTAGCGTGGCCGATCCCGCTGTAGCCGTGGATGCAGCGGTCAGGGTCAGCGTCTCACTGCTGCTGCTGCCAGAGGCGGTGGTTATGGGGTTGGAAGACCACTGCGCGCTGACACCGGCGGGCAATCCCGTCGCCGAGAAGGCGATGCTGCCAGTGTAGGAACCGCCCTTAGTGACCGTCAGTCCCACCGTGCCGGAGCCGCCCTGATTGAGGGTCAACGCATTCGTCGCCGCGGCCAGGACCAGCGTCGGAGGTTGGGTAACGGTCAGCGCGTAGGTCGCTGTCTGGGTTCCCGTGGCGTCCGTCCCGGTGATCGTGATGGTCTGCACTCCAGCGGCCACCGTTGAACCCACCGCGATGGTGACCGTCGAGGAGGCGCCCGAAGCCAACGAGGCCGGATTGAAGCTGACCGTGACCCCGGCGGGCGACTTGGCGGTCAAAGCTACCGTGTTCATGGCGCTGCCGCTTTCCGTCACGCCGATGGTGAAGGTGGTGGAATTCCCTGTCTGCACCGTGCCGCTGCTGGCCGAGGCCTTGAGAGTGAAGTCGCTGCTCGACGCCGCCCCGCTGCCCCACGCGCTCAGCAAGAGCGCTCCATCCACCGAGCCCAGGCCGGTGGCCAGATTGTAAGCGGCGCCGCTAGCCGTGAAGCCGGTAACTCCGGGAACGCTATTGTTCCCCGACGGCGTGGCGTGGAAAGGGTTCTTGCTGGCATTCAGCAGGGGATAAAGACCAGCATTGGCGTTCCCCACTCCCGTTCCCCCCTTGGACTGCACCAGCAGCGCCATCACCGCGGCGAACGTCGGCGCGGCCGCCGAGGTGCCGGATATGACGTAAAGTCCATCGTCAGCGGCAGCCTCCCCCACCGGCGATTCATAGATAATGTAGCCATCGTGCCCCGCTGCGGTCATGGCCACGTCGGGAACCGCCCTCATGCCGTTGGCCGCGGAGGTTCCGGAAACGCCCGCCTGCCACGTTGGCTGAGAAAAATGGAGGCTGACGCCACCGCCCGATGCCCACAAGTCCGACCCGCCATTCGATCCGCTCTCATTCCAGACCTCTTCGGGAATGTAGCTCAAGGCCGACTCACCGCCCGTGCCGTTGCTCGAGGACCAATACTGGGCCGTGTTTTTACCTTCGTTGAACTCGGTACCGCCAACGCAGGTCGAGTAGGGCGAGCTGCACAGCCCGTTCACGCCGGTCCCCGAGGCCGAAGTAGCGCTGCCGCCATAGCATCCGGCCGCTCCCGAATCGCCCGAAGACACAAACGAGCTGATGCCTTCGCTGGCCGCCTGCTGCCACAGGCTGTTGTAAAAAGCCATGCCCGTGGCGCCCATATCCGCTTCGCAACTGCCATAGCTGGTGCTCATCACCGGCGCCGTTTTGTTGTTCACAATGTACTGCGCGGAGAGATCGACACCGTCCGTAGTCGCCGTCGAAGCGCTCACCACAAATTTCACCGTCGCCGCCGGAGCAATCGCTCCCGACCACTCCACATCCAGCGTCGACTCGTCCTGATCGCCGCTGACCAGCCCGGGATCGGTCGAGCCGTTGTGGATCACCTGCGGGGGATTCGCCGCCAGCCCGGCGTCGGTACGAAAGGTCGCAACATCGGTCAAAACGATGTCGCTGCGTCCGACTATGGCCATCGAGGTTCCGCTGCCCTTGGTTCCCGCGCTGTACAGCGAATTGAGATCGTAGATGGTGGCCCAATCCGCCGGGAAGAGATAGTGCGAACTGCCCGAGGTGAATTGCGCCCCAACTCCGCCCTCCGCCCGCACTGCAACCTGACTGCGCATGTGGATGGCGGAATCGTGCCGGAAGTCGTGCAAGGACACGACTCCGCCAACCACACCGGCCAACGCCGCAGGGATCTGGGGGTCCTGCGCATTGGCGATGTGCGGAACGCCGTTGACCTGGTAGCGGTGAATCTCAGTGTGGAAGGCTTCCGCCACCTGACCCGCCGTTCCGGAAAAGACGATCTCCCGGTTGCTGGCCGCAACTTCGTTCACCGTAAAACCGTGCGCTGCCAGCCAGCCCGTAACCTCGGCCACGTCTGCTGCGCTGACGCCAAAACGCGCCCCGTATTGCGCCGGCGTTAGCCACTGATGAAAGAGGGGCGACTGCGGATCGTGCTGGGCCTCAACCAGAGCATCCAACTCCGCCTGCTGGCTGGCCGTCGGCTCCAGATGCAAAATCATCTGCTCCAAACGAAGCTCCGTGCTCACCGCGCCCAGATCGAACTCCGGCCGCGCCAGGGGATGCACGTTGCCGGTCAAGGTCACCACTTCGTTCTCGTCTACCGCTTTCACCAGACGGCTGGGGGTTTGCGCAAAAGCGGCCACACAGCTTCCAACGAGCAGAAGCACGGCGGCACTGTAGAAGTAGATACGGGGGGACTTGGGCATAGCCACCTCTGGGAATGCGGATCTCAATCGGGAAGCGTATGGCACGAATCCGCATTCTTAGATACTTCTTATCTATCGACCCAACGCCGCCGCCCCACAGCTACGCGCGTCATTTTTTATCATCTCTAGCTTACTGAAGTACCCATTTAGTCACTTCGTTTATGCCCTTCAAGTAACCATATATGTGAGTACTATAGTGATCTCCATGACCCCCAATAATCTCTTCATCGAATCCCGAAAAAACATTGCGAATGCGCCCGGAGCAATCTGTTTGCCGGCAGATATTCTTCTTATTTTATTTATGATGAGAGAGATGCAGGATGCCTCAGCAGATGCGCGGCAACTGCTCACCGATCTGCAGCGGAATCACCCGGTTGGCGCCCATCGCGGTGCGCGCCACCAGCAATCGGGGGTGAGCCGAGGTTACCTGGCCGATGCGCGCCGCCTGCCGGCCCAGAGGATGGGCGCGCAGCACCTCGAGTGCCCGCTCGGCAGCCTCGGGGGCGACAAAAAACACCGCCTTACCCTCATTGGCTACATAAACCGGGTCAAATCCCAGCAACTCGCAGGCCGCCTGCACCTCGGGCCGCACCGGCAAGCGGGTCTCGTCGATCTCCACGCCCACCCCGCTGGCGCTGGCGATCTCGTTCAGCGTCGAGGCCAAACCGCCGCGGGTGGGGTCGCGCATGGTGTGCACAGCGAGGCCAACCGCATCCAGCACTTCGCCTATCATGCCGTTCAGCGAGGCGCAATCGGAACGGATCTGGCTTTCGAACTCCAGCCCCTCGCGCACGCTGAGGATCGCCATACCGTGGTCGCCCAGCGTTCCAGAGAGGAGAATGGCGTCGCCCGGCTGGGCGCGCTGGGGGCCGACCGCGATTCCCGGCCGCATGGTGCCCACCCCGGCCGTATGGATATAGCAGCCGTCGCCATGGCCGCGCTCCACCACCTTGGTGTCGCCGGTGACGATCTCTACCCCCGCCGCCGCCGCTGCTTTGGCCATGGCCTGGACAATGGCCGCCAGTTGTGCCAGCGGAAAGCCTTCTTCCAGGATGAATCCTGCGCTTAGGTAGCGGGGGGTGGCGCCAGAGACGGCCAGATCGTTGACCGTGCCGTGCACCGCCAGTTCGCCGATCGAGCCGCCGGGAAAGAACAGCGGCCGCACCACAAAGGAGTCGGCGCTCATGGCCAGCCGCCCGGCTTCCAACTCGATCACCGCCGCATCGCCCAGATTCTCCAGCGCCGCATTGCGGAAGGCGGGCAGAAATAGGTGCTCGACCAACTCATTGCCCAGCTTGCCGCCGCCGCCGTGGCCCATCACGATGGCGGGGTAATCGGCCAGCGGCAAGGGGCAGCTCCAATTGGAAAAATCCGCAAGGGCCACGGTGGATTCGTCTCCATCCTTATTCATGCACGCCTCCCGTTGCCGCCGATCCCGCGCTGGCCAGTTCTTCGGCGCCGAGAAAGCGCCCGTAGTTGAAATACGCGGCGCAGGCTCCCTCGCTGGATACCATGGTCGCACCCAGCGGATGGCGCGGTGTGCATTCTCTGGCGAAGGCCGGACAGCCATCCGGCTTCAGTGCCCCGCGCAGCACATCGCCGGCGCAGCACAGCGGCGACTCCAGGGTGCGAATGCCGGAGATCTGAAAACGCTCCTCGGCATCGAAATCGCGATAGGCCGCATTCAATCGCCAGCCGCTCTGCGGAATCACCCCGATCCCCCGCCAGGCCCGGTCGGTAACCTCGAAGACCTCGCTCAAAAGCTTCTGCGCGGCGGCATTTCCCGCAAAGGTCACGGCCCGTTCGTAGGCATTTTCGACCTCGGCGCGGCCCGCTTCCAGTTGCACCACCACGCGGCGGATGCCATCCAGAAGATCCAGCGGCTCGAAGCCGGTCACCACCATGGGAACACCATATTTCGTCGCCAGCGGCGGATATTGCCAGTAGCCCATCACCGTGCACACGTGCCCGGCGGCCAGAAAGCCCTGAATGGAACTCCCCGGCGAGGAGAGAATCGCCTCGATGGCCGGCGGCACCAGAACATGGGAGACCAGCAGGGAAAAATTCTTCAGCCCCCTCCGCTTGGCCAGATGCACGCTCATGGCGTTGGCCGGAGCGGTGGTCTCGAACCCAACGCCAAAGAAAACCACCTGCCGGTCGGGATTCTTGACCGCCAGTTCGACCGCGTCCAGCGGCGAGTAGACCACCCGCACGTCGCCGCCCGCGCCCTTGACCTGAAAGAGATCGCCCTCGGTGCCGGGAACCCGCAGCATGTCGCCGAAGGAGCAGAAGATCACCCCCGGCTGCGCGGCGATGGCCAGCGCCTTGTCGATCAACTCCAGCGGGGTGACGCAAACCGGGCAGCCCGGCCCGTGCACCATCTCGATGCCGGCGGGCAGCATCTGGTCGATGCCATTGCGAATGATGGAGTGCGTCTGACCGCCGCAGACTTCCATGATCTTCCAGGGACGCGTAGTAATCCGATGAATCTCCCGCGCCATGCGCTGGGCGATCTCGCCATTGCGAAACTCGGTCAGGTACTTCATGCGGCGCCTCGGCTCCAGATCATGTTCATTCCCATCTTCCCCAAAACACCGTCAGCCTGGGCGAGCGCAGCGAGTCGGAGGATCTGCATTTCCGTTCTTCCCCGTACATCTAGGTGTCCCACCCTCGCCGCGCTGTTGTTTTTGCGGCTAGGTTGGGAGAGCAGGAATCCTCACTTCACTTCACAACTTCCATCGGGACAGGGCGACGGCATCATCTGCGCGGCTCTCGCAAAGGCTTCCTCCTCGCCAGCCAGTTCCTCCTGGAGCATCCCCATCTGGCGAAAGACTTCCAGCGTTTTCTCGGCGGACTCGCGATCCAGCTTGGAGAGGGCGAAGCCGACATGAACCACGGTGTAGTCGCCCACCTCGATCTCCGGCACGTAATCCAGGCAGACCGTCTTCACAATGCCGCCAAAGTTCACCCGACCCAGGCGCAGATCGCCCTCGTTGGAGATCGACTCGACTCTTCCCGGAACCGCTAAGCACATGGCAACACCTTATACCGTTCCCGCAGCCGCCCACAAGGTGATTTAGATCACTAACGGTCAGGGTGTTTCCAATCGGGACCGAAGAGCCAGTTCATCAGTGCGTAGATTGACATCCATCCGGCAATGCAGGCAAAGGCCGCGAGAAAAAATCGCCACCGGTCGCCGCCGCACGAACGCACAGATTTTCCTCCGGAAGAGAAGGCTGAGTTAACCAGCACCGAGAGGTAATGATCGCCACGGTTCAACTTGATCACGGCTTGATCCCACGCATCCTGCTCGATGCTGGACTGGCGCGCATCTTCGGATTCAATCTGGCGTACAAGTGTGGCGATCTTCTCTTCATATTCGTTCTGGTCGTACTCGCGATCAAACACGTCGCTGACGGCAGCCAACTCGGCAGAGATGCACCGCGTGGAAGAGAAATAGAGCATCTTGCGCTCGATCTCGGTCAGTGCAACACCTTCGCGCTCGGCCTGCGCAGCAATGCGCCCAGCAAGGTAATCTTTGGCCTCGCTGATCTTCCGAAAGCGGTTGGCGGGAGCGCGCTTTCTCCCTGCCGCAGAGAACGAATCACCATTCTCACGATTCCGGGACGTGAATCCGAATCGGCAGGCTAGAGCACACAGAGGCCAAGATAGAAATATAGGGACGCCTCGGAATACATCCGCGAGCAGACTCTTCAGTTTGGGATCACCAATCATGGCTGCCAGACACAAGACAAAGAAAAACGCGACCATAAAAAGGATCCATTCAAGCGATGTTGGAACGCCCTTTATGAACCCGTTTATGAATTCGTTCAACTTGTCCTCCGGTACACCTCTCATTGAATCCAATTAATTTAGAGGGATTTTCCCTGCCTCTTCCGCTCCTCTTCCAGATACGCCAGCCACTCCTCCATCCCCGCGCCACTCTTGGCCGAGGTCTCGAAGATCTTGATTCCCGGCCGGATCTCGTCGATATTGGCCAGCGCCGTGGTACGGTCGAAGCCGCAGGGTTCGGCGATGTCCATCTTGGTAATCACCGCGGCGTCGGCGGAGTTGAAGAGGGTGGGATATTTGAGCGGCTTGTCTTCCCCCTCGGTGACGCTCAACAGGGCCACGCGGATCTTCTCGCCCAGGTCGTAGCTGGAGGGGCAGACCAGATTGCCGACGTTCTCGATGAAGAGAAAGTCGAGGTCAGAAAGTGAAACCCGGATCCCCGTCTCATTCGGTCCCCGTCCCCGATTTCCTAGTCTCTCAGTCCCTAGTCCCTCGTTCCCTTGTTCCCTCGTTCCCTCGTTCCCTGCTTCTTCGCATTTTTCCCATGCGTTCAGATGCTTGCCGATCATCTCCGCGTCCAAGTGGCAGATGCCATGGGTATTGATCTGCCGCACCGGGGCGCCGCTGGAGGCCAGTCGGCGGGCATCGTTGTCGGTCTCCAAATCGCCCACCAGGGCCGCCGCCCGCCAACCGCAGTCCAACAACTCGCGCAGCGTACGCTCCAGAAAGGCCGTCTTGCCGGTCCCGGGGCTGGAAACCAGATTCAGCACCAGCACTCCGGCGGCGTTGAAGCGCTGCCGCAGCTCAGCCGCCAGTTCATCGTTCTTCTTCAGAATGCCCCGTCGCAATTCGACGATCCGGGTCGTCATACCTGCCTCCTGCTCCTCTTCGATTTCAGAAAAACAACCGCAGATCCTGCGCTTCGCTCTGGACGACATCCTATATTGGCGCTTCGGTCAAGAGGACGGCGCCTGGGTGGAATTTGGCAGGCCATCGAGCTCCACAAGCGCCTCCGGTGTCTCGCCGGGATTAGTTTCGCCGTCGTCCAGCTCGATGGAATCGATCTCCAACTCTTTTCCCTGCTTCATCTCTACCTCCGCGCCGCCGCACCGCGGGCAGTGGAAGCTCTGCACCCCATCGAGTTCCACATCCTGGGCGCAGGCGGCACAATGCAGCACCACCGGCAGCCGCTGCACCACCAGCCGCGAGCCGGCCAGCGCCGCGCCCTCGCTGGCCATACCGTAGCAGAATTGCAGCGCTTCTTCTTCCACGGCGGCCAGCGCGCCCACCCGCAGGCGCACCTCCAGCACCCGCGCCGCGGGATAGGCGGTCAGCGAATCGGTAACCGTCTCGACAATACTCAACACCAGGGAAAGCTCATGCATCAAGGGGATTCTACCCCGTCATACGAAGAAAGGGTGCGGCGGATTTTTTCTGTGCGCCCCGGTTCTTTTTCTTTTTACGGCACATGCATATGTCATCCTGCGCGGAGCGCAGCGAAGTCGAAGAACCTGCGGTGCTCTTTCCCTTTTCACATTCCATCCGCCTCAATCGGCCGCCGCCGGGTCTTCCCGCTCCTTGAAAGCCACAAAAAAGAGGGCCAGAATCGCCGCCGAGAGAGCGGCGGAGATCGACCAGATGGAGCGCCAGGCGTGGGTTGCCGAACCATCCGCCGCGACCGTGGCGTAATGGTCCACCACCACTCCACTCAGCCAGGAGCCCAGCAACATGCCCGCGCCGTAGGTAATCAGCGTCAACATGCCCTGGGCCGCGGCGCGCGAAGCGGCGGGCGCCTTGCGGTCCACATAAATCTGCCCAGTGACGAAGAAGAAGTCGTAGCAGATGCCGTGCAGCAGAATGCCACCCCACAGCATCCACAGCCCCGCACCCGTACCGCCAAAGGCGAACAAGGCATAGCGCAGCGCCCAGGCCGACATGCCGGCGATCAGCATGTACTTCACTCCCAGACGGCGGAAGAACCAGGGGATCAGCAACATGCAGAAGAGTTCCGACATCTGTCCGCCGGTCATCTTGCCCGCCGGATTGTGAATATGGATCTCGTTGAGAAAGAGATTGGTAAAAGCGTAGTAGAACTGCAGCGGGATGCAGATCAGAAACGAAGCGGCCACGAACACGGCGAAGGAGGGTTGGGTGAGCAGGCGCAGCGCCTCGGCGGGCAACAACTTGCGCAGGCCAAAGACGCTGCCCTTGCCGGCCGGAGGGGTATGCGGAAGGGTCAATGCGTAGAGCGCCAGCATCAGCGAGCAGGCTGCGGCCAACCGCAGCGGCACGGCGGTAGACTCCAAACGCAGCCCGCCGACGATCAATCCAGCGACAATCCAGCCGGCGGTGCCCAGCACGCGGATGGGGCCGAACTCGATCCGGGGCTCCTTCATCTGGCGGAAAGCCAGCGAGTTGGTCAGCGCCAGTGTGGGCATGTAGACGCATGCGTAGGCAATGACCAATCCGTAAAGTGGGGTGAAGGCCGTGCGGCCGGAGGCCATCCACAGCAGTACCGCGCCAGCGCCGTGCAAGACGGCCAGCACGTATTGGGTGGCGAAGAAGCGGTCGGCGATCCAGCCGGCCAGAAAGGGCGAGACGATGGCGCCGATAGCGGTGGCCCCGGCCACCAGGCTGATCTCCACACCGGTGAAGTGCAGCGTTCGGCCCTCCCAGGTTCCCACCGTTACGTACCAGGCGCCCCAGATGAAATATTCCAGGAACATCATTGTGGCCAGCCGCACCTTCATCGAACTCATTCCCGCCCTGCCTCCCGCGCGCTGCGCTTCGCATTGAAATCAAACGATTCACTCAGCCGCCTGCTAGCATACGGCATCCCTTGCACGGGGCGCATTCTCAAATCTTCGCGCCCGCACGCGCCTGCCTCCAGTAGACTGGGAGGGCGATGAGGATGGGGCGAGAATTCGGGCATTCGGTTGGCAAGGCGGGTTGGGCCGCAGTTTTGACGGCAGCCATCGGCGCATCTTTGCTGGGATTGGGGCTGGGATCTTTGGCCGGTTGTGGAACCCCCGGCGCGCCGCTGCCGCCCTCGCTGAACCTGCCGCTGGCGGTCAACAATCTGACTGCCATCCGCACCGGCAACCGCATTGCGCTGACCTGGACCATGCCCCGCCGCAACACCGACAAACTGCTGCTGAAAGAGAGTGTACCCGTCCGCATCTGCCGCCAGACGGAACCCTCCGCCTGCGAGACCATCGCCGAACTGCTGCTTCCTCCAGCGGCGGCGGAGAGCTTTGCTGAGACGCTGCCCCCCGCTCTGGCCTCCGGCGCGCCCCGTGCCCTGAGTTACTTTGTCGAGCTGAAGAACGCCCACGGCCGCTCCGCCGGGCTCTCCAACCCCGCCATCGTGGTGGCCGGCCAGGCACCCGCGCCCATTGAAGGGCTCGCCGCCGAGATGCACAAAGAGGGTGTGGCGCTGCATTGGACCGGCAGCGCCACGGAGAAGACGGCGGTCCGCCTGCACCGCACCCTGCTGACCCCGCCAACTTCATCCAAGCCGAAAGACCAGAGCAACCTGCTGGCCCCGCCGCCCGAGCCCCTCGAACAGAATCTGCTCGTCGATGCCGCCAGCGCCCGCGGTGCCCAAACCCTAGACAGGGCGATTCGCTTCGGCCAAAGCTATGAATATCGCGCCCAACGTGTGGCCCGTGTGACTACCGAGGGCAAGACATTGGAGTTGGCGGGCGAACTCTCCGCGCCGGTGCGCATTGAGGCGCTCGACATCTTTCCGCCCGCCGTGCCTTTGGGCCTGGCCGCGGTGGCTTCCCAGGGCGAAGGCGGTGCCTCCATCGACCTGAACTGGCAGCCCGGCACTGAAATGGATTTGGCCGGCTACATCGTCTATCGCTGCGAGGCCGAGGGCGCCTGCAAGCGCCTCACCGACAAGCCCGCACTGGCCCCCGCCTTCCACGATGCCGAGGTTCAGCCGGGCCGCAGCTACCGCTACGCCGTCACCGCGGTGGATCGGGAGGGCCACGAAAGCGCCCGCTCCGCAGAAACCCAGGAGAGCGTGCCAGAACGCTGAAGCGCCCCGGTCCTTGCTTGAACAGGATGCAAGACATTCCTGGCTTTCTGCAGGATTGCCGCTCGCCGGATATCTTTTGGCTTACTCAAAAGGCGGTTTGATCGGCCTGCTTGCCCCAAAGCCAGGCTTTGAGCCGCTAACCGTACCCCATTGAGACAGCAAGACGTGTCAGGGCACGATTCAGTCCTGCCCTGGCACGATCGAAGGCCAGAAGGTAATTCTGCAAGAGGCTGTTCTGCTCGAAGGTTACCTTCTTACGGGTCCGCCCCTCGCGCGCAAGCTATACGGAATTATGCATCGACCCCTAACTTCCGTTTGGACGGCGAACCGACCGAAGCCCCGCGAATCGCGGAAGACCAACGGGAACCCGCCGGCTCGATACCGCTCCGCTCGTTGCGCCTGCACGCAGCCGCGTTCTGCGCCCTTAGACGCGTTTTCCCTATATCTGTAGACTGTCGATGCAGTGTTTGAACCATGCCGCTGCGTTCTCTGGGGTGATCTGAGGAAGCATCGCTGTGATGGCTCGATCGAGTGCTTCCTTGGACCTCGTCTTGGCTGATCTAGCGCGGCGGTTGTGCCTTCTGAGGGCTTCAACTTGCAGGCGTGGAAGAAGAGCGCGGCGGCAGCAAGACCCCTTAGGAGATATAGCCATGGTGAATCCGGCACCACTCGCGCCATCCCGCGACAAGCTCAGGGCAGACTAGGCCTGTTCACACTACCCCGGCGGGCGGCGACGGGAGCCAATTTTTACCAAATCGAGGAGTGAGGAACGACGGATACCGAGTGTATCTTAGCGATGATGGACGAAGAGATGGGGGAAATTGGCCCGTCTTCGGGCTGCCTTCACTGCTCCTTTTCGCCAAAGACCACTGCGGTAAAGCTGAAGATGTCGGTCTCGTCGTCCTTCCAGGAATCGGAGGGCAAACCGGCCTTGTGGCAGGTATGGGCCAGAAAGGTCTCGCTGTCCCAACCCTGCTCGACCGGCACTTGGGGCAGCAGAAGTCCTTCGTGGTTGCCGCGCTTGACCAGCAATCCGTGCACACCGACACCGATGCGCCGCACATCGAGAACCTTGCGCAGCGGCGAAAGCACCGAGATCTCGTAGTCCAGATCGGCCAATTCCGCCTGCGCGACCGGGGCGAAGCGGGGGTCGCGCAGAGCGGCCAGCAGGGCGGTGTCGCGCACCGTCAGATAGAGCTGCTTGCGCGCCGAGGTAAAGCCGATGCAACCGCGCAGTTGGCCCTTTTTGTGCAGGGTGACGAAGGCGCCGCGCTCCTGCTGCAGAGCCCCACTCTCCGTCGCGGAGGGCTCGTAACTCTGCTTCTCGCGCACCGCATGTTCCACCGAAGCGCGCGCCAGGGCCAGCAGTTCGGCCTTGTCTGCATTGCTCAGCGCAAAGGGTTCTTCGCCTTCCGCCCCGGCGGCGCCCTTCAGCAGCGCCGCGGCCCCGTAACCCACCACCTGGGAACGGCTGCCAGCAGTATCGCCAGAGTTGGCGTAGTGCAGCACCTGCGCCCGGTTCGCCCCCAATCGCTCGGCGGCGATCATGGTGGCCACAATCGGCGCTCCGCCACAGGCCTCCCACACCCGCCCCTCGAAGTTGCGCGCCATGCTGAAGTAATCCCAGGCCGCGAAGGCATCAAGGGATTTGCGGTCCATGCACACCGCTTCGTCGTAGGGGTGGTAGTGAGAAAGATCGGAACTGGCCACGATCAGCGTCTCGCCGTCGGCCATCTGCGCCGCCAGAGCCACGCCCAGCGCCCGGCTGGCCTCGTAGCTGTGGTCTCCCATGACGATGGGAACCAGTTGAAAATCCCCCAGCGTCTGTTGCAACCACGGCAGTTGCACCTCGATGGCGTGCTCCCCACCCAGCGCGTTGAGGATGTGCCCGTGGCTCGATATGCGGATCGAGGCGCTGGCCTGCTCCAGCCGCTGCGCAAAGGCGTGATCCAGAGCGAGATTCCCCAGCGGCGTGGCGTAGGCGTCGCCATCGTAAATCGAAGAATAAGAAAAAGACTCATAGTGCGAGGGAGCCAGCACCACCACCCGCTTGAACTTGCGTCCCTGCAGCGTGGCGTAGGAGTAAGCTGCCACCGGGCCGGAGTACACATAGCCGGCATGTGGAGCCAGCAGCGCCAGCACCGGGCCTTCCAGCGCCACAGACGGAACTTCGCTCAACATGCGGGCGATCATCGCGGCCAGAATCTTTGCATCGGCCGGATAAAAGCTGCCCGCCACCGCAGGAGGCCGCACCTTCTGCCCCGCGACCGTGTCTTGGGGAGAAGGGATCGGAGGAGAGACCATCTGTTCAGGCATGATTCATTCCTTTCCAGCTCATTGCTGCCAAACACCGGCAATCGCCTCGCCACAACCGGCACAGCAGCCCTCGTGCAGCAGCACCCGGCTGGCGGCAAAGCCCACCCGCTCCACCACCACCTGGCGGCACTGCGGGCAGTGGGTGTTCTGCGCGGCGTGCCCTGGCACATTGCCAATGTACACGTAGTGCAGCCCCTCGGCCTCGGCAATCGCGCGCGCCCGTTCCAGGGTGGGAATCGGAGTTGAGGGCAGATTCTGCAGTTTGTAATCGGGATGAAAGCGCGAAAAGTGTAGCGGCACATCCGCGCCCAAGTTGCTCTTGATCCAGCGCGCCATCTCGGTCAATTCCCGCTCGCTGTCGTTGAGCGTAGGGGTGACCAAGTAGACAATCTCCGTCCAGATGCCCAGGCTGCGCAGTGTGACCAATGTCTCCAGCACCGGCTTCAAGCGGGCCGAGACGACCTCACGATAATAGCGTTCGGTGAAGGCCTTCAGGTCGACTTTCACCGCGTCCATGCCCGCGTAGGCGGTCTTGAGCGCAGCGGCGGTAATGTAGCCATTGGAGACCACCACGCTGCGAATGCCCACCTCCCGCGCCGCCGCCGCGGTATCCATGGCAAACTCGGCAAAGACCGTCGGCTCCCCGTAGGTAAAGGCGATCGAGGGGCAGCCCAAGCGCTGAGCCAGTGCCGCCACCTGTTGCGGAGAGAGAAATTCGGCGGGCAGTTCCTCGGGGCGCGACTGGGAGATCTCGGCGTTCTGGCAGAAGGTGCAGTTGACGTTGCAGCCGGCCGTGGCCACCGAAAACGCCGTACTCCCCGGCAAAAAGTGAAAGAAAGGTTTCTTTTCGATTGGGTCAACATGCGCCGCGCAGACCCGGGAGTAGACCAGCGAATAAAATGTGCCTTCGCGGTTCTCGCGAACCCGGCAATGACCGCGATGGCCTTCGGCCACCACGCACATGCGTGGGCAGAGGACGCAGCGAATCATGTGCCTGGGCAGCTTGTCGTAGAACCGGGCTTCAACAAAAAAGCGCCCTTCGCCGGGCCTCTCAGGCTCAACCGCGCCGGCAGGAGCCTTCAACACCGCTTCGTTTTGGGATTCGCTGCTCATGCAAAACCTCCGAACCTTCGGAGCATCAATAAGCTGCCATCCTGAGCGTGGGTAGCGAGTCGAAAGACGCGTTTGGTCCTTGACTGCTTGATCCGGCCCTAGAGCTTTCTTCCCATGTCGTAGCGTGCGGGTGCCCCACCCTCGCTGCGTCTTTGTTATTGCGGCTAGGGTAGGCGGATTGCACAGCAACAGCAGAAATCCTCGAAAAACAGTGCCGCTGTTTTTCCCTCCTTGCGGCAGAAATCCGGCGCAGGGAGGGGACACGGATTTCAGCATGAACAGGCCGAATCAACCCCATCCCTCCACTATGATGCGCCTAAAATCCCATTTTGCGCGAGAGACGATTGGAAGCCGATGGACCCTGCCAGAAATCCTCAGCCCAGTCGCAGCAGCGCCGCGGAGTAACCCGGCAGGCGCACCCTCAGCTTGCCTCCTTGAGCCTTGAGCGCTTCCCCGGTGTGGGGATGGAAGGTTCCATCGCTTTCCACCGCCGCGCCCTGAAAGGTGACGCCCTCTTTGCTATCGATAGCCGGAGCCGCCAGCCGCTCGATGGTTGCGCGCTTGAATCCTCCGGTCGCGGCGCTCAGCCCTACTTCAACCTCGCGCGCATCCTTGTTGAAGAGCGCCACCAGCCCCTGGCCCGCCTCTTCCCGCGCGGCATAGGCGGTGAGGTTCGCGCCCTGCGCGTCCAGCGTGCTCCGGCGCAGCGAGCGCCCGGCAAACTGCTGCGCCAGCATCAGTCCGTAGAACTCCGGTTGCACCGCGAAGCCGCTGGCCATGGAGCCCACAATCGGCGAGTAGTAGCCATGCGCCCCGCCATGCAGATTGACGCCAACGCCGCCCAGCGCCGCCATTTGCAGGCAGAAATCCCCCGCCCACAGCGCCGCGGCAAAGACATCGCTGACCCCCGGCTTGCCGGCGTTGTAGCAGGAGTTGCCCTCGGCCATGCGGAAGGGTAAGCCCGCCGACTTGGCCGCCTCCAGCGGCTGGCGGCAAGAACTCTCGAAGCGCTCGCCGGGATGCAGCAGCAGATCGATATTCATGCGCGGATCCTGCGGCGGGCCTTCGGGATAGTAGTGGCTGGTCAGCAACATCACCTCTTTGGGAACGTCCCTGACAAACTGCTTGACCCACTTCTGGTTGAAGGCTGTATCCGGACCGGCCACGGCCACCGCGGGCAGTCTCTCGCGGAAGGCGGCGCGGAAGCTCTTCCAGCGCGCGATGAATTCCTCGTAGGTCCAGGGAAGGTCGCCGTGATCGCGATGTTTGAAGAGATCCGGCTCGTTGCCGAACTGCACGCAAATCAGCTTCGAGCCCAGCGTCTGGGCCACACACGCACCCTCGGCCAGCGCCTGTTCCAGCGTGCCGCCGCCCAGGTTCAGCCCATAGATGCAGCGCCAGCCGGTAGCGTCGAGAAAGCCGCGCAGATTGCGGATGGAGCGCGGGGTGAGGGTGTAGGTGCGCGCCTCGCGATGGCCCGGATCGGGCCCCACCAACCCGCCCCGTTCCGGCGTCGTCGCCGGCTCGGTCTCCGACCAGACGGTAAACTCGCTCAGATTGCCGCCCAGCCGCAGCACCCCCGCCGAGCTCAATGTTCGGAAGATGCCAATCAGCGCCTTATTCTCCGGGGAAAAGAAATCGGGATGGGCAAGCTGCCCGCTCTCGTAGCTCAGCCCCATGAAATCATCGGGAACCCGGGCCAGCAGCGCATTCTCGATGGTCAGCATGGCCAGCGGCGCTGGCGATTGGGCCAGCAGCCGATGGGGCGCGCTCAGCGCGGTTGCTCCCAGAGCCGCAGCACAGGAACAGAACTCTCGTCGCGAGATCGTTTTCATGGTCAACAGTCTCTCACAGCCGCTCTATCTCCAGCGGAAGATGCGCACTGACACCGCAAACGACAGCGCCAGCCAGGCCAGCAAAATGCCCACCGGCGCGGCCAACTGGCCCAGGTTCATCCCTTGCAGCATATTGCCGCGCAGCGCGTCGATGGCCGCGGTCAGCGGCAGCGCCCGCACCAGGGGCTGAATCGCCACCGGAAAGCGCGTCGCCGAAAAGAAGATCCCGGAGAGTATCCACATCGGCAGCATCACCAGGTTCATCAAGCCCGAGGCCGCTTCCGTGGTCTTGGCCCGCGAAGCCGTCAGCAGCCCCAGCGCCGAGAAGGACAGCGAAGTCAGCACGCAAAGAAAGCCCAGTTCCAGCAGCGATCCGCGAAAGGGCACCGCGAAGGCCAGCCATGCAAAGCCCAGAAAGACCACCACCTCCAGCACCAGCATCACCAGCCGCGCCAGCAAAAACGACATCAGGTACTGCCAGCGCGGCATGGGCGATGCCACCATGCGCTTGAGCAGCTTCTTCTGCCGCGCTTCGACGATGGAGAAGCACAGTCCCCACATCGCCGAGCCCATCAGGTTCATGCCCAGCAGGCCGGGAACCACAAAGTCGATGTAGCGCGCCCCCGCCTCGTGCACCAGCACATTGGTCGCCCGCACTGCATCCTGACGGCCGCCGGCGCTTTGAATCGCCCGGTCGGCCAGCAGTCGGGCCAGGCGCGCATCGGGATTGGTGTCGTCGTATTTGTAGGCCACGCCGTCGGGTCGAGCTATCGCCAGCAGCAGTATTCGCCCCGTGGCCAGCGCATGTGTGCCTGCGGCTTCATCGAGGGTAACCGCCGTCAGTCCTTTGTCCGCGGCCAGCGACTGCGTCAGTTGCGGAGTGGTCGCACCGGCTTGAAGCACATCCGCGGGCCGGTTACGGAAGGCGATGCCCAGGCCCATGGCCAGCAGAATGGGAAAAGCGAAGGTCCAGAAGATGGCCTCGGGCTCGCGCAGAAAGAGGCGGAAGCGCACCGATGTGAGTTGAAAAAGCGAACTCGTATCCAGCTTATTCATCGCGCAGTGTCCTTCCGGTGAGACCAACAAAGACATCCTCCAGGGTAGCGGAGTGGGTGCGGAACTCGCTCAATTGCAATCCCCGCTCTTCCAGCGCGGCAAAGATGCGCGGCACCGAAGTATGCAGTTCGCTCACCGCCAGTTGATGCAGGCCCGCGTCCAGGCGGTGCGATTGCACTCCGCCCAAACCGGTCAGCAATGCCGCCGGCAACGCTGCATCCCCTTGCCTGTCCTCCTGGCCGGCAATGGCGAACTCCACGATATGGTCGCCGCCGGTGGAAGCGATCAGTTGCAGGGGAGTGCCCTGGGCAATGATCCGTCCATGATCCATGATGGCCACCCGGTCGCAGAGGCGCTGGGCCTCGTCCATGTAATGGGTGGTGAGAATGATAGTGCGCCCGGCCCGCTTCAGCTCGTCGACCAGATCCCACAAGTGCCGCCGCGCCTGCGGATCGAGGCCGGTGGTTGGCTCATCCAGAAACAGCAGTTCCGGGTCGCCCACCAGTGCGCAGGCCATGGCCAGTCGCTGCTTCTGCCCGCCCGACAGGCTGCCCACGCGCGCCCGGCGCTTCTCCTCCAACTGTGCGATGCGGATGGATTCATCCACCGCGATGCCCCGATGGTAAAAGCTGCGAAAGAGCCGCAACGTCTCTTCCACCGTGAGCTTGTCGGGAAACTGCGTCTCCTGCAACTGAATTCCGATGCGCTGCCGCAGGGCATTCGCATCGGTGTGCCAATTCCGCCCCAGCAACCTCACTTCGCCGGCGTCGGCCGCGGTCAAACCTTCGCAGATCTCGATGGTGGTGGTCTTGCCCGCGCCGTTCGGACCCAGCAGCCCGAAGCACTCCCCGCGCATCACCTCCAGATCCAGCCCGTCCACCGCGAGCACATCCGCATAGGCCTTGCGCAGTCCGCGCAGAGACAGCGCCGCACCCTCTGCGTGCAGGGTCTCTATCTCAATCGCCTCTTGATTCGTCGCCTTTTTCATCCTGCCACCAGAGTAGGAGCCGTGCGGCTCGCGGGGCAAGTCAATCTTCAAGCAAAAAAGAGGACGGACACGAAATCCCTTTCGTGTCCGTCTACCCTCGAATGCGCCAGCCTGGCGCCTATTCCACGGTTACCGACTTGGCCAGGTTGCGGGGCTGGTCAACGTCGCAGCCGCGGCGCACCGCAATGTAATACGCCAGCAACTGCAAGGGAACGATCTCGATCAGCGGCGACAGCAGTTCGGCGACCGGGGGAATGTAGAGCACGTGCTCGACCAGGCCGCCAATGGTGGTGTCGCCCTCGGTGGCAATGGCGATCACCCGCCCGGAGCGCGCCGTGACCTCCTGGATATTCGAGAGGGTCTTCTCGTAGCGCAGCTTCGAGGCGGGGTCGGAGTCGTCACGGGTCACCAGCACCACCACCGGCAGGGTCTCGTCGATCAGCGCATTGGGGCCGTGCTTCATCTCCCCAGCCGGATAGCCCTCGGCGTGGATGTAGGAGATCTCCTTGAGCTTGAGCGCGCCCTCCAGGGCGATGGGGAAGTGAATGCCGCGGCCCAGGTAGAGGAAGTCGCGGGAGTTGGCGAACTCCTTGGCCAGTTGCTCGCATTGCCCAGCGCGCGAGCGCAGCACCTCTTCGATCTTGGCCGGAACCCGGCTCAACTCCTCGATCAGTGCGATGGACTGCTCGGTGTCGATGCGGCCGCGCAGCTTGCCCAGCTTGAGCGCCAGCAGAAACAGCGCGGTCAACTGGGCGGTGAAGGCCTTGGTGGAGGCGACGCCGATCTCCGGGCCGGCATGGGTGTAGATGGCGCCGTGGGCCTCACGGGCCACCATCGCGTCCACCACATTGCAGATGGCCACGGTTTTGCAGCCGAGAGAAATCATCTCCCGCTGCGCGGCCAGGGTGTCGGCCGTCTCGCCGGATTGGGTGATGAGCAGGCCCAGCGCGTTGCGGTCGGGAATGGGATTGCGGTAGCGGTACTCGCTGGCGTAGTCCACATCCACGGGCAGGCGGGCCAGCCGCTCGATCATGTACTTGCCCGCCAGGGCCGAATGCCAACTGGTGCCGCAGGCGGCGATGTTGATGCTCGAGGCCAGGGCCAGCTCTTCGTCCGAGATCTTCATCTCGCCCAGAAAGACCTTGCCGCTGTCCAGCGAGACGCGCCCCAGGGTGGTGTCGCGAATGGCCCGCGGCTGCTCCCAGATCTCCTTGAGCATGAAGTGCTTGTAGCCGCCCTTTTCGGCCTGGATGGGATCCCACTGAATGCGCGTGAGGTTGCGCTGGAGGGGTTGGCCTTCGAAGTCGGTTAACTCGACACCGGCCAGGGTAAGAATAGCCATGTCGCCATCGGCCAGGAAATAAATGTTGCGGGTGTGATGCAGGATGCCGGGAACGTCCGAGGCCACAAAGGCTTCGCCTTCGCCCACGCCGATCACCACCGGCGGTCCCGAGCGGGCGGCCACGATCTTGTCCGGCTCGGCGGCACAGAGCACGCCCAGAGCAAAGGCGCCCGTGAGGCGCTTGACGGCGCGGCGCACGGCCACTTCCAGCAGGATCGGCTGGCCGGCTCGGGCGGCGTCGTTCTGCACCTGCTCGATCAGGTGGGCGATGATCTCGGTGTCGGTCTCGGTGACGAAGAGGTGGCCCTGCGCGGTCAGCTCCCGCTTCAGGTCCAGGTAATTCTCGACGATGCCGTTGTGCACCACCACAATGCGCCCCGTGCAGTCGCGGTGGGGGTGGGCGTTCTCTTCGGTGGGCCGCCCGTGCGTGGCCCAGCGGGTGTGGCCAATGCCGTAGGTGCCCTGAAGGGGGTGCTCGGCGAGCACGTCCTCCAGATTCTGAAGCTTGCCCGGCGCACGGCGCACCTCAAGCGTGGCGCTGTCTGGACTGCCCACGGCGATACCCGCCGAGTCGTAGCCGCGGTATTCCAACCGCCGCAGCCCTTCGATAATGACAGGAACTACCTTCTTTGGACCCACATAACCGACAATTCCGCACATGCATCGATTTTATGCGACGCGACGGGAAGGCCGGGCCGGAAAAACGCCTTGCGGTGCCCCTGGACGTTTGGGGGCTTGTTTCCCGCTTTCCTCAAACGTTACTATGAATCGACACCTGAAAAGAGCCCTATGACGCAACTACAGACGGAAGACCCACGCTGCACCCAAGACCTTATCCACCTGGAAGATGAGTTCGGAGCCCACAACTATCATCCCCTCGACGTGGTGATCGAACGCGCTGAAGGCGTGTGGGTTTACGACGTCGAAGGCAAGCGTTACCTGGATTGCCTGGCGGCCTATTCCGCGGTCAACCAGGGACACTGCCACCCCAGGATTCTTGCCGCTTTGCACGAACAGGCGGGCAAAATCACCCTCAGTTCACGCGCCTTTCGCAACGAGCAATTGCCCCTGTTCTGCAAGGAGCTCCACGATCTGACCGGTTTCGACAAGGTTCTGCCCATGAACTCCGGCGCCGAAGCGGTCGAGACGGCGATCAAGGCGGCGCGCAAGTGGGGCTACAAGGTCAAGGGCATTCCTCAGGACCAGGCCGAGATCGTGGTCTGCGCCGGCAACTTCCATGGACGCACGGTCACTGTAGTCAGTCTCTCCAGCAGCGAGCAGTATCGCGACGGCTTTGGCCCTTTCACACCCGGCTTCAAGATCGTTCCCTTCGGCGACATTCAGGCTCTGCGCCAGGCCGTCACCCCCAACACCTGCGCCTTTCTTGTGGAACCGATCCAGGGCGAGGCGGGCATCGTGATTCCTCCCACGGGGTATCTGCGCGAAGCCGCCCAGATTTGCCGCGAGAACAACGCCCTGCTCATGCTCGACGAGATTCAGTCCGGCCTGGGACGCACCGGCAAGCTCTTCGCCTACATGCATGAAGAGGTTCGGCCGGATGTATTGATTGTGGGCAAGGCTCTGGCCGGCGGCTTCTATCCGGTTTCGGCTGTCCTGGCCTCGGCCGAGATATTGGGTGTCTTTCAGCCCGGCGATCACGGCAGCACCTTCGGAGGAAACCCGCTGGGCTGCGCCGTTGCCAGAACCGCCCTGCGGGTGCTGATCGAAGAGAAGCTGGTGGAGCGGTCCGCAGAACTGGGCGCCTACTTCCTCACCCGCCTTCAGGCGCTGCGCAGCCCGGCCATCCGCGAAGTGCGCGGTCGCGGCATGTGGATCGGCATCGAGCTCAACGGCTTGGCTCGTCCCTATTGCGAAGCACTGATGGAAGAAGGAATTCTGTGCAAGGAGACGCATGATCGCGTGATTCGCATAGCGCCCCCTCTGGTCATTACCCGCGCCGAGATCGATTGGGCCATGCAGCGCATCGCGAAAGTCCTGGAGCAATAAGGAGTCCTGGGCCGTAAGGCCCGCCGCCGCTCGACTCGGCGAACAGTGCAGCCGGTCCCCGCGGGGCCGGCTGGCGCTCCCGGCAATTTACCCTAGGCCTCGATGCGGAAGGTGTACTCTTCGATGATCGGGTTGGTCAGAACTTCCTTGGCGACGCGCTCGACTTCCGCCTGGGCGGCCTCGGGAGCGAGGTTGTCGGCCAGGGTGAGCTGAAAGTATTTGCCCTGACGCACGGCGGAGACGTTGGCAAATCCAATCTTGCGCAGGGCGTTGTGGATGGTCTGGCCCTGGGGATCCAGGACCGAGGTCTTCAGCGTGACATAGACGTGGGCCTTCATCCCCCCTATTATAGTGGAACCGGAGGGTGGCCGGGGCATAGGAAATGGTACCGGCGGGATTCCCCGCGCCGGCAAACTCCACCCCAGGAGACGCAGCAGAAATGGTGAATTATCTGGAATTGCCGGTTGGCGACCGCTGCCCGGAGGTCTTTCGCGCGGTCATCGAGATTCCCAAGGACGGAACCAACAAATTCGAGTACGACAAGCAGTTGCACGTCTTCAAACTCGACCGCAACCTGTACTCGCCGGTCCACTACCCCGGTGACTACGGCTTCATTCCTTCCTCGCTGAGTGACGACGGCGACCCGCTGGACGTGCTGGTGCTAGTGCCGGGACCGAGTTTCCCCGGCTGCGTGCAAGAAGTGCGGCCCATCGGGCTGCTGGAGATGCTGGACCAGGGCGTGCTCGACGAAAAAGTGCTGGCCGTGGGCAACAACAACCCCCGCTTCAACAACATCTGGAACTACACCGACATCTACCCCCACCTGCTTAAGGAAATCACCCACTTCTTCTCGATCTACAAGGATCTGGAGGGCAAACGGGTCGAAGTCAAGGGCTGGCACGACGCCGCCTACGCCCGCGACCGGGTGGTGCGCGCCGTCAAATTCTTTACCGAGAGCAAGGCCAGAACGGCGGTCGAGGCGCCGAGCGCATAGAGCGTTTTTGTTTTAGCCGTAGCTTCCCTGCCCTATTCTTTCCGCGTTTTTCGGCGGAGAGGGTAGGGCAGCGATGCAATCCCGGTCTGCCGCATTTCGGAGAGCGTTACGCCCATTTGCTCGGTACTCCTTCCGGCCGTTCCAGACCGCGAGCAGCAAGTGTGGCGTCTCAAAAAGACCCGCATCAAAAGTGAACTGTCATTCTGAGCGAGCCAAGCGAGGCGAAGAACCTGCATTTTGTTGCTTAAATCGGAAATGAAGGTTCTTCGCTACGCTCTGGATGACGGCGATTTAGTGATTCGAATTTCAGAGAAAGTACACTCCGGTTGGAGCGTCCCACATCGATTGAAATCAGTCGATTGAGGGAGGGGCGACGACTAGACATATCGTTGGGGTAATATTCTCCTGTTGGGCTTAACAAGGAGAGAGATCCCATGCAATATCGCAATTTTGGAAGACTGGACTGGAAGGTTTCTGCGCTTGGTTTCGGGTGTATGCGGCTCCCCACGGTGGATGGCGAGCGGACCTCGCCCATTGCCGAAGACGAAGCCAAGAAGATGCTGCGCGACGCCATCGACAGCGGCGTCAACTATGTCGATACCGCCTACGTCTATCACGAGGGTCTGAGCGAAGCCTTTGTGGGCCGGGCACTGGCCGACGGCTATCGGGATAAGGTCAAGCTGGCTACCAAACTGCCGCTCTGGTTAGTGAACGGCCCGGAAGACTTCGACCGCCTGCTCAACGAGCAGCTCGGCCGCTTGCAGACCGATCATATCGATTTCTATCTCTTTCATGCGCTGGACAAGGGCCGCTGGCGGGATATTGTGCTCAAGCACGATCTGCTGACCAAAGCCAAGGCGGCGCAGGCCGACGGCCGCATTCGCCACATCGGCTTTTCCATGCATGACGACTACGCCTGCTTGGAGGAGATCGTCAACGGCAGCGATCTCTGGGACTTCTGCCAGATCCAGTACAACTATATGGACATCGAGAACCAGGCCGGCACCCGCGGCCTGAAGCTGGCCGCCAGCAAAGGACTGGCGGTGGTGATTATGGAGCCGCTTTTGGGCGGTCGCCTGGCCACTCCCCCAAAGGATATTTGCGCCGCCATGGAGGAGATGGTTCCAGGACGCTCCCCGGCAGAGTGGGCCTTTCAGTGGATCTGGGATCAGCCCGGGGTCTCGGTTGTGCTCAGCGGCATGAGCACGCCCACCCAGGTGGAAGAGAATCTGCGCTCCGCCTCGGCCTCCGCCATTGGCTCCTTCAGCAGCGAGGAGCAGGCGCTGATTGCGCGGGCCCGGGAGATGTATTTGGTGCGCACCGTGATTCCCTGCACCAAGTGCGGCTACTGCATGCCCTGCCCGGCGGGGGTGAACATCCCCGGCGCCTTCGAGTTATACAACTATGCACACCTCTTCGAAAATATTGGGGATGCCAAGTTCCGCTACCAGATCTTCCTGCCTGAGGTGCAAAAAGCCAGCAACTGCGTGGCCTGCGGCGCCTGCGAGGAAGTCTGCCCACAGAGCATCGCGATCAGCGAGTGGATGCCCAAGGTGACCGAACTGCTGGCTTGAGCCGGCGTAAAACCTGTGCCCAAACGCCATGCAGATGGATTCCAGCTCCTGGTGGAGTCCGCATCCCGTTCCCGGCAACAAGAAGGGCGAGCCATTGGCTCGCCCTTCTTGTTGCATCCGGACTGTCCTACCCCAGCGAATCTCTTTGCCGCCCGGGCAGGACTCGCTCGGGGCTAGGCAGGATTCTCCGCTTCGGTGGCCGGCGGCGCCGGGGTCTGCTTGTGGAAGATCGCCAGCAACCGGCTGACGATGACGTAGAGGGTGGGAATAAAGATGAGGTTAAGCACCGTGGAGAGCAACATACCGCCCACGATGGTGGTACCCACCGAACGGCGGCCCAAGGCGCCGGCGCCAGTGGCGAAGACCAGTGGCAGAATGCCCAGGATGAAGGCAAACGAGGTCATCAGGATGGGACGCAAGCGCAGTTCGGCGGCTTCGATGGCAGCCTCGCTGATAGAGCGCCCTTTGCGCCGCAACTGCTCGGCGAACTCGACGATCAGAATGGCGTTCTTGGCGGAGAGGCCAATGAGCATGACCAAACCGATCTGGCAGTAGACATCGTTGACCATGCCTCGCGCCCAGACCAGTCCCAAGGCGCCCAAAACAGCCATGGGGACGGCCAGCAGGATGATAAAGGGTAGGGCGAAACTCTCATACTGCGCGCTGAGGGTCAGGTAGACAACCAACAGGCCCAGGCCGAAGATGAGCAGCGTCTTGCCCGCCGATTCCAGCTCGTCCAGGGTCAGTCCGGTCCATTCGAACTTCATTCCCGGCATCATGGTCTTGGTGGCCAGTTCTTCCATGGCCTTGATGCCCTGGCCGGAGCTGTAGCCGGGCGCGGCGGAGCCGTCGATCTCTACCGAGCGGAAGAGGTTGTAGTGGCTGATGACTGGCGGACCGGCGCTCTCGGCCACCGTCACCAGATTGTCCAGCGGGACCATCTGGCCGCCGTCGGAGCGCACATAAAAGCTGTGCAAATCCTTGGCGGTCATGCGGAAGGCCTGGTCGGCCTGAGCGTAGACCCGGTAGGTGCGGTTGTTGAAGTCGAAGTCGTTCACATACTCCGAACCCATGAAGACGCCCAGGGTGGTGGTGATCTGCGAGAGCGGAACGTTCATGGCCTTGGCCTTCTCGCGATCGATGGTGACCAGCACCTGGGGATCGTTGGCGCTGAAGGTGGTCAGCAGGCCGGTCAGATCCTTGCGGGCGCGGCTGCCGCCCACAATCTGGTGGGCCACGCGATCCATGTCTGCCAGCGTGTTCTTCCCCGTGTCTTGCAGCATGAACGAGAAGCCGCCAAAGCTGCCCACGCCGTTGACCGCCGGGGGCTCGAAGATGGCCACCACGCCGCCGTTGGGCGCGAACATCAGGCTCTGCAGCTTGGGGGTCAGGTCGGCGACGATGTCGGCCGTCGAGTGGCCTTTGCCGCGGCGCTCGTCCGAAGGCTTGGTGTTGAGAAAGATCATGCCCGCATTGGAGGAGTCGCCGGCCAGGCTGAAGCCCATCACCGAGAACGATCCCTGGACATCGGGATTGGTGTGGATCACGGCGTTGGCGCGATCGGCCAGATCGGTGGTGTAAGCCAGCGAGGAGCCCGGCGGCGCCTGCACGATGGCCATCAGGAAGCCCTGATCCTCTTGGGGAATGAAGCCGGTGGGAACCTTCTGATAGGTCCAGACGGTGGCGCCAAGCCCGGCGAAGAAGAGCACCAGCAAGAGGTAGCGCAGTTGCAAGGCGACGTGGATGATCTTGGCGTAGCTTCCCGCCAGCCAGTCGATGGAAGCGTCGGCGCGGTGGATGCCGAAGGCGAAGAGCCGCGAGACGGACTTGATATGCAGGAAGTCGAGCTGATGCGGACGTTCTTCCTCGCCGCGCAGGAACATCGCCGCCAGCGCCGGCGACAGGGTCAGCGCGTTGAAAGCCGAGATGGCGATGGCGAAAGCGATGGTCAGCGAGAACTGGCGATAGAGAATGCCGGTTGTGCCCGGAAAGAAGGAGACAGGCACAAAGACCGCGATCAACACCAGCGAGGTGGCGATAACCGCGCTGGTCACCTCTCTCATGGCCCGCGAGGTGGCGGCGTGCGGGTCGGAGTGCTCCATGTGGATGTGCCGTTGCACGTTCTCAATGACCACGATGGCGTCGTCGACCACCAGTCCGGTGGCCAAGGTGATGCCAAAGAGGGTAAGCGAGTTGATGGAGAAGCCGAATAGCTTGATGAAGGCGAAGGTTCCGATCAGTGAGACGGGGATGGTAACCGCCGGAATGATCGTCGCGCGCCAATCGAGCAGGAAGAGGAAGATGACGGTTATAACGATGAAGATGGCGATGCCCAGGGTATGCAGCACCTCGCGGATCGAGTCGCCCACCACCGTGGTGGTATCGAAGGCGATGGCGTATTCCAGGCCGGGGGGGAAGGTTTTGGAGAGATCGTCGAGAATCGCGCGGGCCTTGGAGTCTACCTCCAGCGCGTTGGCGTTGGAGAGCTGCATGACGCCGATGCCCATGGCGTAGTGGCCGTTGTATTTGAGGGCCGAACTGTAATCTTCCGCGCCCACCTCGGAGTGGCCCACATCCTTGAGCAGCACCAGGCCGCTGGCGGAGTTTTTCACGATGATGCGGTCGAACTCGGCGGGGTCGGTAAGGCGGCCGACCACGCGCACAGGCACCTGAAAGGCCTGCTTCACATCGGCGGGGGGCTGACCCAACTGGCCGGCGGGAATCTCGACGTTCTGCTCGACCATGGCCGCGACCACATCGCTGGCGGTGAGGCTGCGCGCGGCCAGGCGCACCGGATCCAGCCACACGCGCATGGCGTACTTGCGCTCGCCGAAGATCATCACGTCGCCCACGCCGGGGACGCGCTTGAGGGCATCCTTGACGTAGACATCCAGATAGTTGGAGATGAACTCCTGCGAATAACGCCCGTCGCGGGTAAAAAAGCCGGCGCCAAAGACGAAGTTGCTGTTGCTCTTGGTGATGCTGATGCCGGTGGCGTTGACCGCCGAGGGCAGACGGCCCTGCACGCTGGCCACACGATTCTGCACATCCACCGCGGCGATGTTCAGGTCGTAGCCGGTCTTGAAGGTGGTGGTGATGGAACTGGTGCCGCTGTTGGTGCTCGAGGAGCCGATGTAGCGCATGCCCTCGACGCCGTTAATGGACTCTTCCAGCGGAATGGTGACCGCCTTTTCGACGGTGTCGGCGTTGGCGCCCACATAGTTGCAACTCACCGAAACCTGCGGCGGTGCCAGGTCGGGATAGAGCGAGATGGGCAGGTTGGGGATGCAAACCGCACCAGCCAGAATAATCAACAACGCACAAACCGTGGCAAAGACCGGCCGGCGAATAAAGAAATCGACAAACACGGGAAGCCTTCCTATTCTCACCCGCAAGCGACCGGGTGGTTCGCCTTCGCACGTCTCGATCGTGCCTGGGGCGGGATAGCTGGAGATGATTGGAGCCAGGATCGCGTCCGCGGCAGGTTAGCCACCCGGCCGCGGTCAGCCTCCCATGGGCACAACCGGCATGCCATTGACCAGGAACTGGGTGGCGGAGACAATCACCCGGTCGCCGGGCTTGAGGCCGGCGGTGACCGAGTAGGCATTGCCTACTGTGTCGCCCAGCGTGACCGGGGTCTGGATGGCCTGGGTCATGCCATTCTGCTGCTGGGCGACAAAGACAAAGCTCTGCCCGCCCTGACGGGTCACCGCCAGCACCGGAACCACCGCCATCGGCGCCGTCGTCCAAACCACCCGCGCCTTGATCATCTGCGCGGTGCGCAGCAACTCCGGCGAAGTGTGCACCGGAGCCTTGACCAGAATCCCTTGCAAAGTGGTGTCCACCTGCGGGGAGAGGAAGTCAATCTTGGTCTTCTCCAGCAGTTTGCCGCTGTTGTCGGTCAAATCCACCTCCAACCCCGGCCGCAGTTGCCCGCCGCGCTCGGTCGGGATGTAGATATATGCTTCCAGATCCTTGTTCTCATCGACCGTGGTGAGCACGCCGCCGGGGACCAAAGCGGGAGTGACATAATCGCCCACATGGACGGGAATATCGCCCACCACCCCGTCGAAGGGGGCGCGGATGGTGTAGTAGGCCAACAACTCTTCCTGCGTCTTGCGCGCCTCGGTAGCCGATTCGTAATCCGCCTTGGCGTTCTCGTAGGCCTGGCGGGCTTGGTCGAAGGCGTCGCGGCTGGTGACCCCGGCCTCGAAGAGCTTGCGCTGCCGCTCCTGCTCGATGGTGTCGAAGTCGAAGAGTGCCTTCTTCTGCCGCTCGGTGGCGCGCAGCGACTGCACCGTCGCCATCTGCTGGCGGGGATCGATTTCCATCAAAGCCGCCCCGGCCTTCACTCTATCGCCGGAACGGACGCGAATCGCCGTCAGCAGTCCCGCCACCTGCGCCTGCAGGGTGGCCGAGCGGCGCGACTTGATCGTGGCCACATACTCGCTGGACTGGGGCACCGGCGCCAGGGTCACGGCCACGGTTTGTACCGGCAAGGCTTGCATCTTGGCGCCCGAGGCCGTCGCTGCTTTGGCCGCACCCTTGCAGCCGCTGGCCACCAGGACCATCAGAAGCACACAACTCAAACCTAAAAGAGATTGCAATACGTGTTTTTTCACTTGATTTTCCTTCTCTCCAGGCCGCTTCGTAGCGAATCGGCTGGGCTGAAATTCTGCTCTCAACTCCAGGTATAGCGTCGCGCTCCGCATGGCGAAGAGATCCACAAGCAGGTTGCAACTCCAGCTCTGTTGGAAAGGCGCAACTCGCCCCCAGCAATCCGCAGCATGGACATCTTCAGTATCTGACGAGCGAAGCCGGCACGATGACGCAAAAATGCGTGGCTTGCGAAATTCCCATTTTGCCAGCGCCGAGCACAGAGAGAAGCGGGGAAATGAGACGCCGAGAGGCTCCGCGGAGAGCGCGGTTTGACCTCCAGTGGGTGGCTCGGTATACTTGATTTTGTAACGCGGGAGTAGCTCAGTGGTAGAGCATCGCCTTGCCAAGGCGAGGGTCGCGAGTTCAAATCTCGTCTCCCGCTCCATTCTGTCCCCCCGGTTTGACCGGTTCGGCTGCGAAGGAATGGAGTCAGCGCGTACGATGTAAGGCAGCCCTGCCAAGGCGCGGTACCCAAGTGGTAAGGGAGAGGTCTGCAAAACCTTTATGCGCCGGTTCGATCCCGGCCCGCGCCTCCAAAATTCCAAACAACTTACATACCTCAGACGGCACAAGCCAGAACACTACTGTTGCGGGTGCTGACGACAGAGCTTTTTGTGATGCTACTGACGGTGTCAATTTGGGCGCCTTTTGCTTGGGTGCCTTTTGCGCTGAAAAGCTTCATACAGACAGCACGTGCGCAAAAAGTGCGAAAGATACTGGACACTACCGGGGCAACTCGCAGACGAGGATATAGAAACAGCTACAAACCTCATACAGAATGGTATCTGCAAAAGTCTTTACGACGCCTTTGCGGCGGGCCTTATTACCTTAATGGACGCTCCTAAATCATAGTAATGTCGCTATTTGAGTCGCACGACATCGTAGAATCCTGTCCTGCCATACTTCTGGTTTCTCTCCTCAGTAGCACACTGCAGATTGTGGGTGTGGGTGAAAGCCGGATAGGCGCGGAACCATCATCCCCGCGCCCCACGCTCCTCCAGGGACTGACTGAGGCGATGGTCGGGAGCGATGGGCCGCAGGCGATGGCGCTCGGCCAGCATATCGATCCACCAGCCGTTGTAATCGTGGATGCTCTGCACTTCCCTCTCTTCGTGCCGCACCTCGCCGCCGACTTCAAGATAGACATCCAGATTGTGAAGGTCGGGACGCGGCAATGCGCCCCTCTCGTAGTCGCTCCACATCTGCCGATAGAGTTCTTCGAGCTTGCGCACCAGAAGCGGCATATCGAAGAGGACGGAAGAATCGCGGCCCGCGCGCAGCCTTTCCCGATAGGCCGTGAGCGAGGCGCGGTCCAGGCCAAACGCAACGGCGCGATCCACGAACTCCTCGGCGGATTCGGTAACCAGATCGGGCAAGCCCGCCGAGCGCACCAAACTGCCGCAAACCCGCGAGGCAAAGGAGCGGCCACTCAGGGTGAGCACCGGCACGCCCATCCACAGCGCATCGGAGGCGGTGGTGTGCGCTCCGTAAGGCGTGGTGTCCAGGAAGAGATCGGCCAGCGGATAGCGGGCGAGGTGGTAGGGATTGGCGATCTTGTTGGCAAAGACAATGCGCTCGGCGCCGATTCCGTGATCGACAGCGTAGGTGCGCAGCCGTTCATCCACGCCTTCGCTGCTGCTCAACAGCCACAGCACGCTGTTGGGCACTCGCTCCAGAATCGTCAGCCACCGCTCGAAGGTGAAGCGGTTGATCTTGTGCACTCCATTGAAACAGCAATAGACCATCGCATCTTCGGGCAAACCTGCGCTCTGCCGTGAAACCGGTTGCTCCGAGAGCTTGCGGTTGCGATTGTTGGGCTGGTAGCAGGGCAGACGCAGCACCTTCTCCGAGAAGAACATCTCGTGCTCTTCGGGAATGATCCAGTCGTCGGCGACGATGTAGTGGTGATAAGGGCTTCCCATGGATCCGGGAAAGCCCAACCAGTTGACGATGATCGGCGCCGGACGCTGCGCTACTACATGGAGACGCGCCTCGCGGGTGTAACCGTTCAGGTCCACCAGAATGTGAATGCCGTCGGAGGCGATGCGGCGCGCGGCGGCCTCGTCGTCCAGATGGCTGATGGGCACAAAGTGATCGGTCGTTTTCTTGAAGTGGTCATGCAGCGAATCGTGGGACTCGGGACCGCAGTAATAGGCGAAGACTTCCACCTGCTCGCGATTGTGCAGGCCCAAGACCTCGGTCATCAGATAGCCCACGGCGTGCTCGCGCAGGTCGGAAGAGAGATAGCCGATGCGCAGCCGTCCGTCCTTTTTGGCGGCGCGCGGCCAACTGAACATGGCATTGCGCGGAGCCGGCACGTCCAGTTTGTTGTAGTGCGCGGCCACCGCCAGTTGGAAGAGCAGATCGTCGGTGTAGGCGGCGACGGAAAGCGGCGAAATGCCTTCCATGAAGTTCTTGCGCGAGACGCGGTCGCTAGGCTCGACAATCGGCCACTTGCACTGGCGCTGGCGCAGGGCGATCAGGTGCTGCACCACTTCGCGCTGATGGCAATCGATGTCCAGGCTCTGGCGCAGCATCTCTTCGGCGGAGTCGTCCTGATTGGCCTGTTCGAGGGCGCGAGCACTCTGGTTGAGCGCGGTGGTCTTGTGGGCGATCGCGGCCCCGTTGATGGCGTCCATGCGAGCAATGGCCGCTGACCATTTCATCACGGCCAGCCCCACGCTTCCCTTGCGCTCATAGACCCGGCCAAGATTGATATAGGCGGGCATGAAATCCGCGTTGAGCGCGATGGCGCGCTCCAGGCACTGCTGGGCCTCGTCCAGTTTGTCGGCCTCGGTCAGTGCCACCGAGTAGTTGAAGAGTATGGCGAAGAGCAGCGGGTGATCCGCATTGTGCTGCACCCACGTGCCATAAAGCCGCTCGGCCGAGCCCTTCTGCCCGCCTGCCTTGAGGGTGTCTGCGGTACGGATGAGATCAGTGACGCTGAGATTGCGCGCCGTGGACTGCATGAGTGCGGAAGCAAGAAGATCGCTGGCCATTGCCGAAGGATTCCTTTTCAAACCGCGTCCGCCTGTGCAGATTCGCGGGGATTGCTGCCCGGTTTGAGACGGCCCACACGCCGCCCGAGGTCGCTGCGCTCATTGTAAGCGCCCCGCCGGCAAGGCTTCCTATGCCAGAGCGTCGCTAACCGCGGCAAACTGATCGGTGCTCATGCTGGACAGTTGGGTGCTGGTGAAGGCCGCCGCCTGAGTCGCCGTCATCGATTCGATTTCCGTGTCGGTCAGGCTATCCACCATGGTGTTGCTCAGATTGGCGATGGTTGTGGTGCTGACGCCGCTCCACTGCGTATCGCTAAGCTCGGAGAGTTCGCTGGAGGTCAAAGTACCCAATTCCGTTGCCGTAAGAGCGCCTAACTGGGTTGGGCTCAAAGCAGACAGTTGCGTGTTATCGAGATTCTGCAGTTCGGTCGCATTCAGATTGGCGACTTGCGCAGTGGTGAGCGCCGCGACCTGCGTGCCGCTCAGCGACGCCAGTTGCGCGGTGTCCAGGGCACGCAGATCCATGCGGCCCAGACCCTCGATCTGCGCGGTGGAGAGGCTGGCCACCTGGGTCGTCGAGAGTTCTCCGACCTCGGTCGTGGTAAACCCGGAGATCTGCGTGGAAGTCAGCGCGGCGAACTGCGTGCTGCTCAGCGCGCCCAGTTCCGTTGCGGTCATACTGGAAATGCCCGTCGCAGAAAGAGCGGAAATCTGCGCCGTGGTCAGCACCGCAAGTTGGGTAGTGGAGAGCGCGGACACCTGCGCGGCGGACAGTCCGCTCAGTTCGGTGGTGGATAGCAACTCCACCTGGCCGGTGGTGAGGCCGGAGATCTGCGTGGTGTTCAAGCCGCCAATGCCGGTGGCCGAGAGGCTGGCAAACTGCGCGTTGCTCAGCGCCGCAAACTGTGTCGCCGTCAGACCAGCGACCGCCGTTGCCGTAAGTCCGGAAATCTCATTCGCCGATAAAACTCCCAGTTGGAAAGTGCTCAGCGAAGCCACCTGCGAAGAGGTGAGTCCACTCATGCCGGTCGAGGAGAGCGAGGCCATCTGCGTAGTGGAAAGCGCGGCCAACTGGGAATTTTGCAGCACACCGATCTGCGTGGCGCTGAAGCTGCGCAATTCGGTGGCCGTCAGCAGGCCGATTTCGGTGGTATTCAGCGCGCCCACCTGCGCACTGGTGAGCGATTCCACGCCGGTCGCCGAGAGACTGCCGAACTGCGCGTTGCTCAGCGAAAAAAACTGCGTCGCAGTAAGTCCGGAGACGGAGGTCGTGGAGAGAGCCGCGATTTCGTTCGCGGTCAGTGCCGCAACCTGAGTATTGGCCAGCGAAGTGAGTTCCGTCGCCGTCAAACCCGAGGCGCCGGTCGCCGACAGTGAGGCAATCTGCGTGGTGCTGAGCACATTCAACTGCGCCGTGGTCAGCGCCGCTACGCCCGTGGAACTGAGTCCGAAAATCTGCGTCGCGGAGAGCGCGCTCACCTGGGAGGTAACCAGTCCACTCACCTGGGTGCTGGTCAACGCGCCCATCTGCGCGCTGGTCAACGCGGCAAATTGGCGGGGGGTCAGCCCGGTGAGTTCGGTAGACGTGAGGCCGGTGATGGCGGTCGTGGAAAGTTCCGTGATCTCGGTCGTACTCATCGCTGACAGCGCCGTCGCGGGCAGCTCCGAGACATCGGTGCTGGTCAGCGCGGCCAACTGCGCCGGCGAAAGTGCGCTGTAGTCATTGGTGGTCAGCGCAGCAAACTGCGCACTGGTCAGGGAAGCCAGCGAAGTGGTGCTCAGGCCCAGCAACTGCGTGGTGCTCAGCGCCGCAATCTGCGCGGTGGAGAACTCCTGCACCTGAGTCGGTGTCAGAGCACTCATCTCCGGGGCCGTCAGAGCGGCAAGATAGGTTCCCGTCAGTGCGCCGATCTGTGTCGAAGTCAGCCCCCATATGCCCGTGGAAGAGATGGCGGCCAACTGCGCGGTATTGAACCCTGCCAGTTGCGCGGTGGTCAAAGAGGCGATCTGCGTGGAAGTCAGTCCGTTCATCTCGGTTGTGCTCAATTCACCAAGCTGCGTGTTGGTCAATCCATCCAGCTGGGCAGTGGTCAGTGCACTGGCCTGTGCGGAGGTGAGCGCGCTCAACTGCTGGGCACTCATCTCGGTAAATTCAGTGGAGGTAAGGCCACTGACTCCGCTAGTGCTGAGTTCCATCACCTGGGTCGTAGCTAGAATACCAAGCTGCCCGGAGTTGAGTTCCCCGACCTCGACATTGGAGAGCGCATTGAGCTGCGATGCGCTCATTGCTGTCACCTGCGAAGGGGTGAAGGCTTCGAGTTGCGTGGAAGTCAAGCTGGAGATCTCGGTAGTGCTCAGCCCCTGGACCTGGGCCGTGGTCAGCGAGGCCAACTGCCCGGTGGTGAGCATGGCGAACTCGGAAGTGCTCATGGCGGCCAGTTCGGTCGGCGCCAGCTCCAGCAACTGTGTGCTGCTCAGATTGGAGATTTCCGTGCTGGTCAATCCGCTCACGCCATCGGCGGAGAGAGCACTGATCTGGGTGGAACTGAGCACCGCCATCTGGGCCGTGGTCAGCGCCGCCACTTGAGTGTCCACCAGTCCGCCCAGTTCGGTGGTGGTGAGGTAACCGATCTGGGTGGTGGTCAGGTTCTGCAACTGTGCGCTGTTCAGTGCGCTGAATTGAGTAGCGCCGAAGGACTGCAACTGGCGCGTGGTCAACTGGCCCATCTCGCCTGTCGTGAGTCCAGCCAAAGCGCTCGTGGAGAGCGCCATCATTTGCGTGGCCGTCAGAGTATTGAGTTGCGTTCCGGTCAGGCTGCTCAGATCGGTGCTGGTAAGTTCTCCCATCTGATTGGTAGCGAGTTCGCCGATCTGGGTTGCGGTCAGCGACTGCATTTGCGCGGTCGAGAGAGAAGCCACCTCGGAGGCGGTCAGTCCAGCCAGTTGCGCCGTGCTCAGCGAGGCCACCTGCGCCGTGGTCAGCGCCATCACCTGCGCCGTGGTGAGATTGCCGATCTGAGTGCCGGTCAAGAGCGCCAACTGCGTGGTGCTCAGGCTGGCGAGAGCCGTGGTGGTGAATCCCTGCAACCCGCTCGCGGAAACGCCGGAAAGCTGACTGGCGGTCAGCGACTGCAATTGCGTGGTGGTCAGCGCCGCCGCCTGGGTGCTGGTAAGTCCGCCCAACTCGGTCTTGGTCAGCGTGGACAACTGGGTGCTGGTGAGCACGTCCAACTGCGCCGTGCTCAACCTGCCGAAGTCCGTAATGTTGATGGCCTGCAGTTGCGTGGTGGAGAGTTCCTGCATTTCACTCGTAGTCAACCCGCTGATGGCCGTAGTGCTCAGCGCCGCAACCAGGGTTGCTTGCAGCGCGTTCACCCCAGTGGTAGAGAACGCGGCAATCTGCGTATCCACCAGAGCGCCAGCCTCCGTCTGGGTCATCGCAGCTAATTGCGTAGTGCCGATGGTGCTCAGTTGCGTAGCGGTCAAGCCGGAGATCGCGGTGTTGCTCAACGCCTGAATCTGGGTCGAGGAGAAGGCCGCCAGTTGCGTGTTGGCCAGCGCGGCCATCTGCGTATCCACCAGTCCTGCCAGCGCCGTGGTGGTCAAAGCCGCTAACTGACGCGTGCTGAGCGCCTGTAGATCGGCCGAGTTCAGTGCGCCGAGAGCCGTCGAGCCGAAGACGCCGATCTGCGTTACGTTAAATGCGCCAACTTCCGCCGCGCTGAGTCCCGCGATAGCCGTGGGAGTCAACGCGGAAAGTTGCGTGGTGGTCATGGCCGCCACCTGCGTGTTGGCCAACTCGCTCACTTGAGTCGATGTCAGGCCAATGATTCCGGTGGTGGAGATCGCCGCAGCCTGTGAAGTGCTGAAAGCCGCCAACTGACTGGAGCTGAGATCGCCAATCTCGGTTGAAGTCAGCGCGTTAAGTTGAGTGGCAGACAAGACTCCCAGATCGGTGGTGTTCACCGCCATCATCTGATTGTCGCTCAGCGATGAAAGATCGGTGGTAGTCAGGGCTGTGATCTGCGTGGCGCCCAACAAGCCGATCTCCGTGGTGGTCAGGCCCTGCACGGCGGTCGCGGTGAGATTGGCCATCTGACTCGTCGTCATCGCCGCCAGTTGCGTGGCAAACAGCGCACCCGTCTGGTTGCCGCTCAACGCCGCGATGTCGGTGGTGGGTAACGCCGCCAATTGGGCGGTCGAAAGAGCCTGCACCTGCGCTGTCGAAAGAGCACCGATGGCGCTGGAATTGAAGACCGCCAATTGCGTGGCGCTGAGCGCCTGCAGGTCCGTGGCGGAGAGTCCAAAGACCGCCGTCGCAGTCAACGCCGCCAGTTGCGTAGTGTCCATCGTCGCCAATTGACCGCTGCTCAGCGTGGCGACTTCGTCCGCCGTTAGACCGGCAACTTCCGTGGTGGAGAGAACCGCGATCTCCGTCGTAGTCAGGGTGGAGATCTGGCTGTCATTCAGCGAACCGAATTCGGTCGCGGTCAACGCCGCCAGTTGTGTACTGTTGAGCGACTTCAGTTGGGATGGAGTCAGACCATCAATCCCCGTCGCACTCAGAGCAGCAATCTGCGTCGTGCTCATCACCGATAATTGCGTCGCACCAATGCTCCCTATCTGCGTGGGCGTCAAGCCAAACAACGCGGTCGTCGACAATTCACTGAATTGCGTGGTGGTTAGCGAAGCCAATGCAGAGCTGGCGAGTTCGCCCATCTCCGTCGGTGTCAGCGCGTTCAACTGCGACGAGGTCAGAGCCACCAGTTGGGATGTCGTCAGCGCATTCAACTGCGTCGCCGCCAATGCCGCAATCGACGCGGCCGACAAAGCCGCTATCTGCGTGGTGCCGAAAGAGGAGATCTGCGTCGCGCTCAATCCGCTGAGCGCGATGGTGCTGAGATTACCCATCTGCGTGGTGGTCAGCGCTGTGAGTTGGGAGGTTACCAGATCGCTGAACTCCGTGGACTGCATTCCCGCCAACTGCTTAGGGGTCAGGTTGGCCATTTCGATCGTGGTCATGGCTTCTACCTGCGTATCGGCCAGCGAGCCTAATTGTGTACTGGTCAAGGCTCCCAACTGCGTGGTGGTCAATGCAATGACCTGACTCGTGGTCAGGCCTGCAAGAGCGCTGCTGGTCAATGCTCCCATCTGTGTCGAGCCAAGGGCCGCCAACTGGCTTCCACTGAGAGAGTTCAGTTCGGTGGATTGCAATCCACCAACATTAGTGGTGTTGATCGTCGACAACTGCGCTGGTGTCAGCGCCTGCACCTGCGCCGTGCTCAATGCGGCCATCAGAGTGCTGGTCAGGGCATTCAGTTGTGTTGACTTGAGTGCAGCCGCCTGCCCAGTGCTCAGGCCTGTCAGCGCGGTAGTCGTCAGCGCGCCCATCTGCGCCGCGGTCAACGATCCCAATTGTGTGCTGGCCAGATTCGTCAGCTCGGTGCTGGTCAAGCCGGTAATGGCAGACGTGCTCAACGCGGCAACCTGACTGGTCGATAAGATCGCCATCTGCGTGCTCTGCAAAGAGCTCAGAACCGTGCTGCTCACGCCCGCAATCTGGGTACTGCTCAGCGCCGCAATCTGATTGGTCAGCAACGCGTCC
>Ga0326728_10003250_pt1 | contig 51123 bp, 43 predicted proteins | sample MB3enrmetagenome_FD_207602 | JGI IMG/M metagenome (GOLD analysis project Ga0326728, IMG submission 207602) | Lab enriched peat soil microbial communities from McLean, Ithaca, NY, United States - MB31MN | ecosystem: Environmental > Terrestrial > Soil > Wetlands > Peat | place: USA: New York... | reverse complement strand
CTGCTCTTGTGGGACTTATTTTTGAGATGAAAGTTTTTGATGCCGAATCTGCAGAACACGCAGAAAGGATTACAAAATCTGTGATAGGTAAATCTCTCCGCGACATTCCACTGACAGTTGTCGAGGTTACTGAATTCGAAAGAGTAGGAGATAAGGGAGAAAAAAAGCAGAAAAATAGAGCAGATAAATAAACATTTTTTTGAAAACCTAACAAAAACAGTTTTTCGAAAAAATCTGCCAAAAATACCAGGAATAATATAGGCATAATGGTGAAGCTTTTCATACCTAAAAGAGGATTTTGATAAACTTTTGACTTTTCACAATATTAATAGTATACCAGTTATAATTATATGAAAAAAATTAGTTTTTACAGAAATTCTCATAATTTAGTCCAGAAAAGCTCAGACAAGCTCATGGGGAAAAAGAAATTGTATTTTATAGATAGAAGGCGACAAAAAAATAGTTTATGCTTCCTGTATATTTCTCCATATTTTAAGGGTATACAATCCCAAAAATCTCTGGGCTCATCCGAGCCCCATGAAAAAAGAGTAAACTACATGGAAGAGAAATCTCCATATGGGACATAATGCTAGGGATTGCATCGTTGATGTTGAAAGAAAAACAGAAAAAATGAATCTTCGCCTGCGATTGATTACCAGAAGTACCCAGTCGGAGATCTGCCAACATTATGATTGCCATTGCTAGGCTTGAGGGAAAGAAGCAGCTAATTTCCCTGTGTACAGATTATACAAATTCCGGATACGAAAAGCTCCTTATAGATGCTTTTGTTGACCTTTCACGCCTCTACAAAATTGAAGACCAAGAATTTCCAAAGCTTTCATTTTCACAGACAAGGAAAATAACCAGACAACATATTTTTACTGTGAAGCCTCTTCAAAATTCCAAGAGTTTGAACCAGGATATATCTAATTTGTCCATTTAGCTATCGGGGATCCAGTATATAATGCAGTATCGTGCAAATAGCCAACTTTGTATCCTTTGATCTGGGCCAAGAAATAACACGTATTCAAAAGAGAAACTAGAACTCATCCTTGATCATACTGATATACTCTTCCAAACCGGCATGAAATAAGACGGGTTTCTAAGATTACAAAAGATTCTGTGAGCTCAAAACTATGATTGCATTAGCATAGTCACATAAAATGCTGAAGGCAGTAGAATCTATACCGATAAAGAAGGATTCACAATTCCTGTGGTTTATGGTAGAACTGTGATACAACAGAAACAGGAGATACCTACAGGGCAGGTTTCCTACTGGCTCTTACAAGATGATATTCTCTTTCCACATTCGAAAAATAGGATCAACTGTAGCTTCTTTTCCAGTACAGAAACGAGGCTTTCAGATAAACCTTTCAAACCGAGAAGAAATGAAATCTTGTTAGGAAGCCAATTTTCTAAAGCTGGAAAAAGCATAATGAGATTGGAAATACCGAATACTAAAGGCTGAAAAATCAAAAATAGATCAAATATTACATGATGAACCACGATCATAACCCCAAGGTATTGAAAAAGTGGTTAGACATAGGGATGCAGATGAAACTCGCAGCACTAATTTCAGGTGGCAAGGATTCGATTTTTGCCATACACAAAGCCTTTGAAGAAGGGCATGAGGTCACTCACCTCATTAACATTGTTCCAGCAAGGAGCGATTCCTACATGTTTCATTCCATCAACCTTCACATGGTAGAACTAATATCAACTGCCTGTGAAATCCCGTTGATCCAGCAACAATCCAGTGGAATCAAGGAACTTGAGCTAGATGACCTGACTCTTGCCCTAAAAAAAGTGGACGTAGAAGGGATATTAGTAGGAGCTATTGAATCTCAGTATCAGGCCGGTAGAATTCAGAAAATTTGTGATTCCATGGATCTTAAGGTCTATGCTCCTCTATGGCACAGGAATCCTGAAGAGTTGCTCAACGAGATGTCAAAAGTTCTTGATATCCGGATTGTCCAGGTTGCAGCTGAAGGCCTTGATAGATCCTGCCTTGGCCGTCCTATCAATGTAAATTCTATCGAACATCTTAAAGCTCTTAATCGCAGGCATATGATCCACATGGCTGGAGAAGGTGGAGAATATGAAACTCTTGTCCTTGATGCTCCTTTCTATAAGAAACATATTGAAATTGTAAAAAGTGAAGTTGAATGGGAAGGGGATAGTGGATCTTTAAAGATTCTGGAAGCAAAACTCGTCGATAAAAACTGATTTTCGAAGCAGACTTTCTAGAAAAAAGTTTTAGCGGCATTTCATGAAGTTTCGAGGACTTCGATAAGCTCCTAAATTTAGTTGTATACTTACAAATTGTATATAAGTGATTGTGAAAATTAAAGATTTATCGATATCCTCTGCAATAACACTGCAGTTCTTCAAGATATCAGATTATTGTGTTTTACTTTCTGATAATTTCCATGAATTATTGAAAATCTGATTTAAAGATTATCTATAAATTTTCCTAAAATTGGGTACACATCTTTTTGAGATTTGATTATGACTCAAAGAAACAACTTGAAATTAAACCTGAGTAAAAAATGAATAGTTAAAAACTAGTTCTCCTATATTATTTGGTTGATTTTATTTCAAGAATTACTCGGTGATCGTTTTTTGTTGTACATCATTAAATAGTTACTATTTTCATCCTAGAATATACTTTGTCCAAAAGTACTTGTATTCTAAGCTTGCAGCCATATTGAAAGACAAAAACTACATCGCACAGAAAATGAAGTGCAAAAGCAAGTATGTGACTTTTGTGTGTAAACATCACTCATTTTTATGGCCACCTATTTTTTTGTTCCGTACTTCAATGGTATTAGTTAGAACATATCGATTTCAGTGCATGAAAACACAAACCTCGTCACACTGGAAACTTAATTATGGAAACCTCAACTAATTAATGACTGACAAAAAAATACTGTCGTCGCCTTAAGCTATTGATTAAATCTGAAAAATGAATATACATTTCATTTTAGGGAGAAATTCGAAAAACTCTTTTGTTTGCTATTTTCAACAACTCACTAGCAAGATTCAGAAACTAAAAATAATAAAGTATGTCTACCCTTGACTCATTAATTAAATATGAAAATCTATTAGACATCTGATTTATGAGAAAATGTGAAGAGAGTTTTGATTTACGATTTTCAACAACTCATAGACAAAACATAGTTTCCTGTTCAGAAAATTATTTTTGAATATCTTATCCAAAAAAGTATAAAGCATGGAAAAAATGTGCGCTAAATAACAGCATTCTCTTATTTTGGGACGAATTACCTCCATATATATAGCAAGGTATCTGAGAAATATCCTTTTGTCTGTAAACCTCACCATCACTTTACCTCTTATTCCCCCAAACTCTCAAAATTCAGATTTACCTTTCTAACAATACTTTTCCTAATCTAATAACTTGACCAGAATGATCCTATTAGACTCTTAAAAAATATTCCTGAAAATATGGAGATGATATGCATTATATGCGACGAGATCGGGAATAAAAAGCTTTCTAAATTTTGAAAAATAAGATAGCAGGCAAAGCTCATTCATGAGTGAAGATCGTTTGTTCCTTAAGCCTTTAATAGCTATCTATTAAATCTAGAATTCTCAGGGCAAGGTACGCACCATTTGCTCCGTTATCGATCCCAACGCTTCCGACAGGTACTCCTTTAGGCATTTGGGCTATGGAAAGAAGAGCATCGAGCCCGCCAAGTTTTGCACTCACGGGAACTCCAACTACAGGTTTTTTAGTCTTGGAAGCTACAAATCCAGGGAGAGCTGCCGACAAACCTGCAATTGCGATAAAGACCTTTGCATCAGTGCTTGAAATGTAACTGTCAAGTTCTTCAGGATTTCTGTGGGCAGAAATAACCATCACTTCATAAGTATACTTGCTCTTTTCAAGCACAGATATAGCACGATTAGCGATTGACCTGTCGGATTCAGAACCCATAATCACTGAAATATCGACCATTTTCGCTCCTCTTAGCAGTCATGGCAGGCTTCCTTTGCCACTCAACTCATACTGACGTTCAATACTCATCCTTATTAAAATCTCAAAAATAGCCTTTACAGACCCCAGATCAAGATTGAGCTCTGTTGCGGTATTTAAGGCCCTGCTGATTACAATCTCATTTTGCTTTTGGTCATTTATTGAAGTTCCATTTATTCGTTTTGATTCAAGCACCTTTTCAGCCATATTGACTCTTCTATCAATAAGGGTAAGGATTTCCATATCAATCTCTTCGATTTTTTCACGGACAGCTTCAAGTTCGGTCAAGAAAATCACTACCTTCATAAAGATACTGCAGCCCTGTTATTTATGGTGGTTTCTATGATCCTTCCTTCCATTCCACAGCTTTCCCAGGCAGATTTCAGCTCTTTTGCCTGGTCATTCTTCACAAGTGCTACATATGAAGGACCGGTTCCAGATAGGCTCACTCCTTTTACACCACATTCGAGAGCTTTTAGCATGTATTCTATATCAAAACCAAGGGCTCCACAGTAAAGGAAACCATTAAGTGTCATGGCTCGTTCGTAGTCACCTTTCAGGGCAAGATCGTATGCAATTTCTACATACGGAGCGATCAATTGGGAGCGTTTGATATCAGTATCTACACTGAAAGCCTTCCTGTTAGGTGCAAATATAAAAACCTTAGATTCAATTTCCTCGCGTCTGATTAGCTCCATTTTTCGGTTGTCAGTGACCACAATTCCTCCAAGGAAAGAAGCACATGCATCATCAAAGGCTCCAGTTACTGTAACTCCTGCGTCTCTTGCGGCTCTTACCCCAAGTTTCACAATCTCAAGGGGAGGTAGAGTCTTGCCAATGGCGCGTAAAGTTGCAAGGATTGAAGCGTTTGCTGCGGCACTACTACTCTTGAGCCCGCCTGCAAGGGGGACTTCACTTCTTGTTCTTACCGTACCACCTAACTCAAGCCCAAACTTTTTGAGAACCAGCTCAACGCAGAGTTCTATGAGGCAAGCATCTCCCTCCGGTATCTCTTCAATAGATCCTGAAATCCCGATTTCACTTTCGGAAAGTCTAACCTCTGCAAATGTTTTCAAATCTATTCCGAATGCTGCACCTTTCCATGTAGCTATGGCGTTTATTATAGTTCCTGCTCCGAATGCACAGGCATGCCCTTTGAATGTCATCAAGTCCAAAATGCACTGCTGTTTAATATTTTTTGCGACTCTTTATTAGAGCATATATAACCAATATAAAAAATAATGCAAGATTTCCTGTTTAAAACCTGATTTTCCAAAATTTCACCAGAATGTAACTTACTACATAAGAGTTTTGAATAACTTAATTGGCTTTAACATTTCCAGAGAACTTCCCAACAATATTCAGAATTATTTATCTATTGGATAGCCAGAAGAAAAAGATTCAAATTGCATTGGCGTGAGCAAACCTCACTGCAAGCAACGATATATTCACTTCACTGCTTTGGAAATAAAGTAATTATTTAAAATCGAATATTTTCATTTGCTCATGAGATTCGTTTTCTGCCGAATCACTCTGATTTTCAACACCGTTTTTATTGCATTGAAAGTTGTACCATCATCCCCACTTCCAATGTAACTTCCGTCAATCTACAGTTCACTAACTTATAACTGTTCTTTAAATTTATAGTATTTTTTTAAAGATTTTTCTTGCCGTGATACTTTTCATAATCTACATCACTTTGAAGGAGAATATTTTGTTCGGCGTCAACGCACAAATTTATATGATTAACATCATACCGATTCAATCGAACCCAAAACAGTAACTTTTACCCATTTCAAAGTAGACATATTTTAAATAATTGATGATGTCGTTGCTTAAAAAAATTTATTACAATACTTCATACAAAAAAACCATAAGATATCTTATTTTATCGCACAATAGTTTACATGAAGTAGTTCCATTTTATAACACAAATATACCTGAAAAATATAACTCACTCGGGTTAATAATGATTTTCGATGAAGTTTCATCCCCACAACAAACTAGGGGTATTCAATTGGAATAACAACGCTATATGAAGGGATTGCAGAGGATGCAAAAAACAAAGTCTTAATCTTGCAAATCAGAGATATTTGCGGAAAGCAGACTCGAAGATAGAGGAAAAACAAAGCAGATGACCTGAAGCATACCCATACATTAGAGTTGAGTGACCGTATGCAATTTTTTTTAGTCTTGTTCCTGAGTCACTGAATAATTCTTAAAAAAGAGCAAGTATCACAAAACTTTTTTTGGCAAACCAAGATTCGCGCCAATAAGAGATTCCTGATCAGCATCAAAATATTCCTTCAAGATCTGCTGAAATCAGTTGTATTGGAAGTCTGTTCTACATTCTTCTTTTGAGTGATGATCCAGCTGATCTTTCTAGCATTGAGCTTCACAACATAAGATGAATTAAACCTAGCATAGTTAATGTGAAATCTTTTTCGTTAGATACACTAACTTTCTCTAATAAACCTATACTAAATTTAGAAGAACTTTGGCCTTGCAGAAAGATACTTTGCAAGTGGCAGTTTCCTATAAGGTTTACTATTTATTTCTTCTCTAACCAACTCTTTAAGTTTTTCAGGAGTTATCTGCACTTTTTTTAGTTTATCATGCTCGGATTTGGCTCTAATGGTCACGTTAATAGTACCTTCCTCAATTTCTTTATCGCCAACTATCACTAAATAAGGTATCCATTCCCTGCTTGCCTCCCTTACTTTTTTCCCGATGGATATGTTACGGTCATCAATATCAACCCTACAGTCAAGCTTTTTAAAAACTTCTTCGGCAAAAGATAGATGCTTTTCCGAAATCGGCACTATTCGAACCTGGGTTGGAGAAAGCCAGACAGGGAGCATGGGAACTTTTCCTTCATCAGCTTCCATTGCAGCCTTTTCAAGAAGAGCATAAATACAACGCTCAACAGCCCCGCTCGGTGAGCAGTGAAGAATTGTCGGATTCACCAATTTACCCTCAGCGTTCACATAAGAAATGTCATACCTTTCAGCGTTCTCCACATCTATTTGAACAGTAGAAAGGGCGCTTGCCTTGGCCAAAGCGTCTACAAAATTAAACTCAAACTTAAGTACAAAATAGAAGAATCGGGTATCCCACATTTCAACAAGCACGGGTTTGTCAACGGTTTTTGCCATGCTGACTACAAGCTCTTTATTCGATTCGTAAAAGTCCCTGGTAAAGCGGATGGCAACCTCATAATCATTAACACAAATTCCTATATTTTCAAGCACATTGATGCATAAATCATATTGCTTCTTAAACTGATCCACAGCCTGGGTCATATCCTCACAGAGAGTGTGCATATCAGGCATGGTAAAAGCCCGAAGTCTTCTCAAACCCACAAGTTCTCCTCGCTGTTCCTTCCTAAAACTATAGCGGGTCATTTCTATCATCTTCAGAGGCAGATTCTTATAAGAAATAGTCATGTCATGGTTCATCAAGAATTGCCCAAAACAGGCTGCAAAACGTAGGAACATTTGCCGCTTATCAGACTCGATCGAATATTGCCTTGCAGGGAATCTATCTAGATATTTCTTCAGAGTAGGATGGTTCATGTCGTACATGAGGGGGGTTTCAACTTCCATTGCCTCGAATTCTGTTGCCACATCAAGTATGTAATTTTCAAGAAGGGACTTTATAAGCCTCCCTTTTGGATAATATCGCATGTTTCCGGAATCGGACCCTGGCTCATAATCTGCAAGTTCAAGCCTCCGCATAAGTTCTACATGTGGAGGAGCCCTCTCAACAGCTCTGTTCTTGGAAATTTCATAGTTTACTAACTGCTGAAGTTTAGTATAAGGGGTCAGGTCAAAACTCTCAACTTCATGAAGTTTCCCATCAGGAGTCAGAATGCACCAGTAAGATCTAGCAGTACTTTCAGCTTTCAGTGCCTCGGAAACAACTTCGTCTTTTTCTCCGGCCGCTTCAGCTTTAACTGCTGCCTTTGCCACTCCTACAGGGCAAATGCTTCTGGAAAGTTCGGAAAGAGGATGCCCTTTACAGCTTACTGTAAAGGCTTTATACCATCCAAAAGGAGCACGTTTTACCTCATATTTACCTAAGAGGGACGCTTCTATTCCTTTTAATACCTGCACTGCGATTTTCGGTGAGGAAAGATCAGAACTTAAGTGTGCGTAAGGATAGAGCATTATGCGATTGGTTTTGACCTGGGCCGCCACCTTTTCGATTTCGAAAACAGCTTTATCTATAGATTCCTGAGGATTTACTTCATCTATGCTCTCCACAGCTGTAAAAGCCGTAAGTGCTTCTTCAAGCCTGCCAGACTTTAAGGACTCTTCAATTTTTTCAGCTACTGTAGTTTGTTTTTTGATTTCGTATTCGATATAATTAGAATGAATTAACAATAACTGCATTCTATCACCGTGTTCTATGAAAAACTGGAATATGCTTTTGAATTAACTTCGATTTCGAATCGAATAAATTGAATTATTTTATAATCGTCTGCTATCTGCATCTGTCAGTAGATTTTGATTAAATAAATAATAAGAATATATGAGAATTCTAACATCCTGCAACAATATAAAGTAATCCCTTTCGACTGATATCTCTTATTTTATCCTCAGAGCTTTTTTCAATTTTCTGACTTATTCAGTTCATTTTTTTGATTTCTGGAAATTAATTTTCGGATTCAGCCTTGAAAAAATATCTCAGATTATTGAATTCCAAGTCAAACTCTAACAGTCAGGATGGATGTATTCCTGATGAACCCTTTAAACTGTAGCCAGAGATCTTAGGAAAATACGAGCTCCAAAAAAAACCTGTAATTCTCTAACAAAAGTTCCTATAAGAAAAGCAAGTATGAGTAACGTAAGGATGAACACTAGAACTCATGAGACAAAGGTAGAACCTTAGAATTAATTCAGGAGTAACATAAATAACAAAGAGAGGAACTAAAAAGAAAATTGCCGTACTTTCATGCCCGAGCTGAAGTAGCGAATTAAAAAGTCCCATAACCCAGAGATCTAGCTAAGTATTTTAACAATTCCTATCCTCAATGAATAAGAACGAAAAATAAAGAAGCTGAAAACAAATGTATAGAGTTATTTAAGCCTTTTAGATTTTAGATGGAAAGTCTTGGCAATAGAAGTAAAATTAGGCTGAGTAAGATTCAGATCGTTAGAGGTAGTATGATTTAATGGAAGACTCAAAAAAAGTACTGTTATCTACAAGGCTATTATGATTTCCCAAAAGCTACCATTTATCGAGCGACTCGGTCAGGATTTAGACTCCGTTTTATTCTTCATTTATATTTAGACAAATATATTATAAAAAGTTTGAATCCAATTCATACAGAAAATTATGGAAACTTAGCATCGAAATTATCTACATTAAAAAACACCATAAAATTGAAAAAATAAGGCAACTCCAAACTTTGATAATTCAAACTTTTAATTTTTGATATATGTTAGGGATAAACTTATCAAAATATTTAGTCGCTACGCAGGATTCTGCGCATTTCCCGCATCTAATACACTTTTCGCTTACGTATAATTTTCGTTCATTTAGAAAAACTGCCCCTACAGGGCATACTTTTATACAAATTCCGCAGTTTGTACAGTGGGTAAATCTTATTAATTGTTTTGTGACATCCTTAAAAAGGCTAATAGCTTTTTCTTTTGTTTCAGAGCTTACAAATAGATTTCCACTTGAAAAAAACTTTATAATCCCTGTACCATTTTTGACAAGCAGAATACCCATTTCTTCCACATAAACCATATTTCCAAGTACATTTATGCAATCTGCAATTTCTTTTTCACTGATACCTCTTAATCCTGCTTCTATTGAGAAACCTCCAGCCCTGCAGGGGGAAATTCCTCCCACGACTTCAATCTCAAAATTTTTGAAATTTTCTTTAGCAAGAGTAGAAATCCCAAGTTCTTCTGCCAGTCTGCGTATTTTCGGAGGCAACTCCTTCCAGCGCCAGAACCCATATTCTATGAACTTTTCCGAAAGTCCTCTTGTTTTTGCCCACTCCAGCAGGTAAGAATTCCATTTCTTATGCATTTCAGGGTGTAGCTCTTTTACTATTGAGTATTCGGCAGCAAGGGCAGACGGGCAAAGCCAGCATCCTATTCTTTCGAAACCAAGATCATAGAGAGGATTGTATGAGAGTCCTCTCCAGTAAATATAGAGCCAGACTTCGAGCGCTTTCCAGTTTCTTATGGGGAAAATATTGAGCTGAGAAGGTACAAAGGGATTTGTCTCACTAGCCATAACCCTTGCCCTTGAAAAGGATTCATGTTTCCTCTTACCATCGATTGTCAGATAAGCAACGCCATTATCTGCTCTTCTATCGGGAAAAAGACTGATACCTTTCCCTGCATCCAGGTTCCCTGCAGATGCTAGTTTACATACTTTGCAGCACCATCGGAAATCTTTAGCAGGAGGCCCGAATTTTCCAATCTGGTCCCAGAAAGCAGAGCCTGCATTAATTTCTTCAAGTGGAATTTTCATCTGCTGGCAAGAAATTCGAACGAATTCGACAGTTTCAGGAAACTCGATTCCGGTATTAAGAAAGAAAGCCTTGAGTTCCCTCTGTTTGAGGGAAGCTCGGGCCAGATCCATACTTACAAGGCTGTCTTTTCCACCGCTGAAGGAGACATAAACAGGAAGTCTGATGTTTTCGTTTCTGGAAACAATCCCACGAATTGTATTGATTGCGTTCTTGCCAAGAACCTGCAGATGCTTTTTATTTGCCTCTATGCATGCACTGAGATCCGGAGCTTCAGGATGAAGGGATGCCATGCTACTATCAATTCTCCTGATCCTGAGGACTTTTGCTCCAGCATCTATTGAGGATTTAGATTTATCGTGAACTTCATTTTCAGCCAGGTTTTTCAACTTTGAAAAATCTTCCCCATTAATATAAGAAACTCCATACCCCGTCAGGTTGCCTGCAGTCACAAGGACGAAATCCCCTTTCTTTATAGTATCCATAAAGGATTCAACAAACTCTGTTGTAACTTTTTTTCCATTAAAATGCCTGTTATTTTTCTTGAGTTCAACTTTCCTGCTTTCAGCGTACATCAGAAGAATTTTTGCTCCCTGAATGGAAGGCTCGAAACTGTAGCTCTCTTTGGAAATCTCAAAACGGAGAATTCCAAAAACGAAACCATCAATGAATACTTCATCCGTTTTATCTTCACCAGGAATTTTATTAAGAAGTATTAACCTATCTCCGAGAGGATTGCAACCAAAAGTTGAGAAAAGCTGCCTGTTAATAATTTCTCGCTCATAAGGTGAACAGAAACGGACATCTGCAGGCTGGGAGAGATGGTTAATTTCTCCATTGTTTCCACATCTTCCGCACTCTTTCCCAATCAATGGCAAGTTGCATTTTCTACACCAGAAAATATGGTTATCTTCATACTCGAAAAGTTGGAAATTTTGTTTTTTCGGAAAATTCGAATTCAGACTTTTTTTAGAGCTAGATCTCTTTCTGGTAGAATCCTTCTCACTAAAACCTCGGGATTTATCTTCAGTAGTGTTTTCATTTGCATGAAAATCTTCTTTTTCCGGCTTATTATATATTTTCCCTTTCAGTTTGTTGCTTTTTTGTTTATTCGGTCCCGAATCCCGGATTTTTTCATTTTTATGGTGCATGTAGACTCTGGCCTGTTATTTGGAAAAATTATTAATTCGACATTCCATAGATGTACACATCTGTATAATTCGTTTGCCTATTTGCCCACTATTATTCATTTAAAATTAGATTAATTTTTAAGCTACCTTCATATTGAGAAAATAGTTAGAATTCTTGTGTACATCTGCAAAAAGTGTGATTAATTATTAAGATCGTTCAGTTTTCTCGCTCAATCTCACGATGGATACATTTATCAATATCATGAGATTGTGAAAGTATTGTGAGTATGAAAGAAGTTTATGGAAGCGTGAAATTATTATAAAGAAATGCTTGGATCTAAAAATCTAACGTTAAATTTCACGTGATATAAAGTATCAAAAATTATTCAAAATCATTAAAATAAACGAAGGGCCACTTAAAAAGCAATCCATCTTAAGATTTATGGAATTTTTTTGTCATTTCAATCACAATCATGAGCTTAAAATATATCAAGCTTCCTGCTAATGCAAGAATTTATTCTCGAGGGTTATGAGGCATGAATTATGATGTTGTTGTTGTTGGAGCCGGTCCTGTGGGATCCACAGCTGCTCGCTATGCAGCTTTGAATGGAGCAAAGGTCCTCCTTCTTGAAGAGCATCCTTCGATAGGATCTCCTGTAAGCTGTACCGGACTCTTGAGCACGAGAGCCGTGGCAGAATGCGAACTCAAGCCATCTGAGGACTTTGTATTCAACTCCGTACGCGGGGCTTTTGTATACGCCCCTGATGGGCAGTGCCTTCCAATCGATGGTAAGCAGACCAAGGCATACGTGATCTCGAGGAAGAATTTTGACCGCAAGCTTGCAGTAATGGCTGTAGAAGAAGGTGTAGCACTTTCCCTGAGGACAAGGGCTGTAGGGCTTGGGAGAACGGCTCCAAAAGATACAATTGAACGAAAAATAAGTCCGACTCCAATAAAACTCATGATACTCAAAAATGGCAAGCCTGAAACAATATCTGCATCAGTAGTTATAGGAGCTGATGGAGTTAAAAGCCGTATAGCCAGTTATGCAGGACTTGAAAGACCTACTCGCATGCTTTCCGGAATTCAGATCGAAGTTCCATATAAATCCAAAAATATTGATTTCGTTGAAATGTTTTTAGGCTCATATGCCCCTGGTTTTTTTGCCTGGACAGTACCAATTGACGAAAAAATTTCAAGAATTGGGCTCGCCTTTGAACCGAGCTTTGCTTGCAAAAATGTTCGTGAAAAGAGTTCTCCTCTGTCTTATCTTGAAAAATTCCTTCGATCAAACTCCCACGTAAAAGCCAAGTACTCAGGAGGTATGTTTGATTTTGTAGTAGGAGGAATCCCAATAGACCCTCCTAAAAGAACTGTTTCTGATGGTATTTTGCTAGTAGGTGATGCAGCAGGGCAGGTTAAACCAATATCAGCTGGTGGTATCTATACAGGTGCTTTTGCGGCAAAAATAGCCGGAAAAGTTGCAGCAGACGCCGCCCTTGAAGGGAACACATCTGCACAGAGACTTTCCAAATATGATCAGCTATGGCGAAAATACCTCGGAAGAGAATTTGATATAGGTCTAAAAATCCATGATTATATGGGAAAGTTAGAAGACAAGCAGTTAAATGACCTTATAGGCTCGCTAAACACCTATCCTATCCTTAAAATCATCAATGAATATGGAGACATGGATCATCCTTCTGTCCTCATGAGAAAACTCATCTTTTCAACAAACTCCATGAAGTTTATGAGAACCTTAGGAATATTCCTAAAAACTATTCTTTAGAAAGTTAAAATGTAGGCACAAAAATCCATGATTCATTGAAAACTGGGAGGCAGGAAGTTAAAAGACCTATTAGGACTATAAAAATATTCTTAATAGTCCTAAGTAATATTATTTTTCAAAGTTTTATGGATCTTTTTTGCTTTGACATTGGAGCAGATTTGGAGCGGGTGTAGGAGTTGAGGGACGAGTACAAACAATTTATCCAAAAGCAGCTCCACTGGATTATGACTAGTTAGTTGTAACTCTACATCTATTTAATAATAGTGATCAAAAGATAACGGCAAATCCAAATGGTTGGAATTTGATTGCTGACGGGTTTAAGTATGAGTATAGTTCAACGACATTTGAGAGTTCGTTAGGCTATCAGGATATAGAAATTGTTAAAGGTGGGGATATTGAAACAAAAAGAGTATACTTAGTAAAAGGACATTCAACCCATGCTCATTTACAATATCCAGATTCTGCTACTGCATTTAGGCGTTCGAGTAGTTTCCTAGCTCCATCAGCATTACATTTGTTAATATGTTTATAGAACTGATAATATTTCCCAGATTTCTCTGTCCTCCACTTGTTCATATAAGCATTAAAAGTCTTATACGTGATTCCTGCAGCTTCGGCAGCAAGAGAATATGTGAGTCCCAAAGTAACATTATCGCCGATTAGTTAGTGTGCGTTTTCATCATTTGGATTGATTTTCAGAGCAAGCTTAAACTGTTCTTCAGCTTCTTTGTTGCGCTCTATTTCTGCTAGTAAATCTCCGTAACTACAGTGTATGTATGCATCATTTGGATCGATGTCCAGAGCAATTTTATACTGTTCTTCAGCTTCTTTGTTGCGCTCCATTTCTGCTAGTAAATCTCCGTAACTACAGTGTATATCTGCATCTTTTGGATTGATTTTCAGAGCAAGCTTAAATTGTTCTTCAGCTTCTTTTGCATTCTTTTCTTCCATAACAAAATCCTCAGTTTAAATTAAATTACTTAACTGATTATTAAGTATCATTTAGAGTAATACAGTATAATTTAGAGTAATACAGTATAGTATATTATATGACAATGTAAAGTCATATACTCATAAGTTTTGTCAAACAAACTAGGGATAAAAATAGTAATTGATTTAATCAGAAATTAATGAATACTGTCATACTTAGATAGCATAGATACACTGTCAAATTTTCATTGATGGTTTTAATAATTCTATGGATTATTCCTGATCTTGTTCACAAGGTTTTTGATAGCCTCAGCAACCTGATATTCCGAATCTCCCCAGTGGACAACAACTCCTTCAAAGCTGGAAATGTTTACAAGTCCAGAATTTTCAGACCTGCAGCAGCGCGTAATGAAAGGTCTTGATGGCACCAATATTTCAGATTTGATTGGACATACATTTATGAAGGAGTATTCAAGCTCTGGAAAGCGCATTTCAAAAATGATCTTTGAGATATCACACCCTACAAGCAGGTGTCCGTTTTCGGTGAGTATATCCGAATCCAGGCATTTTCCTTTGAGCCCAGACGAGCTACATGGAAAAACAGTATTTATTCCTTCAAAATCTCGAAAGTCAATTACCTTTTCAGCAAAATTGACCTGCAGGTCACCGAAAATTCCACTGGCTTCAAGCCTCCTTACGACCATGGAGAGCCAGGAAGGCTCAGGAGGAACGACGTCGAGTATCTCTATATCAAGAATACTGGAAGTATCAGGCTTATGAACAAATGTAACGTGTTTGTCCAAGCCTGTAAAAATTATAGTATTAACCTTGCCTGCGCAGAGGTTTACTGCAGTCTCAATCAGAAGGGTACGATTCTTTATATTCAGTTCCTCATCATACTTGATCACTTCTTCTCCAGAGGCAATGAGTCCAAGGTATTCAACTTTTCTGAACAGTCCTTCCCCGCTTTTTTTTACATCGTAAATCTCATAATTGGCATTGCAGGTATCAGAATTTTCCTTTTCGACGATGAGGTAGTCAGTCAAAAAGTAAATAAGTTCTTCAGCAGCTGGATTAGTGGATCGCTGCACACCCACACGTTTATATTCGTCAGGAAAAATCATAGATAGCTGTTTATTTAAGTTGTTATTGAATTCTTTCAAATCGGTCATAGATCTGGTTAATCCTTACTTACTCTGAACTTTCTTCCTGTGAGCCACAAGTCCACCATCAGTAAGTATCTCTAGTAGGAAGTCAGGCAGTTTGTTTCCTTTGAATATACTTTTTCTGGAAACTTCAACCTCGCCTTTTAGCAGATCAACTCTGGCCTCACATCCATCCTGACATTCGACATCTGCTTCCATTAGAGGCAATCCCACATTAATTGCATTTCTGAAAAAAATCCTTGCAAAGGACTTTGCTATAACGCAGGCTACCCCGGCATATTTCAAAGCAAGGGGAGCCTGTTCCCTTGATGAGCCACAGCCGAAATTGGTTCCTGCAACAATAATATCTCCATGCTCCACTTTTTTTGCGAATTCCGGGTCGATGCCTTCCATTGCATGGACTGCAAAAACCTCCATATTCTTAGTTCGCAAGTATTTTCCTGGGATAATCACGTCTGTATCAATATTGTCTCCAAATTTCCAGACCCGGCCTATGATAGGATTTATCACTAACCTTCACCTACTGATTATGTTTTTTTATAGTATATCTAACTTGACATTGTAATATTAAATTTAATTTTATACTGTCACAATCGATTTTCATCAAAATGCAAACCATTTTAATAATCATTAACTTATCATTTTGGGTCGTATCAATGCGTTTTGATCAATTCCAAAAAAACGATCCCAACATAAATTTGAGCAAAACGCAGAGAGAATTTTGTACTCACTGATTTAAGCATCTACAAAACAAAACCCACATTTGTTTCTTTAAACCCATATTCTGCAGATGTACAAAGATTTATAATTTATTTGAAGATTTGCACAATATTCTTCCTTAAAGGCAGGATTAACATTTAAACTACTTCCGTATTGAGAAAATAGGTAGCATTTCTGTGGACATCTGCGGAATGTCGGCTGTGACAAATCCCATAGGATATTATTACTGATGATATATAAAAAATGATCAAAAGGCAGGGAATTTAAATAAAGGTTCACTCTGCCTGAAAGAAGATGAGATCTCATTTATTTTCATTCATTTTTCTTTATTTCATTAAGATATCCGCAAAAATGATAATTTTTTAACGTTGAGAGTGAAATTTCACTGAAATTTCCTGAAAATCCGTCCCAGAACAGGAGGCGATCCTCCAGAAGTTTTCCTTCTCTTATCAGGAATTTAATTGCTTCATTTGCCTGAATAGAACGATAACTCCTGGAGTTACCACTAAAACTGGAAAACTTCTTTTTTGGAAAATGCGCGGAAAAATACAGTAAAAGCAGGGGGATTTCAGTAATTGTTGTTGTTACCTGGCCATCATACCAGGGAACTGCTCCATGAATTAGAGGAATTCTCCGTTTTACGGAAGCCTGTTAAGCAGATGCCTCTTTTCGAGGTTATCAAGGCCATCGACGATAATACCACAATCAGGAATTAGGGATTTGATATTTGATTCCATGAGCATCTCTCCTATGGTTTCGATCTCAATGTCCGAGTTCATAGAAAGAAGCCTTTCCTTTGCAGACTCGACCTTAGCCCTTCGATATCCTTTTCGTAATGGAGAATCTGCCTGTTTAGATTACTGGGATCCACAGAATCAAAATCTGCAAGAATTATTTTCCCCACCCCGGATATTGCGAGATATATGGAAATCGGCTTCTGAGACCGCCTGAACTGGCGACCAGTACTTTTGCATTCTCCAGCTTTTCCTGCCCTTCTTCCCAAAAAAAAGGATCTACCGGCTATATTTTTCACGCTCAAAATCATTCATGTAAACCCTTCCGAAATATTGATTCATTTCAGATATTGATTTTATTTTTTTCGTCACCAAGAATAATCTTATTCCAGATAATTCAAATCACTCTTAGTAGTGATTGAGCTCTTTATGCATAACTTCTTAGGATGGCAAAAGACAAAACTGGTAGAGACTTTAATCATATGTATATTATATGTAAGCACATGAGTTTTGCTAAAAGATGGAATTTCAGCATATAAAGGCAGAAAAATATATCACCAGGAAAAGACATAACCCGCAGAAACATCAGTTCCCAGGAATAAGAAATTTTTTTGAAAAAATTAATTAAGGCAAGGCCCATAAAAATGGTGAGTTCATTTTTAATATTGTTTTAACCATCTTTTGCGGCTCATTATTATAAAATCCTTCCAATGTATTAAAGACGAGATGCTGGAAAAGAGAAATTTATAAAGGTTTTGGGTTTATGAAAGTTCTGGATTTAAAAAGCACCATCATCAGTATCAAAAATGAATTTACAGGTTATTTTAAAGAAAGGGATGCTGAAATTAATGGATCTCTTCTTGCACTCCTTTCGAGCGAACATGTCCTCTTGTTGGGCCCGCCAGGAACTGCAAAAACCCTGCTTGCAAGCAAAATATGTGAAACTATCGAAGGAGGAAATTTTTTCCATTATCTTCTGACCCGTTTTTCCACGCCTGAAGAGGTATTTGGACCGCTGTCTCTTAAGGCACTAGAAAGAGATGAGTTCAGCAGACGAATAGATGGCTACCTGCCAACGGCCCATATCGCCCTCCTTGACGAAATTTTCAAGGCAAACAGCTCCATCTTAAACAGCCTGCTGACCGTGCTGAACGAGAGAAAGTACCATAACGGCAAGGAAATTATTGATGTACCTCTTTTCTCCGTTTTCGGAGCTTCCAACGAGCTGCCTGAAGAAGAGGAAAGTCTCGAAGCTCTTTATGATCGCTTTCTTTTTAGGTACAGAGTGGATTATATCCAGCACGAAGAGAACCTTGAGGATCTAATCTTCAAAAATACGGAAGAGTTCGTGCCCTCAATGAAACTCAATATAGAGGATATAAGAGAAATTCAGGAGAAAGCAAGAGATCTCCCGGTTGATCCTGAGGTTCGGATGATTATAAAAGGGCTCAGAAGGGAACTTAGAAACTCCAATATTTTCATTTCGGACAGGCGTTGGAAAAAGATTGTAAACGTGCTCAGGGTAGCTTCAGCCGTAAACGAGCATGCCGGCGTAAACAGGATGACTGCTGTTCTACTCCAGCATATGCTCTGGGAAGTACCTGAACAGAAGGAAGCAATAAGGAAGCTTATCCTGGACAGAGTTGTTTCAGGAGGAACAGATACCGGAAAACTTAAACTGCTTGTCTTTGACCTGAAAAACTCGATTTTCAGCTGCCTGCAGCAGGAACTTCCGGATCTTGTAACCTGCAATAAGTGCTATGAAGAGGAGAGAAAAACTACCGGTGGTCTTAAAAGCTCAAGGTTTTCCGGACTGAAAACACAGAGAAACCTGACATTTGACAATGCCCTTGATCTGATGAAGCACCATACCCAGTTCCCGACCCATACCTACGGCTTTGGGCTTGATTACAGCAATCTGGACAGTTCCCTGAGCTTTGAGTCGCTGGCAGAACAACTCCACAGGAAATACGGTTTTGAATTCAAGATCAGCCTCGACTATGGAGATAAGAAACTCTATGAAAAAGAGTATGAAAATCTAGATGAGAGACTGAACTATTTCAAAAAGCAAATCCAGGAAGAAGAAAAAGCTCTTGAGAATACCCTGAGAGAAAATATCTGGGTCTCTGGGCAGGACAGCCAGGAAATCCTGATAAAATACCGTTCCAAAAACACGGATATTTACGAGATTGTAAGCAGCCTAAATGAAATACGGCTCCTGCTGAAAAAGCCCAGGGTATTTGATGTGGCAATTGAAAAAGCAGGAGAGATAGCTTGAAACTGAGAATGAAGGAAATTCCTGTAAAATCGAAATAAGTCTTGAATAAAAATATCTCAAAACCTTAAATGAAACTTAGAAAAAGGAAAGATATGCAGGAATTAAAAAACCGGACGGAGAAATCTGAAGATGTACCAGGATCAGGTACATATTTATCCTTCAACTGCACCTTCAACCCTTCCACAATACTGAACATAGAACTGAGGGAAATCCTGGCGACTCCGCGAAGAGTGCCAAGGCAGCTAAGGGAAGAAATTGCAGAAATTCTAATTTATGAACTTTTTTCAGAAAAAGAATATGAAATAAAGGATGAAAAATTATTTATGGGTAAATTCGGAGCTTTTTATCCCATCCTTCTGAGTATGAGAGATTTTATGGTCTGGCCCAAAATAAAAGCTCTTACCGAAGCCAACAAAATGGCAGGAGTATTTATCCTGAGAACTCTGCTTGAAGAACTCTTTACACTTCTTGATGACTGTGAAAAAATAGAACCTGAGTTTTCAAAGAAGTTTCCTAAAAGCCTGGAAAAAAGTCTTAAATCCCTGAAAGATCTGATCAGTGAAACTAAAGCTGTATGGGAAAAGAACAGGTTACGGTGGATGGAGAAAAACTCCCAATGGCAGGAAAAGCAGGATACGCTCCAGAAACAAGGAGCTGAAAAGAATAGCCAGGAAAACTTTCTGAAAGGTTCTGCGGGCGAGGTCAAAAAAAATCATGATCAGCAGCCTGGACCAAAGATAGGATCCGAAAAACTCGTCTCACTGACTCAGGAGTTCATGTCCTCAGAAAATGCAGGAGAGATTCTTGATTCTGCGATCAGAGATAAAATAGCTGTAAAAATTGAAGAACTCATTCCTATCCTTGAAGACCACCTAGAAATGCTCGAAATCCTCTCAATGCTCTTTCCAGGCAAAATGTGGGATCACTCCCTTCGGGCTTTGCACAGGGAATACTTCGGAAACCTGGAAAAATATGCCGCAATGCTCAGGAAAAATTCTGACCTTCATAAAATCTTGGAGCATATTGGAAGAATTGAACTCGAGTACGGCTCAAGAAAACTGAATCTATCGCCATACAGCAAAAGCGAGGTACACTCAATTACTTTTTCAGGCGATATCCAGACATTGCTTCCAGTAGAAGCGGTAAAGCTGAAAAACTCCCTTCTAAAGCGCAAATTCTATGCTGATATGCTTGAAGGAAAACTCCTGACATACCATCTAATAGGGAAAAACTGGAACTCTGACGCTTCCGGAAAGAAAAGAAAAGGGCCTATAGTTGCCCTGGTAGACACCTCGGCATCGATGCGGGGAAGCCCCGAGATTCTTGCAAAAGCCGTACTTCTGGCAGTTACAAGAAGAATGCTGAAGGAAAACAGGGATGTTAAAGTGATTCTCTTCTCCTCGAAGTGGCAGACCATTGAAATTGAGCTTACAAATAAAAAGCGTATGGGTGGGGAGTTTCTGGAGTTCCTGAAATTTACTTTCGGCGGCGGAACCGATTTCAATACCGCACTCCATGCAGGCCTGAAAGCTATGAAAAATGAAAAAGCCTTTGAGGGAGCAGACCTACTTTTTCTTACCGATGGGTTATCCGAACTTTCAGAAATACCTCTTATCCGGGAATGGAATGAGATAAAAGCCGAAAGAAAAGCCCGGATTTTTTCTCTGATAATGGGAAACTATGATGCAGGTGGACTGGAACAGGTTTCTGACCACACATATATCATAAGGAATGCAGAAAACTGGGAAATCGGGGAAATCCCTGCGAATTTTGTGAAGGCTATAAGCAAGCCCTTCAGATTTTGATTTCATGAACTTTTTCCAGATCTTAGGAACTTGTGATTCAACACCTGCGCTTGAAGAATTTCTGCAGATTTTCTATAAACTCTTCTAGGTCTTTTCTGCCAGAGTTTGATGCCTATATATGCTTGATAGAACAGTAAATGTTGCTTTGTGCCTCTGTGGAATTCTTGAGCGGCTAGATTTCAATCATTGCAACTATCGATTCGAAAATTATTTTACTGTCTCCGAGGCTCAAGTTATTCCATTTTTCAGTGAGTTTTTTAGAAGAGCATATTATTGATTCTGTTCTTTCGGATGCTATCAATAAGGCTTTAGAGGAAACAGCTCTTGAGTCACTTATTATTCATTTCTTTCGGCAGTAAAAGTTTCCAGAAAAAGCCTAAAAGTATTCCTTGAGATATCTTTTATTTTCTTCTTTTTATTAATAGGGATTTTTTCTTCAGAAGCCTTTTGGAATCTGCATTTAAAAGCTCTGCCTTCCAAAATTTTGCGAACCTCATCAAATATCTAGGAAATTTCTTCCTGAGACTTCATTTTAAGGTATTCTCTGAGGTTTCCCAGAAGTTCGAGTCAATTGATTCGGAATTAGATTCAGAAGAGGGCTTTTGTCACGAAAACGGTCTTCGTCTATTTCAACAAAATCAGAATCGATTATAGGGCAGGATTCAAAAACAAAATCACATGATTTAAGCCTCCCAGAACTCAGGCTTTTTTCTGATCATGAAGCCTGCATTTGAAAACCTGTCATCCACTTCCTTTTTAAGCAAGAAAATATACCCATTCTTAAAACAAAAACCTTCTTTATTAAAATCCACATTCAGCAGATGCATACAAATGTATAATTTATTTACCGTTTTGCACAATATTATTCCTTAAAAGTGAGATGAACATTTAAACTACTGACGTATTGAGGAAATAGGTAATATTTTTTTGGACATCTGCAGAATATCGATTGAAATCTCTTCCGGATTAAAACTTCCATTATACAAACTATTTAATTAAATTATATCAAACTTGGACATTTAACAATAAGTAAAAAATCAATTTCTGTAAGTTCGTCTCCAGCTGACTGAAGACATTTGTATTCCCCTTTAAGTGCAAAATCATTAAAAATATTCATGAATAAAAATCATTGTTAAGACATTTAAATTCTCAAAATGCTTAAATACATAGGGAGTTTATCTAAATTCTCTATATTATACCAATAGCATCAATACTATTAGATAGCTAATCTGACCATAGACATGGCTAAATTGTTCAATCCAATGCTTATCATATCCCGATCAAAGTAGTTTGTGGCATCATCTCTGCTCATGATGCCTTGGAACTTGAAGAAATGGAATAACAAGTGAATGTTTTTGGAAACAGATTCCCAGTAGAAGCAAAATTTTGAATTGGAACTAGATTGTTTGAGCTGTAAGAATATTGAAAAATTAAAAAAAGTTTTAAAGCTAAATTATTCCATGGTGAATGATCTGATTTTGGAAATGGAAAAAAAGATAATTATGAAGCTTTTAAGCTTCAAAGTTCAGTCCCTACTTCCAAATGTCTAGAAGCCTGTATGCCTGCATTTTGAACCATTTCATTCCTAAGAATCTCGAGATAAGCTCTTGATTCTGAAAGTACCTTAATACTATTGTTTAGCCTGGTTAAGAAACCTATCTGAGCATCAAGATCTTCGTTATTTCCCTCTTCCGGAATTTCTTCAATTGGTAACAATCCACCATTTAATTCAATAGCGAAAAGTACATTGTTTATCATTAGATCAAATTTTGATATACTTTTATCAAGCACTACACTATGGTGAGTTTCATAATTTTTCAGACTCAGAAATTTTCCGGAGAAGTCATTTATTCCTTCTTTGGTTGTGTTATGAATTGACTTTTTGAGTTGTTCGAGTATTTCAATCATTTTATGCACTCCTTTTCAAAAACTAAGAGGTGCAGATTTTGGGGTCTGCTTTTTTCTATCCTTTCTGAAATTCAATACAAATATTCCACAACTGGATAAAGATTCAGAATTGGGGGTCTGCTTTTTCTTTATCCTTTAAGAAATTCAGTCATGTCCACGATTTACTGAAAACGGTGAACACAAAAATTTCTCTGAATTTTCCGCAAATGCAGAAATAGTACTCGCTCTTAAAGAATTGATCAGTAACTCCTAGAAACGAGCTGAAATCCAATATAAGAATATTTCAAAACCGTATAAACCTTGAAGAAATTAAGTTCCCTATTTCATTTAAGTAAATAAATTTTAATAAAGATATTATTTAAGTAGTAAATATCATTCAAGGAAAATAATCATTAAATTTTAGACAACTGTAAAAGTAAAGATACGTTCTTTTATGGAGTTTGCACATGAATTCAGGATCGTTTTATCATTGATGAATTACCTAATTCTTATGACGGAATAAAGAAGCTCACAGACTTTAGTTACAGTTAGCTAACAATCAAGTGTAACTTAATCACGAGCTCCCATGCAGAGCAGAAAATAAAAATATGGAGCCTCTCCTGATATGGAAACTTATACAAACATTCCCGAGGATTTGAAGCAGGCGGTACTTGAGAGAATAAAACCTACAGTAGCTGAAAGAAAGAATCTCATTGGGATTCAGGAAGAATTAGCCAGAGAAGTGAAAGCAGCAGCTGAGAAACTAGGTGCACATGATTTGCTTGTGAAAATGGTAGGTTCCGCAGCAAGAGACACGTGGCTTTCAGGAACTCACGACATTGATACCTTTATATGCTTTCCAGAGGAGACACCCAGAAAGGAACTGGAAACCATGGGCATGGCAATTGCCAGAGAAGTAGCAAAGCTTGCAGAATATGCCAAAGATTGCCACGCGGAGCATCCCTACCTGAATATTGTATTCAAAGGCTTTGACGTGGACTTAGTTCCATGTTTTAGGGTTTCATCAGCTTCCCATATTAAATCTGCAGTTGATAGGACTCCTTTCCATAACGATTTTGTTAAAGCCCACATAAAAGGGTTTGAAGATGAAGTGCTGCTTCTGAAGCAGTTTATGCGAGGGTGTGGAGTCTACGGATCAGAGTTGAAAACTCAAGGCTTTTCAGGCTATTTGACCGAACTCCTAATAATTCATTACGGTTCATTTGAAAATACAGTCAAAGAAGCCTGCTTCTGGAAGCCTGGAGAGAGAATAGATTTAATGCAACATTCAAAAATAAAACACGATGAACCCTTGGTCATGGTGGATCCAACAGATCCCAAACGGAACGTTGCAGCAGCTCTTTCCCTTGATAAATTTTGCATGTTTATAGACTGCTGCAGGGAATTTTTAAAAAGCGTAGAAATTAAATTCTTTTTTCCTGCTTGTTTCTTGCCTCTTAAGGACAAAGAAATTCTCCAACGGCTCGAAAATAGAAGGAGCACACAGCTTGCAGTCTTCTTCAGGACTCCGGACATAGTCGAAGATGTGCTATATCCACAGCTTTATAAAATGGAGCATTCAGTAGCTGCCCTTTTGATGGAATATAAGTTTTCTGTGATTAAAACTGGGGTCTGGTCAGGTAAAAATGAAACCCTAATTATGCTCGAACTGATCTCAGGCACACTTCCAAACGTCAAAAAACATGTTGGCCCACCTGTCTGGGTCAAAGAGCATGCTGAGAAGTTCAAAGAAAAATATGATAGAGCCGAGGAAGTTTTCGGAGGTTACATTGAAAATGGAAGATACACCTTTGAGATCCAACGTAAATATCCAATAGCAAAAGAGCTTCTTGAAAAACAGCTTATCAACTGCTCCCTTGGAAAAAATGTGAAGCATAACGTTAATGAAGGGTTTAAGATTATAGAAAATGCTGAGATATGCACATTAAAGGATCCAAATTTCAGGGTTTTTTTAAGTAAATGGTTGTGAAAATTAACCATAAAATGTAAGAATGAACCCTATTCACAAAGTAATATTTAACTTCATAATGCACCTTATTAATCTGACCCACTGTTATTTTATCCTGTAAATATGTGGGCTCGTGTCCTTCAGTAATTGATCAAATCTAAAAAACGAGCATATTTCTTATTTTTGGGAAAATGTTAGAGAAAACTTTGTGTTCATTATTTTCAACAAAGAATTGACAAAAATAGATTTCACATTAACTATGCTAGTTGAATACACCTTCCACTGCGAAGCAAAAATAAGAAAAGTCAGATGGATCATTGCTAAAGAGAAGCATTGAAAAAAGATTTCCATTATAGTTGGGATCTATGTAATTTCAGCTCTCCATCTTTAACATATCTTAGATAACACGGTTATATATCCCATAACACCCCTATTTGTACCAACATTGGCTGATTAAAAATCGGTTATTTGATAACTAAATAAAGCTATGGTCAACTAAGCAATAAATTACACTTTTTGTTCGTTTGTCAAAGATTTTCATCCAATCCTTAGCAAATGATTTCTGATTTAGCTAACTATATATTTAATATCTCATCAATTTTTCATTTCAGGGAAAGATAGTAGTGAACAACACGGAATTGGATATAGTTCTTCGAAAACAAACGCAGGTTTTTCCACCAAGCAGGCAAGAATTCATGCCTCATGTATGGCTGAAGGCTAGAGTTCAAGAGCAAGGGAATAGTTCTACCGTAGCTTTTTGCTTTCTGCTTGCTCTAGGGCATAAAAATACCTAGTGCATATCAGTATTTATTCCGTGCCTTCCCTTCCCGACAGATGTCTACGGATCTGCCATTTTTTTCAAGGCTTCAAAATTTCCCTAAATTAGGGAGCAGATTAAGCTTTTTTATCTTTCAGCGAGATTTTATAGCCAGAAGTTTTTCAAGGAATCTGTTTTCGACCTGTTTCAAGAAAGATTTGCAATAATTTCTTCGATTTCCCCGACTCCTGCACTTTTTACTGTTATTTCTTCCCTGCTGTGAACCCCTAAATTAAGTTCCACAGCCCTTTTGATCTGAGGTTGGGCCCAGACAGAATGATTCTGGATCTTGGGAACTGTGCCCAGGGTTTTCAAGAGGGCAAGACCCACAGCATCATTTGCTATCACATCCGAACTTGCCAGCACGATATCAGGCTCTCTCAAAGTTCCTATGTTAGGGCCGTCGGTAACAAAGCATTTAGTAGCATCTGAGATATAAAAGTCAGGCCTGTAAACAAGGTTTGACTCAGCAATCATATTACCAAAAAGCATATCCCAATTTTGTCCATGAGGAAGTTGTCGTCGGTCCCTGTCTGCAGTGATGCTTATCTGTGACTTGAGCCCCATGGTAAACGTTGCAGTCCAGTGGGTCTTGATAACTGGCAGAGCGATCAAATAATCAATTGATTCCAAAAACTCAGGCACTTCGAATCCATATGGCCAGGAGTAAGCTCCCTTTGGCTCCACACGCCGACGTTTCATGTGATCAAAAATCAGGATTTCGTCTACACCTTCGGTTTCTGCGACCTTCCAAAGTCTAAGTTCCTTAAGCACTTTTTCTGTGTCCAGCAGAGTCATCGACTTTTCAGCCACAATTACCTTTTCAGGGTTATATTTATGCACTTCCCGGATAGCTCCCCTCAATACTTCGGGATTTGTTGATCCAGGAGGCAGGTCTGCAGTGTTTGCATTCGGCCGAATCATCACAGTAGATCCGTTCTCTATTCCCAGCCCTCCAACTAATTCCACTGCTGTTTTTACGGATTCAATGGTATTTTTATTTCTAGAAAGTCCAACGATCACCATACTAAAACACCTGAATAGTAATTATAGCCGGAATATAAGTTTCGCCATTAATGGAATCGTTCAAGTTGTCCATTGTAGTTCCACTCTCCCTTAAGCTGAAAGTGATTGAAAGCGTGGACAGTTTTCGCAGGAGCAGCGGCTCTAAAACGTTTAGCTATCTAATGATCCCCTTCTTAATCGACTTTTTTTGCAAAGGCCAAGTGTGTTCTGTTTGCCATTGATTCGCCAGTAAATGCAGCTTCAAGATGCTTCTTAAAATTTAATCTGATTCGACAATTGGGATAGGACTTATGCATTTGAACTGAAAAACTTTAGTATTAAACCGTTAAATGTCTAAAATACAAATTAAACAATGGTGTTTAATATACTTGATATTATACCCAAGTACGTAAATGCTATATAAAAAGTAACATCCTATAAGGTCAATGCATACTTGATTTTCGGAAAAATTTGCTATCTGAATTTGAAATTAGCGTTGCACATTATCCAAATGTAGAAATGATTTGAACCTTAAGGCATCCTCTAATATTATCCTTGGAACTCATAGACATCTCCTCTTAATTTGAAATCTTGTTCTCCTTATATCATGGTCAGATATATTATTTATAGCGTATGTGATGTCTGACATTAAAACTATTAAAAATCTATTTGTGGCAGTGGAATAATTCTTGTTGTCAAAACTAGTTATAGATTCTGAAGTCATATTCACCTCAAAAGTTCAAGTAGTTGTAATATTTTGTCGGAAGCACGACCTTCAAATGACAAGAAAATGTAACCAAAATTAGTTTGTGAGATAGGATTTAAACGCAAGAACTCATACGGAAATAAGCCAATATCTTTATAACTTTTCTTTATACCTAGAATTTACGCATTTGATGTACAAAACCAATAGTATTAAATTCATACATTTCTAAATTTTATTTTTTAACTATAATATTTTAGTACTTGATTTATGTATCAAAAGTGCGCAAGTCTACATATGAAAACACCTTCTCATTCTAAAAATAAACTATCAACGGAAATAAAGGGGATATATCTTAGAATTATATTTTATACTTTTATTAAAATTTGACGTAAAATCGTTGCTGTTTGATTTTACCCGTATGTTCTCCTTTTCAAAAAAACTTTAATCATCCTCTGATAGAACATACTAAAAGAATCGATTTAAATTCAATCTTATTATGGGTTAACATTTTCACTATCTTCGTTTCATCTTCAAACATCTTGGTAAAGCTTTAAGGATCTCTCAAAGCCTATGATTTTCCAAGGCTTCAAACTTCGCATGGTTGCTAAAATTGCTTCAGGGAAAGTTTCGAAGGAAAAATACTAAAAAGAGTTAAGAATAATGTTCAGAGGGCGTTTATAATGGATCAAGATACTCTTAAGACTTTGAATGTGATTGCACTGATAGAAAAGCTGCCTCCAAAATCTAAAGAAGTGTTGGATGAGTTAATAAATTTCAATTTTGAAGATTATATATACCTAGATAAAATTGAACTTCGAAAATTACTTACCCAAGCCTTCCTAATTGGATACGACAGAGGGGATATTGACAGAGAAGAGAGGGAAGTGAAAGAGTGTCAAAAATTGGAATAATATTCAAAACCGGAGATCTATAACCCCTGAAAACTATGAAACAAATGAAATTCTAACAATATATGAAGCAGACCTGCCAAATTATTAGATAATTATGAAGAAATCTTGAATGAGTTAACTGAATCTGAAGAAGAAGCCTTTGATAAATGGTAAAACTTGGAATGCAAGCTGAAATAATCCGAAACTCCGTATGAAGTTTTACGGATATAAGGAAGAGTACAGATTTCATCAGGTTTGAGAATGTTCAGAGGTGGACTTTGATAATGCCAAATCACATCTTTTCAGACATAACTTGCAAAAAGGGTAAAGTTTAATGCGAGGAGTGCGATTCGAACGCACGAACTCCTACGAGAATAGGCTCTGAACCTATCGCCTTTGACCTAGCTGGGCAATCCTCGCATATTGAGTTTACTTTTTCAAAAAATATGATATTCTATGTTCAATTCTAAATCCAGCACCATTGATTGGAATGAACAACCATCCATAATATAACTCATTTTGCAGCAGGAATAGTATTGCTATTTGTTCTTATACCTTATCCTTGAAAACTTTTTCTGAAGACTAAATATATCCTGGACTTCCAGATAATTTTCTTTCTCCGGGAAGCAGATTTTAAAACTAAAATCCAAAAGTAAGTGTTAGGAAGTTTATGTGAATTTATGAAGGAGTTAGAAATTGATGAAACAATTCATCCCATCAATTTCAGAATAAGGGCTTTTTGAGAATGCAGTCGGTTTTCAGCCTCTTCAAAGATTGCTGAATTCGGGCCATCCATCACTTCGTCTGTAATCTCGAGGCCTCTTCGGGCTGGCAAGCAGTGCATAACCATTACGTCAGGCTTTGCAAGGCCAAGAAGTTTGGTGTTTACCTGGTAAGAAGCAAAGTCTCTCAGCCGTTTTTCCTGTTCGGCTTCGTCACCCATAGAAATCCAGACATCCGTATAGATAATGTCTGCGTCCTTTGCTGCGATTTTAGGGTCATCTGTGATCTTGAATTTGCCTCTGAGGGATTTTGCCTTTTCAAGAAATTCTGTTTTTGGTCTATATTCCCTCGGGCAGGCTACTGTAAAATCCATTTCCATGATTGCCGAACCAAGTAAAGCTGAGTTGCAAACATTGTTTCCATCTCCTATCCAGGCAAATTTCAGGCCTTTAAACCTTTTTTTGTACTCCATGATGGTCATGAAATCGCCCAGGATCTGGCATGGGTGTTCCCTGTCAGAAAGCGCATTAATTACAGGTATAGTTGAGTAGTTGGCCAGTTTAGTTACTGTTTCATGACTCATGACCCTGGCTATTAATCCATGAAGGTAACCGGAAAGAGTTCTTGCGGTATCCTCAATAGTTTCGCCTCTTCCCACCTGAATATCCTTGGGATTCAGGTAAAGGGAATGCCCTCCGAAATCTGTCATAGCAACCTCAAAAGATACTCTGGTTCTAGTAGAGGATTTTTCGAAAATCATCCCTAGACTTTTGTTCTTCAGGTATTCAGTAGATTCTCCCGCCTTGCGCTTTTTCTTCAGGTCCGCGGCTGATTCGAGGAGTTCATATATCTCCTCTCTGGACAGATCAGTTATCGAAAGTGTATCTCTCTTCATCATTTCAACCCCGACTTGGTTCTGGCTGAATTATAACTTTATATTACCAATAGTACTTATTTGAAAGCCGTACGCTTGTATAACTTTTGAAGCAGTCAGCTTCTAAGTTCTTTCATATGATCGATTCTTTTCTGGATTAGAGCAGCAGTTCCAATGTCTTTCCGGAAAAAAAGCTTGCCATGAACGTTATCAAGTGCATTCTGGGCAATTTTTTCAGCTGCATCGATAGTTTCCGCACATCCCACGATCGCAACGGCGCGGGAGCCTGTAGTATAAATTTTCCCGTCTTTCTCATAAACACTGGCATAATAGACCAAAGCTTTTCCTAGATCCTCTATAATTACTTCGCTATCCTTTTCAGGATTATCAGGATAGCCTGCAGGGACTGCATACTTACAAACCGTAGCTTTCTTGCTGAATTTTACAGGAAGTTTGCCAAGGGTTCCTTTAACCATTCCAAGCATGATTTCCACAAAATCTGTTTCAATGATGGGAATTATGTTCATGGCTTCAGGATCTCCGAATCTGGCATTGAATTCCACCACCTTTGGGCCGGTAGCTGTAAGGATAAACTGCCCGTAAAGGATTCCCATATATTCCGTTTTTGTTTCCTCATAAAGTGCTTTTACAGTACTCTTCATGATTTGTTTTGCCTTTTCGAGATCTTCAGATAGCATAAACGGTAGGATTTCCTCTGCATCTGTATATGAGCCCATGCCACCTGTGTTTGGTCCCAGATCACCTTCATAGGCTTGTTTGTGGTCCTGCACTGCAGGGACGAAAACAAGGCTTTTCCCATCCACAAAAGCTTGTAGAGAAAACTCCTCTCCTATTAACCGTTCTTCGATAACAACAGATCCCTTCTCAAGAAGCATACTCGTGTAAGCCTTGGCAGCTTCAATGTCAGGAAGCTGATCCCCCATAACTTTTACCCCTTTACCTCCTGTCAAACCTGATGGTTTGACTGCAACATCACCCAGTTTCTCGATAAAAGCATGTGCGGGTCCTTCCTCTGTGAAAACTTCGTAAGCAGGACAACCTTCAATTCCATATTTTTTCATGAAATTTCGTGCCCAAGCCTTATCAAACTCGATAATTGCGCAGGTTTTTTTAGGCCCAATTACAGAAATTCCGGCTTCCCAGAGAGCATCTGAAATTCCTGCTGCGAGCGGAGCTTCAGGCCCTACAAATGCAATATCTATGTTTTTGGATTTTGCATACCAAATGACTTTTTCGATATTAGTTTCCTTCTCAAGCAAAAAGTCCTCACATAGGGCAGAAATTCCTGGATTTTTTTTTGCCATTACCGCATAGATGGAAGGTTTATGCTTGCTATTCTTGATTCCTTCGGCAATTACGTGTTCTCTTCCGCCACCACCGATAATTAAAATCTTCATTTTCATTCTCCTTTTTAAAAAAATTACTTCACTACGTTATAATTGGGTTATAATCTATGTCGATAAATAAATCAGATAAGAAAAGGCAGTGAGTTTTCAGTCCTCAAAACCTCTCAATATTATTTTGGCCAACATTTCACAAATGTGCAAACATGTAAAATTTTGTTGCCTATTTACCCACTATTCTTCATTGAAAGCTAGATTAATTTTTAAGTGACTGTCATATTAAGAAAATAGATAATATTCTTGTATAAATCTGCAGCAAGTGGGTTTTAAGTAACATATTTTCATTAATAGAAGTGTATTTTTGATTAGCAATACTTATTAATCTGGAATATACTGAAAGAATTTCTAGTTCTCTATTTATTCTGATAAATATCTTCTCATTGTTAGACTCACATTTATATTTAAATTATGTTTCTTAACTTGTTTCGGAACTTGGCTTTCCCTTTCCTCAAACAGTTAAGTTTTTAAGATTTTTTTGCCAAAATATAATTGGAAATATTCATAATTTAATGCATTTTTAGCTGATTGAATGAATAAAATTCAATTTAAAATCACTAAAAAGATGTTCAGAAGTTACAGTGCTTTTTAGTAACTCTATTAAAACTCAAAAAGCTCTATAAGGACAGAATGCTAGAACAAAGTCGTTAATAAAAAGTGGTATAAGAACAGCGAATCAAAACTCAAAAGAAGTTCAGATCCATTAATGATAGCAATAAGTAAAAGGAAAAACTCTCTAAAAAACTGAAGCCTTAATTGTATTGAGTCCTTATAACTCCAGTCTTGATACAATCTTTTATTGCCTTAATAAATCAATTAAAAGGATCGAAGGTAAATTCTAAAAAGATCAAAAAAATATTTAGAAGAATTCATATGAAAGCTAAAAAATACTTATTCAACTAAGATATCTTTAAAAGGAGTTGAATATATTTTTATATTTATTCATTCAGATCTCTTAAATTTAGAAAAGTAAGTGTTACTATTTTTAACTTAACAAGTCGCTTGCACTTACAAGAGGGAAAAGCTCTGCTCCTTCTTCTTTCATCTTTTCTTTTGCCCCTTCTTCTCTGTCTACAACACTAATTATATGCTTCACACTGGCTCCAACTTCCCTGACAATTTTAATTGCATCTCTGACAGAACCTCCAGTTGTAGTAACATCTTCGAGCATTACAATCTTGTCTTTTGGTTTAATCTCACCTACAAACCTGCTTTTTGTGCCGTAGTCCTTCGTAGCCTTACGAACTATAAGTAATGGAAGTTCTGTTTCCATCGAAACTGCTGTTGCCAGCGGCACACTCCCCAATTCAATCCCTGCAACTGTGCTTACATCCATATCTTCGATCTTGATTGCTGCTTGTCTGGCTATAAGCTTCAGGGTTTTAGGATCAGTACTGGCTTTTTTGATATCTATATAATACTTGGTTTTCTTCCCTGAAGTAAGCGTGAAGTTACCATATCGAACAGCTCCGCAGGCTTTGAGAGCTGCGATAAGTTCCTGTTTTTGAATATCCAATTCTTTTTTTGTTCCTGATTTTAATTTGTTCATGATCTCACCTGTTGCAGCTTTCGTTGCACCATTAATTATTCTCATTATCATATCCATTATTTCTGAATCTTCAGAGAATTATTATTCATTTTTCTCAGATTATTTTACCTCAAAATTTTATTAATTTAAATGATTTTACCAGGGTTCTTTCTTTACCCCTATAAAGTATCCTATTATGTTTGTGCCAAGATGAAGCATAGGTGTTATTATAAGGACTATTATCATTATATTGGGAGTAAAATTGCTCATAAACCATTCTGTTGCTATAAGGTATGTAAAAACCCAAGACCCTACTACGAAGTCCAGCTGGTCTACAAGTGGGAGGGACGCGCCTCTTTTCAGATTCATTCGACGCTTGAAAAAACTCTTGAACATATCTCCGAGAAGTGAACCGCAGGAAAGAGCAAAGACAACTTTTAGTGCGTAAGTGCAGTTCTGGCCAAAAGTTGGTAAATCAATTCCCAAAATTTCGAATCCATTTGAATTGAGCCATATCTGAATACTGCCTGCAAAAACTCCAAAAAAAATTCCTGAAAAAAAGCCCATGTAGGTCTTTCCATCCCCTAGGATTCTTCTTCCATCCTTTAAAAACATGCCTCCATCAATTGGCTTACCGCCACCAAAAATAGCTGCAAAGGAATTGGGAATGTAAGCTGGAAACATTAGCCAGAGTGCTTTAATTATCTGATCGATCATGTTATAAACTCTTCGTTTTGGTTTTATTTTTTCTGTTGGAATAACTTAACTTATTTTCATATCTTTAACAATTCACTGTGTTTTTAAGTTTTGAATGGGCGTTAATTACACATCTCTAAAAACTAAAAATACGCATCTATAAGCTGATTTTGGTAGCTGACAATATTATATTTCTTCTTTTAACAGAAAGAAGCTTAAAATCTCCAATCTCTAGCAAAGAATAGTAAGCATCAAATCCCACTGTATTTACTAAGCAATCCCACAGATTAACAACATGTTCCACTAAAAATGTTCCTTTTTCTCGTTGCAAAAACTAGCCAAAAGGAGCTATATATAATGGAGTTCAATAAATCTCTGATCTTGATTAGTAATTTTTATGCTCGACTTATAAGCATATGACAAAATTTAGGGATTTATTGAAATACTCAATAGTTAATGCATGTATTGGGATAATCGTGAATACCATACAGGTATAGGACTATATTTTAAAAGTGTAAACATTGTGTGTAATGACTTCAATTATAAATATTCAAAATTTTTAACTTAAGAAAAAATCTAGAACCATAAAAAATCCACTGGAATGTAAGAATCCATCTATGTTATATACCCACGGGGAAAAAAATCACATTAAAAAACTGCAATTTTATAAATCTGCTCCTTGAGTGAATAGAAAAGGGTAACATATGCCACGCTACAACTCTGCAGAGGCACAATTCTATGGTAAAAAATTCTGTCCACATTTCCTTTTTTATGTTTTTCTTGTTTTCATTTACGCATATTTTTTAACGTGAAACATATGTATGATCCTAAACATCAATTTTTCATTACAATTTTTTTCTAGTATTAACCTAACTCACAAGCTTAAGAGTATAGAGAAACGCAGATGAATTTAATTTTAAATAAGCTTGTTTTTTCTAATCTAATTTGCTTTTCTGTTTACAAGTTTAATACCAAATATTGTTTCATTTTTACGATTATAAGGAAGATTCCCCTTGCTTTATGTGGATACTCCACCTTATAATCGTAATATGCAATATAGACTATTCCTTCCATATCGATTTTAGGGAATTTTCACAATTTCAATACAGTTGACTAAATTTTGTTTCAAAATTTCCATATCATCGGAAGCAATGGTCTCAGTCTGTCGTTACAGTCCTACTTCCATTTAATGGAAATGTAAATCCAACTATTTTTTATCTAATTTGCACGTGTTGATTTTTTTATGCTTTATGGCATCTAGAGTGGTTTTTTTGTTTATGTTTACTCAAATAAGACTTAGCTTTGGAACCACTCAATTTATCTTTGGAACTTTTAGACGAAGAAACCTTAGCCTTGCAGCCATCAAAGTCCGAATTTGGTGCTTCTGTTTTGCCCGAAGGTTCACTACCATACCCATGAAGTTCATTGTCATACATAGGACTGCCATACATCATCGGTACAGGTACAAAAGCAGCGCAACAACCGCCATAACCACCATTTTTAGGTCCAAAATCTCTGTCATTGGTTGGATGGTTATAGAGAACTATAGCAATAGTTTGGGGTGAAATTATTGGTTTGTTGTTGAATGAACCTGTTACATTTGCTAAATTGGTCACATAACCTGCATCAATGTCGGCGAAAGCGTCCAATATTTATGAAGACTTGATAGAATATCCATCATTATACATTTCCAACTAGGTATTCTATAAATTCTTTTCATACTGGAAGTTTAAGAAATCCACCGATTGACTTGCCGGGTTGGTTACTAATTGTTACTCCACATTCACAGATTGGGAATCCACAGTCACATCCACAGGCTGGGAATTTTAGAGAATCCACCGATTGATAACAGGAGGCAAATAGGCAAACAAATTATACATCTGTGTACATATGCAGAATGTCGAATATCACCTGGTTATTACTCCATTTCTTCAATTTAAATCGGTTTAAGTTTTACTGACTCAGAAATATCAGTAGATACTTACCCCTTTCACTGAGTGTAGGTTCATGATCTGATCCACCAGATCTCCAGGAACTTTGCGGTCGGTAATGATTGTAAGTCTTGGGTTGTCAGTAAGGTAGGGGTCATCGGAGACAGCTTGCCGGATACTTACATTGTTTTTGGAAATAATGCCTGCAACTTCTGCAAGAATACCCATATTAGCAGCATCTTCCGGGATAATAATAATCACTCCTAACCCAAGTGAGGGGGCAACATCTCTGAGAAAAGGAATTGAATGAACATTTTTAAAAATAGCACTAAAAAACTCATCTGAGATAATTGTCTTTGTGGTTGCGTCGACCACTCTCCTATCAACGCCTGCTTCTCTTGCAAGCTGTGTATGCGCGATTTCAATATTTCCTGAAGTTACTTTTCCTTCCTCATTCACCTGAAATCCACGTTCAAATAGCAATTTAAGTACTTTTGCCTGTGCAGGGTATTTTTCAAATTTTTCTACTAACTTATTCCACATATAAACTTAATTAAAACTAGTTCCTTGATATACTTTCGTATTACAATCTATTCTTTTCGGAACAAAATTTTCAAGAATTGTAATTTTAGAATAGCTTTGAAGTTAATTACTTCCTGCGTTAATTTGATTTACCTGCAGAACACGAACTTTCATATGGAAATTTTCAGTTTAGGCAGTAAACAAAAGCATAAAAAAACAAACTATCAGCTCCTTCTAATTACTAGCATCAAAAAGGAAATAGAATCAGCTCTCAAACTTTGTCTAGAAGATCTTGCAGCTGAAATCAGAGTAATCGGTTTCTCTTGTAAGCACTGTGGAAAATGCTGCAGACGGGCTTTTGGGGATAACAGGGTAATGTTAATCCCTACTGAGATTGAAAAAATTCGGGAATATACAGGTCTATCAAAACTTGAGATCGCAGGGCCATTTGTCCCTGAAATGGTTCAACTGGATAGATTAGAAGAGGACGAAGACATAACTGAAGGTTTTTTCGGAGCTTCTGAAGAAAAAGAAGTTGCTTTTTCCCCTAAGATTCTTGAGCTTATTCAGGAAAATATCGATGGAGACGGAAATATTCATACTTTTGGATGGATGCTTAGGCAGAATAGTAACTTGGACTGCATCTTTCATGAAAAAAGCACAAGCAAATGCCGAGTTTATTCAGTACGTCCAATGCTCTGCAAAACTTACCCTTTTTATATAGAAGATCTAAAACTACATACTTGCGAATGCGAAGGCCTTGGATATCCAATTCCTGTAGAAGACAGCAAAGAACTGGCAGAAAACCTCCTTGATAGGTATGTGTCGGAGCTTGAGGACATGCTTGCTATGTATAAAAAATTTATAAACTTCAAAAAAGGTGAAAAAGGCCTGGAGCTTGCAAAGAAAAAATTGGGAAATAGCACATGCACATACATAGTCCACGACAGCACAGGAAATAATAAATTTATTGATCATTAGCAGCAAAGTAAGCTGTAAAATTACTGATAACGCTTCCATTATTTTATGCGCTTTTATCGTTTTGTATGCTTGCAAAATCTGTATATTTCAGTCGAATACACCAATTGCTTACTATAGTGATGGAAACTTTCCCGAAAGTCGCTAGTTGTTGAATTATTAATAGAGAATTTAGGACAATCACTAAATTTGATCATAAACTTATAAATTATATATAAATTATTCATGATAATTAGAGATTTATCGAAATTATATATATTTTAAGCTACATTTGTAGAATATTTCAATAAATCTCCAATTTTCACGGATCAGTTTACATATCATTTAATAATCGAGTTAAGAAATTTAGCGATTTATCAGAACATTCTGTACTCCAAAATGAAAATAATAAATACAGAACATTGTATCTATAAAACAAGATATCAAATAGTTTTTTTTCTATAAAATCTCATAAATTTTTTTTAGACTATTAAATAAACAATTATTTGAAAGCGACATTACTTTGAATTGGCAGAAATTACTTTTTTGGGTTTGATTAATTCGTATAATAGTGGTAAGGACCTTCTTTGTGCTGATTCTGACCAAAATATTTTTCCTCAAGATTATGCAGATTATAAGAAGTGCCAACATATTATAAATCTTTGAAGGATATGCTGGAATTAATAAAAGTTAGTGAGTAATGAACTTTGGAGTGATGAAGGATACATTGAAAAGTATGGTAATGTACAGCTTCCGATGTCATTATAATACTATGTCGAAAATTAAGGAAACCCAGAATGAAAAAAAGCATAAAGCTAATGAAAATATTTGATTTTAAATAATTTCTTTATATACAAATGGTGGCGCAAAAATACTCAGTTGCTTGCAGCTGGGTGGAACACCTAAATTTTGATTTATGCATGCTCTGAACCATCAATTAGATTTATTTAATATAACGAGCCAGTTATTCCTCATGGTCGAAATATCTGGTAATGAAAATTGGCCGATGACAGTTTCCGAAAAAATCTTCTCGAAAGCCGCCGGAAATCCAGTAAAAGCCGGGGATTTCGTGTTGGCCAATGTAGACCTAGCAATGGTGCACGATATTACAGGTCCTCTGGCAGTTAAGGGATTTTACGAGATAATGAATGGCAAAGAGGAGAAAAAAGTATGGGACCCTAAGAAAATAGTGATCATATTCGACCACCAGGTTCCTGCTGATTCTATCAACGCCACAGCAAACCACATAATGCTCAGAGAATTTGCTGACGAACAAGAAATTTTAAATTATGATGTATATGAGGGAGTATGCCATCAGGTCCTTCCAGAAAAGGGGCACGTATTGCCAGGAGATCTGATAGTTGGCTCTGACTCACATACTTGCGCGTATGGGGCTTTAGGGGCATTTTCCACAGGCATAGGGTCTACCGACATGGCAGCTGTTTTTGCTACAGGCAAACTCTGGTTCAGGGTACCAAGTACCTTTCATTTTGAAGTGGAAGGTACTTTACCAAGGCGCGTTTACTCAAAAGATCTAATACTCTATCTGATAGGTGATGTTGGGGTAGAAGGAGCTAGGTATATGGCAGCTGAGTTTTCGGGTTCAACAATTCGTTCTCTCTCAATTCCCGAACGCATGACCATATCCAATATGGCAATTGAGATGGGAGGAAAAGCAGGAATTATCGAAGCCGATGAGGTGACTGCAGCTTACCTCAAAGAACGGATTTTATATTATGAATTTGATCCATACTGGAAATCCGATGAAAATGCTGAATATGCAGCCTCCCGGCACTATGACGTCTCGGACCTGGAACCCCAGGTTGCTTGCCCACATAATGTGGATAACGTAAAACCCGTAACTGATGTCGAGGGCACAAAAATTGATCAGATATTTGTGGGTTCTTGCACTAACGGCAGGTTCGAAGATATTAAGATCTTGGCAGATATCATTGGCAACGAGCCGGTAGCAAAGGGTGTACGCCTCATTGTCGTCCCCGCTTCAAGGACAGAGTACATGAAAATGTTAAGGGCTGGATATCTCGAAAAGCTTATGAACTCTGGTGCAATCGTAGAGTCTCCCTGCTGTGGGCCATGTATGGGTGGCTCTTTCGGTCTACTTGGTGCCGGGGAAGTAGGTCTTGCAACCTCAAACCGAAACTTTAGAGGTAGAGAAGGAAGTGCAGAGTCCTTTGTGTATCTCTCTTCCCCTGCAACTGCAGGTGCATCAGCCCTCACAGGAGAAATAACTGATCCCAGGAAGGTTTGAAAAACGTTCTGTTTAATTTTCGAATATTTCCTTGTGTGTTTAAATCAAAAAGGTGTTTGAATGCAGAATACTGATTTGTCAATTTTAAACAGAGTATATGAAATAATTCTAGATCGGAAACAGAACTATGACGAGCGTTCATATGTCTGCAAACTTTTGAACAATCACAAGGGTATGAATAAGATTCTTGAAAAAGTAGGGGAAGAATCGATTGAAACCATTCTTGCAGTCAGGAATGAAGATCATGCAGAGATTATTTCGGAAATCTCGGATCTGATCTTCCATCTCCTGGTATTGCTCGCTGCAAATAATATTACTCTTGATGAAATTACAGCTGAGATGATTGCCAGACATGAAAGCATGAAAAGAGACTGAAGGTTATGGGAATTTTATAAGAATAAATTGTATGTGCAAATAATAAAATATTTTTAAGAAATAATCTCTTTTCTAGATGCTTTTCTGGAGATTTTTCCCACCTTTAATAAAACTACGAAAACTTTAAAATAATTTCAATAAACCCCAAACTTCATATATTTTTATAAAATAGTATATAAATAACTATTTAAGAATCATAGGTTTATTAAGATCCCCTTTATTCTCAGTTGACTGCAATTTCGTTCAAGACATCAGTTTTTGACAGAGTTCCTTTGGGTATACCATTTATTGTTACAATAAGCTTTCCTACATTATATTTGTGGAAGAGTTTTATGACATCGTAGAGTTGCATGTCCCCATCAACGGTGATAAGTTCAGTTGTCATGATGTCTTTGACTTTTACATTAGGTTTTCCCTGAGCAATGGCATGGGCAATATCTGTGTAGGTAATTATCCCTATAATTTTTCCCTTGTCCTCCACAGGTGCTCCATGAACGTTGTTCCGTATAAAAAGCCTTGTTGCTTCCTGAATACTAGCATTCATATTAACAAGTATAGGAGGGTATTTCATGTAGTGTTTAACGTGTTTTTTAGGAAGAGATATCATTTCGGTAATATTGAAAAGAATAGAGTTACTATTATCATCCCGCCCTGTAACCTCTCCACGAACGATCAGGCGGTTTACAGGCGTTGGACCAACTTGAATCTTATCATCTATCATAAAGTCTTTTATGTTTCCTAGTACGCGGACTACTCCGCTACAGGCATCTGGATTCCTGACGGTCGTAAAACTGATTTCAGCAGCTGTTGCCCCCTCAACTATTGCAGTATTTCGGTATAGTGGGACAACGGATTCGTTATTAAGTTGCTGAATACGTAAAGCGCTGTATGCTGACCCTGTAGGTTTGTAGCCTCCTTTTGGTCCGGGGACACCTTCCACCAGTCCCAGAGCCTTCAACAACTGCATCTGGTTACGAATGGTTCCGGGGTTGCGCTGAATTACCTCGGCAACTTCTTCTCCCTTTATTGCTATATTCTTTTGTCTTTGCAAGTTGATTAATGTAATAATAATATCTTTTTGAATCTGAGTGAGTTCCATACTTCCACCATCAATTTCATATACTTTTATCAGGATGGTGTATAACACCTATACATCGATAAATGTATACTATCGTATATATTTAACATAATTAATTATTATAATTCATATTATAACTTACTATTCCAAATATAAAAAGAGTCCGGTTATGCTTTGAATATCCTACTAATTTTATGTAGTATGTTAAGTTTATTATGAGAATTTGGAACAACAAATTTAAAACCTAACAATAAATTTGGAGACAGTTTAATACCTGATGAGATCGTCAAAATTTAGAATTAATTTCAATGGCAATTGAATGCAATCAATCAAAAAACCAGCCGATTATAAGAAACCTTTGAGTTTGCATTCAGTAAATTTCCTTCATGAATCTTTGCGAAACTTTTGCTTGCACTTTTTGTTTTGATAAAACTCTTGGTCAGCAAAATTTATTATATAGCTTAACAGAACCCAGAGTGTTAGACTATGATTATATTTGAAAAAATTCGCACCGTTCCCACTTCCGAAGAGTTAATTAATAAAGCTTTTAAACGAGCAGCTAAAGCGATGTCCGTGAAAAATATAGAGAATAAGTATAGTCGGTTAAGGGCTAACGAGTCCATGATATTGACAGCAGCAAACATCTTTACAGATAGTCTTGCAAATATAGTCAGGTGGTTCCCGAGTTTTGATCAATTACCCAGATTCTACTATAAACTTACTGATATTCTAGTAGGTGTCGAACAGCTCAAGATGTCCCTCGCATCCGTAGACTGGGCCAGTAAGAAAATTCATGAGGTTGCAAGGTTTTACATAGTAAAAATCCGGGATTCGGACATTCCAGAACCTGTTCGAAAAGAGGCTTTAGGAAGGATTGCCTCTATTATTAAGTCAATCAACAAAGATCTTCTTTTTCTTAACGAAGCTAGAAATGCATTACGGAAACTTCCGGATGTCAGGGATGAACCCACGATTGTGATAGCTGGCTACCCAAATGTAGGGAAGTCAAGTTTTGTAGCAAAAGTTACCGATGCACGTCCAAAAATCGCCCCCTATCCCTTCACAACAAAAGGAGTAGCAATCGGGCATTTTAGCTGGGAAGGAGTACGTTACCAAGTTATGGATACTCCGGGACTTCTTGACCGCCCTATGTCTGAGAGAAACAACATCGAAAAGCAGGCAATAACTGCGATACAGTTCCTTGACGCGGTTGTAATGTTCATGATTGACCCCAGTGAAAGCTGTGGATACCTGATTGAAGACCAAAAAAATCTGCTTGTGGAAATTCAAAAAAATTTTAACCTTCCCTTGCTGGTTGTTGCAAACAAGGCTGATAAGCCGGAGTTCAGGAAGATAGACGGAGTAGTGTTGAACATTTCCACAATTACCGGAGAAGGAATAAAAGAGGTAATAGACAGGCTTCTAAAGATGATTGAAGAAAAGCGCCTTTTATATCCCCCCGAAGAACTTGAGAAGAGTCCAGAATCTGATTTCTGATCGTCTGATCCCAAAGTCTATACAGTCCTTGCAGTAAAAATTAACATTCCAAAACCTTAGAAAAATAGATATATAGCCAATTATGCACATTTTTCTAAGCTTTTAAGTGTTAATTTTTAATGTGAAGGCTGCAATTCAGGACTTTAATTTCAACTTTAATCTTTGTTAGATGATTTTAAGCTGCATCATCAGAGCCAGGATAATAAGTATAACTCCTGTTGTCAACCTTATTCCCACTCTCCTTTTTTCCCGAAACTCAGTGACCTTGTTTGGGCTCAGCCCAAAGGAAAGCAAGAGTCCTAGAGATACTATAGGAAGCAGAAGGCCAAGGTTGTAAAGTCCTGCGTATGCAATTCCTTCCATTGTATCGGTTTTTGTTGCCAGTATGCTCAGAACAGAGAGGTAAATAGCTCCTAAGCAAGGGGCTTTGACTATGAAGTACATGCCTCCTGAAAGGAAGGACAGCAGCAGCAAATTTTTATTACTCATCCCACTCATAAAGTTCTTCAGGGAATCTGGAGTCTTGAATGTTGATCTTGAATGCTTTTTTAGCCAATATGCATCAAAGATATGCCAGAAGCCAAGGAGAGCTGTTAGCATAATTGTAACTAAAGTGAAAATTTCCTGGATTTCAGGCATAATATTGACAGCCAAAAGTATATTTATTCCTATAAGCATATGTATGGTCAAAATTCCAGTAGAAAAACCTAAGGTGATTTTGAGCATCTCCTTTCTCCCTCCTTGCTGCTGAGCAAGAGTGACAGACGCCAAAAAAGCAATCACTGCAAGTAGGCAGGGATTGAAACCTGCAAGGATGCCTGCTGCTATAATAAGGAAGGGGCTCAATTTTTCAAGGTGCTTACTTACCTCTTCTCTGCTTCCGGTAGAGGGAAATGAAATCTCCTGGCCAAAAAGCAAAGGAGGAATTTTGATGGTTTCTGTCAAAAGAAATTTGAATGAGTATTTGTTTTCTTTATGAAAACATCCAGTTAATACCTCCTCATATGAAACAACAGAAGCTGAAGCAAGGCTCAGCAACGAAAATATACATACCAGTGCAAAAGCTCCTTTAGTTACAAACAGTGGACACAAGAATTGCTTTTTCATATCCTTTTTCCCACAACTATTTATTGGAGTTATCCAGAACTTTACCAGATTAACGATCAAATAGCTGTGATGAAATACAACTTATTAGCCTACTTACTTTCCGCAGATGTACACAAGAATGCAATCTATTTTCTCAATATGACAATAGATTAAAAATTAATCTAACTTTCAATGGATAATAGTGGTCAAATAAGCAAACAAATTGTATATATGTGTACATCTGCGAATGCCGGATAATATATTCAAGGATCTTTTTTCGAGAATTTTTATAATTTTTTGGGCTTTGATTCTATTACTTCCCATATTCTGCGACTGTAACAATAGATTTTTGCGATCCCATATATATCAAAAGTTTTTTTCTAGCCAGAGTATATCTATATTCAGGCTTAATTCTGCTCTTTCATATTAAAGTATTTAGGTAGGGTTAATATATTTTTGTATAAATTCAGTATTTTTGGATATCATCAGTTTCGAAATAATTTCTAAAAATCAAAAAAAATCTCAAAAAAATTATATGAACTAATGAAGACGTTGATTGTGATAAAGAAAAATGACTCCATTCTGGTACAGACACAGCTAGTATACAGTCTGTAACCTCTGAATTATGCTCTATTTGCTCAAAGAAACCCGTTCTTAAATCAGCTGTAACTCAGCTTGCTTTTCAGAGACTGCAAGAATATATCAATCTAACCTGCTAATTATCATTTCATGCCTGTAGAAACAAGAGAGATCTCAGTAGTTGGAAAAGAAGACTGTGGAATTGTCGATATTACCAAAATGGTATCAAATGAAATCAAAAACTCAAAAATAAGTAACGGGACAGTTACAGTATTCTGTATTGGGTCAACCGGAGCAATAACCACAATGGAATATGAGCCAAATCTTTCAAAGGATGTTTCAGAAATTCTTGATAAACTAATCCCTCTAGATAGGGATTATCATCATCATGAAACTTGGGGAGATTACAATGGAGGATCTCATTTAAGAGCACTACTCATAGGTCCTAGTCTTACAGTCCCTTTTGTTGAAAAAAGAATGACACTTGGGACATGGCAGCAGATTGTATATATAAACTTTGACAGGATTGAAAAGATAAGAAAATTCGTGCTGCAAATTATCGGAGAATTTTAAAAGAACTTAGTTTCTGTCGTCTTCGTTAATTTTTGCTATCTTCTCAAGCGCGAAGGATAAACATTTGATTTTCTCCCCGTACTTGTGGGTAGCAAGGGAGTTCCCCACAGGTGTGAGGATGAAACGTGGATTATCGTCACCCTGCAGAAAGAACTTGAAAATGTAACAAACATACTTAATAATTACACGATGCAAATCAGACTCTTATCAATCAAAAATCTATAGAAGCAGCGGAGCAAAGAAACCTTGATGGCGATTTTGGTAACGCCGGCTACAATTATACCATAGATAAAGTGAAAAAAGAGTGGAGATTCTATTAAAAATAGGCAACGTTTAAATAAAAAAGTTTAGTCAGTTGATGACTTTTGCCTTTCTCTAACCAATGTGAACTTCTATAAAATTTTCTCCCTAATTTTGTCCGTGTCCTCAACTATTATCTCAACCGTCTCATTCTTGTTCTCTGAAACAACATTCATTTTACGATATTCACGTCTACCGAAGTCTTCACTGAAACGTCTCTCCAAAATCAACATGCAAACCTGGTAGTTTCCAGATTCAACTGCGTCATTCAGGCGCGCAAGAAGCTTTTTCGCCGCATCTGCGTTGCACTTTTGAATATTTTTATAAAATAGATAATATTCTCCAGATGTTGAATTTCTTCCTTTGTTCATCCACAAATTGAATGTTTGATACGTAATTCCGGCTGCTTCGGCAGCAAGAGCATATAGAAGTCCCAATGAAGAAGATCGTAGCTGGCCCAGTCCTTATTTTTGAGACCTTGATCTCCTTTGATATCATTTCAGTAATATCAACAATTCCACAATCTTCTTTTCCAATGACTGAAATTTCTCTGGTTTCTACAGCATGAAATGGTATTAGTAGGTTAGATTAATATATTCTTGGAAACCTCTGAAAATTACTTTGATCTACAATTGGTTTTTTTTCTGCTATCGTTTTTTGTCTGAAACTGCTTGCCTATTCAAACGTTTTTGTAATTATTCAGCCTAAGAAAAACAGGTAATAGGTATCTGTTTTGAAGTGGTATCTACACGTGATTAATCTACTAAATTATCCACCTCCGAAGACTATACAGAACCCCAAAAAAGAAGAAATAAGTGCTACTACAGTAAACCAATAATAGTTTGTATATGAAGTCCAAATTTCTCGTCTTCCTATTGATCCTTTCGCTCGTTGCAAATACTTAATTTACCTTGTTTGAAGAACAGCCTTCCGTTGAAAAAAGACAGATCAAGGGAATGCAGACCCATATAAATAATCTTCAAAAGGAAAACAAAGGCATTCGGGCGCAGATAAATCAAAATAATAAGTTGCTTCAATTTTATGATTCCCAATTTGAATCCTATCGCAAAAAGATTTTAGAACTCGAAAATAACTTTAAACTGGTCCCACAAGTGTAAAGAGATTCGCTACTTTCCAGGGACCTGCAGTCTTTCAGGCCGTAGAACCGTATTTGATAGTTGCTAAAGAAGGTGCTGTGGTTGATGTGTCTGTTGAGATCCAGCCCGGAGAAGGCCGTCTGCTCGTCCAGACAACTCCTCTCATGGATGTACTTTTCCAGGGTGCAGGGAACACCGTAGTCTTATTATCCGAGAACAAAACTGGAAAATCACTTTCAGGCAGTGATGCTATATTCAGCATTAATGCTAAAGATCAAATTCCAAGTGTTGAAGGTCCCAGTGCAGGTGCTCTCATGACTCTTATTACGATTTCCTCAATCGACAGCAATATCAAACTCAATAACAGCATTACTCTTACAGGCACTATTGATAGCAAAGGCAACATTGACGCGATAGGTGGAGTGCAGGAAAAAGCCAAGGCAGCAAAAGCTTGAGGAAACCCCTATTCTTAATCAGGGAAAACAGCGAGTTTGTTATATATAATACGTAGAAATAAATTTTGATGATTTAATTTTGTTGAGCGAGCACCGGAAGTCGTGAATGCTAAAGAGTGTATCGAGAAAAATGTGGAAATCAAAACCGAATACGTGAACACGAATGACAATGTGTTGAATTATGAAAAGTGAAATTATAGAGTTCTATTTAATTCTACTGCGATCCTTAATAATTTATCTGACATTTTTCCTTTGAATGGTTTCGTACATATAAGAAGCCAGCTACTCATTCTTGAGCTGAATTTTATTTTTTATATTTGATACAAGAAACTTTTTATGAATAAGCAATAGATATCCTCGATTGCCTTAAAATGATATAATAGATTTACGCACTTGAAGTCCAAAACCAAGTACAATAGATAAAGGGTTAATGAATGCTTAGATATTCATTTAAAAATTGAACTAAAAGAGTTCAACACATAGGTTTTGCTACAAAAGACTATTCATCAGTAAAAACAATTCACATAAAAACTGCGCATAAAAAAATGCTATTATTAAAATATTGCTTTAAAAATATAGATAGATGAGGACTTAAATAAATCTCTTATTTTTAGGATTCATTTGTATACCGTTCATAGGCATATGACGAAATTTAGGGATTTATCGAAATTTTCTACAGTTTATTTTAGATCAGTCTTGTGGCTCATACTTTTTCCTATAACCATGACATGAACCTTCGAGTACCGGACCAGATTTGTAGTCTTAGCATTAATTGTGTAATTGTAATATAATGCGGCACCGATAAGATAGAATTACTCATGCGCAAAAAGGTGAAAAATTTTGATCTAGAAAACTTTTTTTACCTAAAAACTCATTTCCAAATTTCATCAGTTCTTACCTTTGCCACCATTTCAACCGGTAGGACAAATATTTTCCCATCACCTAACTTTCCTGTCCGCTCAGCAGCTCGTATTGTCGAGATAATAGTATCGACATCTTGGTCTTTTACCACCATTTCGAGCATGACCTTAGGCAGTGTATCAACTTCAACTTTTTTCCTCTGTGCTCGAGAGTTATACCTTTCTGTTCCCCTCTTCCAGTTATCTCAAAAATGCTCATAGCAATAAAATCCTTCTTTTCAAGTGCTTTTTTTACATTATCCATTCTCTCTGCTTGTATTATTGCCTGTACCATCTTCATACAATCACCTCCTTTTTACGTAATCATCATATATATCAAAGAACGTTATTTCCAGTTATAAGTTTTAGTATAGATCGGCAGGATGTGATATTCCAAACTCGTTTTACGCATAAAGTAACTCTGCTTATATAGTTTACTTAACGTAAAAAATTACATATTTTCGGTTTTTCTGAAGAATAACTAGAATGTTGGATTTACAAGTTGAACCACTAAAATCATGGTAAAATCATTAATTATGACATTTTTTAGTATCTCTGAGACCGCTAAAATTTACCATTACAGTCATTAAGTAAAAATTAATATGTATAAAACTTAAAAAATATATCCATCACTAAGTAGTACATATCTTAAATGTGGAAGTTTACATTCAAAACGATATCTTTTTATGAAAAAGTTTAGTCATCCTGGAACGGAGTTCTATATCCGTATCTCAAATGGCCCATCTTTTTGATAAAAATTATCCTACACTGACAAAAGTATCAATCAAAAAGCTATAGAAGCACCAGGGGCGAAGAAGCCTTGTGGCTATTTTAGTAAGTTCGGCTACAATTATACCAGAGAACAAAAACGAAAATGTTAAGATAATAGTTAAGGACACGAATGCAATTAGGAATAGAATTCTAGATAAGTTATCTATGGTTGGAGAATTGTAGCCAGAATTACCAAAATCGCCACCATGTCTTTTTTGTTCCTGGAGCTTCAATTGCTTTCTGTTGTTTCTAATATTGATATTCGAATCTCTCTAGCAACTTTGTCTTAACATATTGTCGTTTTTAGATTTTGATTAGCGAAGTTAGCTAAATTATATATATATCCAAATTATATAACCAATAAAGTGGACTATTCAGAACTAGTACAACTTCAGCTACAAACGATTTTAGCAGAGTATGCTGCATTAAAATCCGAAATTCAGTATCGAACTGAATTTCAAAATAATCTTGTTCGGATGCATTTTACTTTTCTAGGTGCTATTCTCGTAGCTGGTTTATCAAATATTCTAACCATAAAAACGAGTTTGTTGCTTATTCCAATAGAATCTTCCTCATTTGGGTTATGGTATTTTGATTGTGGTCTTAGAATTTTAGAAATTGGAGCGTATATCAGAAAATGCATTGAGACGCATGTTCATAAAATACTGGGAAAAAATGAAACAAAACCAAAGATTATGATATGTGAATCTGAATTTAGAAAGAGTTTTAACAATGATCCTTTTGTGATAGAAGTTTGTTCTGTGATATTGGTTTTGTTGGCTTTTGGTGGACCGACTTTATTATGCATCGCATATATCTGCTTATATTTTCATCCGCAGATTAATAATGATTCATTTATTATTATATTAGGTGTTATAATTGACTTAGTTTTATTTTGTATATTATTTTTCTTTGCAATTTGGTTTATATACAAGACTACAAAATCGATTTTGGAAACTAAAAATGAGTCAAAATAAATAATTTTTGGTATTACCAAAATCATTGCCGTGGATTTTTAGTCCGTAGTAGCTCAAGTGGTAGGCCATACTGATTCGATTGATGTTTTGAAATACCTAGGAAACACTTGAATATCAGTGATTGTTGGTAGTTCTGTCTAAATCCATGCATAAGTGAAACCAAAAATTCTCTTTTTTAATGAAAGAGGGGGATGGAGAACAGCCATTTTTAGAGAACTTTCAGTAAACTAACTTCTCTATTTGATATAGTAAACATAAACAATGAATAGGCTACTGATAGGCTCAAAGTAAAGTATTCTCTAGAATACGAATAATATTAGATCCTAACGACTCCACAAATAATAAAAAATCATTATTAATATTTTATTGTTTTTTGATTGCAAAAAAATCATATGCAAGATTATATTTTGTTTATAAACTATTTTTCATAGAATTAATTTTAAATAACGACAAATATAATTGAGTATTGTAGTGTAACCACCGCTCTGTATGCACTACAACATGTAAATAAATAATTACTTGGAAGAGTTGGCCTTATTTTGAATTAAATATCCACGCACCCATCTATACTCGAATTAACTGTATTTATGTATACAGTAAACACAACTCTTCCAAGCTTTAATATAATCTTTTTTAATGCGCTTGATTATTAGAAGCAGTAACAAGCTGATTTTTTATTTGCTCGTTCTCGATAACAATGAACTTCCAGTTCTGCCCGTTTCCGGCTGATGGCGCGAGCCTTGCAGCTTCCAGTAATTTCTCGAGCTTGTCCTTCGGTATGCGCTCGCTTTTATAAGTCCTTATACTTCTCCTATCTTTGATTGTGTCAAATATACCCATGTTAATCTCACCGGCGGTTAGAGGGTACTGGATTACTTCTATAAAATTGATAGTACTTAATAATCCCTACGGTAATATAATGCTATAGATATCTACATAGTTCGGTTATTCGATAAGTTTCTCGTCGAATTCCTTCTTACAGAAAAGAGAACAGAAATAGTATGTTTTTCTTTTATACTCACTCGTGAATTTTGCTTTTCTTTTATCGACCTGCATTTTGCACACTTGATCTGTTTCTGTAGATTAAATCAAATTCTTACAATCCATGAACACTCCCCATTTCATTCCGATTTTTATAATTATAGAGGATTTTGATAAATCTTTGATTTTCAAGACTTTTGAATACGGTGGGCTAATTTCAATAATATTCGTTAAAAAGTAATGGTTATCAAGAGAAAAAAGTAATAATGATTTTGATAAACCCTAATTTTTGGGTGGTTGTTTATAGAGCCTATATACGCGATTTGTTGAAATCGGTGGTTTATCGGTTGTATTTTAATAACCTTAGCAATGAATATGGTATTTCAATAGCCTTAGCAGAAGAGTCTGTTTTTATGACCGGTTCAGCTGTCTTTTCTGCGTTAACGTCGTCAGCTTCAGGTAATACTCTTAGATCTGACTTTACCATACTATATATCTCCTTATATTAGAATATATATTATGCAGGTTTATTAATAATAATTGCCTTTATAATATAGATATGTTGTAACCTACAAGTACCAATGTATTTTCTTAATTTCCTTGTAGAGTATAAAATACTAGATTTAAAAATCAGATTACAAATATCTGGAAGTTTTAATTATGTCCATTATATACCTAGGTCGCTTAAGCCTATGATGAGTTTAATATCATGAAGCCTTTAATTATTGTGAGAATTTAATCATTATGGAGAGATATATTTGGAAGACGATATTGGAGATATGTTTAAGTATAAACTTGATAAGTGGGTTCTAAGCATAGATGAATGTGTTTTAGTTTAATTAGTTCCAAATGTTCCATGAGCTCCACATGCTCTATAAGTCCAATAACCTCCATGAGTAACAGATCTTCCATGTTTTCTTATTCTGGATGGAACTTAAGAAATTCAGAGATTTTATCACAAAAATTGTACATCAGTAAAAACGAGAAATTCCGTTCTTTGTGGTAAATTTTAAAGTGTTTCTACCGAGCCAAAATGAATTATTTTAATGAAAAAAATCCAGGGTGTAAAAATAATACCGAATAACCCAATTATTCGATCAGTACAAGGCAAAAGATATTCATCGTGTCGGATATGTCCTTCAATACTTCAATACGATAGCCGTTATTCCTTACAGTGCTATAAACGTCTATGCTGCAGCTTTCCACTGATGGCCTGG
>Ga0326728_10003248_pt1 | contig 51129 bp, 30 predicted proteins | sample MB3enrmetagenome_FD_207602 | JGI IMG/M metagenome (GOLD analysis project Ga0326728, IMG submission 207602) | Lab enriched peat soil microbial communities from McLean, Ithaca, NY, United States - MB31MN | ecosystem: Environmental > Terrestrial > Soil > Wetlands > Peat | place: USA: New York... | reverse complement strand
GCATTGGTCGCGCTGATGGCGGAGGCGGCCAGCGTGGTGGCCAGCGGCGGCAAGGCGGGCGTAACCAGCATCAGATCGCCCCCGTAATTGGTCGCCGCGCTGTTGACAGCGACCGTCTGGAAGTGGTTGGTTGTGCCGGGCAACAAACCGGTGACTTGCAGGGCCACTGGCTGCGTGGTGTTCAAGTTGGCGGACAGAGTATTGCTGGCCGTCACATTCCCGTAATTGGTGGTTGCTCCCCATTGGAAATAAACTGTCGTCGCCCCTCCATCCGGATCCACCAGCGCATTCAAGGTCGCATTGGTCGCGCTGATGGCGGTGGCCGCCAGCGTGGTGGCCAACGGCGGCAACGGGAGCGTAACCACCACCAAATCGCCGCCGTAATTGGTCCCCGCGCGGTTCGCCGCCACCACTTGGAAGTGGATGGTTGTGCCGGGCAACAAACCGCTGATTCCCAGCGCCACAGGTTGAACGGTGTCCAAGTTCGCCGACAAAACATTGCTGGCCGTGACACTGCCGTAATTGGTTGTGGCCCCCCAATTAAAGTAAACCGTCGTCGCCGCCCCATCCGGATCAACCAAGGCGTTCAATGTGGCACTGGTCGCGCTGATCCCCGTGGCCGTCGTCGTGGTGGCCAGCGGCGGCGCGACGGGTGTGACCAGCGCCAGATCGCCCCCAAAATTGGTGCCGGCGCTGTTGACCGCCACCGCCTGGAAGTGGACGGTGGTCCCGGGCAACAAACCGCTGACTTGCAGCGCCACGGATTGAGGTGTGTTCAGGTTCGCCGACAGAACATTGCTGGCCGTCACACCGCCGTAATTGGTTGTGGGACCCCAATTAAAGTAAACCGTCGTCACCCCCCCACCGGGATTAATCAAGGCGTTCAACGTCGCGCTGGTCGCGGCGATGGTGGTGGCCGCCAGCGTCGTGGCCAAAGGCGGCAGACTGGTCGTGGTGACTGTCACGTCGCCGCCATAATTGGTCCCCGTGCCGCTGACGGCGACCACTTGGTAGTGAATAATCGTGCCCGGCAACAAACCAGTGATCGCCATAGCCACCGCCTGCACCGTGTTCAAGCTCGTCGTCAGGGTGTTGGTCCCAGTGAAATTGCCGTAACCGGTCGTCGCCCCCCACTCAAAGTAAACCTCCGCCGGAACGCCGTTTGGGTTGATCGAAGCATTGAGCGTGGCGCCGTTCGTGGTGATCTCCGAGGCGGGCAAGGTCGTCGCCCAACTGGCACTGAGAGTCTCCGGCGTCGCCGACCCTGCGGAAAAATTGGTCGAAAACTCGACGTGATAAGTCTGCGAGACAGGCTGCTGCGAAAGCCCCAGAAGCAGCGCGGTGAACTGTTGGTCCCCCGACGGCAGATAATTCGTGCCTCCTTCGGCGGCGATGAAATCATTGAGACTGAAGAAGACCTGGTTGGTGGCCGCGCCATCGCCAGCCACGGCCGCCAAAAGACTGGGAGTGCCGGGGGTGGAAAGGATGATGACGGCGCCGGCGGGGCTGGCGTCATTGAGCGTGACGAGCAATTGCGCGGAATCCAGCACGAAGGAGGTTTCCAGGGCTGTCGTCACCGATGGCAGCGGGCCGGAGGGCGGGAACAGGGCGGATTGGCCGTTGGTGTTGGAAACCGCAACTGAATAGTAGTAAGTCGCGCCGGGGGCGCAGCCGGAAATCCGCACATCGAACAGGCCCAGGCTCATGGTGTCCTGCCGCAAGGCTTCCTGGTCCAGAAGGCGGTCGTAGGAATTGGTCAAGGCCGGATCGCCGGTGCGCAGCGGATAGTATTCCACGCCCACTTGTCCCGACAAATTGGTCACGCCGCCCGGATCTGAGAAAATGGAAATGGAGGCCGTCATCGAAGGTGTGATCGCGGGCGAGACGGCGGCGACGACGGAGAAACTGGCGGGCGTGACATTGACCGCCATAACGTTGGTGATGACGATCTGCGCCGCCGCCGAACCGGCGCCGAGAAAGAGGAGGGCCAAGGCCAGCGCCCAATTCCCGACGAACCGGGACGGGCCGGCCGGCTGTTTGGAAAATGGGGTTGACAAAAGCATAGGGGTTCAATGGTTGGTTTCGATCCGGGCCGGGACGGGAGTTTTGCCGGACGAAAGGAGGCCGGGGCTGCTCCGCTGCAAGCCCGCCTGGCCGTGGCGGGCGAGAATCAGCTCGCCGCCGGCCAGGATGGCATAACGTTTGTCGCCGCCGCCTTTGAGGGCGCGGGCTAACGCCTCGGCCGTGCCATCGGCACTGTCAATCAAAACCACCAAAGGCGCCACGCCCGATTTGGCGGAAACCCTGGTTTCCGGGAGGGATTTGGTCTGGCTCAGGCCGGGAAACTCCCTGCCCAAGTCGGTGAGGGGCTGGCCGGGGGAAATGGCGGCGGCAGCCAGGGACGGGGGCGCGGCGGCCGGTTTGCGCAAATCCAGCAGGATCACATCGCCCGCCTTGGCGGCCTTCAATTGGGCGTAGGTGATGTAATTGAACGTCTCAGCTCTCTTGCCCCCGGGGCGCGTGGTCATGCCGTGGGCGCTTTCCCACGCGGAAAACCCGCCTTCGAGAACCTCCGCGGTTATGCCCGGCTTTTTTGCCAGCGCCGCCGCCGCCGCATCCACGGTGACGACGGTGTCCCGGCCCAGGCCCTCGCCGCAGACGACGACTCTGCCCAGAGGCGGCAAATTCTTCTGCTCGCACAGTTCGGCCGGAATGTTGATCGCGCCGGGGATATGGCCCTGCGCAAACAGCGCCGGGCTGCGGACATCCACCACGGTGATCTTCGAGCTGGAGGCCAGTTGGGTCTGCAAATCGGAGACCGTCATGGCGGCGGCAGCCAGGCTGACAGCCCGGACGACCGCGCCCCACGCCGACAACCGAAACAAGATGGAAGGTTTGCTGTGCATATCGCTATTGGGCCTGCGGCACAAACTGCTGGACCGGTTGCGCCAGATTGACCATCAAAATCGCGACGGTTGGGATCGGGAAATCCGTTCCGACCACCGCGCCGTTTTGGACGTCGGCGACCAGCCAACTTCCGGACTCGGCGTCCAACATGCGCACGGAAAGGGCGTTGGAGGTCCCGATCTGGCGCAGAAGCTGGAAGGCGCTGTAGCCGTCCGGGAAGCCGGTGTAGCCGAAGACATTGGCGCCGGCGGCGAGGTTGAGGGCGGAACTATTATTGACGCCGAGGTCGAGCACTTGCCGGCGGTCGAACTTCATCCCCAGGAAGGCGCCGGGCACGAGGTTGAAATTGGCGCCGGAGGGCGCGCCATTGGTCCACACGGCCGTCTGGCTGGCGACCTGGGGAGTGAGCGAGGTGTATTGGGTGATTTCCTGGACGCCGTTGGCGCCCCACAGAGCGAGCAGGCCGTAGGCATTTTGCGCATAAGAGGCCATGGCCGCGGTGACGGCCACCAGATTGCGACTTTGGAAGACGGGCTGGAGCGCCGGCAAGGCTACGGATGCGATCTGCGTCTGGTTGCTGACGGTTTCCTGCCAGACCGCCCAACCGTCGGCCAGCGACGGAGAAGACTTGAGCGTGGCGGTGCTGGTGACGGGGACGGTCAGCAGGCTGGGCAGGTGAATCAAACGGGCGTTGCCGGTTTGCGGACCGAGGGAATTCTCCGCGCAGAGCACCCAGGGACCGTTGAGGAAGGGCTGGGACTCGTCCTCCGGGGTGTCGGTGATCTGGATCTCCTGGTTGCGCAACAGATCAAATCCCCAAATATCGAGCTGGATGTCGCGGTTGTCGGCCCAGACGATCCAGTTGCCGTAGATGGCGGGATTATACTGGCCGTGTGTGCTGGTGGAAAGGCGCCTGACTTGGCCTGTGGACAAGTCGCTGAAGTAAATCTGACCGGGGCCGACGTTGCGGAAGTCCTGCCAGACGACGCGGCCCGCCTGGACATCGGGGGCAACCTCATCCTGCGGGGAAACGGAGACCTGGACGGTTCGGGTGGTGGCCAAATCACAGGCGAAGATCTGCCAGGGGGCGTTGGTGTTGAGGGCGGAACGCGCCTGATAAACCACCCACGGCCAATCAATCGCGGGGCTGACTTCATTGACCGTCGTTGTGCCGGGCACCGCCTGCGGCCCGTTGGTGCCGTCCAAATCGGCCCAATAAACATCCCAAGTCCCATTGGCCTGCTGGGCCTGCCAGACGACATAACGGCCGTCGGTGCGGGGATTTTCCTGGCTCAAATTGGTGTGGGTGACCTGCACAATGGCGCCGTTGCTGGCGGTCAAATCGCGGGCGTAGATTTCCCAATTGCCATCACTCTGATCCTGCCAAACCGCCCAGCGGCCGCGCGCATAAGGATTCTGCGGACCGCGGGTGGAAGGGGCCAGCGTGAGGTTTGTCCCGGACAAAGCGCTGATTTGGGCCAGGCCGAGGGTGAAGTTGGTGTGGCCGAGGGTGTCGGTGATCGTGATCCGCACCGTGTACCATCCCGGCGGCTGCAGCACTCCGGCGTCACTGGTCCCATCCCAGTTGAAGGTGACCGGGCCGCTGATATTGGTGTAGGAGACGCTCCTGACGCCCGGGAGCGAACTGAGGTCGTAACCGTAGAGAGAATTGATCGTCCACTCCACCGTGGTGGGATTATTGGTTGACTGAATCACGCCATTGGTGTACCCAAGCACGGCCACGACCTGCCGCGCCCCGGTGAGATTGGTCAGGATGATTGCGCTGGCCACGTTGGTTTTGGGGTTGTAATACCCGTTGTTGATGCTCCAGCGATAATCCGTCACGTTGACGCCGCCGACGGTCAAATCCGCCGAGGCGCCCAAACTCGGCGTGGCCGGGGTGCCTGTGATGACGGTGGGAGGCGAGGCCGGATCCACCACCCAACCGACGGTCACCGCGTTGCTCGGGCCCAAATAGGATCCGTATTGCGAGCGGCCGAGGACGGACACCGAATTGCTGCCGGGATTCAAACCGGAGAGATTGAGCGGGGAACTGACCGGTTGTTCCGCGCTCCAGCCGCCGGAATTGACCTGATATATGTAGTAATCCACATTGCCGCCGCCAACTGTCAAGGAAGCCGACGTATTGGCCGTGGGGGAGGAAGGCGCGCCGGCCACCGTCGCCCAGCCGGCCACCCCGCGGAAAATGTCCACTTGGGCTTTGAGCGCGGCCGGATTGGGCAGCGCCTGGAAAGTGATCGGTTCCATTGCCGGCCGGATGGAGAGGGCGTCACCCGGAACGAAGATCGGCTGGCCGGGCACGCTGGCGCTGGCGAATCCCAACGAAGCCGCCCCCGCCACGACCAGCGTGGCCGTGTGGTTGGTTTCCCGGTTGCCGTTGGCGTCGGTGGCGTAATACACCAATTGATACTGGCCCGGACTGGTGAGGCTGAACGGATAGGCGGGCAGGAAGGGGCTGTTGGTCAGGCTGTAAACGATGCTCACGGGCGTGACGTCCTGGGAGATGAAATACATGACCGTTGCCGGCGTGACATAATAAGCGCCGTTGGTGAAGGTGGAGGAGCCGTCGAAGAGGAGGGTCGTCACCGGCGGGTTGGTGCTGGCCACAGGACTCCCGTAAGTGACGGTGTAGGTGCAGGAGCCGAGGGCCGTGTAATCAAACAGGTTCAGGTAGGTGTCCTTGAAATTGCTCCCCGGCTCGTAGTGGATGCTCGTCCAGTAGTTGTTTGTGTTCAGCACCTTGCCGTCCGAGCGGACCACGCTGGCGATGGGCAACGCCGCCTGCATGGGGTCGTTCAGCCGGATGTAACCCCAGCCCGCGAAATTCGCGTTCAGGTTCACCTGCACCGGGTTGCCCGTGCCGGAGACCGAGGCGTTGGTCTCGAAATTCACCGGGTAGACGCTGCCATCGCTGTCGTAGAGGGAGTCGGGAATCAAATTGTTGACTGAGTCCAGCGCTCCGCTGGTGTCTGTCAGGAAATCGCGGATGTTGTCGCGGCCGGGCAGGTCGTCCATCACCTCGTGCAAGAAGAGGTAGGCGTTGACGGACCTGATCAGGGAAGTTTGCGAGCCGCCCAGCGCCGTGGAATGCTGGTAGGTCGCGCTGACGGAAAGGAAGGTGCCCGAGATCGAGCAAATCATGTCCCAGGCGCCCTTGGCAGCCTGGCCGGGCACGAGATTGCCCAGGTTGACCGTCAGATTGGCGTTGGACAGCGGCGAATCATTCACCCGCGATCCGAGCAGTTGCGCGACCAGAGGCAGATTCTGCGCGTTTTGCGCAATCTGGGGCTGCTGGGAGTTGATCATCATGTTGTTGGCGGTGCCGTAACCGACATTCTGCACCAGCACCCCGAAGGTGAACGGGATGGGGCTTTGCACCACCCCCGGCGTGAACGGATTCAGCCCGGTCACATCGCGCGGGGTAAAGTAGGTGATGGCCAGTTGCGCGTCGGGTTTGACGGTAATCGGCGCCGGAAGAACGGCCAGGGTGCTGGCGGGGATAGTCAGGCCGCGAAGCTGGCCGCTCAACGAGGCTCCCACATTATAGACAACTCCGTTGGGGCTTATGCCGCCCGCGTTGGTCGTGGGAATGATGAACCAGGTGATGGTCGCGGTCTGCCCCGGCGAGAAGGTGCCGCTGCCGTTGACGTTGGCGATGTTCTGCAGGGTTGGCGGCTGGACGAAAAACGAACTGGAGGAATCGTTGACCGTTCCATTGGTGGAGAGCGCGGGATTCTCGAACGTCAGATTGGCGGCGAAGTCCGTGATCGGGTCGTTCGGGTCATTGTCCGTGATTTGCAGGGTGGCCTGAAAGCCGATTCGTTCCAGCGTCAGTTGCTGCGAAATCACGATGGTGACATTGGCGCAGATTCCCTGCTGTTGCTCCTGGGCCGCGCCTGTCCAGGACAGCAAAAGCAGGAGCAGAATACCGGCCCGGAAACGACACGGCAAGTGAGGCAGGGGTCTCATTTGGCCACCTCCTGCAGCCGGGCGCGCCACTCTGGCGGCGCCTCGCCGCATAGATCATGGACCAAAACGCCGTTGGCGTAGAAAGAGTTGTCGCGGTCAAGACTAAAGGTATAAACCGTCGTCCGCCGGGTCACTGACTGGTTGGCCAACACCCGGATGCGCCGGCCAGCCGAATCGAACAGCCAGTCACCGGCGCCCACAACTCTGGCGGCCACCCAGCCTTTGCCATCCACCCAGAACTGGTGCTCCTCCGTGGCCAGCAAGCTCTCAGGGTTCCTCGCGTCCGGACTGGCCAGCCGAATCTCCTGGAGGTTGTTGGCGACCAACGAATAAACGGCATTGACCAGCGCGATGTTTCCCGCCTTTGGACCGCTGCGAACGGCGTCGCCCATTCGGATGTCCGAAATCGCTTTCACCGTTCCGTCGGCCATGAGGATGGGTGTGGCGGCCGCAAAACAGCCATTGCCCGCGACAAAACCCTGGCTGGCAGTCGGTCCGGGACCGCCGCCGCCGCCGCCGCCGCCATCGCCGCCGCCGCTTGATGCGACGGAACCGGCGCACCCAATCAGCGCACCGGCTGCTTCAGCCATCAACACTGCCGCCCCCGCAGTAGCGATGGTGGCCACGCCTTCTTCTCCGATGAACTCTATAATCTCGTCTCTAAGATGGTCCACCAGTTCTTCCGCCACGTAGTCCCTGAGGCAGGTAACCAGATTGCTTGAATTGCGGTCAGAGGCGTAAGCAATGAGGCACCTTATCCCGCCGTTGACGTCAAGCTGCTCTTCGATTTCCTCAAGGAGTTCCTGGGCCTGGCTCTTCTCCGGCGCATTATCTCTGGGACAACGCTGAATGGCTTGGGCGATTACGTTTATGCCATTGGCGAACTCTTTAATACTGGCCGCACCGAGGCAGTCGGAGATGGCCTGCCGCGCTTGTGCGCTCTGGCCTCCGGCAACCCCTGGAGAATCCTTGGCCACAACCAGAGGCACGCTGACCGACTGCATGGGCAGGAGAACTGGAATGTAAGTAATCAGAGGGGTTGCTGAAAAACCGCTGGATTCCGCACCGGTCAAAGACACATCGGTCATTTGTATCAACCCCTGGTTTTGCGCGTTGACGTTGAATGTGGCCTGGAAGCCGGAGGGAAGATTGGAGAAACTCAAGAACGGGGGGTCGAGAACCAGCACACCCAAAGGAACGTAGGTTTGATACGTCTGGGTCACTGAAATTTGGTATATATCCATAAAAGGCACCGGGACGACGGAGAAGTTTATGGTGACCAGGTTTTCGGAAAGGCGCGTGGTCTGTTCAACGACTTGATCGGCCAGCACGGTAGTTGTGCCGACATTGCCGGAGAATCCGGCCGCCGTCACCTGCCAGTTCCAATCGCCTATCTGCAAATTGGTGACGGTAACCAGGCCGTTGGTGTCGGTATAAAACGGCCCGAGGTTGGCCAGGAGGGCGTTATTGTGCAGCATGATCGAGGCATTGGGCACCAACTCGCCGAGCACATTGTCCACTTCGAACTGAATGCCGCCACGCACCGACGAGGTGACTTGGGCATAGACCCGCACCACGAATGGACTGGCTGAATTGGTTCCCTGAACCGTGACCGAGTCCTCATAAAAACCGAGAACCGTATTGGTCGGCGGCGTGAACACGACGCCGAAGCTGTTGGACTGGCCTATCGCCAAATCCGGCAAATGAAACTGGCCATCGCCGGAAACGGGCAGGTTCAGCGTCATCCAACTGTTGGTCGGCGGCGTGAGCGTGATGCCTTGCAAAGCCAGCAACCCGGTGTTCTTGATGGATACCTGGCCGCTCAGTTGAGTGCCTCGATTGACGCTGACCTCCAAATAGCCCACCGGCGGGCTGGCCACGGAAAGAACCGGGATGGCCGGGAACAGATCAACCGTACCCGTAAATGTGGCGGAGGCGCCCTCGATGGAGGTGAGGGTGAATTGCACCTGCGCGGTGTCCGGGGCGCTGAGGGCCGCGGACAATTCCAAGTTGACCGTTGCGGTTTGGCCGGCGCCCAGCACGAATCCCGGCGGAATCTGGTTGCTGCCGGTGACGGTGGATATGGGAACCAGGTTGGTGCCGGAAACTTGCCAGGCCTGCACCGAACTGGCAAAGCCAGTCAAGGGAACATTTCCGGGGTTTAATAATTGGATCGAAAAACTCAACTGGCCGTTTTTGGACATCTGGATGTCCGCCGAGGAGGGTATGGCGTAGGTGCGGTAGATGGTGACCTGCGCCTGGTCCAACTCGTCCACCACCAGCGGGTTGGCCGCCCAGATGGTCAGCGTGCCGGCCAAGCCGGGGAACGGATTGTAAGTCAAATGGTAATTCCCGTTGTTGTCCGTGGTCACGCTTTCAAACCAGGCGAAGCCCCGTGTGGCGAACCCGATATTCAGAGGGACATTGGGGGCGGGCAGACCCGAAGCGGTGTTCAGGGCCTGGCCACTGATGAGAACCGGTTGGTTGTTGGCATAAAGCATTTTATCCGTCTGGGCCGACCCGTAATAAGGCGGCTCCGCCAGGCTCGGCGAAACCATGCTTCCGCTCAACGGCCCGGACACCTCCTGGTTGCCCGTGCCGAATTCATTGAAAATCTCGCTGGCCACGGCAAGGAAAGTGACGTTCTTGGCGTCGCCCAGAGCGGCCGGCACGAGCACATTGGTGACGTTGAGGATCTTTGACGCCCCGGGGGCGATGGTCACATAGGCCGTGCCGTCCGAGAGGTAGGATGCGCCGGAAACCAGGCCGGACAGGGCGGTGCGGCCGACTTCCTGGCCAAGGCTGTTTTGGACGGACACATACACATCCCCCGGCTGCGACCCGAAGCCGCGCGACACGATCACTTCCATGTTGGCATAGCCCCGATTGAAAATCTGAAGCTGGAACGTGGTGTCCCCTCCAACCAGCGGCAGTTGATTGACCGATACAACGATTTCCGTCCCCGGCAACTGGCTGTCGGTGAGGTTGAACGTATTCTCATAAACCACCGTGCTGCCCGCGCTGTCCGTTTGCTGGAATGCGGTCACCCGCACGCTTTGCGCGGCGACGACGGGGGACTCTGGAACGGTGATCAGTTCCTGGAGTTGCGCGCCGGCATTCACGTTGGTCGAACCAAGCAAGGCGACAGTCAACGGCTCCACGCCGGTGATCGTCCGCAGCAATTGCACCTGCTGGAGGGGCAGGCTGTTGCTGCCGGCCAGATTGAAGATGCCCACTTGGAACTGGTCAAAATAACCGGTCAGCAGCGGATTGTTCGTGCCGCTTCCCATGGAGTTGACCAGGAGACTGAGGTTGACCGGATAAACCGTCACCAACCGAGGCGGACTTTCCTGTGAGGAGCTGTTGACAGCCGTGACGGCGTAACGCTCCGCATCGGACAAGGGCAGGTTGTCCGTGTAATTGGTCCCGGTGATCAGCGCGGAGTTTTGGAGAATGCCGTTGCGATAAACATTGAAGCCAACATCGCCGGCGGCGGCGTTCCACGTCAGAACCGGCGCTTGCCCGGGAACGGACAACACCGTCAGGTTGCCGACCGGAGCAACCGGGAGATAGAACACGGCGGGGGCGCTCAGGTTCTGGTTGCCCACGGCGTCCACCGACGCCACCACGTAGCTGTTGGTGCCCAGCGGCGGGTAATCCACCACCGGAGTGACGTTGGGAACAGATTGGATCAATGTTCCATTGCGATAAACGTTGTAATGATCGGGGGTGTTGCCGCCCGCCGGCTCCTGCCAGGTAATCTGCACTCCGCTGGCGGCCAGACTGACCGCCACATTGGTCGGCGCCAGGGGCGGCGTGCGAATGGAAACCCCCGCCACCACATTGGAAATCCCGCTTTCCGAGCCAAGACGGCTGGCGGTGACGCCGAAGCTGTAAAGCCCGTCCGCCGGCGGCAGGTCAACCACCCCATTGCTGGTGATGCCGTCAATATCCAGCACGGCGGGGGTCGTCCAGTTCGTGCCGGGTTCGCGGTAGAGGCGGTAAATCTGCGCGTTGCTGACCGTGTTCCAAGCCAGTGAAACATACCCGCCGGGCAGGGTCGCGGCGGTCAAGCCCAAAGGCGCGGCCGGAGGCGATGGCAAAGCCGTATTGTAAAGCTCAAGTTGGCCCCCGGCAAGGAGGTTGCTGCCCGTGTTGCCCGCGGTGTCCTGGGCGCTGAAGGAGAATCGGCCAAAACCGGCGCCGGCCGACGGCGTCAACGGCAGCGTTCCGCTCCAATTGCTTCCGCTGCCGTTCATCGGGACTGGGATGTTCGTGCCAGTGGGGGTCGTAAAGGCCAGGGCGGGCACGGTTCCCGGCCCGGCTGATTTGGTCAGCGTGAGGCTGACCGCCACGTTGATGTTGTTGCTGGTTTGCACCGGCGGCGGAGGAGAGGTGGTGATGGCGGCCGCGGGCGGCACCGTATCAATGACCAGCACCGGCCCGTTGGGAGGGCCGCTATAGACATTCCCGGACAAGTCCTGGGCGGAAACCGCCATCGCAACCGGGCCGGAGGGGGTTGTGGATGTCACGGCAAACACGGTCTGCCAAGTGTTGATGGCAATGTTGGTGAGACTGAGCAAAACCGGCGAGACGCTTCCGTAAGGCTGCAAGGTCAGAGAGGGCGCAGCCGCCAGGGTCTTGCCGGCGGTCAGGGAAATCAGCAATGGCCCGACCGTGACAGGCGAAGCATGGCCGTAAGAAACCGTCAGTGCCGGCGGAGTGGCGTCATACACCGTCGAGACCAGGGCGGAGAGCGGACTGGCCGCGCCCGTGGCGTCGTAACCCACCACCCCAAAATAATAGAGACCATCGGCAAGGCCTTGCACGGTATCCGACATGGTTGTGAGAACGATGCTGTTCCCCGTCGCCTGATTGGTTGCCGTGAACGGCTGCTGGCTCCAGAACAATTGGAAGGTGACAGCCAATTTGCCGGTGAGAGGGTTATTCCAGGACAACGTCAACCCGCTGCCAGGAGTATAGACCGGCGGGGACATCACCAGCGCGGCGGGCGGCATGGTCTCGACGATGACATGGCGGGCCGCCGATGGCGTCGTGCCGGTGCTGTCAAAGGCGACCGCCACCACGTTGTTGACGCCTTCCACCAGGGTGGCATTGGTGACGGTGAAGGCGCCCGTGCCATCCGTGACCGTGGCACCGGCGATCTGGCCGTTGGCCGTCAACTGAATGCTCACGTTCTGCTCGGCGGAGCCGCTGACGGTGAGAAGGTTTGTATTGATGATGAGATCAACGGCGGGATTCGTGATGACCGGGGCGGGCGGCGGCGTGATCGCGATGACCACCGTGTTCTCAAGGGTGGCGATGTTGCCACTCTGGTCCCGGGCGATCAACTCGACTTGATGAATGGCGTCGGAAAGGGAGCGGATGTCAAAGTACTGCGACAAATTTCCGCCGGCGTTGGTTCCGACCAGAACCCCGTCCACGTAAAACTCCATGTCCTGCATCCCCAATACCGCGGTGGCGGAGCCGGTTACCGTGAGGGGACGATTCAGGGTCTCGCCCTGGGTGAGGTTGAAGGACTGGACGACCGGGCCGGTCGTGATGTAATCCACGTCCAGTTCGAGCGGCGCGTTGGTTTGGCCGGTGACGCTGCGAAACTGCGCATAGACGCGTTTCAAGCCGCCGCCCGCGGAAAGCGGAAAGACCGTGGAGTTGGTGAACGGCGCGAAGAAGACGCCGGTGAAGGTGTAGTCCTCGCTCAACCGCATGCCCTGGGCAGTGCGGCAGGCGAGTTGCAGACTGACGGAGTCGGCGCCGACCTGCGTGACGCCGTTGGAAGCGCCAATCGCGGGAGTCAGGACCGGTTCGTAAGTGAGAAAAGGAGTGTAACTCACATTGCCCTGCAACTGGGCCGCGAGGGTTCCCGCGGCCGCCGTGCCCCACCAGTCGGAGGCCGCGTTCATGGGAGAACCGCCTGAGGCAAGGGCGTTGGTGCCGTTGTTCTGGATGACGGAATTTTGAATCGTCAGCACGGAGGTGTCGGATTGTTGCGCGCCGATGGCATTGGCCGTCAACAAAGCGTCGCTGGTGGTGAGGGCCGCCCCATTTTGCAACAACAGACCACAGGGAGTGTTGTTGTTGGCGGTAAAGGCATAAACAGTCGGAGAACATCCGCTCAAGGTCAGACCGCCGCCGTATAAGACTTCCACGAACTTCAAGCTGGAGGAACTTGCGCCGCTGCCGAGGCTGACCCCCGCCCAATCGCCCGCCGCCGGGACAAGGCCGGGAACGTCGTTGGCGGAATCCAGAATGACCGGGGAAAGCGCGGTGCCGTTGGCCACCAGGCTGCCTTGTTGGACGGTCAAACTGGTGCCGGGGGCAAAGAGCAAAGTTGTGCCCGGCTGGATGGTCAAGGTGGCGTTGCTGACGACGACAATGTTGTTATAAATGCTCACCTGGCTCTGACCCGCGCCGCCGATGGCGGTGTTCACGCCTATGTTGCCGGCGTAAGGATCGGACCAGACGGCGGTGGTGACATTTTGGTTGAATCCGTTCGTTAGATTGAAGCCCACGACGGCGAAGTAATAGGTCTTGGTGCGGTCCAGTCCGCTGACTTGGTAGGACTGGACCAACGGGCCAAGCGGCAGGCCGGTCAGCGAGCCGGGCACGGAACTGAAATTGCTTGGCGCGTAATAAAGGGTGAAGCCGGCGAAGCCCAGCAAGGCGGAAGTATTGTAGGAATTCCAGGAGAGCAGCACGGAGTTGGCGCCCACGGGAGCGGCTTGGACACTGACGGGCGGCGGGATGGTTTCCGGCAAAATGACGGGCAGCACACTGACGCCGCTGACGTTGCCCGCCGAATCCACGGCTTGGACAGCGGCGTAGTATTGTGTGTCCAAGGCCAGGCCGCCGAATTGGAAGGCGCGGGCGCCGGAGCCTAAACTGGTCAGAATCGGCAATCCCGCCACGGAAGTGAAGTTGGAGGTTTGGAGATAAACGCGGAAAAAGCTCAAGTCAGACGGGGCGGCATAGCCCGCCCAGGCGACGGTCACCGACGAACTGTTGGAGGCCGTCACAGTCAGAACCGGCGCGGGCGGCGGCGTGGCCTGCACGATGACGCCGCCGGCATTGGTGGGCGCCATGACATCGCCCCCCAGGTCCTGGGCGGCGGAGACAAATATCTGGTTGGTGCCGTCCATGCCGGCGATGAAAGTGACCGGGGGCGTGGAGTAGGTGTCGTTGCTGAAGGCGGTGGCGGACCACAGGCCGTTGCCGGGGACGACGGGCTGGAGGGTGGCGGCGGGGTTTGTCAAAACGATGGTGGGCGGGGGATTGGTCCGCATGGAGCGGTCGAATTGAACGGTGAGAATGAAATTGGTGGTCGCGGGCACGGGACTGTCAGGGTTTTGGCCGACATTGACCAAGACGGGGAGAATCGAGCTTGCACTGTACACCGCGACGAACTGCGCGGAGGCTGGGTCAAAGGTGGAGAAGGTCTTGGCGAACGCGGCGGTCGAACTGACCGGGTTGTTGTTTTCCGTGTATTCCTGGAAGGTGTAGAGGTTGGGCGGATTGGTGACGAGCAAAGGCGCGCTGAAGTTCGCGGTCTGGCCGTCGCTGTAAGTGCCCGCGCCGGCGACCGCCGCCAGGCCGGCGGGCGAGGTGGCGGTGGTCACGACATGGATGGGAGTCGCATCCGCATAATTGGCGGCGAACATGAGATTGGTGAAGATCACGTTCGTCAGGGAGAGGTTTGTGCCGACGACACTCGCGCCCTCCGTCCAATTGACGAAGACGTAGCCAAAGTTGGGATAAGCGGTGAGAACGTTGGTGGCGCCGGTGAGGTAGGAGCCGGTCCCGCTGATGTAGCCGTCGGCAGGGGGATTGTTGGTGGCGGAAACCGTCCAGAGCGGTATGAGGCTGAAAATCTCAGGCAAAGCGGCCGAGATGTTGTTCAACTTGTTGGTCTCATAGACCTGGTTGAACACATCCACCTGCACGAATAGATCGTAGCTCAGGTTGTTTGTCACCGGCAAACTCACCGTGTTGGTCTCCTGATAACTGCCGCCGGCCGCGAGGTTTTGGCTGTGGTAGAAGTCGCCGACATCCACGGATTGTCCGTCGAGCAGGCCGTTGGTCGAGAACCAGACGCGGTCGTACCAGACCGCCGACGCGGCACCCGTCCCCTGATTGGTGACGCCCCAAGTGACCTGGACGGCGGGATTGGGCTGGGTGGAAGACACTGTGGCGGGCGCGGAGGCGGACACGACGGCCAAATCCGCCGGGCGCACCTGGTAGGCGACTGTCAGCGGCGCGGACGCCAGCACGTTGTTGGCCTTGTTGGCCTCATAAATTGCATCACCGTCATCCACGCTCACGATGAGGTAATAGGTGCCGTTCTGTTGCGGCAGCGAAATCGTGTTGGTCACCTGATACTCCGCCCCCGCCGCGAACGGGGACGAGGCCCAGTATTGCCAGAAGTACTGGGAACTGACCGCGCCGGCAACGGTGCTGTTGGTGGAGACGTAAACCCTGTCATACCAGTTGCCCACAGCCGGCCCGACGCCCTGGTTGGTCACGGCCCAGGCCAACTGCACGGTGGGCGACTGCGGGGAGGCCGGATAGAACACGACGTTGTTGGTCGCCGGAGTCACCGCCAAGACCGCCAGGTCGGCCAGAGCCAGGATGAGGTTTCCGGGCAGGGCCGGCGAGATGTTGTTGGCCTTGTTCGGCTCGTAGATGTAATTGTAAACATCCACCTGGACGAACAGGGTGTAGCTGCCGCCGGCGGTCATTGGCAAAGTCACGTTGTTGGTTCGCGAATAGCTGCCGCCGGCCGGGAGGTTCTGGCTTTGATAAAAGTCGCCAATGTCCTGGGAGCGTGTGTCCAGGACCCCGTTGGTGGAGAACCAGACGCGGTCATACCAACCACCCGGGGCAAGCCCCAACCCCTGATTGGTGACGGCCCAGGTGACCTGCACGGACGGGTTGGGGCGGGGGGCGGTCACTGTGGCGGGCGCCGAGGCGGAGAGCACGGCGAGATCGGGCGGGGCGGTAAGCGAGAATGTCCCCGGCACGCCTGAGGAAATGTTGTTCGAATAGTTGGACTCATAAATGCTGTAATAATAGCCATAGCCAGTTCCGGCGTAGATATTCAATTGGACGAACAACGTGTAGCTGATGTTATTGGTCACCGGCAACGTCACCGACACGGCCTGTGGATAACTGCCGCCTGCCGGCAAGTTTTGGCCGAAATAAAAGTCGCCGATGTCCACGGATTGACCGTCCAAAACTCCGTTGGTCGAAAACCAGACCCTCTCATACCAATTGCCCGGCGCCAGCCCTATTCCCTGGTTTGTCACCACGCAGGAGACCTGGATCACCGGGTAGGGCTGGGAGGAGTCCACAACGGCGGGAGCTGTGACCGACAGGGGGACCAAATCCGGCGGTTGCAGAAGGAAGCTGGCTGGCGCGGAGGCGGCAATATTGTTGCTGGTGTTCAATTCATAGACATTTCCATAGATGTTCGCCTGCACGAACAGGGTATAGCCGCCGCTGGCGCTCATTGGAATTGTCACGGTGTTGGTTTCGGTGTAGCTTCCGCCGGAAAGCAGGCTTTGGCTGTTGTAAAAATCACCCACATCCACCGAATGCGAGTCCAGAACTCCGTTGGTCGAGAACCAGACGCGGTCGTACCAACCGCCCGGCGCCAGTCCGATCCCCTGGTTTGTAACCTCCCAAGCCACTTGGACCGTGGGATTGGGCTGCGAGTAAGTCACCGAGGCCGGGGTTGAGACAAACACGGTGACCAAGTCCGGCGGTTGCAGGGTGAAGGCGGCCGGCGCGGAGGCGGCGAAATTATTGTTGGTGTCCGACTCGTAGATCTGTCCATAGGCGTTGGCTTGGACGAGGAGGGTGAAAGGGCCGGTGTTGGTGATCGGGACGGTGACGGTCTTGGTCTGGGAATAGCTGCCGCCGGGAAGGAGGGTTTGGCTGTTGTAAAAATCGCCCAGACTCACTGACCTTGCGTCGAAAACTCCGTCGGGCGAAAACCACACGCGGTCGTACCAACCGCCCGGCGCCGGACCAACCCCCTGGTTGGTGACCGTCCACGACACCTGGGTTGTGGGATTGGGCTGCGAATTGGTCAACGCCGCCGCCGCCATTACCGACAACGGCACAAGGTCCGGCGCCGGCAGGGAAGAGAGCGCCAGGCGGAAAACCGTTCCCTGGCCGTTGACGCCGCCGTAGTAGGTCGTGCCGTAGAGAGCGCCGTCGGAGCCTTGCACCAATCCGGCAAGAGGTTCAGAACCATCGCCTTTGCCTTGGAAGGAGTATAGGGTGGTGAGAATGCCATTGGTGGTGAGGCTGAATATCGTCCCGTCGCCGTTCGCGCCGCCTTCGCTTGTCGTGCCGTAGAGAGCGCCGTCGGAGCCTTGCACCAATCCGGCAATCGGCAAGGAACCAGCCCCTTTTTCCTTAAAGGAGCATAGGGTGGTGAGGGCGCCATTGGTGGTGAGCCTAAACACTGTCCCGCTGCCGTTCGCGCCGCCGTAACATGTCGTGCCATACAAATTGCCATCACTGCCCTGCACCAGCCCGGCCTGGGGATAACCGCCATCGTTGCCGTTTGTGAATGAGTAGAGCGACTGGAACACCCCGTTGGTGCTGATGCGGAACACCGTGCCAGAGGAGTTCGTGCCGCCGTAGTATGTCGTTCCATACAAATTGCCATAACTGGCCTGCGCCAGCCCGGCATAAGGAGTCCCGCCATCATGGCCACCGCTGAACGAGTAAAGGGACTGGAACGCGCCGTTGGTGCTGATCCGGAACACCGTGCCAGAGGAGTTCGTGCCGCCGTAGAGCGTCGTGCCATACAAATTGCCATCACTGCCCCGCACCAGTCCGGAGTGCGGAGCACCGCCATCATTGCCGCCGGTGAACGAGTAAAGATCGGTGAGTGCGCCATTGGTGGTGAGGTTGAACACCGTCCCATCATAGTGCGCGCCGCCCGAGGAAGTTGTGCCATAAAAACCGCCATCACTGCCTTCCACCAACCCGCCCTGAGGCGTCGCGCCGTTGGCATAATAAGCAAACGACACCGAGGCAATGGGCACGCCGTTGGTGGCTATTCGGAACACCGTGCCCTCGGAGTTCGTGCCGCCGCTGGATGTCGTGCCGTAGAAATTGCCATCGTTGCCCTGCCCCAGGACGGCGGAAGGATAACCCCCATCATTGCCCCCGGTGAAGGAGTACCAGGTGCTGAGGCTGACGCCATTCTGGATGAGTGTGAAAACCCCCGGCAGCGCGGCCGAGATGTTATTGGCCTTGTTCAACTCAGGGACGGAGTTGTAAACATCCACTTGGACGAACAGGGTATAGCTTCCGCTGGCGGTCATTGGCAGACTTACGTTATCGGTCTGGGCATAGCTTCCGCCGGCTGGCAGGCTCTGGCTGTGGTAAACGTCGGCGAGGTCCTGAGAATTGGTGTCCAAAACTCCGTTGGTCGAAAACCAGATGCGATCATACCATCCGCCCGGCGCAGCGCCCGCCCCCTGATTGGTCACGGCCCAAGTCACCTGCACTTCGGGGTTGGGCTTGATGGAGCTAACCGTGGCAGGCGCGCTGGCTGAGATCACCGCGAGGTCGCACGGGCTTATTTGGTAGGTGAGCGTCAGCGGCGGCGACGCCAAGACGTTGTTGGACTTGTTGGCCTCAGTGATGTAACCGCCGTCATCCACGCTTACGATGAGGTAATAGGTGCCGCTCTGCTGCGGCAGCGAAATCGTGTTGGTCACTTGATACTCCGCCCCCGCCGCGAACGGGGGCGAGGCCCAGTACTGCCAGAAGTACTGGGAACTGACCGCGCCGGCAATGGTGCTGTTGGTGGAGACGTAAACCCTGTCATACCAGTCGCCCACAGCCGGCCCCACGCCCTGGTTGGTCACGGCCCAGGCCAACTGCACGGTGGGCGACTGCGGGGAGGCCGGATAGAACACGACGTTGTTGGTCGCCGGGGTCACCGACAGGACAGCAAGGTCGGGAGAGTTAAACGTGAAAGTTCCCTGCGCGCCCGCCGAAATGTTGTTCGATTTGTTGAATTCGAAAACCTGATCGTAGGCATCCACCTTTACGAACAGCGTGTAGGGGCCGCTGGCGGTCATCGGCAGGTTCACTGAATTGGTCATGCTGTAACTGCCCCCCGCCGGAAGATTCTGGCTGTGGTAAAAGTCGCCGATCTCCTGTGAATTGATATCCAATACTCCGTTGGTGGAAAACCACACGGCGTCATACCAACCGCCCGGCGCAAGGCCCGGGCCGTAATTGGTCACAACCCAGGACACTTGAACGAGGGGCTGCCCCTGCGAGGAGACGACGGTTGCCGGCACCACCCAGGACACCGGGGCCAAGTCCGGCGGTCGCAAAGTGAACGTGGCGGAGGGCGCGGCGGCGACATTGTTGCTGGTGTTCGACTCATAAATCTGGCCGTAAACATTCGCCTGCACGAACAAGGTGTAACTGCCGCTGGCAATCCCGGGAAGCGGGAGTATCGCGGTGTTGGTCTCCCGGTAGCTGCCGCCGGGGGGCAATGTTTGACTGTTGTAAAAGTCGCCCGCTGCCACCGAATTTCCGTCCAGCACTCCGTTGGTGGAAAACCAGACCCGGTCACACCAACCGCCCGGGGCCTGTCCGGCTCCCTGGTTGGTCACACTCCAAGCCACTTGGACCGCCGTGTTGAGCTGCGGGGTGATCAGGGTTGCCGGCCCCGTCACCGCGAAGGGCGCCAAGTCGGGGGATGGCACTGAATTGAGGCTCAATCGGAAAACAGTTCCACCGCTCTGAGTGCCGCCATAGCTCGTCGTGCCATAAAAAGCGCCGTCGCTGGCTTGAAGGAGGGTGCCGGGCTGGGAGCCATCACCAAGACCGGAGAAGGAGTAGAGGGTGGCAAGGATGCCATTGGCGGTCATGTCAAACACGGTGCCGGAACCATGCATGCCTCCGTAAGCTGTTGTTCCATACAAATTGCCATCACTGCCCTGTGTCAACCCGCCTCTCGGCTCGCTGCCGTCGTTCCATCCGGTAAATGAGTACAACGTATTGAGGGTGCCGTTGGTGGTTATGCCAAAGACAGTGCCAGAGCCGCCGAACATGAAGCCATTGCCACCCGCGCCCCCTTGTGTGGTTGTGCCGTAAAGAATCCCGTTGCTCCCCAGCGCCAGACCGGCTGAAGGGTAGCCCCCATCGTTGCCGCCGGTGAAGGAGTAGAGGGATCGGAACGCACCGTTGGTGCTGATCCTGAATACGGTGCCGCTGCTGTTCGAGCCGCCATAGTATGTCGTGCCATAGAGGTTGCCATTGCCCCCTTCAATGAGCGGGGCGCTGGGATTGGCCCCATCGTTGCCGCCGGTGAAGGAGTAGAGCGACTGGAACACCCCGTTGGTGCTGATCCGGAAGACCGTGCCATTGTAGTTGGTGCCGTCATAGTATGTCGTGCCGTAGAGATTGCCATCAGGGGCTTGCACCAGCCCGGCCTGCGGAGTCCCGCCATCATTGCCTCCCGTGAACGAGTAAAGAGCGGTGAGCACGCCGTTGGTGGCAAGGTTGAACACCGTCCCACTATAGTGCGCGCCGCCGTAGGAGGTCGTGCCATACAAACTGCCGTCCCTGCCTTCCACCAGCCCGCCTTGGGGTTCGGTGCCGTTGCTATAATTCAACGACATCGAAGCGATGGGCACGCCGTTGGTGCTGATCCTGAATACCGTGCCATCGTAGTTCGTGCCGCCGCTGTACGCCGTGCCATAAAAAGCGCCATCGCTGCCCTGCACCAGTCCGCCCTCGGGTTCCGAGCCGCCGTTGGTCCCGCTATTGGAAAACTCGTACCATGTGCTCAGTGTGACACCGTTGGTGATGGGGGCGGCGGATTGGATTGTGAGACTCAACGCTTGTTCCGCTGTCGCATTCGTCGTATCGGTGGCCTGAACGTAAAAGTAGTAAGTTCCATGGATGGCTGGGGCGCCGGAAATGACGCCGCTGGCCGACAGTGATAATCCCGTCGGCAGGCTGCCCGACCCCCGGGCGAGGGACCAGGAATAGGGCGGCTGCCCGCCGGAAGCCTGTAGTTGCTGGTTGTAGGAGACCCCCTGGGTGGCGTTGGGCAAGTTATAGGTCGTCACCCGCAGCGGGGTGGGGAAAATGGTGACAGTGAAATTCGCCGTGGCATTGTTGTTGGTAATGCCCACGCTCTGATTGTTCGGACACTCGTAATTGTCGCCGCTGAGAATGCTGGCCAGGCTGTCGCTCCCGCCGGAGCAGTTGACACCGACAGTCCAACTGCCGTTGGTCACGTTGAGCGCGTAATTGCCGCCGCCGTCGGTGTCCGCATATTGGCGGTAATAGACGCCATGGAGGGTCGCGTTGGCCCAGACCCCCACCCCGCCTATGGGATTGCCCTTGTTGTCCTGCACGACGCCGGAGATGGTATTGGTGGCGAGAAGGGCGGTGAAGTTGACTAGGAGCGCCTGTCCGGCATTGAGGTTGGTGCCGCCGTTTTGATCAAAGTCCGGCTGCGAAAAAAGGTAATTGGCGGGACCGGTGTCACTGCTGACTTGAATGTACCACGGGTCGTAGTCCAAGCCGCCCAGCGCGACGACGGCGTAATTCCCATTGGTGTCGGTGTAGCCGTCAGTCTCATACACGTTGTTGTTGTCGTAGGATTCCACGTCCATGCCCGGAATGGGATTCCCCAGATTGTCCCGCACACTGCCGTAAAAGAGCGCCGTGGCTTTTGGATAGGCCAGGGTGACACCGGTCGCGCCGGCGCTGACATTGGTCTCCTTGTTCCATCCTACATAGCCATGAGTCATCAGGTGCGTGTCCGACACGTCTATCTCCCACGGGCCGAGGTTGGAGGCGACGCCCACGGTGAAATTGCCGTTGGTGTCCGTGAAACCCACCCCCATGAGGCCGTTGGTCGCTTGGACCGACAAAAGAATGCCGGGCAGTCCGATGGTGGAATTTGCGGCGTCAACCAGTTGGCCGGAGATGCTGGCTGTGGCGTTGGTCACCGCCAGATTCGTGGTGAGGGTCTGACCGCTGCCCAAGGTGAGGGCCGGCAGAGTCGAGAAATTGACGACATAGTTGTTCTTGAAAGCCCCCAGCATATAAGTCCCCGGCGGCGCCGGGAGGGTGTAGCTCCCGGAATTGCCCGCCACCGCGCCCATCTGCGGATTCCCCTTTCCGCCACCTTCGAGTAAGAGGACGAGGGCATTGGGCACCGGTGTGCTTGTGCCGTTGATGACCACGCCGCCGGTGAACTTTTGCGAGTATGGCACGCTGGTGACGCTGAAAAGGTTGGTGACCGGCGCAAATCGCCCGCTCGGACTGGATATTTTGAAGAGATACTGCCCGACAATGTTCTGCATGAAGTCGCCGCTCCGGAAATTCAACTGCGCGGTGATTTGGCCCGGCGTCGTGTCGGTGTCGCCGGGGACGTTGAAATTGGTGACGCCGCCAATGACCATGCCCGCCTGGCCATCGGTGAGGTTGAACTGCTGCACCAGCCAGTCGCCGGCGTCAATGACGCCGTTGGTGTTGAGGTCGAGAAACTTCTGGATGACGACCGTCTCGTTGTTGGTCAAGCCGCTGATTTGCAACGTGATGGCGCCGTTGTAAGTGTTGCTGACGGCGGCGGGGGTGATGGTGAATGTGACGGCTCCGGCAAGACGGCAGAGCATGAGGAATTGAACAATGCCAATGGCCAGGAACTGGCGCCCACGGGGCACGATAAAACGTTCTGACATTACGAAACGCATACCAATCAGCCGACACAAACTGTTCCGGGCCGCAGGCGACCCGCGCACGACTTCAAGTCTGTCAGACACTCAAGAGGGCAGTTCAATACATACGTAGTCTTGAGCGAGCAGTCTGGGAACGTCAATCCAAAACCGTTTTCAGAATAAGAATTCACAAATGCTCATTAGTTTCTGTAGCCATTCTAATTTCTTGCTTGTTTCAGCAGCCCTTGTCCACAACCTGAACCACCGGCCCAAGAGATTGCTGCGAGGCCGCGCACCCCTCCGACATCTTCCGAAACCGTGCGCCAAAAGTAACTGTTACCCGTGAGGGTGCGCTGCGGAGCCAGGATTTTCCGCTTGCTTCACCAGATGTTTTGGCAGACAGTTGGAAAAATGCCGAACCGAACCCGCCATCCACTCCAGGCCGCCTGGCAGCGGACGGTGGCATCCCGGAAAATGAGGCGATAATGAATGCCACTTTATGAAATCGTTGATTCGTGTGGCTTTGATGCTGGCGGGCAATGTGGCAACGCCCGTTTTCTTGTCCGCCCAGCCTGTCGTCGGCGCGCCGCCAATCCCGCCTCCCGCCCCGGCCTCCGCCTCCGCCAACGCCGTTGGACCGGTCATCCAATTCAACACCGAGAGCTACGACTTCGGCAAGAGCCTCCTCGGCGACCCTATCCGTTACACCTACCGGGTCACCAACGCCGGGGACGCCATGCTGGAGATCAGCAATGTTAAATCCACTTGCGGTTGCACCACCGTCGGCGCGCCTTCCAGCGGCGGATCCTGGACGCGGCAAATTGCGCCCCACCAGACCGGCGTCATCCCCATCGAGGTTCATGTCCTCGCCAACGGCCCGATCAACAAGACGGTCACAGTGACTTCCAATGACAAGAACCGTCCCAACGCCACTCTTCAAATCCGCGGCACCATTTGGACGCCCATCGAACTGTCAATCCCCCAGCCGACCGTCATTTTTAACCTCAAGGCCGACGCGCCGGCCATCAGCACCCAGGTGATCAAGATATTCAACCGGGAAGACCCGCCGCTCACCCTGTCGGCGCCGGAAAGTTCCTCCCAGTTTTTTTCCGCGGTCCTGAGAACCAACGATCCGGGCAGGGAGTTCGAATTGACCATTTCCGCGGCAAAACCCTCCAGCCCGCCCACCAACGGGGGAAACGTCCAGATGCTCCCAGGCGTTATTACGATGCAAACCTCCTCCCCCAGGATGAAAGTCCTGAGCATCACCACTCAGGAGACCATCGAGTCGGAAATCCTGGTTTTTCCCACCCAACTCCAGATGCCAAACAGCCCCCTGACCCAGCCCCTGACCAACTTTATCACCGTTCGGGGCAACACCGGCGCTCCGCTGACTTTGTCCAACCCCGCCGTCAACGTCCCCGGAGTGGATGTTTCGGTGAAGACCCTCACGACCAACAAGCAGTTCTCCCTGTTCGTCGCCTTTCCCGCCGGCTTTGTCGCTCCACCCGGCCAGAGCGTCGTCGTCACGGTCGAGTCGGATAATCCGCATTTCCCGGTCATCAGCGTGCCGGTACGGCCCAGGCAGGGGCCTCTGCCGTCCCAGCGGCCAATCATCCCCGCTCCTGTCCAGAACGCGCGCCTCAACCAACCGCTGTCCGGCGTCGCCTTGCCGCAGCCCCTTGCGCCCCGGAAAGACCAAATGCCGCAGCCCCTCGCGCCTCCGAAAGCCCAAAGCGCGCCCCTGAACCAACCGCCGCCCGGCACCCCCGACCGGATTATATTCTTGACCAATGGCGCGGCCCAACCCGTTCCGCCAACCCCTCCCCGCCCCTGAAAACCTGTTGTGGACTTCGCCGGCATTGTGCTTGGCCAGCATTTGCGTTACGTCCCCAGTCATGCCGACGCAAGAACGCTCCGGCGTCTGAAGGGCTCGCAATATGGAAACGCAGAAGCTGCTGGCCTTCATCCTTTCCTTCTCACTCTGCTTTTGGGGCTCTGCCTTGATCATCCTGTGGAGGATGGGTTAGCATTACTCTGAAGTTGTTTGCCGCCCCACTGGTCGTTTCCACCTCGCAGGGCCCCCGCACCATCCAACCCAAAGAACCAACAATCTCATGGAGCGATTCTTTCGAGATTTCAAACGCCGGTGCCGCCACAAAACCGGCGGCCAGTCCCTGGGCCGAACCTTGCGCACCCTGCTGGCTGACACCACCCTGCTTCACAATCTCCAGAACCCCGCTTACCTGAGAATCCTCTTGGATGGCCAGCCTTCTTTAGAGGCTTTGTTCGCTCAAACCGACCCGGCTGCCGTGCGGGAGGAACTCCAAAAAGCACAACAAAACGCGGAGGAGGTGCCCCGCGCCTTGAAACAATTCATCGCCAGCCTCCCCAACCCGGACCCTATCAAAGACTTCGTCCAAAATCTCAAATCCAACCGGATTTTGCGGGCATAGCGTTTTGGGGTACTGGCCATTTACGCAAGTCGTTGATGGACTGGCGCATCCGGCAGGACTTGAACCTGCAACCTTCTGATCCGAAGTCAGAAGCTCTATCCAATTGAGCTACGGATGCGTCGTGAAGCCGTTGTTTGGAAACATTACCCCGGAAGGACTATGGAGGTCAACTTCCGCCGGTGAGCCTAAAAGACAAGACACGGCCTTGCCGGCTCCGTTCAAGGAAAGGCGCAGGTTGAGCCTCTTCAATTGAGAATCGGCGCGGCAGGCCGCAGGAAATTGATGGCCTGAATCGTTCATGGTTCCGATGGCGTGGCCGGCCCGCGCCACACGCTGCCGCCAAAGGTCGTCACATGGATCATGGCGTCGTTGGCGGGATCGAACTCGACACGCTGGATGTTCGAGAACGGCAGTTCGTCAAAGGCCCGCCAGGTTTTCCCGTTGTCGCGCGAGAGCCAGAGGCCGGCGCCGGGCGCGTCTTCGGTCAGGGTCATGTAAATCCAGCCGTTGTGATTGGGGTGGAAATAGCCGCCGAAAGTCTGCGGCCCTTCGCGGCCGATGCGCTGCCAGGTTTGGCCGCCGTCGTCGGTGAGGTAGAGGCCGCCGGATTGGTCGCCGCGGCCGGCGTCCGCCGCGCCCAGCAGGATGCGCCGGCTGTTGCGGGGATCAACGGAGAAGTCCTTGGGGTAGAGCAACGGCTTGGAAGCATTGATCTTTTCCCACGTCTCCGCGCCGTCCTTGGAACGATAGAGGCCGGTGCCTTGGGGCATGAGCGGTTGCCCGGACGCGGGACGCTTGGCGCAGATGACCGCGAAAAGTGTGCCGTCGCGGTGGAGAATCACGCGGTAAACGCGCATGTTGTCGGGATGGCCCAGGCCGGTCTTTTTGAGCGTCCAAGTCTTGCCGTCGTCGGTGGACTTGAAGACGCCTTCGTCAAACACGCCGGCGTAAAGGGTGCGCGCGTTCTTCGGACTGCTGGGATCGAGCACGATGGAGGTCACCGGCTTGCGCGGGAGTCCTGCCGTCTCGCTTTTCCACGACGCGCCGAAGTCGGTCGAGAGGCAGACCCCGCCGGGACGCTCATGGCCGTGGCGTTCGGAGATGATGTTGTCGTTGGGGATGTCATGCACGTCGGAGAACGCGCCCCAAATTTTGCCGGGCGTCGCGGGATCAAACGCCATTTCGTAACAGGTGTTCCGCCACGGCGACCACGACTTGGGGTCCCACCAAATCCATGTTTGGTCCGCATCGGTGGAGCGGGCCAGGCCGATGTCGGTGTAGCATATATAGCGGCGTTTCGGTTCGAACGGATCAATGTAGAAATGCCAGGTGGTGGTGACGACCAGGCCGTTGCAAACCCAGGCCGAGCGCGGGCCGGGCTTCTGGCCGGACGCCGGATAGGTGTGCCCGCCGAACCAGGTCGCGCCTCCGTCATGGGTGATGTGCGGCTCGTTGCGCACGAGGATGACCCGGTTGGGATCGGTGTTGCAGATGGCCACGCCGAACGGCGTCTCGCCGCCCTTGAAGCATTGCCCGCAGGAGGCGGTTTCCCAATTCGGGGCGACGTTGTAGTCTTTGAAACGCGGGTCCTGGAAGTAAGTCGCGCGCCAAGTTTCGCCGCCGTCGTCGCTGCGATAGACCGTGTCGCTGTGCGGCGGGTTGAAGCCGGTGCTGGTGTTGAAGGCGTAAACGGTGAGCGGCTTGGCGTCGGTCGCGAGCAGTTGGTTGTATTGCGAAATGGAACTGTAGGCCCACTGGTCGGCCTTCTTCGTCTCGGTGTTGAGGCCCCGGCCCATTGCGGATTCCCAGGTCTCGCCCCGGTCCCGCGAGTGATAAAGGCCGCCCCGGAACATGCCGTTGTCGTCCTTGCTGCGAATGGAGCAGTAGAGCATGACGAGATTCCCCGCCGCATCCGAGCCGCCGGCGAAACCTTGAATCTCCTTCCACGGCAGGCCCTGGGTTTTCTCCAACCACGTTTGCCCGCCGTCGTCGGATCGCCAGATGCCTTTGTCCGTCGCGGCGAACATCGTTTGGCCGGACCGGATGCGGTCGAAGTGAAAGGCGATTACTTGGCCCGCCGGACCCGGGCACGCCGCCCAAGTTTCCCCCGCATCGCGCGAGAGCCAGCAGCGGCCACTGCGCGAGCCGGCCAACATGATTCTCGCATCGGAAGGATTGATGGCGATCTCTCCGGCCAGGGAATCCCTGAGATTGCCGATGGGAGAAAAAGTCCTGCCCCGGTCGCGGCTGATTTTGAGCCGTCCGCCGGAGGAGGCATAGATAATGTTGGGGTCGGTCGGGTGAAAAGCCGGACGGCAGGCCGTGTCGCTGTGAAGCTGCGCGTGGCCGATCATGCGCCAGTTGCGACCGCCGTCTTCCGAAATGTAGGCGGCGCTCATGTCGCAGTTGAGCATCATCCAATTCGGGTCCGCCGGAGAAATGGCGGGAGTGAACATGCCGCCGCCACCGGAGATGCCGATGGGTTGCCAGGAGGGTGCCTGGGCCGGCGAGTTGGGCGGGAGGAGTCCGCTGAACAGGCAGAGCGCAAACGAAAGGCGCCGCCATAATGAAAAACGCTTAAAGCTCATAGCCTCTTGTTAAATGCAGAATGCAGAATGTAAAATGCAAAATGTAGTATTTTGACCTATCATAGGTAGTATTCTGGTTAAGAAAATACCTTGATTTACCTTGACTGGGCTTGACTGGGGTTGACCGGAAAACCCCGGTTTGGCGCGTAAATAGTTCATGGAGAGGCACTTGAATTGACTTGCCGCGAAAAGGCTGTCAACCCCGAAAGCTTTCGGGTCAAGAATGCGCAAAAAGGGCCACTGTTGCGGTGCAGGGATGATAAAAATGGCATGATTGGACACGCTGGGAGATTGCGGATTGGCCGCAAAAAGGCGCAGAAGGCCCAGCGCGGAAAGCCGCAACCAGAATTTAACCACGGATTTCACGGATTTCACGGATAAGCAAATCAACCACAGAAGTGGCGGGCGGAGGAACGTAACTGTGGCCATTTCCGCCCCCAAAAGCGCATTTTTCGTGGTTTTGCAAGTCGTTGCTGTCCAGCATGTTCGGAGCGAGTTATTTAGAAGTTCTTCATTTTACATTCTGCATTCTGCATTAGCCCAATCCGTGAAATCCGTGCCATCCGTGGTAAAATCTTCGCGGAACGGAGCGATCATGGCATATTGCAGGGCATAAAAAGCATTCCGATTTTGCGCTTTTTGCGCTTTTTGGCGGCTAAGGTTTGCCAACTGAACCAGCCATTTTTTGCCATGCCGGCACAAAAACTTATTTTTTTTGCCTTCATTAGCCTTCATTAACCTTCATTAGCCTTCATTGGAACCCGCAATGGACCCATGAACTTCTCACGCCAAGCCGCCAGGGCGCAAAGACTTTCAGTTTTCAGCATTTCAGCTTTTGCCTCCTTCGTCCCGCCGCCGGCCGAGGCCAATTTTGGCTTTTCCATTCTCACTATCCAATAGTAAGCTTTTATGCTGCAGAGGTCAACGGAAAAATGCGGATTTTAGTAAATTCTTGCAAGGCCCTCATCATTAGCCACTTGCGGAGAATAGAATAGTGAATTTTGAATTTTGACTGGTGAAATTGCCGGGGGAAAAACTGAAAGGGGATGTCGTCGGTTAGATGGCGGAGATCAGAGGTCAGAGGTCGGCACTCCATGTTGTGGGACGTGGACGGCCCCGGCAACAAGCCTGGCGCCTTATGGAGTCTGCCCCCCTGTAAATGACCCCTTGGATGCGCAAGTGTTTGTCTTGCCGATTTGCTGCGAACTGCAAGCCATTGGATTGTAGGTGCTTACGATGCATAATGGACAATACTATAGTTTGAGACCTCTGACGGCTAATTCTCGCCATAACCCTCAGCCGCCAGCCCAGTCAGCGCAAAACCGGCGAAACTTTTCTCTTCGCATTCGCTTACCGGTCTGATAGTGTCTACAGCCAATGACCAGACGACGCGGCTCCCTTCTCCAAGCGGTTTCGAGGTCACTGTTTCTGACTGGCTTTCTGGTGTCCATTGCTCCAGGAATGGGTGCCGATTGGCCACAGTGGCGTGGACCCGATCGAAATGGAGTTGCACCTGATAGTCCGCCATTGGTTGATAGTTGGCCTAGCGGTTGGCCGAGGATTGTTTGGCAGGACCTCGACCTGGCCGCAGGTGGATACAGTAGCCCGGTCGTCGCAAATGGGCGTGTTTACGTTTACATCCACCAGAACCAAAAACAGAAGGACACCGTTATCTGCCTGGACGAACGCTTAGGAGTTAGACGATGGCAAATGGATTTCCCCGTCGCCCGCGTCGAAGGCGATGAAGCTTCAGGAACGCCCTGCATTTTTGACGGATTCTGCCTCGTTCAGGGGGCCGTTGCTGTTACTGTTTGAATGCGACCACTGGTGCGCTTATTTGGAAAACAAATCCGGGTATCCCAAAAAATGAGATGGTGTGCTCGTCGTTTACGGTTGTTGCGGGAGTAGCCGTCACTTTATGCAATCCAACGGTTGGGCTGGACCTGCGGACAGGTGCGTGTCTTTGGCGGTCTGATTCGCCCGGCGGATGGGCGGGGACGACTACTTCGGCGTCTTTTTGGAGGAAAACAAATATAAGTTACGGAGGGCGAGAGCGACTTCGCTGCCTTGAGGCGACGACGGGCGAGGTCGTTTGGGAGTTGCCTGGGGAAGGCAAGGCCCTCCACACTTACGACGCTGCTACTCCTGTGGTGTCAGGGGATTTGCTGGCCGCGTTCAGTGAAGGCGAGTTGCGTGGGTTTGATCTTTTCTCTGGATTGCCCAGGGAAATATGGCACCTCCACTACGGCGCCGATTTCTCTTCCCCAGCGGGCGACGCACGTTTTTTGTACATACTGGGCTCAGACCCTTCGCACAAAGACGAGCCCAACCAGAACGAGCAGAACAAGTCCCAAAGTGGAATCATGTGCTGTGACCTGCAGACCGGCAAGGTTGCTTGGGCATCTCGAATCAATCCGACTAGGCGGACATCGCCCATCGTTGCGGACGGTAAGCTGTTTATTATGACGGACGAAGGAGCGAGAATTGCAATGCTCGACGTCCGGGATGGTAAACTGCTCGGCACGGCGGAGATCAGAGCGCGAGAGTGGACCTCTCCGGCAGTTGCCAACGGCAGACTGTTCCTTCATCCCCAACGAGGCGTGGCCTGTTACGATTTAGCTGTGCCTGGCAACCCGCAAAAAGCAAAGACTGCGGCCAGCGTGGCGAGACCATTAACTGCCGAGGAAATTGCGGCGCGCCAAGCAGCAGCGGCAGAGAAGCGGGCAAAGGAAATGCAGCCGGCAATCGCCTATTATCAGCGGGCGGCGGCGGGCGGAGATGTGGAAGCACAGTTGCGCCTTGGGGAAATCTACCGGGATGGCGACGGCATCGCGAAGGACCCGGCAAAGGCCCGCGAATGGCTCGCTAAAGCGGCCGCCCAAGGAAGCCTCCGCGCCGCAGCCGCCTTGCAAAACCTCCCCAAATAGCCTTCCAAACGAATTGAGACTTTTTGCGGCACTGTGGCCAAGGGTGTGACGCAAAAAGTCGGGTTGAACAAGATCCGGCGGGCGAATTGGAAGTGGTCTTTGGAAATTGGTCTTTAGCTGCGGGTGGAAGGTGGTGATTCGGACAGGTTCACATCTTAACATTTGACAGCGGTGGCGGTTTTCGGGCTTCGTTGGGCATGGCCCGGCCCTTGCGCATTGAGCATCCTGGCGGATGGTACCACGTCACCGCGGGCGGCAGCGAGCGGTGCGCGATCTTAGGCGACGACCTTGACCGCGGCCATTTCCTGGAACTGGTCGAGAACATGGTCGGGCGATTTGGGCTGCTCCTGCATCAGGCCGGACGAAACGGGGTGCCCTCATGCCAACCAGAATTGGGGTTTTGAACAGGGAACGGAGTTTCCTTGCTTTGGCCCGAATATTTCATGGCCGGCCCAGCTTTGATTGGGTGGCACAGGCGACTCGCCTGTGTCGGTCGGCGACTCGCCGACCGGAACGGAGATTAACGGAATGTAGTCGTGACGCGTCGCTTTTGCCAAATGTCGTATTCGAGCTTCCGCCGGGCCAGTGGCCCGGCGGGACGGGCGAGTCGCCCGTGCCACCCAGGCACAAAGAAATATCCAGGTTTGACAGGACCTGTCGCCAGAGCGTTTTATCACACCTCACCCTGTCATCCGGGTTGGGCGCTGACGAATTCGCGGTGGAGACGGGCATAGACGCCGTCGTGGTGCAATAGGCTTTCATGGGTGCCGCGCTCTACGATTCGGCCCTGATCGAGGACCAGGACCAAATTGGCCTTGCGAATGGTGCTCAGGCGATGGGCCACGATGAAGGAGGTGCGGCCGCGCAGCAAAATCTCCAGGGCGCGTTGCAGGCGCGCCTCGGTGACGGTGTCAATGGCGCTGGTCGCCTCATCGAGCACGACGATGCGGGGGTTGGCCAGGAGGGCGCGGGCGAAACAGACCAGTTGGCGCTGGCCAAAGGAAAGCGATGCGCCCCGCTCCGCCACCGGGGTGAGGAGTTGCTGGGGCAGCGCTTCGAGCAGGTCCAGGCAATCCAGCGCGGCCAGAGTGGCGCGCACGTCGGCTTCGGTGGCCTCGGGCCGGGCGAAGCGGATGTTGTCCAGCACGGTGGCGGAGAAGAGGAAGTTGTTTTGCTGGACGCTGCCCATTTGAGAACGGAGCGAATCGCTGGTGACTTTGTTCAAGTCCGTGCCGTCCACCAGCACGCGGCCTTTGACGGGCAGATAGAGTTTTTGGAGTAATCCAACCAGGGTGGTTTTGCCGCTGCCGGTCTGTCCCACCAGCGCCACGGTTTGTCCCGGTTCGGCGACAAAGGAAATGTCCATGAGCACCGGGCGGCCGGGCTTGTATTCAAAATGGACATCCTGAAATTCCACGCGGCCCTGGATGGCGGGCAACGGCCTAGCGTCGTCGGCGTCGCGCCACTCCGGCGGCTGGTCCAACATGCGGAAGAGGCGTTCGGCTCCCGCCATAGCCATGAGCGCTTGATTGAGTTGGTTGCCGATGACCTGGACCGGCTCGAAGAACAGATTGGCGAGGAAAAAGAACATGACCAAATCGCCCACTTCCATGTGGAGCCAGCCGTGCCAGCGCAAGGCCCCAAACGCGCCCAGGAAAGCCATCGCGCCGAGGAAAAGCTGGCTCTTTAATTGGAGCAAGGGCACGAAGACCGCGGAGGCCTGGGCCACGCCGACGTTGTTTTCGCCATGCACATCAATCAATTTTCGGAAGAAGCCCATGTTGACCTCGTGGCGCACGAAAGCCTGCGTGACGCGGATGCCGCTGACCGATTCGGCCAGGGTGGAAGAAACACGGCTCCAAGTTTCCTGGACCTTGCGCAGGCGCCGGCCCATTTCCAGCCGGTAATGTTCGTTGACCATCCAGATGATCGGCGCCATGAGGACCATGAGCGAAAAGAGCTTCCAATCATACCACGCCATCAACGCCCCGGAAGCCGCCATTTGAAGCGCCTGCACCACGAGGACAAACGCCACGTCCTGCACCCCGGCGCGCACGCTGTCTATGTCCGAGGTCAGCCGGCTGATGATGCGGCCGAATTTGGTCTGGTTGAAAAAGGACATCGGCATGGTCATGAGTTTGGCGAACAGATCCGTCCGCATGTCGTGGACCACCGCCTCGCCCAGCTCGAGGGCGAACCGCTGGCGGAAATGGAACGTGACCACGGTGAAGAGGGCGAGGGCAAAATAGCCGGCGGCATACCAGCGGATTTGCGGCAGGTCGCGCCCGGAAATCGGCCCGTTGATGGTGCGGCCAATCAGCCAGGCGAGGGCCGGCAGTTGCAAGCCGCGGGTGAACGTCAAGAAGAAAAGCCAGTTCCGCTTGGCGGCCTGCGGGCGGGTGTAGCGGAAAATGCGGCGGATGAGCGCCATTTGCAAGGGGGCCTTGTCCGCCTCGCGCTCTTCCATCGGATTGAAATAAGTAATGGAGGCCCGCGCCGAAGGGTCACCCCTGGCGGCCCCGGCGTTGGCGGATTTGATGTTCGAGGGCGCGCTCATAAACCCAGGCATAAGCTCTTGGGCGCATGCATGAAAATTGTAGTGGAAATGCACCTGCCGCCCGGTTTGCGCGCCATGCCGCAAGAGGCAAGGCGTGAGGCCGGCGCGGCGGCACGTCCCGGATTTCGACCGCCCGCCGTTATCTTATGGCGCGACACATTGGAATCCGCCCAGGATCGCAAAATCAATCGCGTTTGTTGTGAGCAACGAATTGATTCCAGCGCTTCGGTAAGTAGCGGCCAGCAGGGTGTCCAGTATACGCTTTCGCCCCAGACCAAGGCCGCGATGCCAGACAAAGAATTGCTTGATCGCAGCATCGCCGGCAACGACGTGTGTGACCTCGCGGGCAGTCCACCATTTTTGAGCCAAATCGCGCGCCGCATCCATGCTGAGAGGCACGGTGAACCGCCTGGCGTCGGTAACCACATGAATAAACTCGGCGAGCACTTGCGGGGCCAGCGCAAATCCGTCCCCTGCGGCAACAAGCCCGGAGATTTTTGCCCGCGCGGCCTGATGGCTGGCGTGCTCCACAACTTCGGCGGCGACCAGGAATCCGGTGTCGATGCCATGATTCACTGGCGGCCTTCCACCATCTCGCCGAGCAAGTCGTCATCCCGATTCAGCGGACGCATCACATGGCCAAGGCTGACCGGAGGGATCTCCAGCACGCTATGCGCTGAAGCGCTGCCGAGGCGCCGTCTGCGCAATTGCTCGGCCAGCCACTCGAACAAGTTTTCCTGTTGCTCCAGCGGCAAGGAGTCCGCAGCCCGTTCGATTTCCGTCAAAGTTGACATGGGGCACCAATACGCGAGACCCAGACGATTTTCAAGCAACTTTGTAATGAGAAATCCTGGGGACCCTCAGTGGGAATGGGGCCGGCCGGTGCCGCACATACCGCAGGAACCGGGATTGCCGGCGCAGGAGGACGGCTCGGAGGATGGCCCGCCGGCGGCGGAGGCAAAGACGGACAGTTTCTTGGACAGTTTGGCGGAACCGCATTTGGGGCAGGGCGTCCCTTCCCAGCGGCGGGAACGAATGAGCAATTCGCTGTCCGCGCCGCACTTTTGACAATGGAATTCGTAAATCGGCATGGGGGCAATGTAAGCCGGAGAAATGGTTTTGGCAATGGGGCTGTGTTGACCTAAACCCTCGCATAAGGCAACGAGAACGAACCTGCGGAGCGCTCGGCGGGACGCCGAACGCAGCGGTCGAGACGACCGCGCTCCCCAACCACACAGTCAACGGCGAACCAATACAAAGTAAAAGTCCCAAAGTTGTGCTCGGCGGGGGCGCCGACCACCACACGCGGGGGCGCGTATGCTCCCCCGGAACAGTTCACCTCCGGTTTGGGCGAGGATTCGGGGTTCAAGCCGGGGCGGCGGCAAAGAAGAGGCCCATCTCGCGCATGGAAAAATAGCCCTTGCTGTTGGCGGCGGTGCAATGGCCCAGAATGATATGGTCGGCCACCTCGATTTTGAGGAGCTGCCCCGCCCGGATGAGGTCGCGCGTGACGCGCACGTCGGACTCGGAAGGGGTGGGATCGCCGCTGGGATGGTTATGCACCAGGACGAGGGAGGAGGCGTTGGCGGCGATGGCGCCCCGGAAAACTTCGCGGGGATGGACCAGGAGGCTGTCCACCAAGCCGTCTGAGATTTGCTCGACCTTGATGAGTTTGCGGCGCGAATTCAAAAGGACGGCCTGGAAATGTTCCACGTCGTAGGCCCGGTTTTCATCGCGCAGGAAATCGGCGACCCGTTCCGGGGTGTCGAGCAGGGGGGCTTCGCCCTGGAGTTCCTGGGCCATGCGGGCGGCGAGGGTGAAGGCGCTTGTGAGGGCAATGGCTTTGTCGCGCCCAATGCCTTTGATCTCGCTGAGTTCTTCCAAGGAAGCGCGGGCGAGGGCGTTGAGGGTGTGGAATTTTTGCAGCAACTCCTCGGCGATCTGGATGGCAGACCGGCCTTTGGTGCCGGCGCGCAACAGGATGGCGATTAACTCGGCATTGCGCAGGGCCTGCGCCCCCAACTCGGCCAGCCGTTCGCGGGGCCGTTCATTTTCAGGCAGGTCCTTGATGCGGATGCCATCGCTCATGATGGGAACTGTTGTAATCCACAAAGGGGCCGGCGGGCAATGAGATTTTCCGTTGATTTGATTGTTGTGGTGTCGGCGCTGTGCGCCGATTTCGAGCCACAGGCTCGACTCTACACCAAATTATGGCATCATCCTTTTGAAATGAATGAGCCGGCAGAACCGAAGGTGGATGGGTGGATTTTGAAATTCCTGCGGCATTTGCTGACGGAAAAGGGGGCCTCGGTTTATACGGAGAGGAATTACCGGCAGGCGCTGCTGGAGTTCGCCGGCTGGTTCCAGCGCCAACGCCAGACGCCGCCGGATTGGAACGCGTTGCGCCGGGATGATTTTCGGGATTTTCTCCGCTTCCTCGGCCGCAGCCAGTTGAGCCGCGCCGCCGTGCAACTGCGGTTCTCCGCCTTGCGCACGTTTTACAAGTTTCTCGTCCGCCAGGGAGCCGCCGCGGTTTCGCCCATCCGCAAGCTCTCCCTGCCCGCCCGGGAAAAACGGCTGCCGCACTTTTTGACGGTGGCGCAACTGGACGACCTGCTGCGGGCGCCCGGCCAGGAGTTGAAGCGCGTCGCGGCAGGGAAGAAGAAGGCACAGGCGAGCAGCTATTTTCGCGACGCCGCCATTTTGGAGGTGATTTATTCTTGCGGCTTGCGGGTAAGCGAGTTGTGCCAGCTTCGGGCGGAGGACGTGGACTGGCCCGGCCAGTTGGTGCGGGTGCGGGGCAAAGGGAAAAAGGAACGGCTCGCGCCCATCGGCGCTCCGGCGCTGGAAGCCATTCGCGCGTATTGGAAACACCGCCGTTACGAGCCGGCCGGAGCCATGCCGGTTTTCCTGGCGCGCCCGCGCCAAGTTGCGCCGCTGACGGCGCGCACGGTGCAGTTGCGCTTGAAAAGGTATTTGCGCGCCGCCGGGCTGGATCCAAGAATCACGCCGCACCAATTGCGGCACAGTTTCGCCACGCACCTGCTGGACGCGGGGGCGGATTTGCGGAGCGTGCAGGAGTTGCTCGGTCATGCGCATCTGGTGACGACCCAGGTCTATACGCACCTGACCACCGAGCGGCTCAAGCGCGCTTACGATCAGGCGCATCCGCGGGCGTGAAACGGCGGGTCAGTCTTTGGGCAGGAAGGCGAAGCCGGCGGCGGCCACGACGAGGACGAAGGCGACGAGGTGGTTCCAGCGGATGGAGGTCTTGAGATACAAAATGGCGAAGGCGCTGAAGACGGCGAGGGTGATGATTTCCTGGGCGATTTTGAGCTGGACGGGCGACCAGACGTTGCTGCCCCAGCGGTTGGCCGGGACTTGCAGCACGTACTCGAAGAATGCGATGCCCCAACTGGCCATAATGACCAGCCAGAGGGGGCGGTCCTTGAATTTCAAATGCCCATACCAGGCGAAGGTCATGAAAATGTTGGAGCATGTCAACATGACAAAGGGCAGCCAGCGGGATTCAGTTAAAGGACTCATAATTCAAGTTTTGCCGAGTAGGTTTTCCCGTCGTTGGCAGTATGTTCCAAAATGGAACATACTGAATCCGCCACCAACTCCCCGGTGAAGAAGATGTTGAGCAAGTGCTTGGTGATGGCCGTGCGCTTGACCCCGAACAACTCCGTCAGTGCTTTCTGTGTCAGGCATACCGTCTCGTCTTTGAAAAACACGTCCATCTTCACCGCCCCGTCCGGCGCGGTGTAGAGGAAAAACCCGCTCTGCCCGCCTAATGGCTTGTCATTCATCTCGGTCATTCAATGTAATCCCATCGTTCACGAAAGATCTCAAGATCGGAGGGCGTCTGCTTCTTGTGTGAATAGTATATCGCATACGAACCGCCAAGCCATGGGCGCTTCCTCTTCTCCACATCGGGAGCCGGCATGACCCAAACTTTTGGGTTCGACTTTAAGTCGCGAAAATTCTCGTATTGAAGGAATACGAACACGAGATTCTTCTTATTTGAGAGATTGGCTTTTCCGACGCCCCATTTACCACCGCCGCACACGGACTTAACGCTGACGGTCTTGAGGTCCCCTCCACCCAGTTCGACGATGAGGTCGATGGTCTTGGCGTTGCCAAGTGTGAGTGCCGGTTCGTGACCGCCGCGAAACAGCCGCTCCATGACAAAGAATTCTCCAGCCATCCCGGTGGCGTGCCCAGACTTTCTTTTTGACATAATTATCTCTCGATTCGATGGCGAAATCATAGTCGGACTGGAATGTCCTGCTTCGCCAAAAATTGTTTCACGGCCCTTACGATGTCCGCTGCTCAAAGCCTCTCGGTGGGCGTGAAGGGCAGGCCGCGTTGGCCGTTGAATAGTTTCTTCAACCGCCGGTCGCTGGAACTGCGCTGGCGCCGGATGACACCGGGCGCAACGAGCTTGCTGCTCTCGCGGCGGGCGCGCCGGCCTTTGAGCCAGTCTGCCCAACTGATGGAGCCTTCAATCGGAATGCAGGGGACTTTCAATTTTGAGTTCATCGGCGACTTCTTTGACGAGTTGCACGCACTGTGGAAGGTTACGATATTCCGGCCGATTCGCAAGCCGCCGTACTTCGTCCCAGTTCATTTCGATTTCCTTGCGCAAGGCCACCGCGGCAAGAACTTTGGCGCAATCACGCGCCGTCTTGCTTTCTCCCAAATAAAATGAAACCAACACGCGCTCAACCAGCAAATCTTCCGGCTTCATGAGGAGAATGCTGCCATAAGGCGCTTCGACACGACGATAAGGGGTGTGCGCAAAACTTTCGACCGGGCCAAGCAAATCCAGATACATGCCGGCGACCTGCCAGTTGCGCGGGCCGCCTTTTGCGCCGAGCAATCCCATAATTTCCTTCCTTTCAGCCACCGTCAATGTGGCCTTGTTGGCATGGCACATATCGAGGTCACCGGACGCGTACGCGCCCTCCGTCAGAATCTCGATGGCCGAGCCGCCCACGACGACCAGTTCCACGCCGCGCTCCGCCCAAAGCGCGCTGCACAGCGAAGCCGGCTTCGCGCTCTTGAGCGTCGGGTCTTGCTCCGCCGTCACGTCGGCGAGCGCGGATTTTATTTTATTGGCATCCATGTTTTCAGAGACGGACGGGAATGTTCTGCTTCGCCAAAAACCTTTTCACGTCGGCGACGGTGAATTCGCCGAAATGAAAAATGCTGGCGGCCAAAACGGCGTCGGCCTTGCCTTCGAGCAGGACCGCCGCCATGTGCTCCAGGCTGCCAGCCCCGCCGCTGGCCACCACGGGCACGCCCACCGCCTCGCTGACGCGCCGGGTGATAACCAGATCGAAGCCGGCCTTGGTGCCGTCGGCGTCAATACTATTCAAAACAATTTCCCCCGCGCCCAGCAAGACGGCTTTTTTGGCCCAGGCCACCGCGTCCAGGCCGGTGGGCCGGCGTCCGCCGTGGGAAAAAACCGACCACTGGTCCGGCCCGGTCTTTTTGGCGTCAATGGAAACGACGACGCACTGGCTGCCGAATTTTTCCGCGCCGCGGGAGATGAGTTCGGGGTCGGCCAGGGCGGCGGAGTTGATGCTGGTCTTGTCCGCGCCGGCTTTGAGCATGGCATGCATGTCGGCGACGGAGCGGATGCCGCCGCCGACGGTCAGGGGCATAAAGCACTGGTCGGCGGCGCGTTCGATGACGGCGATCATGGAGGCGCGGCCGTGGGCGCTGGCGGTGATGTCGAAGAAGACCATTTCATCGGCCCCTTGGGCGTTATAGCGGATGGCGAGTTCGACGGGGTCGCCGACGTTGCGCAGTTCGCCGGCTTCGGCTTTGCCGAACTGGACGCCGCGGGTGACTTTCCCGTCATGCACGTCCAAACATGGAATGACGCGTTTTGCAAGCATAGCCTGATAATGGCGGGAGGAGGTTAGCAGAGGGAATGGGGAAATGGGAATGAGGAAATGCACCCCCCGGAAGAGCATTCGGCGGGACGCCGAACGCGGCGGTCGGGACGACCGCGCTCCCAAAACACACCGTTAGCGGCGAACCAATAAAAATGTAAAAGACGCAAAGATGTGTCCGGCGAGGGCGCCGGCCACCACAGGCGGGGGCGCGTGTGCTCCCCCGGAAAGTTGCCATCGTCGTCTTAGGCGAGGATTTGGGGCGGGGATCATGGTTTGCAATTCGCACTGAGAGCGTATAAGAACTTCTCGCGGCAAGTAAATGGATTGCGTCGGTGATAGGTGCATTGGATTGGCCGGGCCGGCGCGCTGCTCCGACCGGGCCCCGCAGCGCGGCGTCCCTACCTTCCATGACCGGCGCATTATGCGCACAAGAACAACATTAGTTTGACATGATGGCTCCCGTGCAGGTGGCCGTGACCGGCCCGTTCGACAACCCGCGCTCCCCGGCGCTGCGCTTTTTGCAGGAGGCGGCGCGGCTGGGGGAAGTGACCGTGCTCCTTTGGCCGGATGGCGCGGCGCGCGAACTGGACGGAAAGCCCCCGAAATTTCCGCTGGCGGAGCGGGCCTATTTTTTGCAGGCGCTTCGTTACGTGAAACGGGTTCTGCCCGTGACGGGACCCGTCGCCGCGAATTCGCTGCCGCGCGCGCCGGGGTTCCAACCCGGCCTTTGGGTGGTGGAAGAGGCGCGAGCCAGCGCGGCGCAACGGGATTTTTGCGAGAAGGAGAATTTGCCCTGGCGCGTACTGGGCGGCGAACAGTTGGGCGGATTTCCGGCGGCGGCAAATCCCCCGGCGCCGGCCGGCGCGGGGCGCAAGAAGGTCATCGTGACCGGCACGTTTGACTGGTTGCACTCCGGGCATGTGCGTTTTTTTGAGGAGGCCGCCGGCTTGGGCGACCTGTATGTGGTGGTGGGGCACGACGCGAACATCCGTCTGCTCAAGGGTGCCGGCCATCCGCTTTTCCCGCAGGAGGAACGGCGGTATATGGTTGGATCCATCCGCTTTGTGAGCGAGGCCCTGATTTCGACCGGACAAGGATGGTTGGACGCCGCGCCGGAAATCGAGCGTCTCAAGCCCGACATTTATGCCGTGAACGAGGACGGCGATCAGGGCGGCAAGCGCGAATACTGCCGCGAACGCGGCATCGAATACCTCGTCCTCAAGCGGCTCCCCGCCTCCGGCCTGCCCCGCCGCTCGAGCACCGATTTGAGGGGATTTTAGTCTGCCCGAAACCCAATGGCACTGCATGCGAACTCTCCGGAATCGTCTTATATGACCAATCCACGGAACCCGCCCGGCTTCATTCCACCGCACGGGGGCTATCAGAACCTCCTGTCCTTTCAAATGGCCAGGATCGTTTATGACGGCACCGTGCGCTTCTGTGAACGCTTTCTCAAAAAGAGCGACCGCACTTACGACCAAATGGTGCAAGCCGCGCGATCGGGAAAGCAAAACATTCTGGAAGGCTGTCAGGCATCCGGCACTTCCAAGGAAACGGAAATCAAGCTGATCAATGTGGCTCGCGCCAGCCTCGAGGAATTGTTGGAGGACTATCGGGACTACCTACGGGTGCGGGACGCACCCCTTTGGCAAAAAGATTCCAAGGAGGCCCTCTTTGTCCGAAAACCCGGCGCGAAGAAGAATCGGTCCTATGAGACCTATAGGACTTATCTCGAAACCCGCCCGGCCGAAGTCGTCGCCAACATTCTCGTCTGTGTGGTTCACCAGACAAACTACCTTCTGGATCAGCAGCTTCGTCAGTTGGAGCAGGCCTTCGTGCAAGAGGGCGGCTTGCGTGAACGCATGACCCGCGCCCGGCTTGCAGAACGATCCAAGAACAACCAAAGATGAATCCTCCCGCCAGAATCGCGCCCCGCAACCAGCGCCGTCCCAGTATACCCAAGTATATCCAACCATAGCACCGCCCCCCGCCGCGGGGGGACGCAGCCGGCCCATCGAGTTTGACCATTCAATGAAAATCCGCCATGATGGGGGCATTATGTTGAAAACTGGAATTCTCAATCCCGGCCTGAACGATTTATTGAGCCGGGTGCGCCACACGAACACGCTGGTCATCGCCGACCGCGGGTTTCCCTTCTGGCCGCAAATCGAAACGGTGGACATTTCGCTGGTGGACGGCATCCCCACCGTCTTGCAGGTGCTGGCGGCCATTCGCGGCAATTTTAAAGTGGGGCAGGCCTGGATGGCGCGGGAATTTGTCAAGAATAACGACAAGGCGGTGCAGGCCGCCTTTGCCCAGGCCTTGTGCGGCATTCCCGTGGCGCATGAACCCCACATCCTTTTCAAAAAGCGCGTGCCGGCGGCGGTCGGCTTGATCCGCACCGGGGACACCATTCAGTATGCGAACATGATTTTGGAGTCGGCCTGAGCAACTATATTTGCGACGCTCATAGAGCGCCGCTACATCGTAAGCGAACCTGATTTTGGAATCGGCCTGAGAGCGTGTTTGGAAGGGCCGGCTCTTCAGGCCACGGCGTCCTTGTCTTCCAACTTCTGCCAGAACAGGCCGTAGAGGGCGATGAAGACAAAGCAGACCAGCGGCACGACAAAGCCAGCGCGCATCGAATGAACATCGGCGATGTGGCCCATGAAGGGGGCCGCAATCGCCCCGCCCACGATGGACATGACGATGAGCGACGCGCCGAGCTTGGTGTAGTCGCCCAACCCGCGGATGCCCAGGGCAAAAATCGTAGGGAACATGACGGACATGAAGAAGAAGGTGCCGAACAAGGCAAACAAGCCCGGCATTCCGCCGCCCATCGCCACAGCGCACAGGACGACGTTGATGGCGGCATAGGCTGCGAGCACGAAATGGGGTCTGGACTGGCTGATCACGACGCTGCCGCACCCGCGCCCAAAGGCGAAGAGCACGAAACCAATCAAGCCCAGCCAGAGGGCCGCCTTCTCTTTCGTGACGCCCGGCTCGTTTTCCAGGACATAATTGACGAAGAAGCTGAAAATGCCCGTCTGGGCGGCGACATAGAGGAATTGGGTAGCGATGCCCAGCGTAAAATGTTTGCGCCGGAACATATCCCAGTTCTTGGCAACCACAATGAACGACGCGATATAGGCAACCGCCAGCAGGCCATATTTCACGGGCTGCAACCAGTCGTCAGGCAAATTAAGCAAGGCCCAGACCAACGCCAAAATCGGGGAAATAAAGAAATACAACAGCCCCCAGACCATGAGCAACGCGATGCCAATAGCCACCAACTGCCCGAGCGAAGGTTTCAGACGGATTATCTTCTGTTCCGCAGATTGGCGGCTTTCATCCTGGGCGCGCAAATCCGGGATATTTGAAAAAACGAAGACCAGGAGCAGGACGGAAACAAATATGCCTATGCCCAGATAGGGGATGTGGAGGCCGGCGTTGGCGTTGGCGCCTTCGCCGCCGGAGAAGACGAAATGTCCGCCGACAATCGGGCCGAGAATCCAGCCTGCGCCGTTGAATGATTGGGCGATATTGATGCGGGTCGCGCCGCCTTCCGGCGGACCCAGCACCGTGGTGTAAGGATTGGCAATGGTTTCCAAACAGGTCATGCCCGAGGCGATAACAAACAAGCCCAGAAGAAACGCCCAGTAGGCGCCGATGTTGGTGGCCGGGATGAACCAGAAGGCGCCGGCGGCAATCAGTACGAGGCCGACAAGGATGCCGCCCTTGTATCCGAATTTCCGCGCAATCAAACCGGCAGGAATGGCCATGAGGAAGTAGGCCAGATAATTGGCGAATTGCACGAGGCCCGACTGTTCCTTGTTGATATGGAGCGAGTCCTGAAAATGCTTGTTGAGGATGTCAATCATGCCGTTGCAAAAGCCCCAGAGCAGGAACAGCGACGTGACCAGGATAAAAGGGACGGCGTAGTTTGTGCCGTCGGCGGCGCGGAAGAGGCCGGTTTTTGCGGCGGCAGGGGATGAGTTTGGTTTATTCTCGAGCATAAATTTCTGTGTGTCGCCGCCAGTTTCGCAACATTTCCGCCAGGGTCAATCCTGAAAAGTTCTGAATTCGGCAAAGGGCGCAGCACAAGAATCTTGACGTCGCCCGGTAGGGCGGCGCTGCTGCGCCGCCCAAGAATTCAGGGCAGAGCGGCAGCTCTGCCCTACCTGGAAGGTGGAGGTTTTCGTCCCGCAACCTACGGCAAACTGTGATGGGGCGGCAGGCTTTTGGAGGCCGGCTTGGGGCTCGCATTGCCGGGGGCATGAAAATGGCCCGGAATTGCTTCCGGGCCTGGGCGGTCGCGACTGGGGCGAGCCGACAAAGGAGTTGAACTACGGCAAACTGTGCGTGGCCGGCACGATGTTGCAGACCGGCTTGGTGCCCACGGCGTTCGCGGTGTAGCTGGTGTCGAAGGTTTGGGCGGTGTCCGCGGGGCAGACGGGCAATTCGCCGTTGGAACCGCGGCCGACATAGGGCTGGAGGTCGCTGTCGCCCGGCGTGTCGGTGCTCTCCTTGTGCTGTTCCATGGCCCACTGGCCCTTGGCGCCATCAATGATACGGAGGTTGCTGATGCAGGTGTCCTGTTGCGAGGTAGTGCGGGCGCGCACGAAGTTCGGAATCGCAATGGCGGCGAGGAGGCCGATAATGGCGACGACGATCATAATTTCCACCAGGGTGAACCCGCTTTGCTTGTTAGTTTTCATGTTCATAATTTGACTGATCTTTCGTTTGTCACGGCGTCCGTTACAGCCGGCAGCGGGTTAATATGAGTGCGTTTTGTCGTTTTTTTAATGCCGCCAGCTTGCCGTTTCATTGCACGACAACCATTCGCCGCAGCAAAAACGATGCCAGCTTCTTTGAGAAGTCATACGCGGGGCTTCCGCGCCTTTCCCCCGCTGGCGGGCCGTGCCGGGCGGCAAAAAGCCCCCGGCAAGCCGCGCCGCATGTCCAAGAGATGCCGTGTCACTGTTCGATTTTTGGGCAGCGTTGCGTCCATCAAACCACCGGCCGGCGGGCGCCGGACGAACATCTTCACCTTCCAGGCAGGGCAGAGCTGCCGCTCTGCCCTGAATACTTGGGCGGCGCAGCAGCGCCGCCCTACCGGCGACATGAAGATTTTTGTCCTGCATCCCCGGCCGGCTCGTCCCCAATTCTACAAAGGGTCTTTGACTGCGGGGGCCGAACATTTGCGCAAGAGCCGCCGGGCCTTGCGCATCCAGACCCGGTCGCGTTTGCGTTGGAAATTGGGGGCGTGCGCGTCATCGGCGAGGGCCTCGCGCAAACCCGCCAGGGCCAGGTCCCGCTGGTTTTTGGCCAGATATAATTCCGCCAACTGCACGCGGGCGCGCGCATAGTTGTGGCTTTCCAGGACTTGCTGCCAGGCTGCGACCGCCGCCTCCGTCTCGCCCAAAGCGGCCAGCGTTTCCGCGCAAGCCATCATGGAATGGCCGTAGTCGTGCATGGGCTTTTCGCGGCAGACTTGTTCCAGGAGCGGGCGGGCCGCCGCGGCATTTTGGGCGCGCAACAGGCACTGGCCCATGTGGGCGCGCGCGTCAATGTCCTGCGGATCGCGTTCCAGCGAGGCGCGGTAGCAGGCTTCGGCCTTTTGCAAATTGCCCTTCTGGAAGTAAATGTCGCCCAGCTCCAAATAGTGGTGCGGTTTGTCCAGGTTGTGAATCTGGGCCTGCAATTCCTTGATGCGCCGGCGGTCGTGCGCCCCCGGCAACTCGAAGCCCATGGTGGCCGACGGCGCGGCGCGCATGACATAAAAAAAATAAATCAAGTCGGCCAGGCCGGGGAAAAAAAACAAAAATCCGGCCCAAAGCCACTCCTCGCGGCGGATGGCGTCAATGAGCAGCCAGACATGGAAGAGGAGGGGCACGAGGGACCACGGACTCTGCCGGAGCAGGTGCCAATAGTATTGGAGATTCAAAAGCATTTTTAAAGTTCAAAATGTTCGACGCGGCGCAGACCGAGGCGGAAGGGGAACCAGCCCACCGCCGCGGAGAGCGCGGCGAAGCCGGCCCAGCTTCCCAAAATCCAGGCGACGGAAGTTTCCCCGCGCCAGCCAAAGGGCGAGCCCATGGCCAGGAGGGTGACGGAGCCGACAATGTAAAGAAAACTGGCGACCAAACAGAGCGTGCCGCCGAAACCGCTGACGATTTTCGCCGGATTTTCCTCGCGGAAATTGGGAAAGAGCGCGCCCAATCCCGTGGCCAGGGCGGTGAGGGTGAAGGTCATGGTGCCGATGATCAGGCCGAGGTAGAGGGCGCGGCCAAAGGGAATGCGCAGCATGTGGCAGGAGAGGAAAATGAGGCCGAGACCGACGAGGAGGGCGGCGCGGCTGGCCAGCCAGAATTTGACGCGCAACGCCTGCACCAGGCCCAGCGGCGCCATGCCGACGATCCAGAGCCGTTTGCCTTCCATGGAGAATTGGGGATAAACGAAGCGCGTGGTGAGGGTGGCCAGATTGAGCGCGCAGGCGCCGAGGTTCAAATAGCAAACCAGATGCACCCAAAAGGGATTGGTCAATTGCTCGGAAAAGTGGCGCAGATTGATGATGTAAACGCCCAGCAAGCCCAGCAGGATCAGCGTCTGGCCCCATTGGGCGGCGTCACGCCAGAACATGCGCGCATCCTTGACGAGCAGGGCCAGGGCATCGGAGGGCGGGTGGAAAAGAAAGCGGAAACATTTTTCCATCGGCCCGACGCGGTAGTCGAACTGCCGGCGGCGGCGCTGCCATTTTTGATGCCATTCCCAGCGCGCGAAAATGCTGTCCCGGCTTTGCGCCACGGAGAGGGACTCATAGAAAAACTTGCCCGCGCCGGCAAAGGAAACCGACCCAAAAAACAAAACGTGGCTGAGCAGCACGAGCAGGAAAAAACCGGCCGACGCCAGGGCCCCTTCCGCCCACTGCATCACGCTGGTGGAAAGCCAGAAACTGGGCAGCCAGGGCCATTCGGCAAACCGGGTGCGCATGAGCAGCATGTCCAGATTGGACAGGACGCGGGTGTCGGTCGCATCTTCCGGCATGGCTTGCGGGCGGAACCAGGCGGCCAGCAGCGGCAGTGACACCACCAGGACCAGCAGCGCCAGCAATTGAAAGAGGCGCCGGTCGAGGAACCGCGCCAGAACCAGCGCCACCCACGCCCCCGCCACCGCCGGCAAAACGATGAACAAAGCGATGGACAGACCTGTCATTGGGTAAAAATACCACGGCACCCCGCGGCTCAGGCCATAAGCGGCCAGCAGGGGGGCGATGAGAAAAAGAAAAGCCCAGGAGGCCAGGACGGTGGATTCGATGAATTTCCATTGAAAGACAACCCGGGCCGGGATGGGCAGGCTGAGGAGGTGCTGCGTTTCGCGGTTGCGGAAGAAATTGCCGTAGCCGATGACCAGGTTGCTGAAGAGCAACAGCACGAGGAGGAAGGCGAAGAGCAAAAAGAACAGCCGCTCCAGCAACAGCGCCCCCAGGGCCGGGAATTTGTTGACAAACTTGAAGCCGCGGGAGAAGAGCAGAAAGGACAGCGCCTGATAGGCGACGACGAACAAAACGACGGCCAGCGCCATGACGCCGGAGGTCTTATGAAGCGACTTGAGGCGCCGCCAGCCGTGGAGGAGATTGACGCGCAGCAACAGGAGGAGCGGGCTTGCACAATTCACGGCGGCCAGTTTAGGGTGCGGAGGGCGAAGTTCAATGGAAAGTTTGGAGAGGGTGGGGGCTGCGGATTGCGGATTGCGGATTGCGGATTGCGGAAGAAGGCAAAGGCGCGGCGCAAGGGCCGAGATTGTGATGACACCAAACCGGTTCATTTTCCGTCTAAGAAATGGTGGACTCAGGTGTCTTATGGAGTGAACATTACGCAAACGGCATTTTCGAACTCGGGGGTCTTATGAAAAGATTTCAGAAGTGGATTCTTGTCGGGGGTCTTGTTCTGGCGAGCCAGGCGCGCGCGGCGGAGGGCGGCAGGCCGGAGAAATACACCGGCACGGTGGTGGATGAACAGGGCCGGCCGGTGGCGGGGGCGATGGTGGATTGCTATTATGATCCTTCTGGCGAAGGGTATGGCTACCGGGATCGGGAACCGTTACTCACGCAGCGCACTGTGACTGACAGCAACGGCGTCTTCGCGGTTTTCTCCGCGCCCGGCGCAACCCTGGCGGTGGTGAAAAAGGCGGGTTTGGCCACTGCCTGGAAAACATGGTCAACCAGCCAACGGGATTCATCCGCGCCGGTCGTCCTCACCGCGCCAACCGCGCTGGCGGGCGTGGTGGTGGATGAGAATAACCAGCCGGTGGCGGGCGCGGTGGTGTGGGTTGCGGAGGCCAGCATGGGGAACGGGTCTGGGCGGGCAGAGATCGAGAATCAACTCTTTGGCAGGCCGGCGCGCGAATGCTTCTCCGCGCGGACCGCGGCCGATGGCCGCTTCCGCATTGCGGACTTTCCAGCCGACGGTCGCGCTGGCCTGGCCGCCAGCGCGGCGGGCAAAGCCCTGCGTCCGTTTGAGAGCAAATTCGCGGGATCGCAAGATTTCCGATCTGGAAATGAGGACATCAAATTGATGGTCGGCCCGGCTGGAGCCGTTCAAGGGAATGTGGTGATCGCGGAAACCGGCCAGCCGCTGGGAGGAGTCAGATTAAGATTGTTACCGACCCAAGCAGGGCTTTATGGCTCTGAATTCCGCGAGGCCATTGAGAGCAGCGCCGACGGGACATTCCGCATCCCAGACGTCCAGCCGGGCACGTACAGTGTCCTTGCCAGCATTGCCGGCCAACTCGTTCCCGACTGGGTGGTGGTGCCGGAGAACATCCAGGTGACCGTGGTGGCCGGAGAAACGGCGCACGGCTTGATGGTTCACGCGACCAAGGGCGCTTTGGTGCAAGTGTCGGTGGTCATGACAAATGAAGGAACGTTCTTGGCGGACGTGCCGGTGAGGGCCGGAGGATCAACTGTCTACACGGGCATCAATGGCATGGCCCTGTTCCGGGTACCCGTTGGCAAGACTTATTTTTCAGCAAGGCAAGATTGGCGGTCGCAAAGCAGCGAGGCCGATATTGAAACCGGCCGCGTCAATCATGTCTGGATAGAATTGATCCCGCCCCCAAGTGTTACCGGCACGGTGCGCGACTCCGCGGGCGCGCTGGTCGCAGGGGCGCTCGTGTCCTTTCATCCCGGGTTATATCCTGATGCGCCGGATTATACCGAAGTGACGACGGACAAGAACGGGCGATATGAGGTAATCTTGAAACTGAGCAGGGAAGACTTCTTTTGGAATGGCATGATCAGCCCGACGAATTTCATTCTGGCCCGCAGCTTGGAGCGGAACCTTGCCGCCATCCAGGAATTCGAGAAGATCCCAACCAACCTGGACCTGACACTGCAACCCGGAATTACGTTCTCGGGTTCAGTCAAGGACACGGATGGGGTGCCGGTGACCAACGCTGTAGTGAGCCTCGGCTTGGAGTCGGCCCATTCGAGCCGTCAAGTGGGACCGCCCCTGATCAAGGTGAACGCGCAGGGCTTATTTACGCTCCCAGCCATGCCGCAGGGGCGCGCCTATTGGTCGTCTGGAGCGATGATCACCGCCAAAGGCTATGGCACAATCAACCGCTATGTGAGAGCCGAGGAGACGAAAACCAACCATTATGAATTCCCCTCCTTCGTCCTCAAGCGGGCCGACCGCAAGCTGGCCGGGCAGGTTTTGGGGCTTGACGGAATGCCGGTCGCCGGGGCCAATGTGAACTTCAATGGCGAGGGACAGCCGCAATTACTATGGCAGTCGCTCAGCGTCAAAACAGACCACAAGGGAAACTTTCGCTTTGACGGGGTGTGCGAAGGTCCGCTCACCGTTTCTGTCAGTTCTAACAACATCCATGGCAACGCGCCCGCGCACGGTGGCGACACGAACGTCGTTCTCCGGCTCGGCAATCGCAATTAATTAGCAATCCGGGTGGGAATAAAAAAAATCCTGTAGGAATGGCCCTATTTGCTAAATCGGAAATTAGCCACGTCGTAGTCTTGCATGACGTAGGTCTTCAATTCCAGGCGGACTTTGCCGGCGCGCTTGGCCTGGGTTTCGCCGCCCGCTTCCGTCAAATCGGCGAAGCTGATGATCTCGGCGCGGATGAACCCCTTTTGCATGTCGGTGTGGACGGTGCCCGCCGCTTCCCAGGCCGTGGCGCCGGCGCGGATGGGCCAGGCGCGGTTTTCCTTGCCGCCGAGGGTGAGGAAGCAAATATAGCCGCTCTCGGCAAAGGCCCGCACCAACAGCGCATCCGGCGCCGCCAATTCCGCCTCCCCGGCCACGACCACCGGGCGGTTGGTGACAAAGGCATGCGCTGAAATCGCCGCCAGCTCCTCCGGCGTCAAGCCCAGCTTGGAGACGGGCGTTTCGCTGACCAGCCCATCGGCCATTTTTTGCAGGACCGCCTTCTCCGCTTCGCCCGCGTCGCGCCCGAGCCGGGTCTCGACAAAATCCAGGTCCTTCATGAGCAAGTCGCTCAAGGCGGCGCGGCTGGTGAGGATGGCGTCGCAGACGGCCAGTTCCTTCTCGTCGGCCAGAATCGCCTGCGCATAGACCTTTTTTTGCGCTTCCACCAATTTGTCGGCCTGGTCGAGGCGGGGGTCCTTGATGTGGTGGTTGCCCGTCGGGATGCCGGTGATGCCAAAGAGGCAGATTTTCATGCCCAGTGCTTAGGGTGCGGCCCGCCCCAGGTCAAGAAGGAAAGAAATGCACAGTCTTGGATGGTAGGGCGCGCACTCCGTGCGCGCCCGGCGGGCAGGGACTGCCCGCCCTACCTGTCTTGCGCACGCAAGACTGACGCACCACCAAGGAAAGCTTGTGTCGGGGGCGTTCTTTCGCAGAATAAGCCAACATGACTGGCGGCGATCATATTTTGGTAACGGGCGGGGCGGGGTTTATCGGCTCGCATTTGGTGGAGCGGCTCCTGGCGGACGGGAAATCGGTCACGGTGATTGATGATTGTTCCACGGGCCGGCTGGAGAATTTACAGGCGGTCCGGTCCCATCCCCGGCTCAAAGTCATCGTGTCCAAAATATCCCGTTGCCCTGATTTGCTGAAGGAGGCGGCGGCGGCGGAATCCATTTATCATCTGGCGGCGGCGGTGGGGGTGGAGTTGGTGATGAATTCCGGGCTGGCGACGATTGAGACAAATTTGCGGGAGACGCAGGTGATTCTCGACGCGGCCAGCGCGCACGGGACCCCCATTTTGCTCGCCTCGACCTCGGAGGTTTATGGGAAAAGCCGGAGGCCGGCGTTCGCGGAGGAGGACGATTTGCTGATCGGGCCGCCGCATTTGAGCCGGTGGAGTTACGCGTGTTCGAAATTGATGGATGAGTTTCTGGCCCTGGCCCATGCCAAGGAACGGCATACGCCAGTGGTGATCGCGCGGCTGTTCAACACGGTCGGGCCGCGCCAGACCGGACAATACGGCATGGTGCTGCCGCGCTTTTTGCAGGCGGCCCGCCGGGGGGAGGCGCTGAAGGTTTATGGCGACGGCCAACAAACGCGCTGCTTCTGTTATGTGCTGGACACGGTGGAGGCGCTGGTGCGCCTGCAAAATTGCCCCGCCGCGCGCGGGCAAGTCTTTAATGTCGGCAGCTCGGAGGAAATCAGCATCCGGCGGCTGGCGGAACTGGTGATCGAGATTTTGCAGTCGCCTTCGCGGATCGAACTGGTGGCTTACGAGAAAGCCTACGCGCCGGGGTTTGAGGACATGCGGCGGCGCAAACCGGTCGTGGACAAGCTGGCGGGCTGCACTGGATTTCGCCCGGCCACTGCGCTGCGGGATATTGTGGCGAAAACGGCGGCGCAGATCGGATGATTGATTGTCCTGCGTCAATCTTGGGCGGCAGGGCGAGACTCCGTCGAGCCGAAACTCGATTTTCGGGGAAGAAATCACGGCTCGACGGAGTCTCGCCCTGCCATTCCCCGCCGTGATGGACGCATTATGATTGTTTCGCTTTCACCTTTGATCTTGCCGTCAAGACGCGGGTTCGGACCCGGCCATGACCGGTGGGGGC
>Ga0326728_10003246_pt1 | contig 51160 bp, 51 predicted proteins | sample MB3enrmetagenome_FD_207602 | JGI IMG/M metagenome (GOLD analysis project Ga0326728, IMG submission 207602) | Lab enriched peat soil microbial communities from McLean, Ithaca, NY, United States - MB31MN | ecosystem: Environmental > Terrestrial > Soil > Wetlands > Peat | place: USA: New York... | reverse complement strand
AGGTCCGGCTCTAGGTGACCAGCACCCGGACGCCCCGGTCGGCGAACAGGGCGAGGGCACGCTCATCGGCCCTCGAATCAGTAACCAAGGTGGTCACCCGGTCGATGGGGCAGATGCGAGCAAAAGCCACGACACCGAGCTTGGAGCTGTCGGCGACTACCACCGTCTCCTTGGCCCGGGTGACCATCAACTGGTTGATGCTGGCCTCGCCCTCGTGGTGCGCCGTGGCGCCTGCCCTGACATCGATCCCGTCGACACCGATCATCGCGTAGTCCAGGGAGATCTCTTCCAGGAGCAGCCTGGCGAGCGGGCCGCTGAGCTCGTAGGACTGGGGGCGGACCACGCCCCCAGTCACGACGACCTTGATCCGCGGCCGGACAACCAGTTCGTTGGCGATGTTGAGCGCGTTGGTCACCACGGTGACGGCGGGTTCGTTGGGCGTGCCCTGCAGGTCCGCCCGGGTGGCGATGGCCCGCGCGACCTCGGTCGTAGTGGTCCCGCCGTTCAAGCAGATCGTGGCACCGGCCTGCACGATAGCCGAGGCGGCGGCGGCTATGCGCTGCTTCTCCGAGGCGTGCCGCGCCGTCTTGTAACGCAAAGGGAGCTCGTAGGAAACGCTGCTGGCAACAGCGGCCCCCCGAGCCCGGGCGAGCACTTGCTGGTGGGCAAGCTGCTCGAAATCGCGCCGGATAGTCGCCGCTGACACGCCAAGCCGCTTGGCCGCGTCCTCGACGCTCAACCGCCCCTCAGCCGACAGCTGGTCGATGATGGCGTTCCAACGTTCGTAACGGGACACCGCGGATCAGTGCCTTTCTCTGAAGCGTCTCTGAGGCGCCACTACGGCGGGCCAGGTCCCGAGCATACCGGTCTTTGTGAGCGTCAGGCTGTAACTGAGCATGCATCCAATGCCCACTTCCAGTATGATACACGCACGATCACGCATGACCGCTCATCTAAGAACAGGCGACAACGGAAGAGCCACGGGAGGGCCCGGCCATGACATACGTATCAGAGGAGATCTCCAGCCAGCCCCAGTGCTGGAGCAAGGCGGCGGCGCTGGCCAGGGACCGCGAGGCTTCCTTACCCGTCGCCGGCGAGCGCCTAGCCGTCGTGGGCTGCGGCACCTCGTACAACATGGCACTCGCCTACGCAGCCCTGAGAGAAGGGACCGGTAACGGTTTCACCGACGCCATGCCTGCGTCAGAGCTGCGCCTCCGGCGCCAGTACGACCGCTACCTGTTCCTGTCGCGATCGGGGACCACTACAGAGGTCCTTCGGGCGCTCAGGCAGGTGCCCAGGGGGACGCCGACGACAGCCATCACCGCGGCCCCGGCCTCGCCCATCGCCACCGAAGCAACGGCCACCGTTGTGCTGGACTTTGCCTCCGAGCAGTCCATCGTGCAGACCCGCTTCGCCACCAGCGTGTTGGTCCTGCTGCGAGCCCACCTCGGAGAGGATGTCGGCCCGGCTATTGCCGACGCTCGCCGGGCCCTGGACGAGCCGCTGCCGGCTGGCACGATGACGGCAGACCGGTTCACGTTCCTGGGTAGGGACTGGACCGTAGGCCTGGCTCATGAGGCCGCCCTGAAGCTGAGGGAGGCGGCACAGGCGTCGACCGAGTCCTACCCGGCGATGGAGTTCCGCCATGGTCCCATAAGCGTCATCGACCGGAACTCGGTCGTGTGGTCGTTCGGTCCTCCTCCCACGGACCTGGCGGAACAGCTTTTGCCCACCGGGGCTACGTATATAGTCTCCGACGGGGATGCTTTAGCTGACCTCATACGGGCTCAACGTGTGGCTGTCGAGTTGGCGAAAGGCCGAGGCCTGGACCCCGACCATCCTCGTAACCTCGCTTTCTCGGTGATACTGGGCTGAGGCGCCAAGTGGCTCGGGTTCCCCAGCCCGGCCCGGTGGTCCTCACAGCTTCTCAACCACGACTGGGGGCGAACCCACTAAATGACCAAGGTCGTAACGATAGGTGAGATCCTGGTGGAGATACTAGCGGCAGAACGCGGCAACGGCTTTCGCCACCCGCTGACCCTCAGAGGTCCCTTCCCGAGTGGGGCACCTGCAATCTTCATCGACCAGGTGGCCAAGATGAACGAACCGTGCGGCATGATCGCATGCGTCGGCGACGACGACTTCGGTCGGTTGAACGTCAACCGCCTGGCCGGTGACGGCGTTGACACGAGGGCAATTGAGGTGAGGCCAGGGGAGGTGACCGGCAGTGCCTTTGTCCGCTACCGGGAGAGCGGTGAAAGGGACTTCCTGTTCAACATCACGAACAGCGCTGCCGCCCGCGTCCGGCTGACGGACGAGGGCAAGCGACTGCTCGACGAATGCAGCCACCTGCATGTGTCGGGCTCCTCGCTGTTCTCTGCCGACGTTGTCGGCCTGACGAGGACGGCCGTGGCCACGGTGAAGGCGAACGGTGCGACGGTGTCGTTCGACCCCAACGTGCGCACCGAAATCGCGTCCGACCCCGGCATCCGGGCTGCGCTCCGGGAAATGCTGCTTTCCTGCGACGTTCTTCTACCGAGCGGCCCGGAGTTGTCGCTCCTTACCAAGGGGGCCGAGGGCACCCGAGAGGCGGTAGACGAGATCCTGGCGATGGGCGTGCCGTGCGTCGTAGTGAAGAAGGGTGCAGAAGGAGCGACCTACTACGACGCCGACGGCGAAGTGGCAGCGCCCGCATACCGGGTAGAGGAAATCGACGCCACCGGCGCGGGCGATTGTTTCGACGCTGCATTCGTCGTTTGCCGCGTTCAGGGCCGCAGCGTTGATGAATGCCTCGATTATGCGAACGCCGCGGGTGCCCTGGCCGTAGGGGCAACGGGACCGATGGAGGGCACTTCCACCTTCGAACAGCTCGAAGAACTACGCTCGCGGTCCCGCCAGAAGCCCGTCCGCGGGCTTGACCGTCTCGTCCCCGGCCCCGGCCTGTCGTTGCAACCGAGCCGGTGGGGCGTCACATCGGTCTGCTCCAGCCATCCCACCGTCATCGAAGCCGCCATGCTCCAGGCAACCGAGGACGGCGCCACGGTGCTGATCGAGGCGTCCTGCAACCAGGTCAACCACCACGGCGGCTACACCGGCCTGACACCGGCTGCTTTCCGTGACGAGGTGTACCGCATCGCGAGGAGGACCGGTTTCCCCCGGGAAGGTGTGGTGCTGGGTGGCGACCACCTGGGGCCCTCACCATGGCGCCGGCTCCCCGCTGAAAAGGCGTTGGCCGAAGCCGAACAGATGGTGGCGGAGTTCGTCCGGGCCGGCTACCGGAAGATCCACCTTGATACAAGCATGGGTTGCCACGGTGAACCTGAGCGGGTGAACGACGCCACGACATCGGCACGGGCAGCGCGTCTCGTGCTCGTCGCCGAACAGGTCGCGAGTGGGACCGGCCTGGCGCCGCTGTACGTGATCGGCACCGAAGTGCCAACCCCGGGCGGTGCCTTGCACGAGATAACACAGCTCGAGGTGACGACGCCTGAGGCTGTCCTCGCCTCGGTCGAAGCCCACCGGCAGGCGTTCGCCGCCGTGGGCGCGACGTCTGCGTTCGAGCGCGTGATCGCTGTGGTGGCCCAACCAGGGGTCGAGTTCGATCACCAAGCTGTGGTCGTGTACGAACCCTCGCGGGCCGAGGACCTCGTCGGCACCCTCGGCGTGATGCCGGGTCTTGTGTTCGAAGCGCACTCAACCGACTATCAGCCGCCTTCCAGCCTGGCACAGTTGGTCCGGGACGGTTTCGCCATCCTCAAGGTGGGGCCGGGGCTGACGTTCGCCATGCGCGAAGCCCTGTACGGCCTCGACCATGTCGCCGCGGCGATGGACGCCGACTGGGCCGACCACAGCCTCGTGGAGGCGATGGAACGCGAGATGCTCGCCAGGCCCGGCCATTGGGACAGCTACTATGCCGGCGAACCGAACGCTCAGAGGGCCCTTCGTCATTTCAGCTACAGCGACCGCATCCGTTATTATTGGGCCTCCCCATCGGCCCAGGAGGCCGTTCAGCGGCTCTTGGAGCGAATAGCCCAAACGGGGGTCCCGCTCCCTCTATTGAGCCAGTACCTCCCAACCCTTTACGAGCGGGTGTGCAACGGCAACGTACCGCCCAAGCCCGAGGCTCTGGTCCTGGAGGCTGTCCGGGACGTGCTACGCACGTACAACCTGGCTACCTCGCCCCCGCGTGAGGGCACCTAGGCTCGATGCCGGACCGGGCCTGTCCCCCGGGGCCAGGCCGGGGTCGACGATTAGTGGCGCGGCGGTGCCGACGGCCGTGGGTCAGCCGGCACGCACCTGCAGGGGTTCGGCAGTATTTGGGAGGGAGATCCCGAAGTTCCTCAGCAGTTGGGTCATCTTGTACTCCACCGAGCCTCCGGTTTGGCAACGCGGTGGTTCCTGCGCCTGCCGGCCGATTTCGGGTAGGCCGACCGTCCAGAGGTCCCTTTCGATCTTGTTGAAAGTGTCGTCTTGCGGGCCATCGACGCGGAAATCCCACTGACCCTCGCCGCTCAGCCCTCTCGGCCCCAGGTACTTGCCCCAAAGGTCGGTCCTGCGGGGGCCCGCAACTTCGTAAACACGCAGGTGGACGGTGAGATGAAGGTCTTCCGCCCAACAACGACCGGAAAACGTGACGTCTGCGTAGCGACCGACCACTTCGCGCCGGGCGAGGATGTCAAGCCTGACGCCCCGTTGCACCTCCAGGACGTCCCTAAGGACAAAGAAGCCCTGGGCGCCCAGCATGGGCAGGAGGCGGTTGCGGATTGCTTCCCGAAGTCCCTGGAGGGACTGCAGGGCGCGACGGCCCTCTCCGACCCGGCTGAGGAGGTCTTCCGCAGTCGTCGTGGCGAGCACGGGGATCATGTCACTGCCGTCGACGGAAGCGATACGAAGGTCCGGCTCCGGGTAACGACGCCGAAGCCACACGACGAACTCGACCACTGGCTTCCAGTACGAGCCCAAGAAGAAAGTTGTACCGTCGGCGGAAAGCGACCCGCCCTCTTGCCAAAGCCCGTTGTCCCAAGTGACAAGCCACGGCCCTGACCGGTGGACCTTGACCTCGGCGCCCGGCCATCTGTCGTGGAAGGCGGCCGCGAAATCCGCCGCCTCGAAGCGCCATTTCCCGTCAGCGGTGTAGACAATCTTCTGCTCGCTCATGACGTCCCCTCCGAAAAGCCGCTAGTTGGCCCGTACGCCGATACCAGTTACGTACCCCGGGCCAGCGCCGGGCATTCTCGGGGTTGGGCTTGGTTCTCGGATTTCTCGCCGCTATGGACATTCTCGCGACGGCCTCCATCGGCAGGTTAGCTGTCTGGTCTTGGTCTGGCGCCGGGGGCCGGGGCCAGCCCGGGGCCGGGGCCAGCCCGGGGCCGGGGCCAACCCGGGGCCGGGGAGCCCCGGCAGCTCCCCGGCGTGCCCCATCGCCTCGTCCACTCGGCCGCCGATTGGGCGGGCTGCTTCAGGCTTTCTTGGTCTCCCAGAAGATGCGGTCGATTTCGGCTATCTGGCTGAGCAGGTCGTCGGCGACGGCGACGTCGACCGAGTGCTTGGCCTCGCCGGCCGCCTTGGTTGCCTTCCAGAACAGGTCGTGCAGCTCGGGATGTTTTTCCAGGTGCACCGGCTTGAAATAGTCGGTCCACAGGACCCACAGGTGGTGCTTGACCAGCTCCGCTCGCTGCTCCTTGACCAGTAGGGCGCGCGCCCGGAACACTTCGTCACTGGAGGCCTGGTACTTCTGAATGATGGCCTTGACAGAGTCGGCTTCGATCCTCGCCTGGGCGGGGTCGTACACACCGCATGGCAAGTCGCAGTGAGCGTGGGCGGCCCGGGGCTCGCTCACCCGGTCGGCCATTACCAGCAATCGTGCCAGCAGGGTCATAAAAGATGCTCCTTTTGAATGCTCAGTCGTGCCTTGTCGTTCCCATGTCCCTGGAGTGGAGCACGGACAAGCCACACCCTATAGTGCTGGGGCGCCTAAATACCCCCGAACCAGTCGCCGACGCCGAGGTGGCCCGCCTTTGGCCGCCCTGGTCATCCTCGCCTCCGCGTGGGCATCGTGGTACGTCAGGCGGCACCTCCAACGGGTGGCCGTCGTCGGCCCCAGCATGGAGCCGACGCTGCGGCCCGGCGACCGGCTGGTCATCTGGCGCACGGTGAACTTGCAGCCGGGCGACATAGTGGCCGTCGCCGACCCTCGCGAACCCGGTCGCACAGTCCTCAAGCGTGTCGCCTCGCGCCAGGCCGGCGAGGTTTACGTCTTGGGGGACAACCCCGAGCGGAGCACGGACAGCCGTCACTTCGGGCCCGTGCCAGTTGGGACCGTGACCGGTAAGGCCGTGTACCGCTACGCCCCGCCCACGAGGGCCGGAAAACTCCCCACATCGCGCCTCGGCACACCCGGGCTCCTCTGATGCGCGACGAGGCATGGGGCTTACGGCAAGCCGGCGGGCTGCCGGCCCCCGTGCTGTGCCACCCTCATGACGGAAGAAGCCACTCCCTGAAGTAATAGTCCCGCTTGGCCGCCCAGTCTTCTGAAGTTACGGCGAAACGCACGTGGTCCTCCCACGCGCCATTTATCTCCAGGTACCTCAGAGCTGTCCCCTCGTTACGCAACCCGAGCTTCTCTGCCACCCGGAGGCTGGGGCCGTTGCGAGGTATTATCGACACTTGCAGCCGGTGCAGCCCGAGGTCTTCGAATGCGAACCGGGCCACCACCACGAAGGCTTCGGGCGTGTAACCGTTCCCGGCCATCGCCTCGTCGATCCAGTAACCCACGTAGGCGTTCTGGAAAGGTCCCCGCTGCACTGCGGAGATGTTTATCTCACCGGCGAACCGGCCACCCGCAAAGATGCCGAAGCCGTACCCAGTGCCGAGCTCGCGCTCCCGTAACCGCGCGCTGCAGCGGGCGGCGAAGGCACGCTTGTCGTCAGTGGGGTCGGGTTGCCCAGGCACTGGTCGTGGCTCCCATTTCACAAGCCAATCCCGGGAACGCCTGCGCACTTCACGCCAAGCATCGAAGTCAGCGGCGGCCAGTGGCCGCAGCTGAACCCGTCGGCCCCGGAGTTCGGGGTACACCATGGAATGGCCCCAGGTCATCGTCGGGAATGCTACTTGGCCGCGCTGGCCCCTCGGGGCGGGCTGGCCGGGCCGGCGTCGTCGTGGGTTGCCGATCGGAGCGCCCATGTCATGCCGTCGAGGATGTCTGACTCCGACACTAGGCATTCTTCGAAGCCGAACCAGGCCATCAACGTGGCGAGGACCAGCGCTCCGCCTACGACGAAAGGTGCGCGCGCGGCCTCGATACCTGGCCGCAGCGCGCGCCCAGTGGCAGGCAGGTTGGCCAGCTCTTGCAACCGCCGGTCGACGGCTGGCCGAGAGAGCCTGTAGTGGTGCACGGCATCGCGGTCGTACGCAACCAAGCCCTGGTCGAGACAGGCCAGGGCCGAGACCGTGCCCGCCAAGCCTACCAGGCGGCGCGCCTGTAACAGGGCTGGGACGTCCGCAGCGGCCTGACGGCATTGGCCCCACAACCAGGTGCTAGCCCTGGCCAGTTCAGATTTCGCCGGTGGGTCATGGTGAAGGAACCTCTCGGTGACCCGGACGCAGCCGAGCGGCAACGAGCATGCACCGCTCGGCTCCGGACCGACAACGAGTTCACTGGACCCTCCACCGATATCCGCCACGAACCACGGGCCGTCGCCGGCCGCCAGTTCGGTCGTTGCCCCCTGGAAGGACAAGGCGGCTTCCTCGTCCCCGCTGAGCAGTTCCAGGGGGACGCCGATGATGTCCTCGGCCGCCCGGCAAAACGATGCCCGGTCATCTTGACCCGCATCGCGCAGGGCGGAGGTCCCCACCATGCGGGCTCTTTGCACGTCGTTTTGGTCCATGAGCCCGCGGTAGTCCGCCAGCACCTTGAGGACGCGACCCATGGCGTCAGGGCTCAGGGCCTTAACACTGTCTAGGCCACGTCCGAGCCCGGTTATCCTCATGAGCCTCAGCAACGGCTCCCCGTCCGGTCCGCTGACCAGCAGCCGGGTCGATAAGGTGCCACAGTCTATGGCGGCGAGGTTACCCATCGGCGCGCCCCAGTCTCGTGAGGTCGCCCGACACCTGCTCGGCCACCCAGCGCCCGACCGGGTCGTCGCCACCGACCAGGAACCAGGCGTAGTGGGCATGCAGGCACTTCACCCCTCGCCTGGTGCCCCCCACACCGCCGCTCGGGCGGGGCCCGGTCCAATCGGCAGGCACGGCCGCGTCCCGCTCCGCCGCATAACGCCGGTGCGCCCGCGCCAGTTCGTCAGGATCGACGGCCGCCTCAGCGGTTCTCACCCCCCCTGCCGACTCCAGGCGGTCGATGGCCAGCTTCACCGATTTGCTGACCAACCAGTAGAGCGTGGGCATCGGCGTGCCGTCGTCGAGGATCGGCGCATTGCGGATGACCAGCGGCTCCCCTTGCTCGTCACGCACCACGACTTCCACGGGGCCCCGGGGTTCACGCCCCAACAATGACGCCAGCGCCTCAGACGTGCTCAACTTCTCCGACAGCCGGCCCATATGTACCGCGTGCACGTAGACCGGGCCAGTGGTTGCTCACAGGTAATGCCAGAATTCTAGGGGCGCGAACCAGGCACTGCGCTTGCGCTCGACCGGCGCCCGCTCGACCGGCTTGCCAGCGGACGGCACGACCATGAACGCCTGCTGGCCGGGCTTTACCAGACCGTACTCCTGGCGGGCGATCTGTTCGATCGTGGCATCGTTTTGAAGGGCCGAACGCTGCGCCGCCAGCTTCGCGTTCTCGGCCTTCAAGACAGCGATGGTGCGCTCCTGCACAGCTATGCCCTGTTTTTGGGCCAGGTAAGTGCGCGCCGGGAAAGCAAAGAGGTACATGGCCCCGATGAGGACCAGCGCACCCAATGCGATCTTGACGGCCAAACGCATTCAGGCCCCCAGAGTGTTGTTCAAGTGACAGATGTGACCAAAGTGAGTAGAGAGCTTAGCTTAGTAGTCACGAACTTGTCCGGCGGGGACCCGGGGGACCACGTCGAGCCAAGGCTTGCCCCTGTCGCCTTCACTTCTTCCTAATAAGGCTGGCCTACCCTCGACTAGTTGTCCGTCTGGCCAGACTTGGTGGTCGTCCGCGTAAGCCCGTTGATGCGCCATCGGCCACGAGTGCTAGAGCCCCGGTGCAATGGGCCTCACTTCTGGGGCGGTGAGCTGCCTAATCGCGCGGAGAGCGATGGTGCACCACTGAGGCCCACTATCGGCTAGAACCATGGCACGACCGGTGCGGGAGTAGCCCGTTCCGCATCGAGCTGACCGCCAGCGCGCCGAGCTGGGGCGCCGACGGGGTGCAGGTTAGGGCGGTTCTTCGGCGACGAGTTGGGCTGGTGTGCTTGCGCACCCATGGTGCTGGGAGCCTGCGCGCCCTGGCCGAGTCGGTCACCGCTGCGCTGGAAGCGCCCTTCGACCTCCGGGACCACCATCGCGGCGTGGCCTTGAGCATCGGCGTCACACCGCCAAGCGTTGGCACCGCCACGCCGACGGGGTGCCCCAAGAGGCGAGGGAAGCGGTCCGGCAACGTTTGCCCCCTTGGCCCATCCCGGCATCAGGTGAGACCGCTTGGGCCTCGGGGCCAGCCGGCACGTCATCTGCGTGACCAGCACCTCCGTGTCCTGTGGGCCTGTAGCAGGTGGCATGATGTGGCATGGCCAAGAGTTACCGACTAGGTCCCGCCCGCCGAGCCATCAACGTGGCCGTCACAGCACTGCTGCGAATTGGTGTCGGAGGCAAATCGAGTTACCTCCTCACAACGACCGGCCGCAGGACTGGCCAGAAGAGGACGACGCCTGTGACCCTGGTGGAGACCGAGGGCCAACGCTGGCTCGTGTCCCCGTACGGAGCGGTGGGATGGGTCCACAATGTGCGCGCCTTGCCTGAGGTGTCCCTCCGGCGTGGTAGCACGACTGAGGTGCTCCGTGCCGAAGAGGTTGGCCCCAACATCGCAGGGCCCGTCCTGCAATGCTACGTGCGCAATGTGCTGGTGACAGCGCCGTTTTTCGATGCCAAGGCGGATGACCCAGTCGAGCGGTTCGCCGAGGAAGCACGCCGTCATCCGGTGTTCAAGCTCAGCGGCGGTCCCCACTGAGCCAACGCGTACCCACCGGTACCTCCGGGCACAGCTCCCGAGGGCCACAGGCGCCCGCCTGGGAGGCCTGATTGAGCGTTCCGACGCCGGCGCACCCCTGACGCCGACCCTTCGGAGAAGCCACTCCCGGGCCCGCACCCAGCCTATGGCGCCAGGCCCTTCTCTTGCACACCAGCAGTGACCTGGTACAACGTCCCGGTTGGACCAGTTCCTGTCTGGATCATGGGGCCGCCGTCTTCGCGAACGGCGTGGGCGCTTATTCCGTCACGGACACGGTACATATCTCCGAGAATGTTACCCTCTCCCCACCCGTAATTCCGGCAATGACAGGCACGCTCAACCAGCCGGTGCCGGGTATTGCTCCGGCGACTATTTTGCACTTGTTCAAGGACAGTTACAAGAGAATTGACCGAGAGGGTTTCCTAGACAACTGTCGCGGAGCGCTTCGGAACCTGACGGAGAATTTCACCCAAACAAAGGTGACGGAGGGAACTGACGAGTGGGCCGACGATGTGAAAATTGGCTTTGACCTGCGCAGCGGGAAGTACTCGATCTACGTGCCCGCGCATGGCCTGCCGGGGGAGGTCACGAGCACGACGACGCGCACCGCGTTCTCCAAAGCGCCGTGCAACAAGCCGCGGGAGCCAGTCCCGGTTCAGGGCAACGTTGTCCTCAACGCCGATGTCTTGGATGAACATGGCGCAATTAACCCCGAGGATCCGTACGTCATCTCCGGACCTCTCATGGCCCCGGTAGTACCCGGTACCAAAGAGTCGTGGATGCTCGAGCTCAAGAACCCCCCGAGCTCGGGCAAGCCCTGAAGCCTCTGGGACATGGAGCGATGTGCCTGACCGTCGAGGCCCGATGGCTGGCTGCTGTTAATGATGAAAGGATGCGGACATGGTTAGCCTGCGCCCGCTGTGCTTGACTGGCCTCGCTTACCTCAGCATCGTGGGTTCGGCGTTGCCCGCGCCCACCTCTGCCGAGGCGTCGGTCACCGCAGTGCCCCTCGCCGCCATAGTTTCGTCCCGCCATGGCTTCGCTACGTCCCTCGCCGGCCCGGTCAGCGACAGGAGCCACAGTCGGGGCGGTGACGAAAGGCTCGTGCCGCTACCGCCGACAGTCACCGACGGGCTACCTCTGGCGCTGGGCAGCCGGGGGGTCCCAGACATTATCAGCATTGACCCGGCTCCGGGTACGCCCCTGTCCATCACGCCGACCATAACTGTGACCTTCGGGGGTCGCCTACCTGCGCGGGCGTACCTAGTCATCTTGCTGAGCGAGGCAGGACAAGAGGCCGTTCTGTCGGGCCCCGTAATGCACGGCAACAGCGCCACGGTAACAGTCGACCCCTCGTGGCCCTTGGCACCGGGCCCCTGCACGCTCAGAGTCGCCGCCACCAACAGCGCCGGTGGCGACGTCTATTACCAGGGAACGTACACCGTGCATGGTACGGCTACCCCAGGTGGCAAGCTGCCTGGGACATGCGGCAGCCTGCATGCGACTGTTTTCACCAGCTGGTTCCCAAAGGCAGTAGGGATCTGCCCGGTTCCTGGGAGCCGGATATCCACCGCGACGACATTCACCGTGACTTTCCCGGCCGTCCTCCCGGCGGGCACGCAGGTGCAAGTTAACCTCTTCCCGTCAGATAGGTCGGGCAATCCAACAGGAGTGTCCGTGGCACTGAGTGCCCCGGTTGTGAAAAAGAACACCATCACTGTCAAAGTGACTGCCTCGCTGCCGCTACAGCCCGGCGCCTACCTTCTTGAGATCGATCCAGCGAGCCCCTCCTCTGGGTTAGCCGACTATCGGGGATCGTACGCCGTGAGTTGAGGCGCCTTGTGGTGCGGTGTTAGCCACTCATCCGTCTCTCCAAGACAAAGCGGTCGCGGTCACCTAGTCCAAGACCACACCGAGAAGTTCTTCGGCGCGCTGAAACGCAACGTGAAAGGCGCGGGGTACGCGCCGCCACAGCGCCTTGTTTCACACCGCCAGTTGCGGTGAGCTGGTCGAGGCTCAAGGCGGTCGCCAGTAGGAGTTGAGAAGCGGCTTCGCCAACGCCTCCACTCGTACGAGGCTGCACCAGTCATGATGGGCCTCGCTGCAAAATGCGGGGCCCAGGTTCGCTGGCTGCGGGCAGGCGTTCACGGTGACTTGCGGGCTGAGCGCGTGGCCGGAACTGTCCACGATCCGGGCCGAATAGACCCAGGCATTCCGCATGTTCACGTCGTTCGGGACGCCCACTACCAGGTTGGCCGGGCCCCTGTTGGAGCTGACGAAACCGTTAACCATTGCTGTGAGCCCGAAGGTGGCCTGCACCGGGGCGAGCAGGTGCGGACGGATATCTTCGCTGAAGACCAACCGGACGGCGATGAACGCGACCAGGGTGCTGGCCATCGCGGGGAGGGCCCGCCGGGCCAGCAGCCCGGCAAGAGCACCGACGGCGAACGCGAAGACGGCATAGCCGATCGGGGCGGTGCCACGCTCATCGAAAACTGAGCCGTCAAAGCGGTTCGTGCCCACCGCGTCGAGAGGCGCGTACCACCAGGTCACCGCCAGGCTCAGCAGCCCCACCAGCGCCGCGGTGGCCAGCCCGATGAGGCCGAGTTTGACCACCAGCGAGCGGGTACGGGTAACGCTTTGGGTCCAGGCCAGCCGATAGGTCCCGCTGTCCAACTCGCGGGCGACCAGCGGCGTCCCCAGAACAACCCCACCAGGGCCGGCGCCACCTGCATGACGAGGGTGAGCAACTGGTGGAGGAAGTTGTGTTGTGGAACCAGTCGGGGTGCCTTGGCGCACCGGCGTTGGCCGCAAAGACGACGTACTGCCCCCGGTCCATGAGGTAGGCGAGCGGCCTGGTCCGTGGCCGGCCGGTCTTGGCACCAGTTGTGGTGAGCAGGAGCAGGGAAGTGCCGGCGAAGTACCCGCCGACCCGGCCGGCGTTGGCCCGGAACTCGGCCACCACAGAGAGGTTGCCAGCGTTGGGGTCGGGTTCGGATGCCCCCGTCGTCATCCCCTCTGCCCACCGTGGTAGCTGGCAGCGTGGCGTGCGGCCACCTCCGCGTACCGCTCGAGGGTCTCACCTGGGCCAGGGACGGCAAGGACGGCAGCGAGCTCGCTGGCGAAGGAGGGCTCGCAAGCTTCGAGGTTCGTGTAGCTCACCTTCACTTCGCTGGAGGCGCCACGGGCAGTGAAGTTGACCTCGATGTGGGGCGCGTGCTCGTCGTCGGGTAGGGGCCGCCATCCCGGCCCTACCCTCCAGGTCATCACCAAGCGGTCCGACGGGCACCACTCGAGGACGGTCCCTCGGACGGCCTCAGTGCCGTCCTCGGCGCTCTCGTAGAAGCGGCCGCCCACCCGCGGCTCGATCGTCATCGAAGCCGTGCCGGCGCTGAAGCGGTGAGCGGGCGGGAGCCACTCCATAGCCAGTTCGACGTACGCGCGGAAGGCCGCTTCCAACGGCACCGGGACGCTGATGGCCTTGGGCTCGGCCGAGACCCCGGGGGCCTGTGGCTCGTTCATCGCCTGGTCCCGGTCCTTCGTGGCGTGCTGGTAACGCATCGCCGTCTGAGGGCTCGCATGGCCGGCGCGGTGCACCGGCTCGGCCAGCGTGGCACCTGATGCGGCCGCTCACGTGAGCGCAGCGTGACGGAGGTCGTGGAACCGGTATTGCAGGCCCGTAGCCGCAATCGTAGCAAGAGATCGCGCACGGTTCGCGCACGCGGCTTGACGGCCCTAAATGCCTCTGAACAGCGCCTTCACTGACCTCAGGGCCGTGCCTCGCCGGCTTTGACTTCTTCCCACAACTCGTCGAGACGGGCCAGTCCTAGCCGGGAGAGTTCAAGGCCCCTCTGCGCCGCCAGGCTCTCGACGTCGGCAAAACGCCGGCGGAACTTGGCCGCCGACTCCCTCAAGGCCGCCTCGGGGTCGACCTTCAGGTGGCGGGCCACATTGACAGCGGCGAAGAGCAAATCGCCCAGCTCGTCGCGCACGGCTCCCTGCCCGGGACCGCCATCGGGCGCAACCGCGCTCCCCCTCGAACTGATGGCCTGGGCGAGTTCCGCCAGCTCCTCGCTGATCTTGGGCATAGCGCCTTCGACACTGTCCCAATCGAAGCCGACAGAGGCCGCCTTCCCCTGGATCTTGTGGGCGTACATGAGGGCTGGGAGACTGCGAGGGACCGCGTCCATGAGGCCCGGCCTGCCCTTTTCCTGCTTCTTTATCTGCTCCCAGTTCCGGGCCACGTCCTCGGGCGTCTTGGCCTCTACGTCGCCGAAAACATGGGGGTGGCGGGCCACCAGCTTGTCGTGCACGGTCCTCGCCACGTCGGCAAGGGTGAACTGCCCCTCTTCGGCCGCCAGGACGGCGTGGAACACGACCTGGAACAGGACGTCGCCAAGTTCTTCCTCCAGGTGCTCGTAACCGTCACCATCGCGGCCCAGCTCCTCTATGGCTTCCAACGCCTCGTAGGACTCTTCCAACAGATAGCGGGTAAGGCTCTGGTGGGTCTGCTGGCGGTCCCATGGACAGCGCGCTCGTAGGGCCCTGGCCAGTTCTTCGAGGCGCACGAGCTCACAGGCAAAGGGCTGGCCCAGGCTGGGCAACCACAGGGTCGTGAGGTGGTCGGGCACCACGGCCCGGTCGAGGTCCTCCCAGGCAACCGTGCTGATCGACTCGTCGGGCAGGCCGAGGCGCTGGAGGACAGTCACCAGGGCGGCACCGGGCACAGCCTGGCCCTGGTCCAGGACTGCCCCGATGGCCAGTTTCACTTCGGAGAGGACAGCGAGGGTGTCGCACTGGCCAACCAGTAGCGGTCCCGCACTCCCCGCTGAGGCTCCGGCAAACCGGTGACCGTCCACGATACGGGCGCCGACCGCCAGCGGGTCGACGCCGAGGCGCTCGAATGCCAGGTCGGCAAAAGACACCCCCGGCAGTACGACGGTGCTCACCCGGTCATCGGCCCGCAGGAGCTCGACCGTGCGTTCGGCGACCATCGGCGAGCCAGGGACGGCGTAGACGACCCTCCCCTCGTCCCTGGCTGATTCCACCAGGGCATCGACGATGCCGGAGTAGACGTCGTCGAGGGTGGCGGCCGACTCGTAGAGGTAATCGAAGCTGCGGGCGTCTGGGACAGCGGCTGCCGATGGGTGGTGAGACGTGCGCAACCACCGCACCGGCGTAGCTTCGATGGCAGCGAGAGCCTCAGAAGTGATCAAGCCCGCGCGACCGGGCCCGAGGCCGACCACGACGACCTGGGCCGTGGGACCCACGGGATCAGGAGCCGCCGCTGGCAGAGTAACAGGAAGGCAGACTGCTCAGCACTGGGTACACCAGAGGGGAGGTCGACTGGCACGCCACCCACACGCCGTACGCAGGGTCGACCTTGACGTCAGATGCTTTCAAGATGGCGATCAACTTGGGGAGTCCCTGGGGCACCGCCTCGCTGCCCCCCAGGACCGCGGCAACCTCGACGTCGTTGACAATCTCGCCTGTGCAGGCCACTTCGGTGCGGTAACGGACCTGGACCACTTCGTAGCCTTGTTTGTCGGCGACCACCGTCGTCTGACCGGCAGCCAGTGCGCCCACCTGCTTGCGGAAGGCGGCTGGTTGTTCGATCAGCTGCTCCGGCGTGAGACAGTAGCGGTCGGGATCGGCCATGCCACTGCGGGCCACGGCCAGGGCCAGTTTCCTGGTGGGCTCGTCAGCGCTGTTCACGCAGAGCCTTGACCAGAAATATGACTCGTGGGACCGGTAAAAGGCCTGCGCCGCGCTGGTACCGGTGAGCCGGCCGGAAGCGACGGCCCGCTCCGCGTCCTGGGTTGCCGAGGTCAAGCGCGCGTCGGGCGACAGGTCCTGCCATTCGGACGGGTTATTCGCGTACTCGCTGTCCCAGGCGGCCGTCACCTGCAGCGCCGACGGCGCCTCATGGTGGCGGACAAGGTACTCGTGGACGACGACAGCAACGACCATCAGGGACAGCTGCCCGCTCGCCCACACCGTGCCGTAGATGCCCGGCCCTGACCCGATACCGGCGACCGTCGAGAGCTGCGGGTTCTGGTTGCCCTCCTGGTACTCCTGTGCCGCTTGCTCGTAAAAGGCGGCGTCTGTCGCTTTCACGTAGACCGGGTCCGAAGACCACTGTCCAAGCTCCTCGTCCAGCTGGGCCTCGGTGATGGCCTGGCCGTTGACGATCGCGACCGCCGGCGAGGTGCTGCAGGACGACAGGACGCTGGCGAGCAGCCCGGCCAGTACCAGGGCGACCAGCGGCTTGGTGCCGACGCGTAGAACTCGAGCACGGGAAGGGCGAGGAAGGGTGCGGTATCTCACGGCCGAGGGCAATGTTAGTGGCCCGCCGGCGCCGCGGGCGTCAACGGACCGTAGCGCGGTCCTCGCCGCCAGGGCCGTGCAGCCTGGCCAGGACCTGCAGGCGCGCCTGACCGGCCAGCGCATTGCGATCGAAAACAGCAGCCAGGACGATCGCAGCAGCACCGCGGGCCCAGCTCGACTCGCCCCACTCGTCGACTTCGACAGGAATGTCCCGCATCCAGCGTGGTAACCGCCTGGCCAGGCTCGTGCGGAATGCCGCGTCCCAGTGCGGCCAAGATGTCGTTCCCTCGCCAGCGACCAATATGACCTCGGGGTCCAGCGCGGCAATGGCGGGAGCGACGGCGTGCGCCAGCCGTTGGCCAGCCCGCGCGAACACTTCCCGGGCTGTGGCTTGACCCTGGTCCGCGAGCTGGGCGAGCCAGTCGAGCCCTTGGCCAGGGCCCAGGACGCCGGCGGTACGACCAGCAGCGACGAGGCCGTCGGCCCCGACATAAGCCTCCAGGCAACCCCGCTGGCCGCAGGCGCACTCAGGCCCGTTGCTCGAAACCACCACGTGGGCCAATTCCCCGGCGCCGCCGTTGGCGCCTCGCTCGAGCACACCACTGATGACGCAGGCGAACCCCACCCCTCGCCCGACGGTCACGACGACGAAGTTGCGGCGGTTCTGCCCGCCCCCGAACAGGCGCTCGGCCACGGCGAGCGCTTTCACGTCGTTCTCGATGAGCACGGGTACGCCGATCGCCTTACGGAGGTGGCGCCCCAGCGGCATCCCCGCCCAGCCGAGCACCTCAGCGTTGACGTCGCCAACGTCAGGCCGGGCCACCACACCGGGCACGCACACCCCGATCCCCAAAAGATGGTCGTCACCGGAGTGAAGGAACACCTCCAGGTGCGCCAACAGCTTGTCGATCGCATCTGGTGCCACCGCGTCGAAAGCGTCGGAGCTGGTGGCGAGGACCTGGCCATCGAGGCGCACGTTGACGAGCACGATATGGTCCGCGGCGAGCTTAACCCCGATGGCTCGACCAGCGTCCACGACCAGGCCAAGCAGTTGACCGGGTCGGCCGCCCTCAGAGGGCGCGAAGTAGAGCGGCTCGACGACTCCCTGGTGGATGAGGCGCCTGCTGACCTGGCTAACTGTCGCCGGGCTCAGATCAAGCTCGCGGGCGATAGTGGCCCGCGACGCCGGCCCATGGCGACCAAGCAGCGCCAGTACAGCCATGCGGGTGAGGTTGCTGCCAGCTATGTCGTCATGCACCCGACTTACGTTAGTCGCTGTCGTAACCAGAGTCACTGACCAGCCCCAAGGACGGTCCCGGGAGGACAAACTTCCTTCTGTGGTTGCATGACTTGACAGCACTCCCGATCGGACTTACTTTACATGCTACATGAACGAACGGCAGTCTTCGGAGCCAGGTGAGGGGCTCGCCGTCGTGGGGCCCTCGATAGCGGCACCAGTCGCGGCCATCCTGCGGAACCAGCACGCCAGTGGAGCGTTCGTGGCGTCACCTGACTTCGCCCAGTACCAGTACTGCTGGCTCCGCGATGGCTCGTTCATCGCCTACGCCCTCGACTGCGCCGGCCAGGCCAAGGCCGCCCGACGGTTCCACCAATGGTGCGGCGCGGCAATCGACCGGGTCGAGCCAGTCATCTCGGTGGCTATAGGCCGCCGCGCCGCCGGCAAACCCGTGGACGCCTCGGAAATGCCTCCGGCCCGGTTCAGCCTGGACGGCCTGGTCGTGAAGGACGACTGGCCAAATTTCCAGGTCGACGGCTACGGCACCTGGCTTTGGTCCCTGCACCAGCATCTCCGGAAGAGCGGGGCGCCGGGCTTGCCATCGCCGCTCGTCCCCGCAGTCGAGAGCGCGGCCCGTTATATCGCCGAGCTTGGCACGTCGCCTTGCTACGACGTCTGGGAAGAGGACGGCGGCTCGGTGCACTCAGCGACCCTCGGTTGCGTCTACGCCGGTTTGAGCGCCGCCGCCGCCATGCTCGACGACGCCATCTTTGCCGATCGGGCCGAGTCGGTTCGCTCCTCCTTGATGGATCAGGCGCGTAGAGACGGCTGCTTCCGCAAGTCGGACCACAGCGCAGCAGTCGACGGCTCACTTCTTTGGCTGTGCGAGCCCTTCCACGTTGTGCCCCCCGGCGAGCATGCCTTCGTCGAGACCGTCCGGCGGATAGCGGCCGAGCTCGATCTGGACGGAGGCATCCGCCGCTACCCGGCCGACACCTATTACGGGGGCGGTGCATGGCCGGTGCTGACAGCATCGCTCGGCTGGTACTACGCCGTCACCGGTGACCTCGGTGCCGCCAAACGGCGCCGGGACTGGGTCGCGGCGCGCACCGACGACCAGGGCCGCCTGGCCGAACAATTCGGAGGAGAGCGACGCGACCCCCAGAACTATGGCGAGTGGGTGAGGCGCTGGGGCACGCCAGCCGCAGATCTTGTCTGGTCACACGCCATGTACGTCGTGCTGGCGCTCGAGCTCGAGGAGCGAGGCGCCACGGCAAATGCAAGCACCGCCGGTGACACGGACGGCTCCCGATCAAACAACCCGAGCGAGGAAAGGAATACCAAATAACGATGAAGGCCACCATGAACAACAATGGGAAACAGTCAACCAGGAAGCATTCCCTTGGGGTAGGTGTCGCGGCCGTGACGCTCGCAGCTAGCACCGCGGTAATGGGCCTCGGCCCGACGGTCAGCTCGGCGTCGGCGTCGACGCCCGCGGTCACGCTCCAGTTCTGGAACACCTACAACACCACGGACAAAGAAGCCAGCACGATGCAAAACGTGGTGCTCGCCAAGTTCGAAAAGGAGAACCCCGGGATCAAGGTCACCTCGGTCGTCGTACCCTACGCCGACCTCCTGGCCAAGTTCATCGCCGCCGCCGCTGCCGGGAACCCGCCGGCCGTGCTGCGCTCCGACATCGCCTGGGTGCCTTCTTTGGCAGCCGACGGTGTGCTGCTCAACATGTCCCGCCAGCGCTGGGCGCAGCCGATCCTGAAGGCGGCCCTCGCCGGCCCTCTGTCGACCAACTACTACGATGGCAGCTACTACGGGATCCCTGACGACACCAACACCCAAGTCTTGTTCTACAACAAGGCAGATTTCGCCGCAGCCAACCTCTCCCCCCCGACGACTCTGGCTCAGCTGTTCGCGGACGCGGCCACACTGACCAATTCCGCCAAGGGCCAGTTCGGCCTAGGCATTGACGGCACCGACATCTGGAACGTCGCCCCCTACATCTGGAGCGACGGGGGCAGCTTCACCAACCCGGCCATCACCACCGCATCCGGGTACATGGACGGGACGGCCACCGAAGCGGCCGTCCAGGAACTCGTCAACTTGGACAAGGCCGGTGATATAGGCTCGGACTTCGTCGGAGGTTCGGGGAGCGTTTCGGGCGAGGCCGCCATGCCCAAGGGTGAGTACGCCATGTACATCGACGGCCCGTGGGCCTTCCCGACATACGCCGGGGACAAGTTCTCGGGCTTCGGCACGGAGCTGTTCCCGGCCGGCCCGGGCGGGTCGGTCTCGACCGTCGGCGGCGAGGACATCGTCATCGCCAGGGACGCCCCCAACATCGCTGACGCCAAGAAGCTGGCCGCCTTCCTCGCCGGGCCGTTCGCCCAGACCCAGATGGCCGACCAAGGCGACATGTCCGGTTACACGACCGACGCCGCCGCCGAGGTCAAGGCCAACCCCTACCTGGGCGTCTTCGCCCAAGAGCTCCTCACAGCCAGGGCACGACCGGTGGCGCCTGGCTATCCCGAACTCGACGCCGACTTCTCCGCGGAACTGCAAGAGGTGCTGGCCGGGAAGCTCTCGGTCTCGGACGCCATGAGCACCGCGGCGACGGAGGCGAACGCCGCCCTCTCCAATCCTTGACCACAGTCGCAAACCTCGAGCGGCGCCCGGCCGCACCTTGGCCGGGCGCCCCGTCGCGGGGCTCCGCCCGTTCGCAACGTGCTCGCAGCCGGGCCATACCCTACCTCCTTTTGCTACCGGCTTTTGTTGTTTACGGGGTTTTCACTGCCTACCCCGTGTTCCGCCAGTTCGAAATCAGTTTCTTCAACTGGCACATTTTCCCCGGGGCCTCCAACCCCTTCGTGGGCTGGTCCAACTACAGCCAGATATTCCACGACCCCGTCGTGCGCACGGCGGCGTTCAACTCGCTGCTGTGGATCGTCGTCACGGTGCCGTTCCAAATGGCGGCCGGGTTCTTCGCGGCGGCCGTCCTCGTCGACCGGCTGCCTGCCTCGGCCTTGTGGCGGGCCGCGGTGTACATCCCCGTTGTCACGTCCTGGGTGGTCGTCAGCTGGGTCTTTTCCTATATCTTCGCCTCTCAGGGCGGCATCGCCAACGCCGTCGTCGGCTTCTTCGCCGGCCATAGCGAAAGCATCGACTGGACAGCCCGGACCTGGACCGGGAACGGAGTCATGTGGCTCCTGACCATCTGGAAAGGCATCGGCTGGGCGTTCATCATTTTCCTGGCTGCCCTCGACGGCGTCCCCCGGGACTTATGCGAGGCGGCCCGCATCGACGGCGCCTCCGAACCCCGCGTTTGGCGCAGCGTCGTGGTCCCGTCGATCCGGGCCGCCATCGCCTTTGTGACTGTGATGCTCGTCATCGGCGCGGCGCAGACTTTCGCCCAGGTCTACCTGGTGACCACTGGCGGCCCCTACAACTCGACCCAGACGTTGATGAGCTACATGCGCCAGGAGGCGTTCATAGATTTCTCCTTCGGCTATGCGGCGGCAATCGGCTCGCTGCTCGCCTTGGTGTTGTTCGGTTTCAGCTGGGTCGAGATCCATGTCCTCCGCCAGCAAGAGCTATAAGGAGACAACCGTGGCCCTCAGTGCCGAGCAGACAAGCCGGCCCAAAGCTAGCTCCCAGCCCGGGCTCTTCGGCACCCGTCCGAGGAACCGCGTGCGCCTCGCCATCGCCGTGGCCTTGGCCCTGCTCTCCCTCGGCCCCCTCCTCTATATGTTCATGTTGTCGTTCCAGTCCAACGGGTACATCCAGGGCAACACGGTCCTGGTCCCGAGCCATCCGACCACCGGTAACTACGTGCAGGCCTGGACGGAGAACAGCTTCAGCCATTACTTCGTCAACAGTCTCTTCGTTGCGTTGGCCACCGTCGTCATCACGGTGTCCTTGGCCTCGCTGGCTGCATTTGCCTTTGCCCGCTACAAGTTCGCGGGGAGAGAGCTGATCTTCTACACCTTCTTAGCCAGCCTGGCCATACCGAACGTGCTGCTCCTCATCCCCCAGTACCTGCTTATGGACCGCCTCCACCTGCTCGACTCGCTCGTGGGCCTCGTCCTGCTCTACGTGAGCTCCAACCTCCCCTTTATGATCTTTTTCCTGCGTGGTTTCTTCGCCGCCATCCCGCGCGAGTACGAAGAAGCGTTCCGCCTCGACGGTGCGGGAACGCTGCGGGTGGTCATCCGCCTGATCGCGCCCCTCTCGTTGCCGGCGCTCGCCCTCGTGTCGATGTTCACTTTCAGCGCCGCTTGGGACGAGTTCCCGCTCGCCCTGACCATGCTCAACACGCCCTCGCACTTCACCCTCCCGATCGGCCTGGCTGACTTCATCGGTGAGCACACGACGGCCTGGGGACCGTTCTTCGCCGCCTCAGTGATAGCCACGGTGCCGGTCGTGGTCGTTTTCCTCGTCACGCAGCGCTGGTCCCGCCGCGGGGTGTCCCTCGGCGGCTTGCGTTGAGCCACGAAAGGAGCTGTACATGAGGCGAGGTACCCTATGGCCATAAGCGCGAGCGTGCCAGGGGCCCGGCTCGAGGAATTGCGTGCCTTCTACCGGACCGGCCAGGAGATCAGCTTGTCGACGTTGCCAGCAGGCACGTCCCGAGTAGTAGCCCGCCGGGCGCGGGGAGACGTGGTCGAGGCGGAGACCGCCCAGGGCGCCCGGTTCGCCGGGCTACCGGGCGGCACGTACTCGATCGAGGCGCTCGCCCCTGACGGCAGCGTCCTCGCCGAGGAACTGACTACGGTGGCGGCGCACGCCGGCGAGCGCCCCGTCCACGGCTTCGCCACCTCGTTCAGCACCGAGAGCGTGACGGCGGCGCTGGGGTGGCTCCGGGCGCTGCGTTGCACGGTCGTGCAGGTCTATGACTGGATGCAGAGCTACTCGGCGCCCCTCGGCCCGCCCGCAGGTTGGAGAGATCCCTCCAACAGGGAGGTGTCGTTCCAGGCGCTGTGTGCCCTCGCCGGCGGCCTGCGCGCCAGCGGCGCCGTGGCCCACGCGTACGCGCCGGTGTACGCCGTCGACCTGCCTTTCGCGGCCGAGCACCCCGACTGGCTCATGGTGCGCAATGACGGCTCCGTCCAACGGTTCTTCGACATGATCCAGCTCGCCGACCCTGCAAACCTCGACTGGCAGCGCCACTTCGCCCGGGTTTACGGTCTGGCGGCCGACAGCATCGGCTTCGATGGCTTCCACATAGATACCTACGGCTACCCACGGGCGGCGCGCGACCAGGGTGGCCGCCCTATAGACATGCGAGCCGCTTATGAGTCCTTTCTCGCCTTTTTCCGGACCGCCCGGCCCACGGACCTGATCAGTTTCAACCAGGTGAACGGTGTCCCCTCTGCCATCGCGCTCCCGGACGGCCCAGCCTTTCGTTACTGCGAGGTGTGGCCACCGAACGACCAGTGGCGCCACCTCGAAGGACTGATGGACCGCAGCGCGGGCCGGGCCGGGCTCCTGGGCGGCTATGGTTCTAGGGCGCCGCTGGCCCGGGGCACGATCGCCTGCTACCCACCGGTGTGGGGCACGAACGACCCCGCCGGGCCGGTGCAGGGCCTGGCCCGCCAGGGATCGCTGCGGACCGTGGTCCGTACCGAAGCCATCGCCACCTGCTTGGGCGCCAGCGCCCTCCTCTTCGGCGATGTCACGGCTGTGCTTTGCGACCCGTACTACCCCAAGCACGAAAGGCTGGCACCGGACGAGGCAGCGACCGTACTGACCTGGCACCGCTTCGCCCTGCGCTGCCGTGACCTTTTCCTGGAAGGTGAAGACACCAGCTGGTACGAGGTCGGCGACCCCAACGGCGCCGTGGCGCTGACCTGGGACGGGCCGACGCGACCCGAGCCCGTCGGCGGGACACTCTTCGCTCGTGTCAACCGCTCGGACGACTGCGTCGCCGTGGGCCTTGTTGACCTGAGCGGCAGCGCTCACGGCTCGTGGTCGGAGCCGACGGCGGCCGGTCGCTGCCGTTCGGTCCGTGTGCGACTTCTGCTCGACGTGCCCGCGAGCTGGGAAGCTGCCGTAGCAGTGCTCGGCAGGTCCGGGGACCGCTTCGCGCCCGTGCCGTTCACAGTGGTCGACCATCGAGAAGGACGCGCCGCGGAGGTCGAAGTCCCTGTCGATGCCGGTTGGTCGGTGCTCAGGATGACGAGGTGACGGGCTACGGGCCCGTCGTGGGTGGGACCAGAGCATGCAGCATGTCCACCAGGGCACGGGCGGGGTCAACGCCCTTTCGCATCGGCCCTACCAGCTGGCCCTGGTCATCCTTGTAGACGGCGCGTGGCCACAGCCGCCCCAGCCGCACCCGCTCGCTGGCCCGCAAGGAGAGGGGAGACAGCCGCGCTACGAGCCCACCGGTGGGCGTTGCCAGGCCGCCGCTCACCACCGCCACCTCACGGATGCCCAGGCGAGCGCACTCAGCCCGCAGATGACCGATGCCGAGCAGGGCCTGGGCGGGATCGGGCAGGGGACCGTAACGGTCGGCCCACTCTGAGCCGATGTCGTCCGCCTCTTCGTGGGTGGTAAGGGTCGCCAGCCGGCGGTAGGCCTCCAGGCGCAGGTCCTCGCGTTCGACATAGCTCTCGGGGAGGTTGGCGGTCATGGGCAAGTCCAAGCGGATCTCGGCCGGTTCCCTGAGCGTTTCGCCCTTCAGTTCGGAGACCGCCTCGCTCACCATCTGCACGTACAGGTCGTAGCCGACAGCGGCGATGTGGCCCGACTGGTCAGCGCCCAACAGATTGCCGGCACCCCGGATCTCCAGGTCCCGCATGGCGATCTTGAACCCCGAGCCGAGCTCGGTGTGCTCACCTATGGTGCGCAGCCGCTCGTACGCCTCCTCGGTCAAGCGGTGCTCAGGCGGGTAGAACAAGTAGGCGTAAGCGCGCTGGCCGGCTCGGCCCACGCGCCCACGCAACTGGTGGAGCTGGCCCAGGCCCAGCAGGTCGGCCCGGTCGATAACGAGGGTGTTGACCGTCGGCATGTCGATGCCCGACTCGATGATCGTCGTGCACACGAGGACGTCGTAACGCCCCTCCCAGAAATCGAGCACCACCCGCTCCAGGGAACCTTCGTCCATTTGCCCATTGGCTACGGCGACCCTGGCCTCGGGCACCAGCTCTCGCAGGCGCGCGGCAACCTTGTCGATGTCGTAGACGCGGTGATGGACGAAGAAGACCTGCCCTTCGCGCAAAAGTTCGCGCCGGATCGCTTCGGCGACGGCCCGTTCGTCGTACTCGCCCACGTACGTGAGGATGGGGCGGCGCTCGGCGGGCGGAGTGGCTATCAAGGACAGGTCGCGTATCCCCGTCAAGGTCATTTCCAGGGTCCTGGGTATGGGCGAAGCGGTCATCGTGAGCACATCGACATCGGTGCTGAGCCTTTTTATCGTCTCTTTGTGGGTGACACCGAAGCGCTGCTCCTCGTCCACGACCAGGAGACCGAGGTCCTTGAACTTGATTTCGCCGCCGAGCAGTTTGTGGGTCCCGATAACTACGTCGACCGAGCCATTGGCCATGCCATCGGTAACCGCTCGTGACTCCGCCGGCGTCAAGAAACGAGAAAGCATTTCCACCCGGACCGGGTAATTGGCGAACCGCTCGCTAAAAGTCTGCAGGTGCTGAGATGCAAGCAGGGTGGTAGGCACAAGCACCGCGGCTTGCTTGCCGTCCTGGACCGCCTTGAAAGCAGCCCTGATGGCAACTTCGGTCTTGCCAAAACCCACGTCCCCGCACACAAGCCGGTCCATCGGCACCGGTTCTTCCATGTCAGCTTTGACATCTGCTATCGCTTTGGCCTGGTCAGGGGTCTCGGTGTAGGGGAAAGAACCCTCCATCTCAGCCTGCCAGGGCGTATCGGGGCCGAACGCGTGGCCCTCCGTGGCGGCCCGCTTGCGGTAAAGAACAACCAACTCCTGGGCAATTTCGCGTACTGCCCGCCTCACCCGGGCCTTTGTCTTGGTCCATTCGCTGCCGTTGAGGCGGCTCAGGGTCGGTGTTTCCCCACCGGTGTACGGTCGCAACGCGTCCACCTGGTCCGAGGGTACGTAGAGGCGGTCGCCGTCCCGGTACTCGAGCAGCAGATAGTCCCGCTCGACGTCGCCTATCGACCTTTTCACCATCCCTGCGAAACGGGCCACGCCATGCTGGAAATGCACGACGTAGTCGCCTGTCTTCATGTCGTCGAAGAACGTCGGCACCGATGCCGCCCTGGGCCGGGCGCTGCGGTGCGGCCGACGGCGGCCGGTGAGGTCGCTCTCAGCAAGGACGGCCATCTCCAGGGCTGGGAATATGAAACCCCTATCGACCGGCGCCACGACAACGGCCAGGCCGGTGCCCGCTTCGGCCACGACGGGAGCGATGAACCCCTCATCGCGCAGCGAGCTCGACAAGCGCTCGGCGGAGGTTTGGCTTTCGGCGCAAACGGCGATGGCGTAGCGCTTGGCCGTGAGTTCACGCAGCTGGCCCAGTAGCCGTTCGTTACCGCCAGCGACCGGGCTCCATCCCGTTGTAGTGGCGACCACGGTCCCGGGGCCCTCGGGGACTGGCGTGAGCGTGGCCACCGAAGCTCCCGTGCCAGAGAGCAGGCGGTCGAAGCCAAGATGCAGGCGCGGGAAATCATGGCCCTTTGCACCCCAGGTCACAGCCAGTGCGTTGGCCAGGTCGGCCTCCTCCTCGGCAATCTCCATGGCTCGCTCGCGCATCCGGCGCGGCTCGACGAGCAACACCTTGGCGCCATCGGGCAACAGGTCGACCAACAGGTGCTCGTCCACGGTGAGCCATGGCAACCACGACTCCATCCCGTCGAAAGTGAGGCCGCCTGCTAGCCGCTCCCACTGCTCGCGGCCCCAAACCTCCTTTTCCTCCAGTAACCCGGCGCGCTGGCGGACTTCGGGCGTGGGCAGTAGCTCCCGGCACCCGAAGATCAGCGCCTCGCCCAGGTCTGTCGTGGACCGCTGGTCCCCGACCGAGAACTGGGTAAGCCGGTCGACTTCGTCCCCCCACAGGTCGATCCGCACCGGCAAAGAGGCCGTCGAGGGGAAGACGTCCACTATGGACCCCCTCACGGCCATCTCACCTCTGTGCTCGACCTGGTACTCGCGGTGGTAGCCGAGCTGGCCCAGGTGTTCGACCAGCTCGCCGAGGTCCACCAGGTCCCCGTGGGCCACCTGGAGCGGTTCGGTGTCTTCGACGTGGGGACCAAGACGCTGGAGGAGCGCCCGGACAGGCGACACGATGACAGAAGGCACCCTGGCGTCGGCCGCCCCGTCGCGCTGGCGCCGCAGCCTCCACATGAGCTCCAGGCGCCGGCCCATCGTCTCGACCGCGGGGCTGACCCGCTCGAACGGGAGCGTCTCCCATGCCGGGAAAACAGCCACTTCGTCCCGTCCCACCCACACCGCCAGCTCGTGGGCCAGGCGCTCGGCGCCGCTGGCGGTGGGTACGGCCACCACGACAGGGCGCCGCGCCCCGTGCCGGGTGACGGCAGCAATGGCAAAAGGCTGCGCCGGTTCGGCTACGGCAACGGTGCGCTCTGCTCCTGCGGCCAGCCCGGCCAGGCCGGCGTCCCTATTGGCACGGGCCAGGAGGCCGTCAAGGCAGTCCCCGGGGGCTCCCGGGGGACCGTCGCGGCGCTCTCGGACAACGGAGGACATCTAATGATTAAAGGCGTCGTCTGGCGGTTGGCGGAAGTTGAACTCGTTTTGGGCCGAGGCCACCCCGTCGGCCAGCAGCACCTCCACAGCGTCGGCCGCCGCCACCACGGCCATTTCCAGCTTCCGCCGCTCGAGGCGGCTGGGCACCGATAACACGTGGCCGATGCCGCCCTCCTTGCCGCCCGGTGGCTTGCCGATGCCGATGCGGACCCGCAGGAACTCATCGGAACGCAACCAGGCCTTTATGGAACGAAGGCCGTTGTGACCGGCGAGACCGCCCCCAGCCTTGACGCGCACCACCCCCAGCGGCAGGTCGAGCTCGTCGTGGACGACGACCAAGCGCTCCATGTCCCCTACGTTGAAGCGCCTGACGAGACGAACGACCGAGCGGCCGGACTCGTTCATGAAGGTCTGGGGGAAGGCAAGGGCGAGGCGCTTGTTCCCCACCCTTACCTCGGTGGCCAGCGCCAGCTCCTTGCCTTGGCGCAGACGTTCGCCGTACCGTTCCGCCAACAAGGCAACCACGTCGGCACCGACGTTGTGACGGGTCTTGGCGTAGCGCGGGCCCGGGTTGCCGAGCCCCACGGCCAGCAGGTCTACGCCGGCAGTGCCCTCAGACTTCCGCGCTCCGAACAGGCTGGCTCAGCCCTCCTCACCCGCCGCGCCCTCACCCTCGGCCTCAGCCGCCGCAGCCGGCTCGGCCACAACTTCGGCCCTGGGCAATGCCGCGACGACAACCGGCTCGTCAGGGTCGACCTCGGTCGTGACGCCCTTGGGGAGCTTGAGGTCGCGCACTCGGATCGCGCCCCCGACCTCGAGTTCGCTCACGTCGACAGTGATCTCCTCGGGGATCTGGCGCGGCATCGAGCGGATGCTCAGAGCGCTCAGCGGGTGCTCCAAGATGCCACGCTCCATCTCCACCCGGGTGGCAGTGCCCACGATGACGACCGGCACCTCGGCGGTGACTATCTCATCGCTGCGGACAACCTGGAAATCGACATGCGCGAGGGTGTGGCGGACCGGGTGGCGCTGGAGCTGGCGGGCCAAGACGAGGTGAGCGGACCCAGCCACCTCTAGAGTCAGCACCTGGTTGAGCCCATGAGCTGAAAGGGCGGCGCGCAGGTCCCGGGCGCCGACCGAAACGGCAACCGGCTCCATGCCGTGGCCGTAGACGACGCCGGGCACGCGCCCGCCGTGACGGAGCCGCCTAGAAGCGCTCGAACCGGTAGCCCGCCCGAGCTCAGCGACCAGCGTTATTTCTGCCATATTTCGTCGCGCTCCACTACTCGTTGGTACCCCGCCAAATGTCTTTGAGGGGAAGAGACACAATATGATAGCCGCTCAAGCCGATCGCCGGCCACAGCGGTCCGTTCAGGCCGTGTTCGCCCAGGTGAGCCTCCCGATGGCACGCGCCCACCCACACTGAGCTCACCGCCGCCCACGATGGCAGGCGCCTTCCCCCGCCTTAGGAGGGCCGAGCCCAGGCCGCCTGGACGAGGGTGCCCACCCATCGCCCCGACCTCCCGGAACGCCCAGCCCGCCAATGGCTGTTGAAGGATGGTCGCTCTTCGCCAATCAGACCACGCCCGAGCGCTCGCAACCGTCGAAGCCTAAGCGGCCCAGGCCCTGTCCACCGTTGTTGCCCGCGTGACCTGCGCCGGAGGCGACGTACTGGCGGCCCGTCAGCGGAGCGACTAACTCTGGTTGTCACCACCGAAGATCCGCGAAACAGAACTTTCTTCGAAAACGGCACGGATAGCGTCAGCGAATGTTTTCGCGACGGAGACACTTTCGATCTTGGGGATCATCTTCTCCGGCGGCAAAGGCACCGTGTCGGTTACGACAACCTTGGAGATGTTCGAATTCTTGAGCCGGTCAATGGCGGGCTCCGAAAAGACACCGTGCGTCGCTGCCGCCCAAACGTCGGTCGCGCCTTTGCTGTGGAGGAGTTTTGCCGCCTCGCATAGCGTCCCCGCAGTATCGATCTCGTCGTCGATCAGGACGCACATCCGGCCCCGCACGTCACCCATGACGTCCAGCGCTTCGACGTGGCCGACCAGGTCGATGCTGCGGCGCTTGTACACCGAAGCCATGTCGACGTCGCCGGCTATGCGAGCTGCCTTTTCTGCGACCTTTGTCCGGCCCGTGTCGGGCGAGACCATGACGAAATCACCAGAAACGTGGTCCCGTATGTAATCGACCAGGAGGTTGACTGCTGTGAGGTGGTCAACAGGCCCGTCGAAGAAGCCCTGGACCTGACCGGAATGCAGGTCGACAGACATTATCCGCTCGGCGCCGGCAGCATGAAAGAAGTCGGCTACCATCCGGGCGGTTATCGGTTCCCGGGCCCTGGACTTGCGGTCCTGGCGCGCGTAGCCGTAACGCGGGCAAACGGCCGTTATCCTTTTGGCCGACGCCCGCTTGGCGGCATCGATCATCACCCACTGCTCCATGAGCAGATCGTTGACCGAGCGCCCGCTGACAGGGCAATGGGTCTGCACGATGAACATGTCCGATCCCCGCACAGACTCCCCGAAGCGGGCACGCACTTCCCCGTTTGGGAAGTCCACCAACTCACAGTGGCCTACCTCGACCTCGAGGTGGGCAGCAATTTCAGCGGCAAGAGCCGGGTGCGACCGCCCCACGTACAGCTGGAGCCTATGTTTCGAGAACAGTTCCACCAGGTACCTCCCCTTCGAGGTCGTGGGGGCCGGTCGCCGGTCGGACGATCGCGCCGGGCGCAACGACGGTGCCGGGCGCCAGCCAGGTCCACGGGCCTACGCGGGCGTCCTCTCCGATTGTCGCTTGCTCAGCCGCAGTGGCCCTCACCTGGGCCCTGGCGCCAACCGAGCAGTCGACCAGGTGGCTGTTGGGGCCAATCTCGGCGCCGGTCGCGACTTTCGTGCTGCCCTGGAGGATGGTCCCCGGGAAAATTGTCACGTCTTCCGCCAACTCGACGGTCGAGTCGAGGTATGTGTGCAACGGATCGAGCATGGTGACCCCCTGGCGCATCCAGCGTGCATTTATCCGGGCGCGCAACACCGCTTCCGCGCTCGCCAGCTGGCAGCGATCGTTCACGCCGCTGGCCTCGGCCGCGTCCGGCACCACCATAGACGCCACCGGGTAGCCGGCGGCGTGCAGGACGGCGATCACATCGGTCAGATAGTACTCCCCTTGGGCGTTGTCCGGACTGAGCCGACGCAGGGCGGGGGCCAGGAGCGACCGGCGGAAGGCATAGATGGACGTGCCGACCTCGTCGATGGCCCTCTGCTCGTCGGTGGCATCGGCCTCCTCGACGATGCCGGCCACCCTCCCGTCGCGCGAACGCACTACCCGCCCGTAGCCGGTGGGGTCCTCCGCCCTTGCCGTGAGCAGCGTCGCCGCCGCTGACGCCCCCCGGTGGGCAGCGACCAGTTCGGTCAAGGTGCCCGGCCGCAGCAGAGGCGTGTCACCCGGGAGTACCACCAGATCGTCCAGGTCGCTATCGTCGTCGTTGAAGGCAGTCAGGCCGACCGAAAGAGCGTCCCCAGTGCCGAGTTGAACCGGCTGCTCGACAACTTCGAGCGGTACTGCCGGAGACCTTGCTTCGGCCAGAGCCTTGGTGATGCGGGTGGAACCATGGCCGACGACGACCACGACGCGGGACAGTTCCAGGCCAGCGAGAGCGTCCAGCACCCACAGCACCATCGGTCGCCCGCACAGCCGGTGCAGAGGTTTTGGGCGAGTGCTGCGCATACGAGTCCCCTCCCCCGCCGCCAGCACTACTGCCGCTACCCTCGGCTGTGCCCTGCCCGTCTGCCGCCCGGCCCGGTGCACTTCTCGGTTGTAATAGCTCACTCCATCTTTCTAGTCGCAGGACCGGTTGCTCGGTCGCCGGGCCCGCGTGTTCGCTGCTCTGGCAGGGTCGCAGGCGGGCCGACCACGTTGGGGCGTCCGGAGCCTCTGTGGGGCCGGAAGACGAGGTATCGTTGAGCTGACCAGGCTACTGCGCCCCGCGGTGAAGCCTGCCGGTCGCCGGTCCGGGGTAGTTCAATTGGAAGAACGCCGGACTTTGGATCCGGATGCTTGGAGGTTCGAGCCCTCCCCCCGGAGCCAAAAAGAGCAGGTCAGCGGCCCTATGCCACGCCCGCTCCCCAGGCCCAGAAGGGCAAATGTCAACGGCATGTCAACGGGGGTCTCGTCAATCTGAGTGGCGGACGCACGAGCAAAACCGCCCAATGGTCCCAAGGGGCTGCTATGCTGGGCACAGTTGTTCGCAGGAGTACGCCGCAAGGCGGATCCCGCACCGCCTTAGGCCCCGTCTTTCCAGGCGGGGCCTTCGTGCGTCATGGGTACCAACACCAGCAGCAATGCACATTCCCGTGTATGAGGTCCCATAGTTGCTGGTTAGCCCTGCGAGCCCGGTCGTCCTTATCACACCGTGCATTGATACGGCACCAGAGGAAGGCGATGAGGTCAGCGGCTTGCAGCAAGCGGCTTGACTTGGACGGCGCAAAGTGCAGGGTGTCAGCGATGGAACTGAGCTGCTGCGAGCGGTAGCCGCTCGTAGCATATTTCTGCCACTCCCAGAGGCTCCGCCGGTAGTGGTCCTCCTGCTTGATCTCATCCGCGATGACCAAACAAAGCTGACTCTCCTGCGTGGCTAGTTCGTTGATCCGCTCGAGGGTGTGCTCCAGCACGACATGGTGGGGCTGCCGGGGGCGGGTGTACCGCCGCGCCAGGCCCTGAGAGTCAACGCCTCTGACAATGATGCGAGCGTTGCTCTTCGCGATGGCGTCGAACGCCGCCGCATAGATCGCAATGCGCGCGCGGACCATTGAGTGCAAGGCCTTCCAATCCTCTTTGCCGTGGAAGAGACGTTGGCCGTGAAGTTCGGCCCCCGGGTCGACACCTTGATAGCTGGCAGCCGCCCGGGCCACTACGGCGTCGAGCTCGGCTGTCAGGGGCTGCAGATCACTCTCCGAGCACACAAGGGCAACAATCCAATAACGGTCTGGCGTGTAGGACTCGTCTACGTACGCCAGCAGCACAAACGCCCATGCTAGGCGGGGCCGCAGGACCGGTCTCTGATGACTCGCCGGTGATCGCTCTACCTCGTCCCCGCGCCGAATAGCTGCGCTGACAGCGCCGCACCGGCCGACTCGGCCATGCCCGGCAGTACGTGGGCGTAGATCGAGAGGGTTATGACTGGCGACGCGTGGCCAAGGATCTCCGTGACGACCTTCGTGGGCACGCCATCGGCGAGCATCAGGCTTGCGGCCGTGTGCCTTGTGTCGTGTAGGCGGATCGGTGGCAGGCCAGCCGCTTTGGCCTGCGCCTTGAAGGCGACGGAGATGGTGCCGGGGTAGTATGGGCGCCCAAGCTCGTCACAGATGACGTAACCGCCGTCCATGTAGGCCTCACCCGCTGCCAGCTTCTCGGCGGCCTGGCGGGCCCAGTGGGACCGCAGGGCAGCAACCAGGTGGGGGTCGAGCGGGATCCGCCGCCTTCCCGCGTTGGTCTTCGGCCGGCTCTCCGTTGTGTGCCCATCAGCGATGATCAGCGTGCTATCGATCCGGAGCGCCGCGCCCTCGAGGTCGACGGCCGACCACTTCAGGCCGAGCAGTTCGCCGCGCCTGAGGCCCCGTCCGAGCAGGAGCGCCCATGCGACCGAGAGGCGGTCATCCTGGGCCGATGCCAGGAAGGTGCGTGCTTGCTCGGACGTCCAGACCTTCATGGTGGGGGCCTGCGCCCGGGGCCGGCGCACACTAGCGACCGGGTTGCGTCCGAGGAGCTCGGCACCCACGGCCCACGCGCACGCCGACTTCAGGACACCGACGCTCATCTGCGTGCTACGGGCTGACAGGCCCACCCGCCCGTGGGCGCTCTGCTCGGAACGGAGCGCCGTCATGTAGCCGACCACCGTGGCCGGCGTCAAGGAGGCGACCTTCAACCCGCCAAGGCGCGGGACGATCCAGCTGTCGATGACGCCTTGATATTGCGCCAACGTGGCCGGCCGCAACTCCCGGGCCTTCTGCGCTGGCATCCAGTGCTCGAGGAGCAACTGGCGGACTGTGAGCGGCTGGTCGGGTCGCCAGGTCCCGGCATCGACCTTGGGGAGCACTGAGTTGAGGTGCTTGCTTGCCTCGCCTTTCGTCCGAAAGCCGCCCTTGGTGTGCTGGACGCGCTTGCCCGTGCCGGGATCGGTGGTGAACCAGTAGGCCGTGTACGAGCCGCCTGGTGTGCGCTGGCGGATGCTACCTCTCATTTCGGTGCCTCCTCTGATTGCACGAACGGTGATTTGGCGGTGCGCCCGAGCTCGCCGAGTTCGGTTTGCGCCGCCATGGGGGCTTGTTTGCCCAAGGGCCGGCCCCGCGACGTCGCCGGCAGAAGCCCAAGGGCTCGGCACTTCGCCACCCACTTCGCCGCTGCCGACTTGCTGACCTTCCACTTGGCTTTGACCGCCTGGGTGGGTGGGTCTCCGCGCTCGAGAGCGTCCCGGTAGACCTCAGCCACCGCTTTCCAGTGGAGGGAACCCAAGCCAGACACGCGAGGCCCTGGCATGCGACCTCGCTTCGTCTCGGAACGCTCAACGAGGCCAAGGAGGAGGCGACCAAGATCCGACGCCTCTGCGGCCGTCCCACGCTCACGCTGGAACTTGTCCAGCTTCTCGCGATTGGCGGCCTTCCACTCCTCTAGTAGCCGCCCTGGCGCCAGCTCCCGCAGCACCTTTGCGTCGATGCGGTGCGGTTCGTCGTCGATGAACACGTGATTCGGGAACACTGCCGCGAAGCCGTCAGTTCCGCCCTCGCTCTTCAGCCGCGACCACGGGAGCGGTGGCCGCACCCGGTCGCCATAGATCTCGATCCCGATGATCGACAGCGCGCCGTCGACGAGCCCGACAGAGATGCACATGGGGAAGGGGCCCGTCTCGGGATCAGGCCAAAGCCTGACCCAGCTATCTAAGAACTCCGCTGCAGGTACCTCCACGGGACTAACGGTACCAGAGTGGGAACGTCTTGTCAAGACTACGCAGTGTTAACGTTCCCAAGATAGCTGACAAATAGAAAGTACCTGGTCAGAGGCGGGTACAGATAGGGAACGTCTTGACAAGAGGTGTACCATGAAGACCAGAGGTGATGTTTGATGGCCAATCTGGTGCTGCTCGCTCAGGCTCGTCGGCTCGCGAAGAGCGGAGCGGGCCGCATGGTCCGGCTCAGTAACGCCTTGTCGCTCCAGGACGTAGCAGGCAAGATCGGAGCGAGCCCAACGACCGTCCTTCGCTGGGAACGCCAGCAGCGTGTCCCCCACGGCGAGGCAGCCGAACGCTGGGCGCTCCTGCTCAGTGAGCTCAGCCGGGCGGCCCTCTGATGGCCCCCCCAGCTACCTACGGTGCCGAGGAGTTTGCCGAGCGACTGGGCGTCTCGCCGTGGTTGCTCTACAAGTCCGTGAAGGACGGGACCTGCCCGGTCGAGCCCATAAGGGTTGGCGCCCACCGTCTCGTCTGGCCAAGGGCAGCCGTTGACCGGCTGCTCGGCCTCCAACCGGAGCCCCAGGCATGACCGCCCAGCGCTGCGCCGGTCCAGGCCAAGAGGTCGAGGCCAGGCTGCAGGGCGCCTCGGCCCTTCTGCGGTACGGGCAACAGGGACGGCTTGACCAGGCCCTCGCCATGAGTGGCGCCGCCGCTTTGCTCGAGAAGGCCCTTGCCTTCGTCACCAGGGAGCGCTGCCCCCGGAGGTCGAGATGACCACCACCGTGCTCGGCCAGATCGACCTCGCTGAACTGGACGCCGATTCCCTGCTCCGACTGTGGGAGCGAGTCGACACGATCAAGACGCTGCGCGCCGCTGACCCGGAGTTGCGGGAAGCCATGATCCAGCGCGCCGAACTGCTGGACCGGCTGGCCGCCGACCAGATCAAGCTCGAGCTCGACACGTACCTGCCGGCCGTCGTCCTGGCCGCCCACTGGCGGGAACTGGTGCCCGACAGCCCGGCCCTTGGTGCCTACCTGACTGGGGCCCGCTGAACATGGCGGCGCCCGACGCCTGCCCCGGGCCGGTACGCCGGCCGAACCAGCTCGCTGCAGCGCTGGCGCGGGACGTTTCCCCCATCGACTGGCCCGCGTTCTGGAGGACCGACCTCCCTGCTGAAGAGTGGTTCATCGAGCCCCTTGTCCCAGCACACCGACAGGTCGCCGTCTACAGCCCGGCGAAGGGCGGCAAGAGCCTCCTGGCACTCGACCTGGCGGCGGCGAGCAGCACCGGGCGGCCAGTGCTGGCCGAGACGGGCCGCGCGCCGAGATCGGTCGTCTACATGGACTTCGAGATGACCGAGGACGACGTGCGCGAGCGGCTGGTGGACTTCGGCTACGGGCCCGACGACGACCTCTCCCGGCTGGCCTACTACCAACTCCCGAGCATCCCGCCCCTAGACACGCGCAGGGGCGGTGAGGTCCTCGAGGAGATAGTCCAGCGCCACAACCCCGAGCTCGTCATCGTCGACACCATGGCCCGGGTCGTGGAAGGCGACGAGAACGACGCCGGCACCTATGCCGGCTTCTACGCCCACTCGGGGATCCGCCTGAAGCGCCTCGGCGTGGCCCTGCTCCGGCTCGACCACGCGGGCAAGGACCCCACCCGCGGCCAGCGCGGCTCCTCCGGGAAGGCCGACGACGTTGACGTAGTCTTCCGCCTCAGCATCGTCGAGGACAAGGTCGTCCTCACCCGCACACACTCCCGGATCCCGTGGGTACCAGCGGAGGTGGCGCTCCGCCGCGAGACCGACCCGGTACTGCGCCACGTCCTGACGGAGGGCGCTTGGCCGGCCGGGACCAAGGACGTGGCCGACCTCCTCGACCACCTCGGCGTGCCGCTCGACGCCACCTTGACCATGGCGACGCGAGCACTGAAGGCCGCAGGGAAGCCGCGCCGGCGCCAGGTCGTCGGCGCAGGGCTGAAGTTCCGCAAGATGCGGTCCCTGACGGTTCCCACAGCTTCGGGAACCGCCGGGAACCGCCCATCTCGGGAACTGCCGGGAACTGTCGGCCAGACCAACGACGGATCGCAGCTCAGCATGCTTGGCGCGGTTCCGGGAACTACTGGGAACCGTGCTCTCAGTACGACGGGAACCCGGTTCCCCTCTCTAGAGGGAACCGGTCCCGGTACCGACCCCGACGACCTGAGCGAGGGACCACCGGACGAGGGGACGCTCAGTCGGTGGGCAGATGAGGCGGCTGCTCTTGAGGGAGCGGAGCAGTGAAGATAACCGCTTCCCGTCCGTGCCTGTTTGCTCGGCCGAAGTCCACAAATCACGTTGCGCGCGCGTCGGCCGAGGCCCTTTTCAGTACCCAACCACCAGACACACAATCCGGTGGGGGACACAAAAGCCCTGCTCAAAGGCTACGTGTCAACGCCATGTCAACAGAACAAGCGGAGGTGACATCGTGACCGGAGGCGTCGCTCCTCGGCGCAAAGGCTCGGCCTTTGAGTGCGAGGTTGTCAACTACCTGCGCCGCGCAGGCTTCCCCCAGGCTGCGAAGACGCTGGCCGGCGCCAGTGCCGACCGTGGCGACATCCAAGGCGTGCCAGGCACCGTCCTTGAGTGCAAGTCTCACCGGGCGCTCGACCTGGCTGGCTGGCTCGCTGAGGCCCGCCTCGAGGCCGAGAACGCTGGCCAGCCCCGCTTTGCCGTCATCGCCAAGCGCCGCGGGGTCGCTGACGTCGCCGAGGCCTACGCCATCCTGCCGTTCTGGCTGCTCGCCGAACTACTCAGGGAGGACCAGTTATGAGCGACGAGACGTCGAGCGATCTAGCCCGCACTGGGCAGGGCAAAGGACCCGCCCGTGGTTACAGCTGGCCGCCGTTCCAACCCGGGAACGGGTTGGCGTTCAAGCCAGGCAACGAGTTGGCGGTCCGGCACGGCGGATTCAGTGCGAAACGCATCGGCGAGCGCGCGCGCCTCGTCTTCGAGGAAGTCCTCCAGTTGGCACCGCACCTGGCCACGGAGGAGAACGCCCTGGCGTTGAGCGCTTATTCGATGGCCCGCGCCAGGACCGAGCTGCTCAGCGTGGCCATAGAGACGGCCGTCGCCCAGGTGGGCGCCGTGAAGCTTGGGGCCAGGCTGATCGAGGCAGCGACGGGCGCAAGCCGCGAGGAAGCCGCCCAGCGGGCTTCCCTGGGCCTCGATCCTCGTTCGCTGGCCGAACTCCGGGCCATCTCCAGCACTGCCGACCTCAACCTTGCCCTGTTAACCCGGATCGCCCCTGAGGTGCCCCGGGCCATCACAGTGGCACTGGGTGAGCTGGGCCTTGGCGATCAGGCGCAGGAGTTCACACAGGCTTTCGTGGCCGCTCTCAGGGCGGCAGAGGAGGACGACCAATGACGACCTTTGGGCGTGCCCTAGCCGACGCGATCGACCCGGGCGCTATCGACGTGTTCGCCAAGCTCAGGTACAAGCCGACCCCCAAGCAGGCCGAGTTCCACGCAGCGACCGAGTACGACGTCGTGTTCGGGGGCAGCCGAGGCTCAGGAAAGTCGTTAGCCGTGCTGATGGAGGGCATCGCCCGGTGCGTGCACGTCCCTGGCCTGCGAGCATTAGGGCTCAGGCGCACATACCCGGAACTGAAAGCCACCCTGCTCCTCGAGTTGGCGCGCCACGGCTACGCCAAGAAGCTCGGCGCCACATGGAACGGCAGCGACTACGTGCTGAAGTTCCCCAACGGCTCGATCCTGCAGCTCGGCTACTGCGACAGTCTGTCGGACACGTCCCGCTATCAGGGCACTTCCTGGGGCCTGCTCCTGGTCGATGAGCTCACCCTCATGCTGCCCGGTTGCGTCGAGATCCTGCGAGAGACGTTGCGCTCGGGCGACGAGGGCCGGTCGGTCATCGGTATTCGCTCCTCATGTAACCCCGGCGGGCCGAGCCACACGGCCATCAAGGTCAATTACGTCGAGGCGACCGAGTACGGCAAGCACGTCGTCGTGGACAGCCACGGCCGCACCGTGCGCTATATCCCGAGCCGGGTTTGGGACAACCCGCACGTTGGCAAAGACTATGTGCGGACGCTGGAGGCGATACCCGACCCGGCCCGCCGCAAAGCGATGCTCGAGGGGGACTGGTCCGCATTTGGCGGGCAATTCTTTAGCGAATGGTCCCAGCACCGCCACGTCGTGCCCCGGGACGCCATCACGCTCGGTCCCAACGTCCGAAGGTTCTGCGGGATTGATTTCGGCTATGCGGCGCCCTTCTGTGCCCTATGGGGAGCGCGCGACGGCGACGGGCGGTGGTGGATTTATAGGGAACTGTACGAGAAAGGCCTCAGCCCGGCCGAACAGGCAAGCCGCATCATGGCTGCCGAGCGCAAGGCCGGTGAGGCCGACGTTGCGCACTTCATAGACCCGTCGACCGTGGCGAAGGCGACAGGTGGCCTAAGCGTGCAGGAGAGCTACGCCATAGCTGGCCTCGGCTGCGCCCTGGCCGTCAACGACAGGATCAGCGGGTGGCAGCTCCTGCACGGCGCCCTCGCTGACGGCCCGCTGTGCCCGTACCACCTCCTCCTGGCCGAGCAGGGCCAGTGGACCGGCGCCAGCTGCCCGATGCTGCACGTCCTGGACGGCGCGGCGCCGAACTTGTGCCGGACCCTCCCGGACGCGCCGTACGACAAGGTCAGGGTCGAAGATCTCGATACCTCCTGCGAAGACCACGCGATCGATTGCGCCCGCTACCTGGTCGCATCCGTCGCCTCGGCGGGTGGCCCGGTCCTGTACCCTGAGTTCGCTGGCGACGGGCCCTTGCGGCCGCTGACGATCGCTGAAATGGGGGGACCGGAACCGCAGCCAAGGATCCTTGGCTCACCCTACGCGGGCGACATGCGCGCCGGCCTGGCAGAGCTCGGGATCAGCTTCGAGCGCGACGACGGCGCGAAACCTGGTGGGACCCAAAGGTCACCGTTCGTATGAAAATCCCGCCCGGCGTTCTCCTCACGGCTCCGGTCCTGGCCGAGATAGGCCCGGTCCTGCTCGACCTCGTGGAGGACCGGTACCGCCGCGACGGGCTGCCTATGCCTGAAAATGTTCGCAGGGAGGTCGGCGAGGCGGCCGAGGTGGGCAGGAGATTTCGTGATGCCGCGCGCAAACGTTCCGCAAATGTTCCCGCGCCTGTTCCCGTCGTTGACCTCGGGCGTTCCCCTGGGGGAGCATCATCAGTGATGAGAACTGCCCAGGCCGCTGACCGGCTCGGAGTCTGCCCGCGAGAGGTGCGCCAGCTCGTCGCCCGCGGCCGGCTCCACGGCGACATCGTGGCCGGCAAGCTCTTGGTCGTCGAGGCCGACGTTGAGCGGCTCATCACCGAAAGGGGCAAGTAATGGACTTCGAGGCGCGGCATAAGGGGCTCGAATGACAAGGACACTTGAACAAATCCAACCCGATCTGGCTGCCGCCCACCGGGCGCACCAGGCAACCGTCGAGGCCCGCAGCGCTGCTAAGGCCCTCGCCGACAACCTAAGGGCCCGGGCCCGGGCCGGTGACACCTCCGTCACGGCGGCAGCGCTGGCAGAGGCCGAGCATGCTGCTGAGTTCGCCGAGCTACCAATTGGGGCCAAGCACCAGGCGGTCGAGGCCCTCGAGGCCGAGGCCATGGTGGCCCGCACCGAGGCTTGGGCGGACCAGGTTTCCGCCACCATCCCGGCCCTCCGGACCGAGGTTGAGGGGACCCTTGCCGAGATCGGGGAGTGCCTCGACAAACTGGTGCAGACCTGGCGGATCCACGCCAATGCAGTCCAGATGGCAGCGTGTGAGGTCGGCTCGATCGTCCGGGGAGATGTTTCCCCTCGTGTGGCCCGCAACATTCATGGCGTGGTAGTCGATGGCCGGTTACTAAGCGTCGTCCGCGTGCACGAACAATTGGCGGCGCTCACCGACAACTGCCACAAGCGCCTTTTTGCGGGTTCGCCTAAGGCGCAGAGGTAAAGGAGCGACAATGTCAGAACGTGAATTCAACCGCAAGGTTTGCGACGTGCAAGCCATCCTTATCCCAGCGGCAGAAAAGGCCAAAGGTCACGCTCTTTTGCCCAGGGAGCGGCAGCGAATTACCACCCTCATTCGTGAGTCCCTCGCCGACGCCGACCCGCGCAAAATGCAAGAACTGGTGGCCTTGGTCATACCGAAGACCACCACAGTGCGCCCGGGCTTCACCGAAACGACCACGGGGAAGGCACTGACGGAGCAGGCTCCAGCCGGGGCGGCACCCCAAAACCCCCTGGTTGAGGAGCGAGTCCACGCGGAGTTGTTCCAGAGGTGCCAGGCCGGCCGGCGCATGTTCGGCCGGGGCCTTACCACCGCTGAGGAAAAGGACCTTGAGCAGGCGATCCGAGAGCGCTTCGGGGAGTCCTTCGCCAAGGGCCCGGGGACCGCCGCGGGTAGTTCATTCGGCCGCGCGGTCATGGAGGGCAAACTCGGGTCAGCTAAATGTCCAGGCCTCCGCCGCCCCATGCTCCAGACGGCAGCCGAGATAACCGAGGCCGCCGCAGTCCCCGGCGTTGACGCCGCGTCGTTGCACGAGATCGGCCATCTGCCCTTGCTGGGCAGAGATGAATGTTTCCAGGACGCCATGACGGCTTTCGCAGCGACAGTGCCGTTCGGGGCCCAACGGCTTGATCAATCCCAGGGGCGTTAAAGCAAATGTGCGCGCGCTTCAGGCCGCGCCCGGCTGCCAAGGTTTGCCGGGCCGTCTCTTTTGGCGGTCCTATGGTCCCCTTTACCCGTAAGGCGAACCTGCGCCCGTTCCGGCAGCCCCCGGCGTGCTGTCCCTCTCCTCAGCGGCACGCCGGTGGGCGCCCATGTTTTAGGGAGGTATAACCGTGTCTGACTTGATGCAAACCGTCGGCGCACGGCTCTCCTTGTTGAACGCCGCGGCGTTCCGTGCCCAGCTCCAAGCAAGCACGGAGGCCTTGGCTAAGTTTAACGACGAGCAGGAGCGCACTGCCGCGCTCTCCACGGCATCGGCCGAGGTGGTCACCGACGCCTCTGCCGAGCAGGCCGATGCCGTGGAGGACAGTGCAGCCGCCAGCGCTGACGCCATGGGCGTAGCAGCCACTAAAACGGCGGCCGCATCTGACGCCATGGTGGCCGCCCAAGGCCGAGTCGCCGACGCTGCCGTGGTCGCTGGTGCCAAAGTCGCTGGGTCCTGGGACGCGGCCGTGGCTGGGGCAGGCAAAATTTTGAAGTGGTCGGCGCTCATCGGCGGCGTCGTGGTCTATGAAGGCGTCAAGAAGTTCGCCACCTTCCAGCAGCAGATCACCCAGCTCGGGATCTCGGCCGGCGTCCCCACCGCGCAGCTGTCCGCCTTCGCCAAGACTGCGATCGCCGTTTCCAACAACACCGGGCTAGCCGCCACGAACGTCGGCGACATGATGTACCGGCTCGCCTCGGCCAACCCTGCGATCAAGACGACTATCGCCACCATGCAACCGCTGGTTGCCCAGGCTGCCGACCTGGCGGTACTGGCTGCCACGCCTGGCCAGTCGGCCAACTCGCTGGCCGATACGGTCGGCCGCGTGTACGGCGCCGTGGCCTCCAATGCGCTCTCGCTCACGCGGGGAGCCGCGGCGCTCAGGTACACCGCCGCGGGCGGCAAGTCGATCAACGAGTGGGCGCTCGCAGTGGCGGGCCATGGCGACATGACGCTGGGCCAGTTGGTCAGTGCCATGGGCACCGGCCTCCTCCCTGTGGCCAAGACCTACGGGCTGTCCCTCAACGACATCGGCGCCGCGCTGGACGTGCTCTCGCCCGCCATGAGCGCCACCTCGGCGTCCACCCGGTTGAAGACAGCCATCGGCTTGCTCGGTTCGCCCAGCCAGAAAGCTGTGGAGGCGGCCGAGCTCGTCGGCGGTAACGCGACGACCATGGGTGGCCTGCTGCGCAAGGGTGGCCTGGTGGCAGTGACGAACTACCTCGCCGGGCTGGAGAACAAGGCCATGACCGGCTCGTCGTTCATCGGCGGCGGGATCTACGGGGCGGCGTCGGGGAAATACGCGGGCCTTGCCGGCGCGGCCGACTGGCTGAAGGCGTACGGCTTCACCAACCCCGCACTGGTCAGCCTCCTGCAATCCAAGGGCATAAGCGCTCTGGGCGGCATGGGCTCGGCCCAGCTCAGGGGCCTCGGCTTCGGCGCCGGCATGACCGGCAAGCAGGCAGAACAGACCGTCCTATCCAACATCCTCGGCCAGATGTTCGGTGGTGGCCGTACCGGCGCGGCGGTCATGCAGCTCGTCAACGAGCGCGGCACGCTGGCCAACAAGGCAGCGGCGATAGCCGGCACTGAGAACCCGGTTTCCTACCTACAGAAGCTCAAGCTGGCCTTCAGCGAACCCGCCGTCGTCTTTGGAAAGTTGGAGACCGCGTTCGAGAACATGACCATCCAGATCGGCAAGGACATCACCCCCGCACTAGAGCGGTTCGGTGAGGACCTGCTCAGCGTTGGCCAATGGTTCGGCAAGAACAAGTGGGCCCTGGAGGCGCTGGGAGGTGTCGCGGGCACCATCCTGGCTGGTGCTGCCACCATCAAGGCCATCTCGATCGGCGAGAAGATCGTGTCTGGGGCCAAGTACCTCCTTGTGGGTTCGGGGGGCACCTCCCTCAACGCTGCCGGTATCAAGCTCAACACGGCCGGCATAAGCCTGCAGACGGCGGCTGACCGGCTCATGGGGACGGGTGTCCCCGGCGGCGGAGGGGCAATCACCGAGGGGGAAGAGGGAGGCGTCGCCGGGACCGGGGGCATCATCGGGGGTATCGCTGCAGTGGCCCCGCTCGCAGCCACCGCCGCCGGGATGTTCGGCCTCTTCAAGCTAGGGAACTGGATGTCCCAGGAGCTCACCGGGTTCGGGAAGTACTCAGCGGCGCTCAATTTCAACGCACCTTCGGCAACCAGAGCACCCGCCAAGACCGTTCTGGGGTTCCTCAACGCCCCCAGCCCTATCGGTGCCGGGGTAGCCGGGCCGGCCAGCTGGGACACCAAGAAGCGCTTCAACCTCGCCGTCCAGTACGCAGCCGCGGGCACTTCGATGCCGTCCTGGCTCGCCAACTCGCTGTCGCCGGCGGACTCGGGCGTGCTGTCAAGGTACATGAACGCCCCAGCGGGTTCCGTGCTCAGGGGCGCCGGTAAGACCTTCGCCAAGACCTGGTCCCCGGCGAGCTTTAGCGCTCAGCAGTCCTGGCAGGCGCTCCTCTCCCATACTGGGGCCCTCGGCCACCTCTCGGGGCTTACCCCTACCGGGGCTAAGACCGTGGAGAAGGCCTTCGCCACGCTCAGCCCGTCAGAGCAGGCCGTGGTCGAGACTGCCGCGGTCCATTTGGCCGACGCCGGCAAAGAGACCGACGCCTCAGTGATGAAGCTCATCGACGCCGCCAGCAAGCAGGCCAACGCTGCGGCCACCACCCAGACCAGCGCCAATAGCCTGGACAACGCGGCGCAGAGGCTCGAATCGGCGGCCGGCCTACTCAACACGGCAGCGTCGAACGCGGCTTCCTCTCTCAGCCCCGGCAACATCCACGCCCTGGCTGTGGCCGGGACGAAACAATCAGTCGCTAGGAAGTAGCGCAGCCGCGCGACAAGGCCCCGGCAGCCGTAGCCACCGGGGCCAAGCTGTTGCGTGGAATGGGCCGACTACCTGGCCGGTATCTCCTCGGCGCGCTCTGCGGGTGCTGCGGTATCGGTAGCGGTAGCGTTCATGAGGGCCTCCAACTCCTCGATCTCGCGGCTCACTTGTTCCACCGCCTGGCGCTGCCGCTTGGCTGTCTCCTGCATTTCGCGGAGCCGAGCGACGACTGCAGCGCGCTCCTCGGGTGTAAGAGTCTTTCCCATCAGTTTTGCCCTCCTTTGTGGTTGACTTCAATCAACAGCACCACTATGGCAGATCCGTTGATTCAGGTCAACTACACTGGCGAGCTGTGGAACTTGCCGACCTCCTCGACGCGACGGAAGTCGCCGTCTTACTCGGGCTGACCAACTGGCGGGGTGTGAGCGTCTACCGGAGGCGATATGCGGACTTCCCGGCTCCGATCATCGACAAGGGCCGATGCATGCTCTGGCAGCGTTCGGACATCCTGGCGTGGGCACACCAGACTGGCCGGCTGAACGAACGGTCGTGAGCTGGACGACGCTCCTGCCGCGGACCGAATGGCCGAAGAGGGAGCAGGTCGCCCTCTGCCGGGTCGACGGCTGCAACACGCCCGCCCTGCTCGGCGACGAGCTGAGGCTTTGCGCAGACTGCGGGCAATTCCAGCGGCTACCGGGAATGGCGCGGGTGCGCCGCGACCGTTACCGGCGCGTGGCAGCCGTGCTGAACGAGCCGGATGGAACAGGGCCCGCCTGTAGCGGCCGTACCGACCTGTTCTTCAGCGACGACCCCGACGTCATAGCTGAGGCAAAGGCCATCTGTGCCGACTGCCCGGTGCGCCCAGAATGCCTCGAGGTGGCGTTCGCCACGCCAGCGCTGGTGGGCGTGTGGGGCGGCCTGACGGAGGAGGAGCGGGCGTCGCTTAGGAATCAGCCTCGCCGCAGTGCCACATAGGGCGGGGTGCATCCTAGTCACGCTGGGAGCACAGCGGTCCCAGGGCCTACTGTTGCATCGTGACCACCGTCCCCGACTGGCTAGCGGCCCTCGGTGTCTTGGTGCCGGCACTCACCGGGCTCGGTGGTTACTGGCTTGCAGGGCGGAACGAAGAAGCTCGGGACCGTAGGGGCGCCGAACGCGAGGTGGCGGCGCGGCGGACGGCCCTGGCTGAGCGCCTAGACGAACGCATGCACAGCTTCCAACTGGACCTTCTTCTCGAGCTGCAAGATGTTCTCCAACGCCAGGTCCGAGCAACGTTCAAGGTGATTCTTAACGACGAGGCCACCCTTCGTACGAGCGGGACGTGGGGCCCCTTGCCCACTGACATCGTCCAGGAGGCATATGACGTAGGCGTCGAATTTGGCCGTCTTCGAGTGCGCGTCCTCGATGATGATCTGCGCAATGGCCTGGCGCAATTTCACCAGGTCGCGGCAGGACTAGAGGTCGCCTTCGTCGTCCTGCGTGAGCGCCCAATCCCTGAGGCGCTTCAGGGCCTTGAAGCCAATAAGAAGGACCTTGGTGATCATTACATGGCCCTCAACGAACAACTAGGCGCTCTGCTGCGCGCTGAACTCGCGAGAAAGCCCTAAGGGTTCCTCGTCGCGTGTCAACGCCGATGTCAACGGAACCACGCGCGGTGGCCCCTAACCATCCTCGGCAGACCCCACACATACGTTCAGGACACCCCGCCTGACCTGGGCAAACGCTGCCAGTCTCGGCAGACCCCATGGGCCGGATACGAACTTTGGATCCGGATGCTTGGAGGTTCGAGCCCTCCCCCCGGAGCCCTTCTAGCAGCAACTTTTCGTCGGCGGCCCGTGCCACCCTGTCTTAGGGCAACATTTAGGGCAACATTTAGGGCAACAACCGGGGCAACTGGCCGGCTCGCTTGCCCTTGGCAGTGCCCAACTCGCCCCTAGGGGCCTCGGGGTAAGGCGACACCGGGAGGGCAGCAATGAAAGGGACCTTGCAGGGGGCGGGTGAAGGCCGCTGGCGCTTGCGCGTCTTTGTCGGGCGGGAAGGCGGCAAAGTCCGTCATGTGAACCGTAATTTCAACGGCAACAAGCGCCAGGCGCAGGGTGCTCTGGCAAAGCTGGTGGCCGACATCGAGCGCCAACAAGTGGCCACCCGGTTAGCGGGAACACTGGGCGAGTTGATCGATGATTGGCTCGACGACATCTCGCCACGCCGGTCGGCCTACACGATCCAGGAGTACCGGCGCATAGTCTCCAAGACCATCAAGCCGGCGCTGGGGAGAACCCGCGTCGACCGGCTGACGCCGCGCCAACTTGACGATTTCTACCGGAGCCTCGAACGAGACGGGTTGTCGGGCTCTTCCATCCACCAGCACCACTCGATCCTCCACGCGTCTCTCAAGCGCGCCGTCAAGTGGGGTCTCCTCGCGACCAACCCGGCCGATCGCGCCACGGCCCCACGACCTGCGCGCTCGTCGGCCGCAGCGCCAGCGGTCGCGGATGTCCAAAAGCTCATTGCCGCCGCCGATGATGACGGGGACAATGTGCTCGCGACAGCGATAGCTCTGGGGGCCATGACGGGAGCGCGCCGGGGCGAACTGTGCGCGCTCCGCTGGAGCGACCTCAACCGGGACCGCGGCGTGCTCAGGATCGCCCGCTCTCTGACGGTTGTCGCCGCCAAACCGAACGAGGGGCCGACCAAGACCCACCAACGCCGAGACATCGCGATAGACCCGGCTCTCGCTTCGCTTCTCGCCGCGCGGAGGGAGCAGCAGGAACGCTTCGCGGCGCTCGCCGGCCTGGATTTGGTGGACGACCCGTTCGTGCTGTCTCGCTGCTCGGACGGCTCGGCCCCCTGCCTTCCCGATGGGCTCAGCAACGCATATGCCCGCCTCGTCAAGCGCCTTGGGATCGTTACCCATTTCCATGAGCTGCGCCACTTTTCGGCGACCGCGGCCATCGCCGAGGGCATCGACGTGCGCACTGTCGCCGGGCGCCTGGGGCACGCCGACCCGTCTCTGACGTTGCGGGTCTACGCCCACGCGTTGGAAGCTCGGGATGGCCAACTAGCGGGCATCCTCGGCACCACGGTCCTCGGTCCCGTGCACCACGGCCCGGAGCCTGACCAGGCTGACCCGCCAGCGCCGGCCGAGCTGGAAGGCGCCCGGTAGCTCACCACAGCGGGCCAGGTCGTAGGCCAAGTCCTTTGAAATACCCAGCAACCGCGCAGCCTCAGGCACGGAGGTAACGTAAGGGTCGGCCCCGACCCTCTCCCGTGACTGGTCCTTGGCGACTGGGCCGGTGACCCGCGTTGGTGGAGCATGTCCGGCGGGTTCTACCGGTGATCGCAACACCTGACCTTTGCCAGGAGTTGCCGTGCAGCCAACGCCTTACGGGAGGGCCACAGCCTGCCGAGCGAGCCCGGCCCCGTGCCACCGGTTCACCGCTCCATCGCGAGCACCACCACCGGCGCGACGGAGGAGGCGGTGCCCGGCCTTCGTGTGGCTGTTCGACCACTGCGGGCACCAGCCTGCGGACGGTACGTATCCAATGGCCACCAAAGGGCACATTGTGCTCATTGTTCGTCACGGCCGGTGCTATTGTCCCGGCCGCGAAGCGTTTGACCCCAGGGCCGTTGCGCCTGGTCGCCGGGCCCGTGGGGGAGCCAATGGCGAACCCGGCGCAGGAAGAGAGCGCCGGCCCGCAGAGGGCCGCTTGGGGAGGTCGGAGCCAGTGGCTAGGGCCGCAGGTACGTCTTTGGACGCGCTGGATCGTGCCCCGCCCTCCCTTTGGCAAAAGGGGCGGCACTGGAGATTTGGCCTTTTTCCTACGGGCGACACGACGAACCTCACGCCGCGCATGGCCGCCTGGCCTGAGGGGGGCGACTGGCGGGCCCGACGCCCGGACCGAGCCACCAAAGCAACCCAAAGGGGAAGATATGACTGATCGACAAAGTGCGCCAAGCCCTAGGCCCCGGAGCGAGAAGCCCGGCCACTTGAGGGCCCTTCGCCTAAAGGCCGTCGCCGCCGGTGCCGCCCTCGCCCTGGTAGTGAGCGTCGGCGTCAGCGTCCAAGCCGGTGGGACAGGCACGGCCCCCACCCCGGCCGAGCTGGCATCGAGCTACATCACTGCCATCGGCACCGCCAATGCCGCCCTTACCAAGGCCGACGCCCAGCTCAAGGCGCTGACCATGACGGCCACCCCCGCTCAGGTCAACGCCATAGTGGCCCCGCTGGGGCCGGCGCTGAAGCCGCTGGAGGCCCTGGTCGCCAGCACTAAGACACCGGTCACCAGCCAACCTCCAGTCACTGTGGCGCCGGCTGTACACCTGGTCTGTGGGGCCAACCTGATCTTGAACCCGGGTGCGGAGCTCACCACCCCGTCAGGAGCTTCTAAGTACTGGACGGTCACCCGCGGCCCGTTCAGCGTAGACAGCTACACCTCGGGCGACGACCTGTCGCTTACCACGCCCGGGCCGCCAGATCGCGGGCAAAACTACTTCTGGGGCGGGGCGGACCCCAATGAGACCGCTGGGAGCGCCTATCAAGACGTGCCGCTCACAGCCGCGGCGGCGGCGATCAAATCCGGGAAAGTAAGCGCTAACCTCGGCGGCTGGCTCGGCGGCTACCAGGACCAGGCCGACAATGCGGTGCTCACGGTGAACTTCCTTGGAGCGGGCAATGCCGTCCTGACGACGCTCAGCATCGGGCCGGTCACCCCGGGCCAGCGCCATAACATCACCGAACTGCTCCATCTCATCGCCACGACGACCGTCCCGGCAGGCACGAGCTCCGCACGGGTCACTCTCACCTTCAATTGGGCTGCGGGCGGTGACAATGACGGCTTGGCCGACAACCTCTCGCTCGTCCTATGCCAGCTAAAGCCGGTCCCGGCTGGACGGTAACGCCAACCAAGGCGTTCACCCCTCGCCACCGCCAACACAAAGACCGAGACCGGCGTCGATCAGTAGATGGTGGCCGACAAGGACGAGGTCATCGCCTGGCCCTTGCCGGCACACCGACAGGGACCAACAACCTCGCTGAAAGGAGAACAGATGATGCACCGTACCCTGGTCGCACTGCTCGTGTGCCCTGCCTGGCCTTGGCCGGGCCCGCTCAAGCGGCACCCTCCCCCACTCGGGGAGCAGGCGCCACGTCCGGCGCGGCCGGCGAGTCCGAGGCGTGGTACGCCAAATGCGCCAGGTTTCTCTCCCTACTCGAGTACCACTGGGAGGTGCTCAAGCTTCACGACAAATCGTACGGGGGTATGTTGATGAACTACGTCCTCGCGTGCCCGACGGCAAAGCACATGGAGGCTGTAGATCCTGAAGCGTGCAACCTCTCGATTCGACGAGTCGGACAGGGTTAGCCCAGATCATCCAAGAGCTGCAGCCCGTCTGAGACCGCCGAAAGAGCGCCACTGTTCAAACGCTTCACGGCCCGGGCCACGCCGGGGGCCCCGCGTCCAGGGACTGAACAGAGCGCTATGCGGCGACGCGGTACCCGTGGACCAGGCCGCCGGTCCGGTCGGCTCGCTGGGCTCTGTCCACCTTGGTGAGCTCCCCAAAGGTAGTGTGAGCGACTGGGGCTTCAAGGTCGGTCCCGCGGTGCGGCCGCTCATTGTTGTAGTGCTCGACGGACTCGCCCAGCACGCGATCGAGGTGGCGTTCACCGCGGATGAGCAACCAGTCGGTGCACTCAGCCCTCGCGGTCCGCACGGACCTCTCGGCGAACGCGTCCGCCCTTGGCGACCGTACAGGCGTCAGGGCGGCCCGGGCGCCGATCGAGCGCAGCACCTCGTCGGAGGGGCCGACGAACTTGGCGTCCCGGTCGGGGGCGAGGGACCGCACGGTACGGCCTTTGTCCTCGAGCTTTATTGCCAGGTCCCGGGCTTGCTGGGTGACCCAGGTGCCGACCGGGTGGGCCGTCGCACCGGCCAAGGGCACCTCCCTCCGCCCAAGGTCGATAAAGAACAGCACATAGAGCCGGCGCAACATGACCGTACCGGCGTGGGAGGAGTCGCACGCGAGGGTGCCGGGAGCCTGGGCCCGGAGGAACTGGTCCCACGATGGCCCCGATGCCCGCGGTGCCGGCCCGGGGCGGTACCGGCGCAGGACGTTGCGCACGCTGGCCCCCGAAAGCGCCACCCGAGCTTGCGGCACTCCCCCACTATGCGGAGCTAACCCCAGCGCGGGTCCTCCCGTGCCAAGCGGGGTACAAGGGCGACGACCTCGCCGTCCAGGGAATTGGGCGCGGGCCTTCCATGCGGGTAGGTCCAGGACCGAGCGACGAGCTCCCGGTGCCAGCGCAGCAGCGTGGCCGGCGTGACCAGGAACGCTGCCCAGCGCTGTCGGCTTAGCAACCGGGCCAGCGTGGCGAGCAACGCCCTGTCCGCCGGCGAGTAACGCGGCCGGGCCACCTGGCGGCGTAGCACAGCCAGCTGGTGGCGTACCACGGCGGTCTCGATGTCCTTCTCGTCGGGCGTGGGCCCGAGCCGGCCGAGCAGGCGTCGGACGAGCAGGAAGGTGATCTGACAGGCCATCCCCATGATCCCGGCAGGTCCGCGTCCTCCCTGCTCAGGCACCAGATCCTGACCTTGCACCCTACAGGTTGTACAGCGACTCGGGCACGACTCGGTCTCGACTTCGATGCCGTCATGGCGTCGGTAGGCCGCAACGTCGTGCGCACCCCCGTCCGGGAGTCTCGCGTCAACGCGTTCACCGAGCAGTGGGGGTTCAGCGACGTCCACCACTACAACCAGCCTCGCCCCCACCGAGGCCCCCGCCGTTCAGCCGTGCCCACGCCCTTCTCGCAACCAAAAGCACATCGGGACGGTCCGTCGCCGTGACGTCCTCGGCGGGACCATCCATGAGTGCGGACGCGTCGCCTGACTCACAAGGGTTGGCACCGCGAGTGCCGGATAAATGCCCCATCAGCCAGGGGCACATGTGTCGTCGACAGGAACCGCGTCACCCCCTCCGGGTCATTGCCTTCCTTCAACCCCGGTCCCAAGAAGAGCCTCGCTCTTCCGACGACCCCCCCGGTTCACCGCACACCAATCGAGTTTCTGGATCCTGCAGAGCCTGTCGCACTATGGGGGCTGCTCCCGTTGCGTGTCAACGAGCAGCGGCTTACCTGTACCGGCTGGAACAAGGGTCCCCCGTGGCTCCGCGGGGGTTCCATAGCCTTGCTTCAGCCGATCAC
>Ga0326728_10003245_pt1 | contig 51163 bp, 46 predicted proteins | sample MB3enrmetagenome_FD_207602 | JGI IMG/M metagenome (GOLD analysis project Ga0326728, IMG submission 207602) | Lab enriched peat soil microbial communities from McLean, Ithaca, NY, United States - MB31MN | ecosystem: Environmental > Terrestrial > Soil > Wetlands > Peat | place: USA: New York... | reverse complement strand
GTTCCATCAATCAATCCCACGTCCAAAAGATCGCGGAGATGCATTCGGTCTTTGTCCCGGAATGAAGTCAATTTCATCCGCACCAGCGCGTCGAGCGCCAGGATGCGAAACAACGGCGCATCCTCGGCCTCGGCAACGTCGGGCGCCGGTTCAAGGTATTGGGGACGAACTTTTTCTCCCGCCAGGACAATATGGACCGCATCGCGGGCCTTGGCCCGGGGTCCATCCAGAAACATTTCAATCCCGGAGACGTGACGGCGAATAAAACCGGCTTGGGACAAGGCGGCGGCGGCGGCCTCCAAATCGGAGCGGCGCAATAGAATATCCACATCCCGGGTGTTGCGCACCGCCGCTTCGTCCACGCGCGATACCCACGCGGCGACGGCATTGCCACCGGCGACAGCATACGGCACTCCCGCGCCGGCCAGGGCGGCGGCGGCGCGTTGCAGTCGTTCGCGAACCTTTTCCACAGCGCGAATCATCCTTTCCCATGAGACATCCGCCAGCGGCATTTGCGACATACCATCCGATTCCAACTCACCGGCACAAGGTCGGCTCGAAGCGGCCGGATGCCAAGCAAAATTCTCATCCGGCGTGGCAATCCTCCTAATCCTAATCCTAATCTTAATCCTAATCTTCTTCGTGCAATTGCGGATTAAGATTAGGATTAGGATTAGGATTAGGAATAAGAGCATGGAATTTTTGGCGGACAATTACGATCTGGCGGCCACGCTGACTTCCGGCCAGGCCTTTCGCTGGCGCTGGATGGATGGCGCATGGGAAGGCGTCGTGGCCGGCCGCTGGCTCCGATTGCGCCAGGAACAGAACCGCATCCGCGCGGAAACAGCCGTGCCGGTGGAAGATTGGGATTGGCTCCGGCATTACCTTCAACTGGACGTTAACATCGGCAAAATCTTCGAGACATTTCCGCCGGATGAACCCCTGCAAAACTCCGTCCGGTCGTGCGCGGGCCTGCGTTTGTTGCGGCAGGAGCCGTGGGAATGTCTGGCCTCCTTCATCTGCTCTTCCACAAAACAAATTGCGCAGATTCAGCAGATCATTGCCCTGCTCTGCCGCCGGTTTGGCGGGCCGGTGGCAGTGCCCGCCGGCCATGAGCCGGTCCATTCCTTTCCGGATTTCGGGCGGCTGGCGGAAGTTTCGGAATCCGGCCTGCGCGACTGCAAACTGGGGTTCCGCGCGCCTTACCTGCTAGCCAGCGCGCGGAAATTGCGCGACGGAGAAGTAGATTTAAGCGCGCTGCATGGCATGACGCTGGAGGAGGCGCGCGCGCAATTGCTTCAACTGCCCGGGGTCGGCTTGAAAATCGCCGATTGTGTGCTGCTGTTCGGCTATGGATTTCAGCGGGCCTTTCCGGTGGACGTCTGGATCATGAAGGCGTTGCGCCAGCTCTATTTCCCGAAGCGGCGGGTCAAGCTGGCGCGCCTGCGTCGTTTCAGCCAGACCCATTTCGGCCCCCACTCCGGCTACGCCCAACAGTATTTGTTCCATTACATGAGAACGAAGGGAAAGGCGGTGGAATAATCTTTAAACCTTGAACGCCAAACCCTAAACTCCGTCGCATGGGTCGGAAAGATTCAGCGCAACTTCAACCGCACGGGTTGAACGACGTCATCGGCATCCTGCTGGGAACGGCGGCTTTGTTGCTGATGGTGGCGTTGCTCTCCTATGATCCGCATGATTTGGCCGCGAACTTCGTCCCGCCCAACAACCCGCCCCATAACAGGGCCGGTCCGCTCGGGGCTTGGACGGCGCTGGTTTTGTTCCAGGTTTTTGGAGTGGCGGCATTCATGATCCCGGCGCTGCTGTTGATTTATGGCCTGGGTTATCTGCTTCGATTCCTGGCTTATTTGCAGCGCCGCTGGATGTGGGGCGCGCTCTTGTTGCTCTGCTGCATGGGACTGGCCAGCATGTTCGAAACGGACGCGCATTGGCTGCAACGATTGCGGGCCACGATGAACGCGCCGAGCGTGGGCGGATACACCGGCCACTTCTTTTACAAATATGTTTTGCGTTACGCGGGCAAAGTCGGCGCGACCATCGTGCTGGTGGCCATTTACCTGGTCAGCCTCATTTATCTGACCAATTTCAAATTGGGCGAGTGGTGCCGGCAATGGTGGTCCATGCATTTTGAAGGCAAAGCCGCCCCGCAGACCAGCGGCGAGAAAGACCTGGAACGCCGGGCGCGCGACTTGGAGAAGCAGGCGCGCCAGTTGCAGGAGCAGTTGGAAAGATCAGGCAGGGCCGGCGCCGCCGCAAAAGGAGCGGAGCCAAGCGGCTTGGGCGCCGACGGGCTGCCTGTGCCCGAACCAACGGTGCGCGATTTGAGCGTGCCGCAAGGCAAGTCCGATAATCGCGGAAAAAAGCCGGCCCCCGAACGGCCAAAGGAACCCGCGCCCGCCGAGGAAGGGGTGGTCATTCCGGCGCGCGAAGTGGCGGCGGCCACCAGCGGGGATATTCCCGGCAAGGCCGCGGAGTCTCCCCCCAAACCGCCTGAAGCCAAAGGACCGGACGCCCCGCCGCCCGTCCCCGCCGACACGGTTGGGGCAGCCGAACCGTCTCCAGAGGCAAAGGGAGCGCCCGAGGCGGTTGTTCCAGTTCTTCCCCCCAAACCGAAACCCGCTCCGCGCAAACCCAAACCGATTGCCGTCGCGGCGACGCCCCGCATTGGCAATTACGAATTGCCCCCGCTGGACTTTCTCGTTTTCCCCGATCTGACCGCCAGGCCGACCGAATCGAAGGAGGAGTTGATGGGCAACGCGCGGCTCATGCAACAAACGCTGGCGCAATTCGATATCGAAGTCGCTTTGGGCGACATTACCAAGGGGCCGACCATCACCCGGTATGAGTTGCATCCGGCGCCGGGGGTGAAGCTGGAAAAAATCGTCAGCCTGAGCAACAACATCGCCGCCGCCCTCAAGGCCGAACGCATCAGTATTCTGGCCCCCGTCCCGGGCAAGAGTTCCGTCGGGGTCGAAGCGCCCAACGCTGTCAAGACCAAGGTCATCATGCGCGACCTCTTCGAATCCGAGGAGTGGCGCGCGACCAAGGCGCGCATTCCGCTGGCCCTGGGCAAGGACGTGTACGGCCAGCCCATTGTGGCCGATCTGGCGGAGATGCCGCATCTGCTGATCGCCGGCAGCACCGGTTCGGGCAAATCCACCTGCATCAACGCGATTATCACGTCGCTGCTTTACAAATTCGCGCCCGACCAACTGCGCTTTGTCATGATTGATCCCAAAGTGGTCGAGCTGCAGCACTACAACCGGCTGCCCCATCTGGTGGTGCCGGTGGTGACCGACCCCAGGAAAGTCATCCTGGCCTTGCGCTGGGTGATCAACGAGATGGAAAAACGCTACCAGATCTTTGCCAGGGTCGGCGTGCGCAACATCCGTTCCTTCAACGAGCGGCCCAAACACAAACCGCTCCCGCCTTCCGAACCGGAACTGCCGTTGATGGCCAAAAAGAAAAAAGTCGAAGCCGGCTCGGACGGCTTCGCGGTGGAACTGGACGAGGAGATCGTGGTGCCGCGCGACGAGGAGATCGTCATTCCCGACCATTTGAGCTACATCGTTGTTGTTATTGACGAACTGGCGGACCTGATGCTGGTGGCCCCGGCGGACGTGGAAATGGCCATCGCCCGCATCACGCAAATGGCGCGGGCGGCGGGCATTCACTGCATCGTGGCCACACAGCGGCCGAGCGTGGATGTCATCACCGGCGTGATCAAGGCCAACATTACGGCGCGCATCGCCTTCCAGGTGGCGGCCAGGGTGGATTCGCGCACGATCCTGGACGAGATGGGAGCGGACAAACTGTTGGGCAAAGGCGACATGCTCTATTTGCCGCCCGGCTCGGCCAAATTGATCCGCGTGCAAGGCGCGCTCATCACCGACGCCGAACTGCAAAGCATTGTTGACTTCATCGCCAAGCAGGGCAAACCGAGCTACGAACTGGAGATTCACCGGCAATTGCAGAGACCGGCCGGCCTTGAAACCGAGAATGGCGCCAGCGGCGAGGACGAAGAATTGATCCTGCAATGCATCGAGGTCATCCGCAGCGAACAGAAGGCGAGCGTGTCGCTCATGCAACGGCGTTTGCGCCTGGGCTACACCCGGGCGGCGCGCATCATGGACGAATTGGAACTGCGCGGCATCGTCGGCCCGAGCAAAGGAGCGGAGCCGCGGGACATTCTGATTGACCTCGATGGCCACGGAGCGGATGGAAACCCGCCCGCAACAGCCGAAACGCCGGCAGGGGAATGAAATGGCAGCGGGTCACGTCCTGCAAATTGCAGCCGAGTGGTTCGCGGTTGACTCCGTTTTCCATGATCTGTCGTTTTTGTGCTCGCTTTGCCCCGAAACTTTCGGGGTTGATGCTCCTTTCGGGGTTGATGCTCCTTGTGGCAAAATGACAAAATGCCGAAATTTTCACTGTTTTTCCCGGAGCCAATAGTTCAACGCAAGTTGCTTGAGAAAATCAAAGCATCTTAATCTGCAAGATGCCGCCTGAATTGCCGGCAGGCTTCGGCGGGATCGGGGGCGTTCAGGATGGCGGTGACGGCGCAGATGCGTGTCGCTCCGGCTTGGAGGACTTCGGCAATGTTGTTGAGGTTGATTCCCCCTATGGCAAACCACGGTATCGGGATGTTCGCCGCCGCCCAACGCACGTAGTCCAGCGTCACGGGCGTGACGCCTGGCTTGGTCGGCGTGGGATAGACGGGTCCTATGGCAATATAAGCCGGGCGGGCTGCCAGCGCGCGGAGCGCCTGCGCAGGCGCATGGGTGCTCAGGCCCAGCAAAGGAATGGGCGGCCTATCCGCTCCTAATCCTAATCTTAATCCTAATCCTAATCTCTTACCAGCAGGGAGAAGTTGGGAGGAATCAGTCCACCCCGCGCCGAAGAAGTCTTCCTGCCCCAAATGGCAAAGATCAGCGCCGATTTTGCAGGCGATGTCCCAATGATCGTTTATGACCAGGCCGACGCCGGCCCGATGGAGCACGGGCAGGATTTGTTCGGCCAGGCGGCACACCTCATCGGCGGTGGCGCCTTTGGCGCGGAGTTGAATCAAATCCGACCCGCCATCGCACAGTTGCCGCGCGACTGCGGAGGCTTGGCGCGCTCCGAGCCAGGCAGTGTCAACGAACGTGTAGAGGCGGCATTGCGCCAGCGGCTTCATGATTTGGATTAAGATTACGATCAGATTCTTACCATTGAAATCTCGTCGAATTATCTCTCAGATTTTGGATCCGTGTCCATCCGTGTCCATCCGTGGTTAAGAATTTCAAAGCCTTTTGGCTGGGATTAAGATTAGGAACCAGAAATCCAATCAGACCTGTTCCTCAATCAATTCGCGCCGCGCGCCGCCGAGCAATCGTTCCAGGAAGCTTGTCGTGTAAACGCCGCGGCGGAAATTGGGGTCCTGCAGGATGGCTTGCTCGAAAGCGATGGTTGTTTTGACGCCGGTAATCATGTATTCGCCCAGAGACCGGCTCATTTTGTCCATGGCTTCGCGGCGGTCTTTGCCAACGGTGATGAGTTTGCCGATCATGGAGTCGTAATTCGGGGGAATGGTGTAGCCCGCGTAAACGTGGCTGTCCACACGCGTGCCACGGCCGCCCGGCGCGTAATACATTTCCACGCGGCCCGGGCAGGGGCGGAAATCGTCAAAAGGATCCTCGGCGTTGATGCGGCATTCGATGGCGTGGCCCCGGAGGCGGACATCGCCCTGGGAGATGCGCAGGGGTTCGCCCATGGCGATGGTGATTTGCAGCTTGACCATGTCAATGCCCGTGACTTCTTCGGTAATGGGATGTTCGACTTGAATGCGCTTGTTGACCTCCAGGAAGTAGTAGTTGCCCTGGTCATCAACCAGGAACTCGACCGTCCCGGCGTTGGTGTAATGCGCGGTTTCGGCGATGCGCACGGCCGCCTTGCCCATTTTTTTGCGGAGGTCCTTGAATTTGCCGTCAATGAGGGGCGAAGGAGTTTCCTCGACGAGTTTCTGATTGCGCCGCTGCACCGAACAATCGCGCTCGCCCAAATGGATGATGTTGCCCCGTTGATCGCCCAGAATCTGGAATTCGATATGGTGGCAATTCTCAATGTACTTTTCGATGTAAACAGCCGAATTGCCAAAGGCCTTTTCAGCTTCGTTGCGCGCGGCGTGATAGTCCTTGACCAGTGAAACATCGTTGTGCGCGGCCCTCATGCCCCGTCCGCCCCCGCCGGCAATGGCTTTGATCATCACCGGGTAGCCGATCTGTTTGGCGGTGGCCAGGGCGTCCTGCTCGTTTTCCACCGGGCCTTCGGAACCGGGGGGAGTCTGAACCCCCGCTTTTTTGGCCAGGGTGCGGCTGGCCGCCTTGTTTTCCAAAGCATTCATTGCGCGGGAATTAGGCCCGATGAACCGGATGTTGCAGCTTTCGCACACGTCGGCAAAGTGGGCGTTTTCCGACAAAAACCCGTAGCCGGGATGGATCGCATCCACATCGGCAATTTCCGCCGCGCTGATGATGCGGTCGATGCGCAAATAGCTCTCGCTGCTGGCGGCTTTGCCGATGCATATCGCTTCATCCGCCATCTGCACATGCATGGAATTGGCATCAATTTCCGAATACACCGCCACGGTGCGGATATTCATCTCCTTGCAGGCGCGAATGATGCGCACGGCGATTTCGCCGCGATTGGCCACCAGAATTTTTTCAAACATGGGTCATCACCTGCCGCACCGCCCCGCCTAGTTTGGCCGGATGCGGAACAAGGGCTGGCCAAACTCGACCGGCTTGGCGTTTTCGACCAGAATATGTGTCACAACCCCTTTGACCTCGGCTTTGATTTCATTCATCACCTTCATCGCCTCGATCAAGCAAACGACCGTTTCCGGCATCACTTCCGCCCCGATTTCCACATAACTCGGCGACTCCGGCGAAGGAGCGCGGTAAAACGTGCCGATCATCGGAGATTTGATTTCCAGCAGCGACGGCGAGGCGGCGGCGGCCGGCTCAGGCGCCGTGGCGGGCAATCCAAGCGCCGGAACCGCCACCGGCACTGCGTAAGGAATGACATTCGCCTCCTCCACAGCCGCAGCCGCGCCAGATACGCCCCGCTTGAGCTTGATTTTGAAATCCTGGCGTTCCAGCTCAAATTCGGACAGGGAGTTCTTCCGCATCAGGTCAATAATGGCCTTGATATCTTTCAAATCCATAAGCCCTCCTTGAGGAATCTATTAAACTCGTCGTTTTTCCAGATGCTCATCGAAAAAAAAGGCACTAGCCGTTCATCAACCCTGCATTTTGCATTGCTTTCAATTGAGCCGAACTTAGGGACATAGGTCAATGCCGTCAAGCCCTAAATATTCCCGATTCAGACACAAAAAACCAGTCATTTTTCGCCAAAATTCGCCAAAAAAACCAAAAACGGTTGAACGTTAACGTTAATCCTCACAATTTATGGCCCATCCCATCAAAAAAAACATCGGCCATGCCAGGGCCGGGACATAAAGATGATACTCCACCATGCTGTGCAAACATAACCCCAGCATCCCAAGCCAAACCACAAAGTAATAGCTAAATCCTCGAATATTCCTGGCACGGTAACGATACAGCCATGAAAGGCAACCGACAATCATCGCCGTAAACGCAACGAAGCCGGGCACACCCGAATCGCAAGCCTGTTCCAAGTAGTCGTTATGGCAGAGCCGGGCAAAATCAGCGGCCGGACGTTTGATTTGCCCGTAAGGCACCGAGAAGGTTCCGGGACCGGTTCCCAGCATCGGATGCTTGGCGACAATCTGGAGCGCGGCCTGCCAGTAATCAAAACGGGTGACGACGCTGATTTTTTGTTTCTTAAAGGACGCCGCGTATCGGACCCCAAAGCCCGCCACGCCGAGGATGAGCACCCCGCAAATCAAGATTCGCTTCCATTTCATGGAAAGGGTGGAATGCCCCAAGGCGACCATGCCCACAACCAGGGCCACCAACCAGCCCCCCTTGGACCCGGACCAATACAAACAAGCCAATCCGCATCCGCCCAGTATGGCCACGAACGCCCAGCGAATGGCGGTCCGAACTTTTGGGGTGATTTGCCAGAGGAAAACCAGTGTCACCGGCAACAGCAGCACGATACTGCCGGCCAGGGCATCGGCATTGGAGAAGGTGGAAAAGATCCGGTCGCTGTTCATCCTTTTCAAATAGGCGGGATTATTTAACAGGCCCGGCGGCAAACCTGCGCCGTCTTTCATCGAGTATAAGAACTGGCGAGTCGCTTCCAATCCTCCAAAATGCTGCTCAAAGCCGGCGCGAATGATCCAGCACAAGGCCAGGGCCAATCCCGTCCACAACGGCCAGGGATTCCTGACACCCTTCAGGGCAAAGCAACCCAGATAAAACAAAATGACGCACGCCGAAAAATGTTCCAGAGTCATGGCCGTCAGTTTCGGACTGACGCTTTGAGTCGCGGAAATGAATTGCCACCCCAGCCAAGCCAGTGGCAGGGCCAGCAGCCATTTAAACCTCAGCGTCCGCCAGCGAATGGCCGCCAGCCCCGCCCCCGGTAGCGCCCCTGGTAGGGACGCGCTGCCGCGCGTCCGCCCCAGTGTCCGCCAGCGAATGGCGGCCAGCCCCGCCACGATCAGCGGCAGCATGAGCCAATAGCCCCACTTCACGTGCCACGACTCGAAAATGGCGGCCTGGGCGTTTTCCGGCGGCTGGAGGAGATTGTCCAAAATGACCGGATCACCAAACTTCAAAATCGCAACAAAGAAAAAGAGTCCTGCCACGACCGCAAAAACCCGTGGCCCACGCTGGCTTTGCGCGGATTCTGCAATGTTATTTTGAGTGGCAGCCATGACGGCACAATTCAGATTTCAAGAACCTATCAGAACTGATAACCGCGAAACAGGCGAAATACGCGAAAAAGGAAGACATGGATCATGGAAAGCCTTTAAATGAAGCAATTGCTTTTGCAAACCAATTTCTACAGACTCCAACTGTGAATTCGGAAGATGACTTTTTGCGTGAAGAACCACCCCCTTTTGGTGGTTCCGCCAGACCATCCCCCATTCTGAATTATCTGCGGCGCATTGAGGCCGACCATCGCGAAGGCAACGACACTGAAAACACGCATCGCCCGGCCTTGAAGTCTCTGCTGGAAACGCTCAACGCGCGCATCACCGCCACCAACGAGCCCAAGCGCATCGCCTGCGGCGCTCCCGACCTGGTCATCATCCAGAAAAATACCGGCCTGCTCCTTGGCCACGTCGAAGCCAAGGACATCGGCGTTTCGCTTAAGGAGGCGAAAAAATCCGACCAGCTTAAACGCTACCTGCCCGCGCTCTCCAACCTCTTGCTCACGGACTACATCGAATTTCGCTGGTTTGTGGATGGCGCGGAACGTGCGAAGTTCCGGCTCGGCGAAGTGAAATCCAATGGCGAAATCATTCCGGACCCTGCTGCCATTGCGCCCGCGGAAAAAGTCCTCAAGGAATTTCTTGAGCGCGATCCCGTCCGGATTGAGGGCGCGGAGGAACTTGCCCGCCGGTTGGCGCGTCTGACCCATCTCATCCGCGACAGCATCGCCACCGCGTTCCACACCGGCAATGCCTCGACCGTCCTCACCGATTGGCGCGAGGTGTTCGCCCAAACGCTGCTTCCCGAACTCGCCGACGAGGGGAAAGAAGCGGAGTTTGCCGACATGTTCGCGCAGACGCTCGCCTACGGTTTGTTTTCGGCCCGCGTCATGTCCGGGTCGGCGCGGCAATTCACACTGGCCGAAGCCGGCAAGCTGATTCCCAGGACCAATCCGTTCCTGCGTGAATTCTTCGACCTCATCACCGGCCCGAAACTGGATGACGAACCGTTCATCGGTTTCGTGCAGGACCTTGTCACCATGCTCGAATGCGCCGACATGGCAACGATTCTGGAGGATTTTGGACGGGGCGTGGAAAATGGACGCCGCCGCGATCCTGTCGTCCATTTTTACGAAACGTTCCTCTCCGCTTACGACCCGAAGCTGCGTGAACTGCGCGGCGTTTATTACACGCCCGAGCCGGTTGTTTCGTACATCGTCGAAAGTATTGATTGGTTGTTGCGTGAGAGATTCGCTTTGAAGGACGGCCTGGCTGACAAAACCAAATTCACGTTCACCCGCAAGGACGGTGAAAATGAAACCGGGGAGGAATTCCACCGCGTGCTGGTCCTTGATCCGGCCGCCGGCACGGGAACATTTCTCTTTGAGGTCATCGAACAAATCCGCGAACGCTTCGAGAAAAAGCATCAGGCCGGACTTTGGCCCGCCTATGTTCACGAACATCTGTTGCCGCGCCTTTTCGGTTTTGAATTGCTCATGGCGCCCTATGCCGTCGCGCATTTCAAAATCGGCCTTGAATTAAGCGGACGCCATCTGCCCGAACTCTGGCGAGCCACCTGGGCCTATCAATTCCAGCGAGACGAGCGCGTCAACATCTACCTCACCAACACCCTTGAAGGCATCGAACACATTACGCACCAGGCCGGCCCGCTCGCCGCTTTGACCAAGGAAGCCAACGAAGCTTCGTCCATCAAACGCCACCGTCCCGTCCTTGTCGTCCTCGGCAATCCGCCTTACTCCAATTTTGGGCGCCAGAACCGCAACGACTTCATCCTCGGCCTGCTGGACGACTACAAGCGCGGCCTCAAGGAAAAGAAACTCAATCTCGACGACGACTTCATCAAGTTTCTCCGCTGGGCGCAATGGCGCATTGAACAAACCGGACAGGGCGTGATTGGATTCATCACCAACAACGTCTATCTGGATGGCCTCACCCACCGGCGAATGCGCGAGAGCCTGCTGGGCGCATTTGACGACATTTACATTCTCAACCTCCACGGCTCGGCGAAGAAGCAGGAGGTCGTTCCCACCGATGGCTCGAAGGACGACAATGTTTTCGACATCACCGTGGGCGTGGCCATTGCCCTCTTCGTGAAATTGCCGGCGGAAAAGAAAGCGAAGCTGAAAAAGAAACCGGCCACCGTCCATCACGCCGACTTGTGGGGCCTGCGCAAAAACAAATACGACTGGCTCAATGGCCACAATGCCACCAACACCGAATGGACGACGTTCGAGCCGGACGCGCCGGATTTCCGTTTCGTGCCGCGCAACGCCAAGTATGAAAAGGAATGGACCAAGGCGTGGAGCATCCGTGACGCATTTGTGATTTCGGGCAATGCCGTCAAGACTGAGCGTGACCGGGTTTCAATTCACTTCAGCCGGAGGGAAGCGGAAACTGTCGTCCGTGACTTCCGAACACTTTCCATCGAAGAACTCCGCAAGAAGTACGAACTCGAGAGAGACAGTCGTGACTGGTCGGTTGACCGTGCAAAGAAAGACACGCTGGATAATCCGGGAAATAAATTGTTTGCTCCTATTCTGTATCGTCCGTTCGATGTCAGACACACTTGGTTCAGCGGCAAGGCAAAGGGTTTCATCGGAACGCCGGCCCGCGAGTTGATGCAGCATCTGAACGGAAAGGAAAACTTGTCTATTCTTGCCTGCCGTCAACAGGCAATCGAAGGCTTTGACCATGTATTCTGTTCTGATGCACTTGTTGAATGTTGTGCGGTATCCAATCGGACGAAAGAAATCACGTCTTCATTTCCACTTTATCTTTATCCGAACGGCGATACCGAGGAGCAAGCGGAGTTAGTGCCGCATGAGAACGGACGCCGCCCAAATCTTTCCGCCGAATTTGTAACATTCATCGCCGAAAACATCGGCTTGCAATTTGTTGCCGATGGGCGTGGCGATCTTAAAAAGACCTTCGGTCCAGAAGATATTTTTTATTACATTTATGCTGTACTCCACTCGCCCAAATACCGTGAACGTTACGAGGAATTCCTCAAGCTCGAATTTCCGCGCGTGCAGGTTACGAGTGATCGAATCCTCTTCAAGAAACTGTCGCAAATCGGCGAAAAATTGATCGCTTTGCATACGCTCCATGAAGCAGGCCCAGATTTAATTTCCTTCGACGTTCCCGGCGAGAACGTTGTGAAACAAGTCGTGTATGTGCCGCCGCAAGCCGCCGGAATTGCCGTGGAAAAGCCAGCGCTTGTCGCCGGCAAAATGGGCCGGGTGTATATCAACGCCAAACAATATTTTGAAGGCATCACGCCCAAGGCCTGGGAATTCCGCGTTGGTAGCTACCAGGTATGCGAGAAGTGGCTCAAAGACCGCAAAGGCCGTGTACTCGGCGCGGACGAAATCGAGCATTACCAGCGCATCGTCAGCGCGCTGGCCGAGACGCGCACCCTCATGGCGCAGATTGATTCCCTCATCGCTGACCACGGCGGATGGCCAATGAAATGACGTGATCAAAGGGGTGAATGCGCGTCATCGTGCTGTAATCCTTTTTGGAGTGGCGGTCATGACGGCACAATTCAGGTTTCAAGAGCCTATTAAAAAAAATGAGGCTGGTGCAAAATTGGACCGGCGCGGCCATGCGGGATCGAGCCGGCCTACAACTTGAGTTTCAGCAGGCCAACTTCCAAAGCCAGCGCTTCCTGAACATTGGAATGAAGATGGCGTTGCAAACGATCCACCTCTTCCAAATTGGCCAAAGCCTCCGCGGAAGTAATGCGCCGGGCCACCTCGCCCGCCTCCCCGGCCAAATCGGGAAAGGAGAGCAGCCCGGCCCCCGCCGCCAGGGTGTGCAGCCAGACATCGCGCAGCCACCATTGCAAAGCGCCGATCAAATCCGCCCGCTGACGGCGATACTCGGCTTCAATGGCGGCAGCCAATTCGTCTTCCAACTTTTCGCGCATGTTGGGCTCCAGATCATCGTATCGTTCCAAGGGCGAGCGCGCGGTCAGAGTCTCCTCGATGGCGGCTCTTTGTTCGGCCAGCTTTTTCGACACCACGCCCAGCAACCGGTAATGTCCGAGCAGTCCTTGCCTCCCGCCGGCAGCCGCCGCGCTGAACGATGCCAGCCAAACCATCTGCCCCGCGTCAAGATGCGCCCCGTCACCCCCGAAAGACAGACGCAGGCAACGGGACAGAATGGTTTCCAAAATTCTTTGCGGCTCGGTGCTGAGCAGGATCAAAATGGATTTGGCGGGCGGCTCTTCCAGCGTTTTCAAAAAGGCGTTGCCCGCCTGAAGGGTCAATCGGTCCGCCGCCACAATGATCCCCACCTTGAACTCCGCCACTGTCGGCTTCAAGTTGACCATTTGCATCAACTCCCGAATCTGGTCGATGGTGATGAGGCGCAACTTGGACTCCGGCCGGACCCAGAGCACGTCGGGATGGTTGAAGCGGTCGATGCGGCGGCAAGGGTCGCAGGCATCGCAACAATCCAGGGCCGGATGATGGGAGGCGCGCCGGGGAGGCGACAGGCAATTGACAGCCTTGGCCAGGGTTCGCGCCATGTCCTCCAACTCCTGGAGCGAATTGCCGGCAAAAAGATAAGCGTGCGCCAGGCGATTGCGTTCCAGGCTGCGCTGAAGCAATTGCGTGATTTTGCCCTGTTCTGGAAAATCGGAAAACATTCCGTTTAAGCGTCTTTTTGCTCCATGCTTTTGACGGCCAGCGGGATGCTGCACAATTGCCGGTCATCCAGGACCAGATCCACCGAATAGAGGCCGGTCTTCTCGAATTTCAACTGTTGAATGTTCACAATAAAATTGCGTGAAATGAAAGTGGCGTCCGCGGGAAAAGCCACCTCCACCGGCACTTCCGTGGCCCGCATGATCGGCTGGCCGTCTTCATCCACGAAATGGATTTCCAAATGATGCGGCCCCTCCTCCATCCGGTCAAAGGCGATGCGCAGGGCGACGGAACATTGCGGATGATGGGCCGGCAATTCCGGGGCGTAGATGGTGTCAAAAGTGCCCAACAAATTCAACTTGCCGTTGTACTCCGTAGCCGCGTCGCACAGAACTGCCACTTGAATGGTCATCGCAATGCGGGCGAGTGTAGCCCAGGCCCGGAATTATTCAGCAACTATTTTGGTTCACAAGGTTTTGATTTTCTCAAGAGCAATCTGCCCCGAAAAAAATCGTGGAAATTTTTCGCATTTTATGCATTAAAAGTCACAACATGTTGCAGACAAGGCACGTACGCATATCAATGGATAATGGACAATGGATAATGGTCACAATCCGTAACCAACCCGGCACACCTACGGCGTGGTGAAGTAATAGAACCGCTCGGTCCAAAAGGTGATGGCACAGTGGGGACAGAAAAAGCTTGAATGGGCGCACAGATGAGCTACGTTTGAGCACTATGACAGTGCTCTTTCGTTGCCGGGTTGAAAAACCCTTGCTGAAAAAAGTCAATGCTGTGACTCAACGGCTGGGCACGGATACAGGGGAAGTGTTCAGAATGTTTCTGGCCGAGATTGCCCGCACTGGCAAGGTCCCAGTCCGTTTGGCGTTGGAACCGGATGAAACCGCCGTCTCGCCGTGGGAACAACGGGCCGGGGCTTTGGAAAGTTTCTACGATGAATCCAAAACCTGGTGAGGTGTATTGGGTTGACTTGGGATTGAAGGGAAAGGTCCGCCCCTTGTTGATTGTGTCGCGGCAAGATGACGCCGCCGCGCGCGCGCTTTCCGCCTGTGTGCCGCTGACCACGGAAATAAAGGGCGGGAAATACGAGGTGCCTTTGCCCAGGGTGAAATTTCTGCCGGGAAATGATCGCGGCGTGGCCAACGTTCAGGGAATTGCGGCTGTGGAACATTTCCGGCTGGGAAAACGAGCCGGCGAATTTTATCCCGAGGTGCTGGCACAGGTCAGGAACGCGCTGGCCTACCTGCTCGAACTCAATGTCTGACAAGAGGGACAAAACCAGGGTGTGGGTCGCGGCTCATCCTAAATGGACGCTGGCGCTGGCGGTGGCTGTCGCCTTGGGACCGTTTCTGGCCAAACCGTTCAATATGGATGATCCGCTCTTTGTTTGGACGGCCCGCCAAATCCACGCCCATCCATGGAATCCTTACGGGTTCAACGTGAATTGGTACGGGTCAGCGGCCCCAATGTGGGGTGTGACGCAAAATCCGCCGCTGGCTTCTTACTATCTGGCGCTGGCGGCCGGAATTTTGGGTTGGAGTGAAATGTCTTTGCATTTGGCGTTCCTGCTGCCGGCGCTGGCGGTGATTTTGGGAACATACCGGCTGGCCCGCCACTTTTGTGATCAACCGCTGCTGGCGGCGCTGGCCACTTTGTTCACGCCGGTTTTCCTGGTGTCAAGCACGAGCGTGATGTGCGACGTGTTGATGCTGGCTTTTTGGGTGTGGGCCGCGGTGTTGTGGGTTGAGGGAATCGAGCAGGATGCCTTTTGGCCGGTGGCCGGGGCGGGATTGTTGATCGCGCTGGCCGCGCTCACCAAGTATTTTGGCGCGTGTCTGATTCCGCTGCTGGCTGTTTACGGCGTGATGAGCCGGCGCCGGTTCGGACGGTGGGCCGGCTGTCTGCTCATTCCGCTGCTGGTCCTGAGCGGCTGGCAATGGGCCTCGCAAACACTTTACCAGCACGACCTCCTCTGGAAAGCGGCGGATTACGCCAGTCGCAAGAGCGGTTTTTTTACCGGCGCAAGAGCCGCCGCGGGCATGATCGCATTGAGCTTCACCGGCGGCGGCCTGGCGGCGGCCCTTTTTCTGGCGCCCTGGTGGTTGTGGCGTCCGCGGGCCTTGCTGTCGCTGGTTGGCGGGGTGGCGCTGCTGGATTTTGCGCTTTTTGGCCAAGGAACGTTCTTGCAAGCGTACCACTGGATTCAAGGCTGGCCCCGCTTGTCCATGGAAGGGCAAATCCTCTTCTGGACAGCCGGCGGAGTGTCGGTGCTGGCTCTGGCGGTGGCGGACGTGTGGAAGCGGCGGGACGCCCGTTCGTGGTTGCTGGCCTTGTGGGTTATGGGAACGTTTGTCTTCACGGCCGCCTTCAATTGGACGATCAACGGACGGTCCATTCTGCCGATGGCGCCCGCGGTGGGGATTTTACTGGCCCGGCGATTGCAACCCCGAGCCGGAGCGAATGAAAAGGATCCCGCCACGGGCCGCCGTCGAATCCTGATCGGATTGGCTGCCAGCGCGCTTCTGGCCTTGCTGGTGGCGCGGGCGGATTATCTTCTTGCCGCCGCCGTGCGCCAAAGCGCGCTGCAAACCCGCGAGCGGTGCGGGCACGGCGGGCAGACAGTGTGGTTTCAAGGCCATTGGGGTTTTCAATACTACCTGGCGGAGCTGGGTGGACGGGCGCAGGACAAGCGGCACCCGGGCTTCCGCGACGGCGATTTTCTGGCCGTGCCGCTCAACAATACCAACCTGGACCCTCCGGCTGGTCCGAGGGACGCGTTTTATGTCAACGGACCGCGGTTTCTGGCCGACATGAATCTGTACATCGGCGCGGGCTTTTACAGTTCCTCGGACGGTCCGCTGCCTTTTATCTTCGGGCATGTTCCGCCGGAAAATGTCGTGGTCTATGTCTGTAAACAAAAATGACTGATGACGAAGCACGAATGACCAAGGGACGAATGGGACCCATGGGGCTAATGGGAGGCCAGAAAAACATTGGAGCAATTGACGGCCGGCACGGAGTAGTTTCCAGCTCTTAATCCTAATCTTAATCCTAATCTTAATCAAAATTGTGCGTGAAGGAGATTAAGATTAGGATTAGGATTAAGATTGGGAGCGGCTACCCCGGAAAGTGAAATGCACCCCCCATTTAAGAAATAGTCCGGATCAGGCTTGACGCGTTTGTGAAACATGTTACTCTTTGCTCATGAAAACGATCACCATTCGCGATTTGCGCCAGCGCTGGCCCGAGGCGGAGGCGGCATTGAAGTTGGAAAACGAAATCCTCGTCACGCGCGACTCCAAGCCGGTCGCCAAACTGGTCTGTCTTTCGCCCGCCGCGAGCCAACGTCCGCGCTGGGATGCTGAGGAACACGCCCGGTGGCAGAAGAAGGTTTGCGGTGGAAAAATGTCGTCCAGTGATGCGGCCCTGGCGCGGAGCCGCGCCGGCCGCAGATTCGCCGCCAAAGGCAAATGATCTATCTGGACACCAGTTGCCTGCTCAAGCTGTTGCGCGAAGAACCGGAAAGCGCAGCCGTACGCAACGCGGTGGACGCCGAGGATGAGGTGCTGGTGTCGTCCCTGGCCGAACTTGAAGCGGAGGTGCAATTGAAAGCCGCTGTGATGGGCGGGGAGATTCGCCACAACCAGTGGCGGCAGCTTCAGGCACGACTCGTGGCCATGCGTCATTATGATCCCTTCCATTTCCGCCCTTTGCCTTCCGCCGTTTTCGCCACGGCGTTGCGGCAACACCGGCATCCGCAGGCTGCCTATTGTCGCACGCTCGACCGGCTTCATCTGGCTGCGATGGAAGAACTGAAAGTGAGGCGGGTCATGACGCTGGACGACGTTCAGGCAAAGGTCGCAGCGGCCCTGCACTACAAAGTGGTCCAGCCTGGAAGGCTGTAATCGCCTCTCAGGCGGCGCTTGTCTCGCCGGTAAAATGCCTGCTGATTGCCAGAAAAACGCCGGAGCGATTTGCGGCCGGCAGGGAGCAGTTTGCTGCTCTTAATCCTAATCTTAATCTTAATCCAAATTGTGCGTGAAGAAGATTAGGATTAGGATTAGGATTAAGATTAAGATTAGGAGTGGATGCCCGGTTCACGTTTTCACCGGCACGGGGATGTGAGTCAAGTATTGCGATGTCAGCAAGGCGGTGGCGAAACAGAGGGCGGCGCAGATCAGATAGGGGAGGGAGGCGTGGGCCACAAAGAGTGTGGCGGCAAAGATCGGCCCGGCGATGCGCGCCAGGCTGCCCATGCCCTGCGTCACGCCCATGACCGCCCCCTGCTCGGTGGACAGCGTCAACATGGAGATCATGCCGAAGACGGGCGGGCGGGTCAGGCTGGAACCAATCGTATAAATGCCCAGGCCAGCCAGCAGCGCGGCCCACGTGGTCAAAAAAGGCAGGAGGCCAATGCCGATGGCGGCCACCACCAGGCTGGCGGCGATCATCTTTGGTTCGCCCAGCTTTCCGACCACCCGGCCTATCGCGCCCGGACTCTGCACAAAGAAGCCCATGACTCCGCAGTAGGCAATCAGCCACGACACCGTCACCAGGCTGGTCTTGATGTCGATTTTAAAATTCCTGATGACCAGCAGGCCGATGGTCACTTCGAAACAGGTGAAGCAGAAGGTGGCCAGGAAATAAATGCCAATGAGCAAATTGAGGCGCGGCGCGCGCAGGGTGTGCAGCCATTGCTCGATGTGCGGCCGCTGGAGGACGGCGTGTTCGGCGGGCTTCCAACTCTCCCCCAGCCAGAGGAAGGCCGAGATGAAATTAACCGCGCACAGGATGGCGGAGGTCCAGCCGGGCGCGGTCACGCCAAAGTGTTTGCTGCTGACCGCGCCGAAGACCGGGCCGAAGGCGAATCCGAGGCCGAAGGCCATGCCGATCAAACCCATTTGGGCGGAGCGATTTTCGGGCGGGGTGATGTCGGCGATATAGGCCTGAGCCACGGTGATGTTCGCGCCGCAAATGCCGGCGAAGAGGCGCGAGAAAAACATCACGGCCAGGGCCGCCGTGGCATTGGAAAGGCCGGAGCCGACGGCGAAAATGACATAGGAAAGAGACGCGCAACAAGTGCTGGCCAGCAGCACCGGCCGCCGGCCGATCCGGTCGGAAAGCCGGCCCCAAACCGGCGCGAAGATGAATTGCATCAGGGAATAGGCGCTGATGATCGCGCCGATGACGAAGCCGCTGGCGTGGAAGTTTTCGCTGTAAATGGGAATCAGCGGCAGGATCAGGCCAAACCCAATCAGGTCAATTGCGACGGTCAAAAAGATGATGGAAATGGATCGTTTCTTCATTACATTGCGGGCAAGCGCAACCGGGCACTATGCCACAGGTCCTACTTCTGCACAATCTCCATGTCTTCCCCCACCGCTCTTTGGAACCGGGCGCGGGCCACGGAATAATCGTGCAGGGCCTGAGCCTGGGTGGTGCGCGCCTGGGTCAGGGCGGTTTGGGCGTTGAGCACGTCCAATTGGGTGCTGCTGCCCGCGGCCATGCGCGCTTCGGCCAGGCGCAACGCTTCCTCCGCTTCTTCCTGCACGGCTTTCTGCGACTCCAGCACTTCGCGCGCCTCGATGAAATTGGACCAGGCCGTGCGCACTTCCAGCTCGATTTGCCGCCGGGTCTCATCGACATCGAGCCTGGCCCGCTCATAATGCGCCCGGGATTCTATGATTTTGCCGCGGGTCAATCCGAAGTCGAAAATGTTCCAACTGATTTGCGCCCCCGCCATCCAGCCGGATAGATCCTGGCTTTGATTATTTTCGTAGGGCAAACTTTGCCATTGATAACCGCCAAAAATCTGGGCGCTGGGTTTGAACCCGGCTTGGGCTTGGACGACGTCCTCCCGGCGCAGGGCTTGGGCTTTGCGCAACGCCGCCAATTCGGGCCGTTTTTCCACGGCGCGGGCCAGGGCGGCGGGCAAATCAATCTCCAGCGGGCTGGCTTGGAGGGTGTCGCTCAACTCCAGAGGCACGTCTTCCCAAATGGTTTTGGGCAGATTGCAGCCGAGCAAATTGAGGAGGTTGTTTTTGCCGATGCGATAACTGTTTCTGGCTTGAATGAGGCGCGGGCTTTCATTGGCCAGTTCCACATGGGCGCGCAGCACGTCGAACTGCGGCACCGTGCCGGCCTGAAAGCGCCGCCGCACGTCTTCCAATTCATGGGTCAGGAGTTTGACAGAGGCCTCGTTGACGGCAATCTGCTGTTGGGCCACCAGGACATCGTCATAGGCCACACGCACGGCGAGCAGCGTGTCAGCCAGGAGGGTCTGATAATTGAGCAGGGCCTGTTGCCGGGTGAGTTTGGCGGAACGGAAGGCCGAGGTCATGCGGCCGCCTTCGTAGATGGATTGCTGGACGCGGATGTCGCCGTTCCAATTCTGATCGGGGAATTGCACAAAATTGTACGGCGCCGGCAGCGGAAAATTCTCCACCAGCGACGACTGCTCCGCGTTGTAAGAGCCCCGGGCCGAGAGCGTGGGAAAGGCAATGGAGCGCAACTGCACGACCACCCCGTGGGCGGCTTCCAGGTCAGCTTTGCCCTTGAGGATGGCGCTGTTCTGGCGCAGGGCGATGTCCACCGCCTCGGCCCGCGAAATCGGATGCGGGAAAAGATTGGTGGGCGCCGCCTGGGGCGATTGCGCGCGGGCGGTGAAGCCGGCCGCGACAACCCCGAGGATGAGCGCCGCAAGGGAAGCTCCTGATCTTAATCCTATTATTACTTTGTTAAATGCCATCATTCCATCTTGTTCCGCAACAACTGCAAAAGCCGGTGGTGAGATTACAGGAAGCAGAGGAAGAGGCAACCCATTACTTAACAACGTAACACCAGAAACTGGCCAAATACAAGCTCTCCCAGCCCTAATCCGCGTTGGTGACAAATGCTCCGGTATCAATCAGCGGCCCCAAACACCAGGCCCGGCACCGCCCTGGCTCTGGCTGGCCCAATCGGGCGCGAACCCAATCATCTTTCGCCAAACCGAATTCACCCCTCATCCGCGCTCGTGTGATAAAATCAGCATGGTTATATGCAATCCCGCGTTCTCGATAAACTTTAACCTTTCCCCCGGCGGGCCTTGCATTACAATTTGCCGGGTAATTCATTGCCAATTTGAATATTTTTATGAAGCAGGAAGCCAATGCACCCCATGACGGCGGAGCGACTCGCCGTGAGTTTATCAGGAAATCAACCCTGGCCGCCGCCGCCGTCGCGGCCAGCGCCAATGTTTTCAAAACGCCCGTCTATGGCCAGGACCAGGCGCCTTCGCCCGGCAGCGTGGTCGGGGCCAATAACCGCTTGGTCGTGGCCTACATTGGCACCGGTCCGCAGGGGATGGCTCATGTCCGAACGCAAAAAGCGGGGGCCGCGGCGAACAATATCGCGCAGGCGGCCGCTTGCGATCTTTCCACATATCGGCGGGAGGAAGCCAAAGCGGAAATCGGCCCCGATTGCGCTCTGTTTAAAGATTACGAAAAACTGCTGGAGCGAAAAGATATCGATGCTGTCACCATCGCCACGGTGGACCACTGGCATTGCCGCGTCGCGAAGGCTTCGGTGCAAGCCGGCAAGCATGTATATCTCGAGAAGCCGATGGGCCGCTATCTTGGAGAGGCATTTGATTTATATGACACAGTCAAATCCATGGGGAAAGTTTTTCAGCTCGGCTCGCAGGGTTGCAGTGCGGCCGCCTGGCATAAGTCGGCCGAGTTGATCAAGGCCGGCACTATTGGCACTCCCGTCTGGGCGCAAGGCTATTACTGCCGCAACAACCCCAATGGCAAGGCCGAATGGAATTATGACATCCAACAATGGTGCCAGCCTGAAGATCTGGACTGGGACAAGTGGCAACAACCCGTTCACAACAAAACCGCCTTCAACGCCGATGCTTATTTCCGGTGGCGCAAATACTATCCTTATTGCGCCGGCCTTTTGGGGGATCTGGTGCCGCATCGCCTTCTGCCTTTGATGGTCGCCACCGGCAATCCTGAATTCCCCACGCGCGTCGTTTCCCTTGGCGCCAAAAATGTCCACAGCGACCGGGGCATCACCGGCACGCCGGAGCGCGATTGTCCTGAACAAGTCGAGCTTCTGGCCGAGTTTCCCAGCGGTCTGACTCTGGTCATTGTGTCCAGCTCGGTGGCGGCGCGCAGCCCGGGCTTCGTCATTTATGGACACCATGCCTCGCTGGAAATCGGCAGCAGCGGCGAGAGAGTCGAAGTGAAACCGGAGAAGGATTTTTCCGACGACGTTGACTTGCAGACTTTTGACGGCCTCAAGCCAAACGAGGACATCGGAGCGCACGAAGCGAACTGGTTCGACTCCATCCGCAACAACAAGCAGCCCAATGCCGGCATCGACCTGGCCATTCGCGCCCAGACCGTCATTTCCCTGGCGGAAATGTCCAATCGCCTGAACATGATGTGTTTGTTCGACGAAAAAACCCGCAAAATCACCTCTATGGCGGACGGCAGGGAAGTCAGCGCGATCACTTACGGCACGCTGGCCAAGTCATAAGCCGGGTGTGCGCTGATGAAAGTCACTCTCAACTGGCTCCGGCAATACGTTGATTTCAATGGGTCGCCTGAAGAGCTGGCGGAGCGCCTGACCATGCTCGGCTTGGAGGTCGAGGGGGTGCGGAAGCTCGGCGGCGAGTTTGAAGGCATCGTCGTCGCCCAAGTCCTCACGCGCGACAAACATCCCAATGCCGACAAACTGTCTCTTTGCCGCGTCCACGATGGGCGCGGCGAACGGCAAATTGTTTGCGGCGCGCAGAACTTCAAACCCGGCGACAAAATCCCGCTGGTTTTGCCCGGGCAGACGCTGCCCGCCAAACCCGGCCAGCCGCCCCTCGCCATCAAAACCGGCAAGATTCGCGGTGTCGAATCCCAGGGCATGCTCTGTTCGCCGGACGAACTCGGCTTGCCCGGCAATGTGGAGGGCCTGCTCATTTTGCGCGAGGACGCAATCGTCGGCCAATCCTTTGCCGAATATCTTGGACGGCCCGCCGGCGACGTGGTTTACGATCTGGAAATCACCCCAAATCGCCCGGACTGGAACAGCGTCATCGGCATTGCCCGCGAACTCAGCGCCCTGACCGGCAGCCCGTTGCGGCTTCCCGAAGTCAACATTCCAGCATCGCAATTGGGCGGGGAGGCGACGGAAAAATTTGTCCGGGTGCGCATTGAGCAGCCGGATCTTTGTCCGCGCTACACCGCCCGCCTGGCGCGCGGCGTCAAAATCGGTCCCAGCCCGGATTGGCTGCGCTCGGCCCTGGAAAAGGCCGGCTTGCGCAGCATCAACAACGTCGTCGATGTCACCAATTACGTCATGCTCGAAACCGGCCATCCCTTGCACGCCTTTGACTTTCGTTTGCTCGGCGCGGCTCCGGCCTCCAGCCTCCCCATAGTGGTCATTCGACTCGCGCGCGCGGGGGAAAAATTTGTCACCCTCGATGGCAGGGAACAAACGCTCACCGATCAAATGCTCTTGATCGCCGACGAAACCAAAGCCGTCGCCCTGGCCGGTGTGATGGGCGGCCAAAACAGCGAAATCAGTCCCAGCACCACCGATGTCCTGATCGAGAGCGCCTGCTTCAAACCGCAGAATATTCGCGCCACCTCCAAAAAACTCGATTTGCGGACCGATTCCTCCTACCGCTTCGAACGCGGGGCTGATGTCGGCATTTGCGAGTGGGCCGGCCGGCGCGCCGCCCAATTGATTCTCCAGACGGCTGGCGGCACTTTGTTGGAACCGTCCATCGACGCTTATCCCGCCCCTCCTGCGCCCGTGGAAATCACCCTGCGCCATGAAAAGACCAGCGGACTGCTGGGCGTCGTTATTCCCGCCGCCGAGCAAAACAGTTTTCTGCAACGGCTCGGCCTGGTCCGTTCCGGCGAGGCCACATTTCGCATCCCCACTTTCCGTGTCGATCTCAAGCGCGAAGTGGATTTGATCGAAGAAATCGGGCGCCTTTACGGCGTCGATAAAATTCCGTCCACGCCGCCCCGGGGCGCGATCGGCGCCCATGCGTTCGACGCGGTCCACGACCAGATTTCCGAAGCGCGCCGCATCCTGGCCGGCCTTGGCCTCAACGAAGCCCAGGGCCAGACCTTGATTTCCGGCGAGGCCGCCGCTCTGCCGGGCGGTTCAAGCCCCGGCCAGATCGCCGGACTGCGGCACCCGCTGAGCAGTGATATGAACGTGCTGCGCCCCAGTTTGTTGCCCGGCCTTTTGAATGCCCTGCGCCACAACATCGCCCGCCAGAACACGGACGTGGCGCTCTTTGAAATTGGCCGCGTCTTCCTTCAGCCGCACGGCCAATTCAAAGAGGAACGCCGCCTCGGCGTGGCCCTGACCGGACGCCGCTCCCCCGCCTTTTGGGCCGGCGCGGAACGCGACGCCAAATTCGACCTTCACGACTTGAAAGGCGCGCTGGAAGAATTCCTCGAACAATTCGGCTTGCGCGGCGTGACTTGGGCGCGCCGCGAAGACGACCGCGCTTTCTTCCTTGAATCCGCCGCCATTCAACTCGGCAAGCTGACCCTCGGCGAAATGGGCCAGCTCTCGCCCGTCCTCCAGAAACGCCACGATCTGCGCGACGCGGTGTTTTTGGCGGAACTGGATTTCGAGCAGGTGCTGGCCCGCCGCGCCCCGTCCAAAACGTTTAAGCCCCTGCCGTTGTTCCCCACCATCCGCCGCGACGTTGCGATGCTGGTGCCGGAAGAGACGGCGCATGAAGCCATCGTGAATGTTGTCAAGCAAGTCCGCCCGCCCAACCTGGAAAAATTCGAGTTGTTCGACGTTTTTCGGGGCCAAAACATTCCTGCCGGCCAGAAGAGTCTGGCCTACGCCTTCACCTATCGCAATGCCGAGCGAACATTGACCGACGCCGAAGTCAACACGGCCCACGAAAAACTGGTCGAACAGCTCAAGCAGACCTTGCAAGCCACAGTGCGCGAAGCGTGAGAACCTTGCATTTTGTATGCAGCCCCGAATGGATTCGGGGTTGATTCTCTCAAGAGAATCCACCCGGAACAAAACCGTGAAATTTTCGGCATTTTGTCCGTAAAATAGTCACAACCGATTGTCAATAAGGCACTTACCCGCCTTCGCTGGGTTCTTCGCTGTTTTCAGTGGAATAGATTCTCATTAAAAGCCTTCTTTGGCACCAAATTGGAGCGGCCAGCCGGAAGGAAGGAGCGCGCTACGCACGGCTGAAGTGACTGGGATTCTGTACCCCCCCCACCCCCCCGCTACAGTGCTACCCCGAAAGCTTTCGGGGTTGATTATCAATGACTTAGGGTGCTACAAGGGTGCTACAATTTGGCTTATTTGTAGCACCTGTAGCACCCTGGCATCACACCCACCGCGTCCGGTCAGGGCAAGGGCGGCGTGGAGGCCAGAATCCAGGCGACACTTGCCGCATTTCTATTCCACTGAAAACAGCGAGGAACCCCGTCACACCGTCACAACCGTTGTCAGCCAGGCACTTACGAAGTTCAACTCGTAACAAATGCCCTCACAAACCGTCACCAACCAGTCACCTTGAAGGATTTTTGCGGGATTTGGACAGGTTGGACGGCATTTGTCTAGGTGGCCAAAGTGGTGATGCTTTCGGCGCACAGCGATGATGTGTATGTCGAAGAGGCCACCCACTCAGGCGCGATGGGCCATCCTCCATTCTCGACTGCGAGAAGGAGGCCCCCGGCGGACGGAGAGCGGCGCAAGCTGAAACTTGGAGATCAGCCATCGGACTAAATTTGCGCAAAAGAGGAGGAGAAGCAGGCAAAGACAAAGGAGCACGTAGTACAATGTACGCATAGTCACCTATTTTTGCAGGTCTTTCGTGTCGGGGCATTCCCTCAGGCGCAGCGGCGTGGCCTGGCGGCATTGTGTCACTGCCTCAGCGCAATACATGAGTATCATGACGACTCCATAGAAGAGAAATAATAATAATGTGCGCATATTACGAACTGCAACCTATGGCCGGATTTCGTCATCTTGCATGACATGACAATAGGCTGGAAAGGCTCGCGGGCGCAATGGGGTGTTCACCCCATGTTGGATTTCTGTGAAGCCAAATGTTTTCTGCGCGGCATCCGGCGTCGGAGCGCCCGGTTGCGGCAAGAAACCACCCTTAGGATTGGGACGGTGTCAAGAGTGCGACGACAATGCGGAAGCCGTACCAAACGCCAAAAGTGATGAAGGCCGCGGTTCGATAGCGAATGGACGCAACTTTGCTCACGCCGAGGCTCAAAACGGCCAGCCACCAAAAATCGACCACGTCAATCATGGACAAAAAGACATGCGCCCTGTTGGTGGTGCTGGGATTGGCGAGAAAGAGGGTCGGGCTGGCGGTGGCGAGCAGGTTCGCTTTCCAGGAGACGAGGGCGATGCGGAGGATTTTTTGCGGGACGTCAATCACCAGGGCCAGTCCGCAGATTTCAACCACTTTCATGTAATCGAGCCTGGCCTCTGTGCAACATTTAAGCCCGAGCCATATCGCCGCACCCATCAGAAAAAGGCCGGCCACCAATCCCAGAATGGCCGCGCCGGCCCCGAATATTTTCATGATCGCCGGTGTCAGGAATCGCTCGGTCATGGCCGCGGCCTGGTCTGCCTGCGCCTGGGTCAATTTGCCCGCCGCAACTTTTTTTTGCATCGCATTTCCCCGCTGCTCCTGAAGGCCCTGCAAAATGGCCGGCTGCGAGAACGCCAGGCAGATGTAAACCAGCGTGGCGATGCAGGCCAGGGTCAACGGCACGAGCCAGTTGGAGGCGCGCACGGGCGCGTTCTTGATTTCTTCAAAGACTTCGCCGGGCGCGGCGATGACATTAGTGAGGCGGTCCGTGAGCGACGAAGGCCCGGACGGGGCGCCTTCGGACGGCGGCGGAGGAATTGGTGCAGGGTCCATAGACAATTATTGATACGCTTCTACCACTTTGGCCGGCCAGCGCAACATATTAAAGGCTCTTAAAAACTCCAAGTGGAAATCACCCGGGAATCCCGGAAGAACCTGAGGCGTAACACCGTCACAACCAATTGTCAGCAAGGGATTTACCCGCCTTCGCTGAAGCTTCCGCCTTCGCCAGAGCGCTATGGCGGGACAAGACGGCGCGGCAAGCCCGCCCTCTGATCTGCCCCCGAATATCGACCCTTGGGGGTTTTGAGCCGTCACATCGCAGGATTTTTGTGGAAATTTGGACTGGTTGGACGGCATATGTCCAGGTGGCATGGGCAGGATGAAAGGCAAAAGTTTATGTTACCAACTGTCCAACAGCCCTAATTATGACTTCTCAAAAACACGGACTCATGCTACTTTGAAAGCGATGAAGACAATCCCGCAAGGTCTGCTGGATAAAGCCATTGACCGGCTGAAAGCTGAATTTCAGCCCGATGAGATTTTTTTGTATGGCTCTCATGCCTGGGGCACGCCGCATGACAACAGCGATGTTGACTTGCTCGTGATTGTGCCCGAGAGCGAGGAGCCGCCCATCCGCCGCGCGCAACGGGCGCACCGCTGTCTGCGCGGACTCCGTTTGCCCAAAGACGTGCTGGTTGAAACGCGGCAGGAAATCAATCGGGTCAAGCACTTGCGCGCGTCGCTGGAAAACGCCATTCTCAATCGCGGGCGCAGGCTCTATGGCTGAGGCGCCATTACCCGGCACCAGGGCGTGGATGATCAAATTTTGAATACGCCGAAGCCCTGCAGCACGCCCAAGCCATTTACGATTTCGTCCTCAATCTGCTCCCGGCGGAGGCGCGACCGTGAGATGCAGCTACTTCGCCACGGGCCGGATGGCTTTGGCGGACAAGACGGCGCGGCAAGCCCGCCCTCTGATCTGCCCCCGAATATCGACCCTTGGGGGTTTTGAGCCGTCACAGCGCAGGATTTTTGAGGAAATTTGGACTGGTTGGACGGCATTTGTCCAGGTGGCCTTGGCATGATGAAAGCCTAAAATGCAAAATCATCCATGAGAAGGAAGGGAAAACAGACGAATTGGCCGGGGCCTTTCACTCGATTTTGGAGATGCGGGAGGCCGGGCCGTGGCCGGGGGCGGTGGATGGGGCGGTTCCCATATCACAAACAACTTTACAATGAACGGGGACAACGTGCATGATCTTCGAATGGATAGCGCGACGGCTGCATAGGGCAATCAGACCTATGCCCCCAACCTGTTGTATGAAAAACGACGACGCTGGATTTGTGGCAAGCGCGAGGACACTTGAACAAAATGGCCAGCGGCTGCGTGTGGTCGTGGATAACGAGTTGAATTTAGAGTTTAAGATGCTTCCGCCAATTCTGGCGTGTGAAAGCAGTTGCCATCGCAGGATGCTTCCTGTAAAAGTCTCAGGCAGGAACCGAGTGATTTCGACGACCGAACAGGCAGTCCACAGTGCGAGCGGACAGTCCAAACGCTCGGAGCACAACGCTATCGCCCAATGTGGCCCGCCGAATGCCCCGGGTGTAATTGATCTCTGTTGCGGCCTCGGCGGTTTGTCCCTCGCCGCGGAAAGCCTCGGCCTCCAGATTGTGGCGGGCGTTGACGTTAACGCAAACGCTCTGAAGACGTTTTCCAAAAATTTCCCCACTGCCAAAGTTTTGGAGGGAAGTGTGCGTTCCACAACAATTCTTGCGGATTGCGCAGAATTGTTGAAGCCGTACAAGGCTGCAAATCAATCGACAATTATTCTTTCTGGCCCGCCCTGTCAGGGCTTCTCCGTTGCTGGTTCCCGAGACCCAGCAGACCCGCGCAATCAAGTGCTAGTTGCGGTCGCTCGCGCTATCACCAAGTTGCAGCCTCAATGCGCTCTGATCGAGAACGTCGCTATGTTGCTTGGAGGCAAGCACAATGACCGAATTCGAAAATTTGAGCGAGTTCTCTATGATGGTGGATTCCACCTCACCAACATCATTCTCAACGCATCAGAATTCGGTGTGTCGCAAAAACGGAAACGCGCATTCTTTTTGATAACTCGACAACCACTGGATAAGCAAGAAGTGTTCAAACGGCTGGAAGCTTTTAAGGCCGATGCGACCGGAGCAAGGGAAGCATTGCAAGGTTTGTCCGAGGCAAAAGTGCGTCCAGATGATTACAGCGATGAAGTTGATTATGGCGGCATCCATAACCACTTTGCGATGCAGCATTCCCGGCGAGTTATGAACAAGATTTCTGCGATCAAGCCCGGCAGTGGCCCGATGTCTTACCGCCGCCTGCACCCAACGCAACCCTCAAACACACTTTTTTCCGGCCACCGAGCGCCACCTGCGCACTTCTTAGAGCCACGCAGCATCACCGTTAGAGAGGCTGCAAGGCTTCAGGGATTCCCGGATAGTTTTCGTATTTACGGTTCTTTCGGCAATCAGATGGAACAAGTAACCAATGCCGTGCCGCCGCCTTTGGCAAAAGCCGTTTTGCGTGTGCTCCTTGAAACAAATGGTATTGAAGTCTAAACCCATTATGGGCGACATTGCTAATAAGATTCCTGGGACTTTAAAAAGCGGAAAGCCCATTCAAGCACGTTTGAAGACCGATGAGCGTGTGCTCGCTCGCATCACTGAGGGAATTTATCGTCAACCATCGTCAGCGCTACGTGAATTGATTTCCAATGCTTACGATGCTGATGCTTCAAAAGTAACAATATTAACCGATGCGCCACGATTTTCTAAAGTCATCGTTCGGGATGATGGCAATGGTTTGACACCAGAAGTGCTTGAAAATCTCATCGAGCATATTGGTGCGAGCCCAAAACAATCCAAGCTCGGCCAAAGGATTGGCGTAACGAATCCGAAGGACAGCAGTCGTAGTAAAGGAGGAAGAAAACTTATAGGCAGAATGGGAATCGGATTATTTTCGGTTGCACAACTCACGCGACATTTTCAGATAATTTCGAAAACTGAAGGTGCGGATTTCAGAACCGTTGCTGACATTACACTCAACATGCAGTCTGACGGCGACGCCGATGGAACATTTGATGCAGGACGCGTTAGTATTTGGGCCGAACCAGCCGCAGACAGGAAGTCACGTGGCACTGAGATTCTTTTGTTGGATCTAAGAAAGACCACCCGCGATGAACTAGCAAGCCAGGATCGATGGGATCGTCTTGATGTCCAACAGGCAGAAAACGGCGAATCGACTGTTGTAAGACCGAGATACCACATTGGGCGCGTTTCAAAAACTGATTCGGATATTCTCCAACTTTCGCCAAGCTTGCCTTGGCATGAAGAGGATGCACCTCGCGAACGTTTTCGAAAACTTGTCCAAGCGGTTTTTAATGAAGTTGGGACAACACAAAGCAATCCCAGCTTGGAAATAATTTTCGATAAATACCTTCAGCTTCTTTGGACATTAAGTTTGGCTGCGCCACTTGATTATGTCGAATGTCATCCATTCGACCTCTGTTCCGGCAAAGAATTAAGGTTTTTTGAGCTCTCAAATGAACCCAAAGGGCAAGCCCAAGAAATTAAACTCAAAAAATCTGAATCGCTTCGTGACCTTCTCGGCTACAAAGCTCCCGATAGAATAAAGGGTGATAAATTCTCCGTTTTTATTGATGGAGTAGAGCTGCTGCGCCCTCTGCGATTCTCCGACCTTCCATCGACGGATAATGCAATTGACACGCCCCTGGTCTTCGTTGGCAAATATCAACCTGATCTTAGCACATTACCGCCTGCACTAAGTGGTGGGCCGCTATCTTTCGAAGCATATTTACTCTGGTCACCATTGGTAGTTCCCACCCAACATCGTGGTGCGCTCATCCGAATTGGCGACGCGTCTGGAACACCTTTTGATCCCCACTTCATGGATTATCAGGTTTCGGAGCAACAACGCCTTCGACAACTGACGGCAGAAATATTCATTCATGATGGCCTCGAAAATGCAATCAACATCGACCGGGAATCATTTAATTACTCACACCCCCATTATCGGCTCATTGTCAAATGGCTTCACTCGGCTATCAAGCAATTCGCCAACAAACAAAAGAGCATTGGAAAGGAACTGCGGGAAAGTCGTCTTGAAAAAGCCGCAAGCGCACAAGCGCAAGAACTCCAGCGCGCTGTATCTAAAAAGTTAAAGGCTCTGGGGGTTCGTAATCCGCCTGAAGTGATTTTGGTGGATGACGACCAAACATTAGAAACCATTGCAAATCGTAAAGAGGGAAAGATCGTTCTTTCAAAGCAAATGATTTTTCCGCCTCCCCCGCCGGGGACGCGCAAGGGCGCTGTAAAACAAAAACAGGACAAATTGGCAAATGAAAAGGTTAAAGCCGTTGCTCAAGTGCTCCACGGATGGGGACTGCTTTCAGATATGCCATATTCCAAGCAGCAAGCATTAATTCACGATTTGGTGGAGATTTTAACTTTTGGCAACGGTGTATGAGAGAAATCAAGGACGCCCATCTGGAAAATGTTTTTGCGGGCGAAAAGGTTCCCGAACATTCCAAGCTGCCGGAACGCCACATCAAGCCATGGCACAAACCTCGCAAACAATGGATTCGCCGTAACCAATGGCTGAAAAAAACAGCCGAGTTGTGCAGCATGCTCAATTTGAAAGATCGTCGTCCACTCCGATACCTCAGTTTGCCCGGAGAAGACTTGCTAGACATCAGAGTAATTCAGGAATGTTGCGCTGATCGTGACATCAAATTGAAATATCTCGGGCTCAATGATGATTATTCGTCTGACGAACCGAACACTTGGTTGCATATTGCTTGGAATGAGGTCAATAGTTTGGCTGCAATTCACCACGATTCAGTCGTTGTCAAAGATCGCTTTGAGCAAATTGCCGACCCTAATTCTTTGGCCTCAAAGTATGTCCAGGATTATGGCCCTTTTGATGTGGTAAACCTTGATTTATGCGAGTCTATTTCCCCGATTAAGCCACGGCAACCTAATTATTATGCAGCACTTCAGTCGCTTGCATCCAACCAGATAAGAACTCGTCCAGCTAGCGAGCCGTGGCTGTTGTTGGTGACTAGCCGCGTTGGTGGACCATGGGTGCTTGATGCGGACATGAAAAAACTTGCCGCCTGCATTGCTTCAAATGTAGAAACAGATCGGCATTTCGGTATCGGCCTGGACTCACTAGTTCCTGAAGGCGTAGTTATCATAAGGAATCAACACACGAATTGGAAGAAGATTCAGCAGCCGCATTTCCTGAATCTTTTTGGTGTTGGATTCGGAAAATGGTTGATGCAACTGCTTGCAACCGCCAGCCCGAAATGGGGAGTTAAGCTTCTTCGCAGTTATTCATATCGCATTTATGCACCATCACCAGACATGGTGTCACTAGCCTTTCTACTGGAATGCTACCCGGAAACTCCGAAAGATAAAGCAGGCTTGTCAACGAGCGTCAACCCCTCAACGCCGGTTTACGACGAAAGGGCATTTGCTTTAGCACTGCTGGATGGAGTACGCACCATAAATGATTTGGATGTTGATTTAAGTAAAAATCTAAATGCCTACGAAGCAATGGAGAAGGAAACTTATGATTTGTTGCTATCCGCACGATACAGCCCAGCAGCAATCCGCGAAGGGCTAAAGAAGTTTTCTCGTCGCAAAAATGGCCGACGTCTTTAGCAAATCGAAACGGTCGGAAGTAATGTCGCGGATTCGCGGGCATGGGAACAAGGACACGGAAGTTGCGCTGGCAAAAATATTTCGGCGGCACAGAATCACCGGTTGGCGCAGGAATAAACGAATTTTTGGGAAGCCGGACTTTGTTTTTGTAAAACTCAACCTCGCCGTGTTTGTGGACGGCTGTTTTTGGCATGGCTGCTTGAAACATTCGCGCCCGCCACAGAGCAATCGAGGTTACTGGCAAAAAAAGATGTTTCGGAACACGTCGCGTGACCGTTCTGTCTCGCGTACCTTGCGCAAGAGAGGGTGGCGCATATTGCGAATCTGGGAGCACGAACTTGCGCGGAAAAATGAAACCCGCTTGTTGCGGCGAATTCAGCGGGCATTGCGTTAATTCTTAGTATCCTGAAAAGGGCCAGTCTGCACATTCGCATATTTTTATTTCCGACGATCCGCCGTCGCCGTAGCGGCTTTCACCTTCGCTCCGGCAAACTGAGCTACGGCGGACGGGTTGGCGCGACGGGTCCGCCTTCGATGGGATGGTGGTCACGAAAAGCATTTTTGCTTCGTGGTGCAGTGAATCCTCCAGTGCGCTTCCGGGCGAAGATGTGTTCGGCGAGACGCCAAACACGGCGCGCGAGACGCACGCGCTCCCCGGAACCGAACAGCATATGGCTTCATTTTTGATTGAAACGCTCTAAATCAAGATGGGGTTCGACGGAGTCTCACCCTACCATGCGCCGATTTCAGCGGTTTTAATGAAATTTTAACATCCATGCCATTCATTTTGATTATCCTCGCGGCCTTTCTACGGGCATGTTCTGCCCATGAAGCTCGGAGTGCAGTCCGTCGCGCCAGGGGCTGTCGTCGGCAATGGCAAAATGTCCATCGCGGGCGAGTTGGGCCCGGGCAGCTTGCTCGATGACCGCTTTGCCATCACGGAGGTGATTTGCAACGGCGGCATGGCCTCCATTTACAAGGCCAACGATTTGCATAACGACGGCAGGACGGTCGCCATAAAAATCCCGCACCGAAACGCGGAGGCGGACCCCGCCCTTTTTTCCCGCTTCCAAACGGAGGAAAAAATCGGCGGCGAACTGGATCATCCGTCCATTTTGAAGTTTTATCCTGTCAAGAATAAAAGCCGGATGTATCTCGTCATGGAATATCTGGAGGGGAAGACGCTCTACCAATTGTTGAGGGAGCGCCGCGCGCTGCCGGAAGGGGAGGCCCTGGCCCTGGCCAGCCGCCTCTGCGAACCCCTGCAATACTTGCATGATCGGGGCATTCTTCATCGCGATCTCAAGCCGGAAAACATCATGCTCTGCCACGACGGCACGATGCGGTTGATGGACTTCGGCATCGCCCGCCTGGCCCATGCGCGGCGGATGACGTTCATCGGTTTTGCGCCCGGCACGCCGCATTACATGGCGCCGGAACGGATCAACGGCAGGCGCGGCGACGCGCGCACGGACATTTACAGCCTGGGCGCCATCCTCTACGAGATGCTGACGGGCATGATCCCTTTCAACGATGAGGACATCACGGCCATCATGAATGCGCGGGTGACGGGCGATCCGGAATCGCTCCGGCGGTTGAATCCAAAAATATCGCCACAGGCCGAGGAAATAGTCTTGCGGGCCATGGAAAGAGATCCAGAGAAACGGTTTCCGACAGCCGCCGCATTCAAAGCGGCCCTGGACGAACCGGCCAAGGTGGAATTAACCGGCCGCTGCGACCGATTGGAACCGTCAACGCCGTTCAAGCGCGGTTTGCGCAAGGCCCGCACCATCGCTTTATGGGCGGTGGCGCCGGTGGCGGTGCAAGTGCTGCTGTTTTTGCTCCTGTGGCATCATTTGGCCAGGCACGGGAAATGACGAATGACGGTGCGGAGAATGACGAATGACGAAATCCGAATGACCAATCAGTTTCCCAATGACTAGAGCATTTCCAATAAAACTGTAGCCGCATTGCAAGGTAGGGCGGGCACTCTGCTGACCGCCGCGGCGCGCACGGAGTGCGCGCCCTACCCCCCTCGTTTCGGCTACACTATTTCTTAAACCGCTCTAATGACGAAAAGGACCAAGGGGACGAAAAGGATGAAGCACGAATGGGACTTATGGGACGCATGGGAGGGATGGGAGGGATGGGAGCGAATGGGGCACCATTGATCATTATCCGCGCAAATTAATGGATAATTTGGTTTTCATTGGCGGCTTTTTGTGGCTTTCTGTTGCCGGCCTTTTATGGAACGATTGCCTGGATTTCGCGATTTTTATCCTGAGCCGCTCCCCCATGCCGATGTCTGGAGCGCCGACGCCCGGCGTTATATATTTGACAATTGGCGGGCGATGGCGCGGCGCTATGCCTTCCGCGAATACGACGGCCCGCCCTTGGAACCGCTTGAATTGTTCACCCTGAAAAGCGGCCAGGAAATCGCCGGCCAGCTTTATCACTTTGTAGATAAGGGGGAACGCGCGGTGGCGCTCCGCCCGGAAATGACGCCCACGCTGGCCCGCATGGCCGCCGCGCACGAACGCCATTACAAGAAGCCGATGAAGTGGTTCGCCATCTCCCAGCTTTTCCGTTATGAACGCCAGCAAAAAGGCCGGCTGCGCGAACACTTTCAATTCAACGCCGACCTCATCGGCGAGCCGGGCGCCGCGGCCGACGCGGAACTTGTGGCCCTGCTCATTGACAGTTTGCGCGCCTTCGGCCTGACCGCCGATGATTTTGTGGTGCGCCTGAGCAGCCGCAACGCCTGGCAGGAGTTTTTCCGGCAGCGCTCGTCCACGGCGGAGAATGAACAGGCCTTTTATCAAATCATCGACAAGCTGGAGCGCGAATCGGCCGAGGAAAGCGGGAAGAAACTGGCCGCGCTCCATCTTTCCCTGGATGAAGTCAATGAGTTCATCGCCGCGGGGCGGCCGACGCCGCAACTGGAGGAGATCGTCAGGAATTTGCAAGCGCGCGGCATGGGGGGCTTTGTTAAGATTGATTATCACGTCATCCGCGGGCTGGCCTATTACAGCGGCGTGGTGTTTGAGGCGTTCGACAGAAAGGGCGAATTTCGCGCCATAGCCGGCGGGGGGCGCTACGATCAATTGCTCCACCTGATCAGCGGCGGGAAGGCGGACCTTCCCGCCCTGGGTTTTGGCATGGGTGACGTGGTGCTTTTGGAATTGCTCAAGGCGCGCGGGCTGTTGCCAAAATTCAAGGCCGCCATCGAGGGCTGGTGCCTGATTGAAGATGAAAGCCTGCGCGAACCCTCGCTGGGATTGGTGCAACACCTGCGCGAGGCCGGGTATGCCGTGGATTACGCCCTGGTTCCGGCCAAAACGGACAAGCAGTTCAAACGCGCGGTTGAATCGCAGGCCCGTTACACGTTCAAGCTGGAGCGGCTGCCCGATGGGGAACTCGTTGTCAAACTAAAAAATCTTGCCAGCCGGGAGGAAAAGACGCTGCTGTTCAAGGAGGCGGAGCCGCCGGGGAAATGACAGGTCGGACGGGTCGGACAAGATGTGTCAGGCGGCGCTCCTGCGCTGGGCGTATATTCTGCAGACCTCCTGGAAAACCTGCTCCACCGTGATTTGTTGCATGCAAACATTGTCCCGGCAGGGGGATTGCCGGTTGTTATAGGCGTTGACGCAGGGACTGCAGGCCAGGCCCGCCCAAATCGCCTCATGCCGCGGGGTGCGCGCGGCAAAGAGCGCCGGCGCTTCCGGCCCGAATAGCGTGATGACGTGAATCGGGGTCAAGGCGGCAAAATGGGCCGGCCCGCTGTCGTTTGTCACCAAGATTTCCGCAAGGGTGTAGAGCACCATCAATTGCCGCAGCGTCGTCCTTCCCCCGAGACAAATACACCGCTCCGAATTGACCTCCCGCACCAGGCGCGCGGTCTCCTGCGCTTCCTCCGGCGCGCCGGTGAAGCCGACGTGGGCTTCCGGGAATTGGGCCAATAAGCGCCGGGCCAATTCGACATAGCGCGCGCCGGGCCATCGGCGCAAGGGCAGAAGGTCGCTGGCATTCGGATTGAGCAGAATGAGGGGGCCTGCCGGCAGCATGGCCCGCAGGGCTTCCGTTTCCTCCGGGCGCGGCGCAAAGGGAGGCAACACATGGGCCGCGGCAGGCGGGGCGAAATGAAGAGTGGGAAGCGTTGCCGGATCACAAGTCAACGCTTCGGCCAGCACCTGAAACATGGCCGAGGCATGGAGATGCGGATTGTACAAAAGGCGGTGGGTCATCAGATCGCCCCGGTACGGGCCGGCCCCGAAAAAGGCGTGAAACCCCACGCGGACCCGCGCCCCGCTCAAGCAGGCCACGATGGCCGAGCCGCGCGAGAAAAACTCCAGGTCAACGGCCGCATCCAGCTTCAAGCGCCGCATGCGCCGCATGGCCTGCCAGGTGGTGGAGGCGAGCCGTGGCGCGCTGTTCCGGCAAATGGTGATGACGTTCTCTTCCGGGATCAATTGCAGCAAATCCAAAATGAACCGGTTCTCTTCGAAGGCGATGAAGAAGACGTTTTGGCGCCCGGCCATTTGAACGGCCCGGGCGATGGCGGCGCCGGCCAGCACGGTGGACCCCTGCTCGGCCAGCTTGATGAAGAGAATGCGCCGCGCCGCCGCCAGCCCCGGCGGCAGCGGCCGACCAAAAACCGACCGGCCCAACGTCAGCAAGAAGCAAAGCGGCACTCCCACCCAACGGTCGATCTTTTGTAATAAAGGGATGTTCATCACGGTTTCCGCAGCGTTGGGGAGGGAAGGCCGATTGGAAAATGACTAATGACGAAGCACGAATGACGAAAGGACGGGCACAATTGGATATTAGTTCCAAGCATCGCGCATAATAGTTTAGGCGGCCAACACAATAGGGGAGCGGCTCGAAAAGGCAAACGGAATTGGCAGATTTAAAACGTGCTTTTTTGGATCGAATCTCCCAGCATGCGGGCATGGTTTGGTTGATCGCATTTGCTTGTCTTGGTCTGGTCGGAGCCGGGGGCTATCATTCGGGACCGATCCGGGCGGGTTTTTCATTGGTCGGGCTGTTTTTTGGGGTGGCGCTGGCCCGGCCACTGTCGCCCCTGACCAAACACCTTTTGCCGCTGCTGGGACTGGCGGGTCCGCTGTGGGAATTATTCGTTCCCCAAGTGCTGGCCTTCCTGATTGTTCTGATCATTTTCATGATTGCGGGCGGCGCGGCGCATCGCAAACTGGGCCTTCATTTCAAGTACAAAGCGGACGAAAAACAGCTCCTGAGTTGGGAACGCCTGTATCGCCGGCTGGGCTTGTGCGTTGGCCTGCTCAACGGCGCTGTTTATTTTTTCCTGCTCATGATTCCGATTTATATTGGCGGCTATTTCACGGCCGAAGCCGCTTCGGAAGGGAACAATCCGCCGGCGGCGCAATTCCTGACCAAAACGCGCGCCGAATTGCATGACCTCAAATTGGACCGGGTGCTGGCGGCTTATGATCCGACGCCGGCCCAGGTTTACCAGGCCAGCGACATTGCCGACCTGGTGTTGCACAATCCATTGCTGAAAAGCCGCATCTCGCATTATCCGCCCTTTCTGACCTTGGGCCAGCGACCGCAATTCCAAGCCCTGGCCAACGACGAGCCGCTGCTGGAAATGATTGACCGGCAGGCAGATATCAGCCAGATACTCAAATATCCCGCCGTACAAGCCATAGTCACCAACACCGCCCTGACGGGCGAGATTTACGGCATACTCGGCAAGGACCTGAATGATTTGCAAGAGTACCTCATCACGGGCAAGTCCCCCAAATTCGACGATGAAACCATTCTGGGTGTTTGGACGATTGATCCGCAAGCCACTCTGGCCCAGGAACGCAAACGACACGGCCTGACCCCGCGTCAGATGGCCCGGGTGCGCCAGGAAATGTACCCGATCATTACGGATCTGAGCCTGACGGCCACGACGGACCACCAAATCATTTTGAAAAAGCAGTCTCCAAGCGCCGCCAATTCCACCATTGTCGGCGTCGGCACGTGGAAAAAGGACGAGACCTATCAGGTCACGATTCCCGGCTCGAAACCGGAAAACACGGAAATCGAAATTGAGGAGGGCGACACGTTGCTTCTGCCCAAGGACGGGTACGTCCTGGTCTTCGACAAGGAAATGTAGAAAAGCCAGCCAGTGAACATCCACGAATACCAAGCCAGGCAACTTCTCGGCCGATACGAAGTCCCGCTGCCGGAGGCGGAGGTTTTCACCGACGCCGGGGCCGCCGGGCAATTTGGCGCGCAACTTTTCGCCAAAGGCGAAACAGTGGCCGCGGTCAAAGCCCAAATCCATGCCGGCGGGCGCGGCAAGGGAACGTTTAAAAACGGCTTCAAGGGCGGCGTCATACTTTGCAAAACCGCCGGCGAAGTTTTTGACAGCGCCAGGGCCATGCTGGGCAACGTTCTTGTCACCCAACAAACCGGGCCGGAAGGCCGCCTGGTTGGCAGAGTCCTCGTCGCCGCAGCGCCCCGGATCAAAAAGGAATTGTACTGCGCCGTTCTCCTGGACCGCGCCCTGTCGCGTCCCCTCCTCATGGCCAGCACCGAAGGGGGGATGGACATCGAACAAGTCGCGGTCGAACATCCGGAAAAGATCATCAAAGAAACCGTTGACCCGGCCCTCGGTTTGTTGCCCTTTCAGGGCCGCAAACTGGCCGTTGCCCTTGGCTTGAAGGGTGATTTGATCGCCGCGGGCGCGAAATGCTTTGCGGGAGTGTTCAAGACTTGGTGGGAATGCGACGCCAGCCTGGTGGAGATCAACCCGCTCTGCCTCATTATCGGACGCGACGGGAAGGAGGCGCTCCTGGCCGTTGATGCCAAGATCAGCCTGGATGACAATGCGCTTTACCGCCATCCCGACATCCAGGCCATGCGCGATCTGGCCGAGGAAGCGCCGCTGGAAATTGAGGCCAGCCAATACCATCTCAATTACATCCAGCTCGATGGCAGCATCGCCTGCCTGGTCAACGGCGCCGGGCTGGCCATGGCCACGATGGACATCATCCAGCATTATGGCGGGCGTCCGGCCAACTTCCTGGATGTCGGCGGCGGCGCCAGCAAGGAACAAGTCACCGCCGCCTTCCGCATCATCCTGACCGACCCGAACGTGAAGGGAATACTGGTCAACATTTTTGGCGGCATCATGCAATGCGACATTATCGCCACGGGGATAGTGGCGGCGGTCAAGGAGACCCGGTTGCGCCTGCCGCTGGTCGTGCGCCTGGAGGGCAACAACGTCCAGCTTGGCAGGAAAATTCTCCAGGACTCCGGCCTGCCCATCCTCAACGGCGGCTCCATGGCCGACGCCGCGCAAAAAGTTGTGAAGGCGGTGGGGAAATGATAAAGTGCAAAGATGAAAAACCGTATGGGAACATTTTACACCAGTTGCCGTGTGGAAAATCACATTGACCGGAAGAAATCGGTTGAGGTTCCGAAACTGCTGGTGGACAACGGCGCGGAATTCACCTGGATCAAGGGCGAGACGCTGAAGAAAGTCGGCGTGGCGAAGGAAAAGAAGAATTACACGTTTGTCACCGCCACCGGGCAGGAAATCATCCGCCCCATCGGTTTTGCCATTCTCCGCGTTGGCGGCGCCGTGACAATTGACGAAGTGGTTTTCGGCGAGCCGGGCGATTTGGAAATCCTTGGCGCGCGCACACTGGAAGGCATGAACCTGCGCGTGGATTCCCGCGCCAAAAAACTGGTGGCCGGGGGACCGATCCTGGCAGCGGCGCGGAAGGTTGTGGAGGAGGCAGGGAAATGACCATGAAGTTCGTCCGTACTCCAAGAGGCAAAAAAGATGTGCTGAAAGAATCGCCGCCGGATGGCCAAATCGGGGCGATGGACAGTGATTCCTTGATGCTGGAAGACAGCCTGGGCATGACGCCGTGGGAACGAATGCAGGCGAATGACGATGCCTTGAATTTTGCGGAATCGTTGCGCGAGGCTATGGAAAAGCGGAATGCAAAACTTAAGTGAATTGACGCGGCGGTTGATCGCGTCGCAGGTCGAATTCGTTCTGGTTGGTGGATTCGCGGCGGCAGCACACGGCGTGACGCTGGTAACGAGGGACGTGGACATCTGCTGCCGGTTCATCCGTGCCAAGGAAGCGATGAATCGAGATCACGACCGGATCACCGTGCATTACTTGAAAGAAATAAAAAAGCAACAAAGCCAGAACTGATTTACCCATGTCCATTCTTGTCAACGAACAAACCAAAGTCCTGGTGCAAGGCATTACCGGCAGTTTTGGCGCCAGGCACACGCAACTGTCCCTCGATTACGGCACGCTCGTCGTCGCCGGCGTCACCCCCGGCAAAGGCGGCCGGATGTTCGAACATGCCGGCCAAAAAGTGCCGGTCTTCGACACCGTCGCCGCCGCCGCCCAACAGACCGGCGCAACGGTCTCCGCCATTTTCGTGCCGCCGCCTTTTGCCGCCGACGCCATACTCGAAGCGGCCGATGCCGGACTGGCGTTGATCGTTTGCATCACCGAAGGCATACCCATCCATGACATGGTGAAGGTGAAACAAGCCATGCAAGGGGGGAAAACCCGGTTGATCGGCCCCAATTGTCCAGGCGTTGTCACCCCCGGCAGCGGCCCGGATTCCAAAGGCGGCTGCCGCATCGGCATCGCTCCAGGTTACATCCATAAAAAAGGGCACATCGGCGTTGTCTCCCGCAGCGGCACCCTGACCTACGAGGCGGTCTGGCAATTGACCTGCCGCGGCGCGGGGCAAACGACCTGCGTCGGCATTGGCGGCGACCCTGTCAACGGCACCTCGCACCTGGACATCATAAAAATGTTCAACGAGGATCCCGAGACGCACGGCATCATCATGATCGGCGAGATCGGCGGGTCGGCCGAGGAAGAAGCGGCTGAATGGATCCGGAAAAACTGCCGCAAACCCGTGGCCGGCTTCATAGCCGGCGGGACCGCCCCGCCGGGCCGGCGCATGGGGCACGCCGGCGCGATTGTCAGCGGCGGCAAGGGCGCCGCCGCGGCCAAAATCGAGGCCTTCAAACAAGCCGGCATCGGCATAGCGGCGACCCCCTCCGACATGGCCGACACCCTTTTGAAGATGATGTGATCTTTGCGGCCTGTCGTCTCATCAAAGGTCAAAACCGGATTCCGGTTTTTGGGAAACGCTCCGCCTGCGGTATTTGTCGGAGACTTCCAACAGCAGGGCTTTTTCCGCGGGCGTAAGACTGTCCGCCGTTTCTGGCTTTTCCTAATCTTAATCTTGCTCTTAATCCTAATCCGATTCTTGGCTGCACGAAGAGATTAGGATTAAGATTAGGATTAAGAAGGCAAAAGAACTCAATGGCTGAAGATGCCGTATTTGACCACAGCCAGGACAAAGCCGATCAGGCCGAGGATTAACAGCCAAAAGATTCCCTTGACCGCCAGCACCACGCCTGTGACCAGAATCGCACCCATGATGAGCCAAACCAAAATGACCAAAAAAATCTTCATGCCGCAGACAGTCTAACCGGCTCGCGCGCCCCAGCAAGCTTGGAAAGCAATGACGTTATTCTAATGGGCGGGCCGGGGTTATTCCAATTTGCAGAACCAGCCGAGCGCGGCCCAGGATTCAAATCATGATTTGATCTGGGCCAAGTCCGCCTGGCCCGACTCCGCCAGTTCATCGCAGGCTGCGGCCAAGGTGGCCTTCGCCTGGAAAGCGGACAAGAGACGAAACTGGCCGGGCTGAAGCCGCTTGTAATAGTCTGTGTCGTTATGGCGATGCACGGCCAGGAAAATGGTTTTGGGCCGCAAATGCCGTTTGAGCCGGCTTTGCGCGAGTGTGAAACTTTTTTGACTTGCCTCCCGGCTTCCAATTCCTCATATTAAAGGCATGAAAGTTGGTTCCATATTTGGTTCCACTTTTCCGGGCTTGTGCGCAATGGTTGGGTGCGCTGGCTTGCTCCACGCTCAAGAATGGGAGCCGATCATGGTGACCAATGAGCCGTCCAGCCTGGTCACGACCGGCGGCATTACCTATGTCGAATACACATGGGTGATGATTGGCTGCGAGGCGTTGGAGAGCATCGGGCCGCTGAACCGCCAAGGCAGCGATTTCTCGTTTAATTTCGACATCGAAGATGAAACCGGAGTGTTTTGCCCGGATTATGCCTTCTTTGAATCCGCCACCGTCGTTTTAGGCGCGTTGGCCCCGGGCGCCTACACCTTGTTCACAACCTCTTGGGGCGTGCCGGTCTGGACCAACACCTTCACGATTCCGACAAACTCCACGCCAACGCTCCAACCCATCGGTGTTGCCGCCGATGGTTCGTTTCAAATGCAGTTGAACGGCGTCAGCAACGTGAGTTACGTCCTGCAATGCTCGACGAATTTGGTGAATTGGACCTCGCTTTCGACCAATTCAATTGGGCCGCCGTTGACGGACGCCCCTCCCGCCTTGCCCGGCTGGCGCTTTTACCGCGTGCAAATTCCCCAGACAGTGACTCTCGGTCCCTGGCTAGTCACTCCTGGGGAATGACCGGGCCGGGGTTTTGTTGAAGGTCATTTGCCAGGCGCGAGGTTGGAATGCGGCTTGAACAAGCTGTTGTCAAACGTGAATTGCCAGGCGATGTAGCATTGGAATCCCACCGGGCCGTCAATGGACCGGCCCACCGAGAAGAGCAAATGGTGGTGCTCGCTGAAATCAATCACCGTGCCGACGTTAAAGGCGGTGCCGACATTGGGAAAGTCGGTTTCATACTCGGTCTGATGATAGACCTCTACGCCAATCAGCATATTGGTCCAAACCTGCTTTTGCAGCACGCCCCCGGCAAAATTCCAATTGTCATGGCCGGAAAATGAATTGATGCCGTAGCCACCCCCGCCGTAGGCCGTCCACGAACCCCAACTTTTCTGCACCCACAAGGGAAGAAAGGCCTGGGCATGACCGTTGCCGAGATTGTCCCTGGCGCTGCCAGCGGGCAATTCCAGCAACGGGAAAATTCCCACCTGGGGCAACCCGTTCGTCTCCTGGATAAACCGGTACTTGGCGCCCAGTTCGAGGTCGCCCATTCCGTAATGTCCCGTTCCTTCCAGCGGCGAATCGTAAGCCAGGGGCGCGATCAGGTGAAGCTGCAAGTCCGGAACAGCTCCATAATTGACTTCAAAATGCGGCGCGGTGCCGGACCAATCGCCCCCGAGTTCTGAATGCATCGAAGCGATATAAAACTCCCAATGCTGGTAATCCACCGGCTCCGGATCGTCGGTGACGAATGGCGGACCGCCAAAAGCAGTCCCCGCCATCCCCAAGCTGAGGACGGCCGACAGAGTCACGGCCGGCAAGCGTTGTTTGGTGCGCATGACAGTTTTCCTAATCGGCGATTACATAGAAGGCCAGGACGATGAGAACGCCTGCAACCACTCCCGAAAAAACGATACCGGTCAAACGATTGACGGACATTTTCGGTCCCTGACCGCCATTCGTGCGTGCGAAACACCAGCCGAAGAGGGCAAAGAGGACGAGAATAATGGCAACATGGGTGATCCAATGATGACCGGTTATTTTTTGCATCTGGGCTTGGACGGTTGGGCTTTTTTCCTTCGCAATCACGAGCAGTGCATTGATCACGCTGCTTAACGCCAAGGATAATCCAAAGGAAATCGTGTATTTTGAGACAGTGTTTTTTTCCATATTCATTCTCAGAGGTTAAAGTTGTTTCGCCAGTAATGCCACTTTCACTCCCATGGCAATGATTGCCCCGTGAGCTTCAATCATCAAACCCAACAATGGGATGATCGCTGCCATCCAAAGAACCAATCGGCAGGCCTCTTTATTTGCCGCGAGGTTGTTGGACGCGGCTATGGGAAGATATGTGACCAACAGCAGCAGTATGATGACAAGATGCTCCTTCGTTTCCATGAAGTATTCGTGAGCGAACGGCCACGGCCCCTTCAAGATGATGGCCTTGTCCGCAGGATAAAAGACGACATACCAATAGCCGCCGATCAAAAAGGCAAGCCACATGAAAATGGCCGCAGCCCGGCTCATCCATTTTATGCGGTTCAGGTTCGTTTCATTGGTGTTCAATACATCTACGAAAACCCATACCGTCGTGACAATGCAGGCCACTCCGAACAGCACATGGGCCATCAAAATAATTTCATTCATATTTGTTTTCCTTGTTTTGGAGCAGTGGAAGCAACTCAAACACGCTTTTTCAGACGCGAGTTGGCATCAAGCGACCATGTGCCTGCGCCAGCGATGAGTAGAAACAGACAGCCGAGTAGCATGGCAAAATCCGTGCGTGCTTCATGGGCCATAGCCCAGAAACCGCTTTTTAGAAAAATTGGAATTTTTGTCGTCGTGATGGCCACGAGCATAGTGATAATCAACGGAATTGCTGCCAATCGCGTCAGCAAGCCAATCAATACAAGCGTTCCGCAGCTAATCTCGAAAATTCCGGCGAAGGGAGCCATGAACGCCGGCGCGGGAATCCCTATTTTAATGAAGCGCCCGACGCCAAGCAGGCCGGGAAAAAGAAATTTCTGTATTCCTTCGGAAAGGAATATGGCTCCCACTGCCAGTCGGATTGGCACGACGGAGGCGGGGGCTTTTGTTGATGTAAGATTCTCCAGCATAGATCACATTGGTTGGTTCATCTTTTTTTTGTTTTCAGTTTCAGCAACGACTTCGTCATAAAGCTCCTTGACGTGTTCCCGTATCAGTTTCAGAATTTTTTTTCCCTTGGCCGTTAGCCGATAGTCTTTGCGTGCCCGCTTGCCGCTACGCTTGTCACTTTTGCAATCGAGCCAGCCGCGCTGCAGCAACCGGCCAAGCAGTGGGTAGAGGGTTCCGGGGCTGATTTCATAGCCGTGGCGGCGCAGCTCGGTAATAATCCATTGGCCATGAATCGGTTCCTCCCCCGCGTGATGCAGGATATGGACCTTCCAAAAGCTCAACAGAATTTCCCGATCAACTTCGTCCATGCGCATATTACGATTTTCGATGTCGAAATCAATATATGTTGCCCTTCGTCGGACGTCAAGCTTTGAGTCTTAATCCTGATCCTAATCTTAATCTCCTTTTTCATGTGGCCGAAGCAGCGATTCATTCGGATTAAGATTAAGATTAAGATTAAGATTAGGATTAAGATTAGGATTAGGAGTCAGAAACCGCCACCCAAAACGTGAAATGAACCCGCTCACTTTGGCGCGGGCAGTCCGGGGACATTCGCGGCTTTCAACTCCTTCTCAATTTCTGTTTGCAAGCGGCGCGCCATCTCGAAATTGGGGTTCAGCAGCAACGCCTGGGCGCACGCTTCCCGCGCTTTGGCCGGCTGCCCCGTCCGCTCGTACACGCTGGCCAGATTGAACCAGCGCTCTGCGAGGGCCGGATTCTGCCGCACCGCCAATTCCAGCAGCGCCACCGCTTCCCGCCACCGGCCAATTTTCGCGTCCGTCAACCCGAGTTGCGTTGTCAACTTGTCGTTTTCCGGATAGATCTGCCGCGCCTTTTGCAATGTGGTGATGATCTGTTCCGCCTGCTCCGGAGAGAGTTTCTTTGCCGTCTGCCACACCGCCACCTGCGGGAGCTGCAAGACGGACGCCACGGCATTTTTTTCGACGCGCTTGATCCCCGGATGCTCGAACTCCGTGCGCACAAACAAGGTGAGGGCGTCCCGCCAGATTCCCATCCGATTCAGGCTCGTGCCCGTCCAGATGACAATCAGCGCCGCCGCCGCTGCCGCCGCCAGGCGCGGGCGGAGGCGCGAGAAATTCACGAACACGCCTCCCAGCGCCAGCAAAAAGCCCATCAACGGCAAATAAAGAAACCGTTCCGCCATGTATTGCATCATGGGCACAAGATTGGAAACCGGCAGCAGGAACAAGCCAAGCCAAACCAAACCGAATGCGGACATCCGCCATTCCGGACGCCGCCACAGCCAGGCAGCCAGCGCGCCGAAGAACAACACCAGAAACACTCCGCCCAGGACGCTGCCTGAAAGAAACGGATGCGGCGGCGCTCCCACCATCCAATTGTAATCGGCGCAAAACGGCGGGATGCCCCAGAACAGCCGCCAGTATTCCAACGCCACCGGAAACATATCGATCAAGGTTTGCCCGTAAGTTCCGGACAACGGAGGGCACTGGCTCGAGCGCCCCATCACCCAGTGCCGGCAGGCCGCATAAAAGAACGCCACCAACAAAAACGGAATGGCCAGCTTCGCGCTCCGCCGCCACGGCAGCTTGTGAAAACCGTGCAACATGAAGAACACCGCCAGCGCGAACGGCACGGCCGATTCCTTGGAGAACACCGCCAAAAGAAACCAAGCCAGGGCCGCGACATACCCGCGCCCGCCTTCGTCCCATTTCAAGAGCGACCTTGCCGCCGCCAGCACAAAAACAGCCGCCATCAAATCATCCAGGCACTTGGCCCAGCAGACCGCCTCCGAGTTGACCGGATGCGCGGCAAAGCCGAGCGCGATCAACAGCGACGCCATTCGCTCCGGGGTCGAGACCCTGCCTGTCAGCCGTTGGCACAACAACAGGGCGGCCAAAAACAGCAACAGCGCCGCCGCCCCGTGCCAGAGGACATTGGCCAGATGAAAAATCCACGGTTGCGGCGTCTCCTTCCCGTCCAGCGCATAAAGCAACGCGTAAAAAGCATTGCGCAACGGCCGGTAAGAAGCTGGCGACGGCTCCGCGGATTGCGCCTCCCTCCGGCAGAACATCTTCGGGATGCCGGCCAGCGAGCGGATGCTCTTGTTTTGCGCGATATAAATTGCGTCATCCCACACAAAATCGAAGCGCGCCGTCTGCCCCCACAGCAACAAGGCAAACAGCCCGATCACGCCGCAGCACAACCCGTTTTTGGACAGATATTTTTCCATTGCGACGCCCCGCATCATAGTCTTCGCGCCGGAGAAGTCGTCACAAAAACGGGGAACCACGAGGATAACGGTTCGGCGTTGCCGGGTTCCGGGCCGTCCGGGGGCGCATCCGCACACTGCTGCCGCGCGCGCTGCCGATTCCCTCGCCCCACGAAGTGGGGGGCAGGGAGAGGAGGTTCCCACGCTCTTCAAATTGGCGCTGCCCGCATTGAAAGCCGCAATGCGGGCAGCGCCAATTTAAAAATCGCATATTTCATTAGCCCATGTCAAGGAAAAATAATCAAAAACATTGCAACGGGCGCATCCGTATACTGCTACCGTGCGAGCTGCGGATTCCCGCGCGGCACGAAGTGGGCAGAGGGTCAGGGAGAGGGGTTCGTTCCGTCAATGGTAGCAGTGTACGGATGCACCCGCCGCCCGGTGTGCCGAAAATTTGGTCTTGCAGCGGGCGCGGCGGTTGTTACAGTTCTGTTTCGCGGGCAAACGGCTCTCGCGGTGGTTTTTGCTTTTCAACCCGTTAACGATTATCTGTGAAAATTTTTTCCGGCACGTCCAATTTGCCGCTGGCCAGGAACATCGTCGCTTCCATCGGCCTGGAGCTGGCCCAATGCACGATCAGCTCCTTTCCTGACGGCGAAACGTTCGTCAAGATCGAGGAGAATGTGCGCGGGGAGGATGTGTACATTGTGCAATCCGCTTCGCCGCCGACGAACCATCATTATATGGAGTTGTTCATCATGATGGATGCGGTGCGGCGGGCCAGCGCCAAGAGGATCACGGCGGTATTGCCCTTTTACGGGTATGCGCGGCAGGACCGCAAGGATCAGCCGCGCGTGCCGATCACCGCCAAATTGGTGGCCAATCTGCTGGTCGCAGCCGGAGCGACCCGGGTGTTGACGATGGATTTGCACGCCCAGCAGATTCAGGGTTTTTTTGACATTCCGGTGGATCATCTGTATGCCGCGCCGGTGATGTACGAGTATTTGAAGAAAAAGCAACTGGCCGATCTGGTGGTGGTCAGTCCGGATGTGGGGGGGTTGAAAATGGCGCACGCCTATTCGCAAGTGCTGGAGGCGGGGCTGGCCATTGTGGCCAAACGGCGGAAAAGCGCGATGGATATTGAGGCCATGGCGGTCATTGGCGAAATCCGGGGCCGGAATGTCTTGATGGTGGATGATTTGACGGAAACGGCCGGGACTCTGGTCAACGCAGCGGGGTTGTTGAAGAAGAAGGGGGCCAAAAAGATCATTGCCTGCGTCTCCCATGCCATTTTGAACGATCTGGGCATCGAACGATTGCGAAAATCAAACATTGACGAATTAATTACCACTGATACTGTCCTACGCCCCGCCATTGACGGGGTAAAGATCACGACGCTGAGCGTGGCCGCGCTTTTGGGCGAAGCAATCAAGCGTATCAACTGCAATTCATCAGTGACATCGCTATTCGAGTTCAAAGGGGGGCGCACCAGTTAAGCTGGCGTTTCGGGGGTCTTTGCATATATAAGGTGTGGAAGATGAAGACTGTCGCTTTAACCGCTTTTCCGCGGACTTTGGGCCGCCGGGCCGGGGCCAGGACATTGCGGAGGTCCGGGCGTGTTCCCGCCGTCATTTACGGCCGGCACCGTGCGCCGCAAAATCTTGAGTTCAATCTCAAAGACATCCAGGACGTCATGCACGGGGCCGCCTCTGAAATCGTGTTGCTGGACCTTTCGGTGAAGGACGACGCCCAGCCCAAACGGCTGGCCCTGGTGCAGGACATCCAACACCACGTCCTGACCCACCAGATGCTGCACGTTGATCTGCACGAAGTGGCCGAGAATGAAAAGGTCACTGTCATGGTGCCGGTCGAAGCGACCGGCGAGGCCGTCGGCGTCAAAACCGGCGGCGGCACGCTGGAACACGTTCTGTTTAAATTGAAAGTCCGCGCCTTGCCCAAGGATTTGCCGGAGGTCCTGGTGGCCGACGTCAGCCATTTGGAAATCGGCCAGGCCGTTCACATCGGCGACATGAAGGCGCCGCCCGGGGTGGAAATTCTTGGCGACAAACACATCTCCGTCCTGGCCGTGGCCGCGCCGGTGAGCGAGGCCCAGGAAGCTGCTCTGCTGGAGGCCGCGACCGCCCCAACGGGAGAAGTGGAAATGATCAAAGAGAAGAAAGAAGAGGGTGAGGAGGCTGAGGCCAGGCCCGGTGAGAAAGCAGAGGCCAAACCCGGTGAGAAAGCGGCCGCCAAGGCCGGAGAAAAACCCGGCGAAAAGGCCGGCGCCAAACCCGGCGAAAAAGCCGCGGCCAAACCGGGCGAGACAGCCGCAGCCAAGCCGGGCGAGACAGCCGCTCCCGCCGCCGAAAAGGCGGGCAGGAAAAAGGGGGAGTGGAAGAAGTAAGGCGCCCTTTACCTGTTGGAGAATTTATCTCTCATCGCGGGGCTGGGAAATCCCGGCATCGAATACGCCGGGACCCGGCACAATATCGGGTTTATGCTGGTGGAACGGCTGGCGGCCCGGTGGCGGGCGGGGTGGAAGTTGGAGAAGAAATTCAACGCCCGCCTGGCCCGGTTGGAACAGGCGGGGCAAAAGATTATTTTGTGCCAGCCGCAGACATTTATGAATGCCAGCGGCGAGGCCATTGGGGCCTTGGCCCGGTTTTATCAGTTGCCGGCCGGGAGAATGTTGATCGTGGCCGATGACGCGGACCTGCCGCTGGGGCAAATCCGGCTCAGGGCCAAAGGCAGCAGCGGGGGCCATCACGGGCTGGAATCGGTCGAGCGGCAATTGGCCACGCGGGAATATCCGCGATTGCGATTGGGCATCGGGCGGCGGGCGGAGGATGACCGGGAAATAACAGATTATGTCCTGGGCCGGTTTGCGGCCGGGGAACGGGAACTGGCGGAAGAAGTGCTGGCGCGGGCCGGCCGGCAGGTGGAATGCTGGTGGAGCGCCGGAATCAAAGAAGCGATGAATCAATTTAACGGGGCCGTGACGGCTCCGCCGAAAAAAGGAAACTTGTGAAACGTTACGAAGGTCTGTTCATATTGAACGCGGCCGGCAAGGAAGAGGCGCTCAAAGACACCATTGACAAAATCTCCAGCGAGATTTCTTCCGCGGGCGGCAAGGTCGAAACCGTGCAGAAGATGGAGAAAAAAGCGTTCGCGCGCGTGGCGGACCGCAAGCACAGCGCGGGCTTTTACGTCAATTATGTTTTTGAAGGCGCGCCGGAGATCATCACCCACTTGCGCCATCGTTTTGCGGCCAACGAGGAGATCTTCCGCGTCCTGTTCACCCTGGCGCCCGCGCCCGTGGTCAAACCCGAACCCAAATAATTCCGTTTATGGCCAACTTCAACAAAGTCATCCTGGCGGGCAACCTGACCCGCGATCCTGAATTGCGCTACACGCCCAAGGGCTCCGCTGTGGTCAAGTTCACCCTGGCCATCAATCGCACCTGGAAAAATGAAGCGGGAGAAAACAAGGAGGAAGTCAGCTTTGTGGACGTGGAGGCCTGGAGCCGGCAGGCGGAAGTCATCGCCCAATACATGCGCAAGGGCCGTCCCTTCCTGGTGGAAGGCCGGTTGAAGCAGGACACTTGGGAAGACAAAAACACGCATCAAAAGCAAAGCAAGCTCAAGGTCGTCCTTGAAGGCTTTTCCTTCATTGACGCCAAGGGGCCTGAAGGCGCTCCGTCCGGTCCCGACGCCCCCCGCCGGGCCGCCGCGGCGCCCGGCGCCGCCCCCCCGGCGGCCAAGCCGCCGGAAGGGCCTGAAGGGGAAGCTCCGCCTGTCGAGGAAGACGACGTCCCATTTTAAGCGTTTCAATTCTATGTCAAAAACATCCGTCATCCTGGTTCAAAACATTGTGGGTCTGGGCGGGGAATCCGACCTGGTCAAAGTGGCGGCCGGTTACGCCCGCAATTACCTTATCCCGCAAGGTCTGGCCGTGCCGTTGACGGCGGCCAACAAGCGGCGCATCGAAGCGCTGCGCCAGCGCCGCGCCGACCGCGAAGCGCACGAATTCAACACCATGAGCGAACTGTCCAAGAGCATTTCCAAGCTCATCGCCGTCATTGCCGTCAAGACGGGCGAGGACGGCAAAATGTTCGGGACCGTGACCGCAGGCATGGTGGCCGACCAACTCAAGACGCAATTT
>Ga0326728_10003244_pt1 | contig 51167 bp, 48 predicted proteins | sample MB3enrmetagenome_FD_207602 | JGI IMG/M metagenome (GOLD analysis project Ga0326728, IMG submission 207602) | Lab enriched peat soil microbial communities from McLean, Ithaca, NY, United States - MB31MN | ecosystem: Environmental > Terrestrial > Soil > Wetlands > Peat | place: USA: New York... | reverse complement strand
CGGAAGGTGTCCGGCTTTCCGGGCTAACTGGAGCATCAGGCAATCCGAGAAGCCCAGCGCTGGTTTTGCGCGGAACAGCTCCAGTGCCGCTGCCACGGTCTCCGAATCCTGGAGCACCAGATCCCGGTGGTTGAGCAACATTTCAATCGCCCTGGCCAGGTCGTTCGCGCTCAGCTCGTAGACACTGGTAAGCACCCACGCCGCCTCGGCCAGCGCGAGCACCGGGACCCAGGCACCCTTGCCGATGAAGCTCTCCGCCGCGGCGGCCTGGCGGGAATCGTCCCGCGCGATCAGGCGGACCAGAACATTCGTGTCAACCGCGCGCATAACGCTTTCGGGCGTAGCGCCGGATGCCTTCTCTCAGTTCCTCGACACTTCGCGCTTCCGGCGTCCTCGCCCCGAACACTGCCCGATGGATATCCTCGGAACTGAAGCGGCCCACGCGGCGGACAACCATCCGGTTGCCGTCTTGCTCCCATTCCAGGACCGAGCCCGGGCCGATGCCGAGCTTCCGGCGTACGTCCACCGGGACGGAAATCTGCCCCTGGGCCGTAACCTTCGAATGCGCAATTGCCATACCTTATATTACCAGGGTAATGGAGCGGTGCGGTAGGCCGGCGGCGCCCAGCCGGTGTGTGCCCGAGTTCTTATCAGAGTTTGCCTTGGAAGTACTAGTAGTAGGTGCGCGGTACTGGATCGCGACTGGGGGAACGTACTGACGCGCCTAAGAAATCGTTGATTTGCAGGCGGCTTCGAGCGTATTCTTTGCCTTGGGCCCGACATGACATTTTCACGCCTGATTGTATTTTTCTGCGTTCTCGCGGTTGCCTTGGGGCAGCCCGGAGCCAAAATGTATCCCGGCGCGAAGCTCGACCGGGCGGGCACGGACGAGGCCAAGGCAGCCGCCCTCGCCCAGTCCGAGCTGGAAGTGACCGTGTACACCACCTCCGACCCCTTCGACAGGGTCTACGGCTTTTTCGCGAAGAACGGGCGCGAATTCAAGCCCATTGGAAGCCGCGTGCGAAAGCTGCCGAACGGGCAGGACCTCCGGGACGCCTTCTTCATTCTCGACGACGCCGGGAGCCTGACGGTCTCGAAGCTGTGGGTGAAGCTGCAGCGGCCCTATCTCGGACAATACGGCCTGGTGCGCCGCGGTGGTCCCCCAGGCGCCATTCGAGACGTAACGGCGATCATCCTGACGAAGAAGAAATAGAGCCGCGCTGCCCTCAGCACCCGAAGACCACGCCCTCGGGAGCTGTGGAACAATCCGGGGGTCACGCCTGCACGCGCGGTAACGCGCTGGTTCCACATGGGGAGCCCGGAGTGTCCCGGGATTGTTTCACAGCTACTTCCGCCATAACACGGCCACGTTGGTCATGGCGGCGTTGTACGGAGTGCCCCCGGATTGTTTCACAGCTACTTCCGCAGCCTTGAGCCGAGCTCGGCGGCGGATTCGAAAGTGTGCCGGGTTGCGTCGGAGGTGAGGCCGGCGCGAAGGCCTTCCAACTTGGCAATGCACGCGGCCAGGGCGGAATCGATCGCGCTCGAATTCGTCGCCAGAATCTCGCGCCAAATGTCCCAGGAACTGCCGGCCAGGCGGGTCATGTCGGCGAGGCCGGGTCCGGAGGCGCGGAAGTGCTCGGGATCGGCGAGCCGGTCGGCGAGCGTGGCGGCGAGCGCGGTCGAAAGCAACTGCGGCAGGTGGGAGGTGAGGGCCACCACGCGGTCGTGTTCCTGGGGGCTCAGGACCACGGGGACGGCGCCGATCTTCCCGATCCAGTCGAGGAACTCCCGGGCGGCGGGCGAGTCGAGCTGGCCGGGATCGGTGGGCGTGAGAATCCAGGTGCGGCCCCGGAAAAGCTCCGCGCAGGCATGGGCCGCGCCGCGCTGCTCTTTTCCCGCCATGGGATGCCCGCCGAGAAACTGGCCGGATGCCAGCGAGCGCAGCGCCTGATTCACAATCACCGTCTTGGTGCTGCCCGCATCGGTGACGAGCGCGCCCGGACGGACGTATGGGGCGATGCGGGGCAGGGTAGAGAGGATACGGTCGATGGTCTGAGAGAGGTAAATAAGGTCGGCAGAGGCGACGGCTTCCTCGAGCGGCGCCGCCTCGTCCACGGCCCCGCGGGATAACGCTTCCTTGATGGCGGCGGCCGAGCTGACGCCGAGGATGCGCCCGCGAAAGCCAGCGCTCTTCAGCGCCAGGCCGAAAGACGCGCCGATCAAACCGGTACCGGCGATGGCTACGGTTTTCATCAGATTGTGCGATTCACGGCCGGGGCGATGATCCGGAGCTGCGCCATCAACTCGGCGAACTGTTCGGGCCGCAGCGATTGCGCGCCGTCGCTGAGAGCGTGGTCGGGGTCCTGGTGTACTTCGATGATCAGACCGTCGGCGCCTGCCGCAACCGCGGCCCGGGCCATGGGGAGGACCTTGTCGCGGCGGCCGGTGCCGTGCGAAGGGTCCGCGATCATCGGCAGGTGCGAGAGTTTCTTCACTACCGGGATGGCCGAAATGTCGAGCGTGTTGCGCGTGTAGCTCTCGAACGTGCGGATGCCGCGCTCGCAGAGGATCACCGCGTTGTTGCCCGCGGCCAAAATGTACTCGGCCGAAAGGAGCAGCTCTTCGATGGTGGCCGCAATCCCGCGCTTGAGCAGCACGGGCTTGGGCTGTTTCCCCAGCTCGCGGAGCAGGTTGAAGTTCTGCATGTTGCGCGCGCCGACCTGGAGAATGTCGGCATAGGAGCCGACCAGGGGAATCTGCGTCTGGTCCATGACCTCGGTAACCACCAGCAGGCCGTGCTTGTCGGCCGCTTCCCGCAGGATGGCGAGCCCTTCCTCGCCCATTCCCTGAAAGCTGTACGGGGAACTGCGCGGCTTGAAAGCGCCTCCGCGCAGGATTTGCGCTCCGGCTCCGGCGACGGTCTCCGCGAGGCCGAGCATCTGCTCGCGGGACTCGACGCTGCACGGCCCGGCCATCATGACCACGCGGTCCCCGCCGATCTCGACACCGCCTATCCGGATCACGGTGCCCGCGGGCCGGAAAGTGCGGCTCGCCAGCTTGTAGGGCGACATGATCCGGTGAGCCTCTTTGACGCCGTCCATGACTTCGAAATCGGCGGGCTCGAAGTAGTCCATCGGGCCGACGCCGCCGAGCACGGTGTGGACCACGCCGGTGGACCGGTGCACCGTGAAGCCCAGCGACACGAGGCGGTCGATGACCGTCTGGATCTGCTTCTCGGTGGCGCCTTCCTGCATTACGACTAACATGAGAGATTCCTTTCAGCGTGGTTCATCATTTGGGTTCTTCGTTTCCGTCACGCTCCAACATCCGGAGCCGCTGCACGTTGCGCATTTCGTCGATGATGCGCTCGAAGACGCGCTTGACGCCTTCCGGCGTAAGAGGCCCTGGGTTGTTCCCCGTGACGTTTTCAAACACCTGGTCCTCGCGCCTGGGCTCGTAAATCGGAAGGTCGAGCTGCTGCTTGACTCGTCCAATCTCTTCGACGATGCGCGTGCGCTCGTTGAGCAGCGCCAGGATGCGGCGGTCCAGATCGTCGATCCGATCGCGGCATCTCTCGAGCGCTTTGAGGCCCTCCTCGTGCGTCATAATTCAAATCCTTGCTTGAGGCTGCGCGTGAAAGTCTCAAGCTGTGCCTCATCGGCGCCCTGCTCGATCAGGCGCACGAAGGCGCTGCCCACTACCACCGCGTCGGCCAGGGCGCCGGCCGCCGCGACGTGCTCCGGGCGCGAGATGCCAAAGCCGATGGCCAGAGGTAGATCGGTCAGGCGGCGCATCGATTCGACCAGCGGGGCAACCGAGTTCGAGAGCGAGTCGCGCTCGCCGGTCACTCCGGTGCGGGAGACGAGGTAAACGAAGCCGGATGAGCTTTCGGCGATTCGCCGTTGCCGCTCGACGGTCGAGGTAGGCGCCGCCAGGAAGATGGTGTCCAGGCCGTAACGGCGCATGACTTCGATGTGCCGGGCGGCCTCTTCGATGCTGAGGTCGGTCACCAGAATCCCGTCGATGCCGATCGAAGACGCTTCCTTGGCCAGCGCTTCGACGCCGTACTTGAGGACGGGGTTGAGATAGGTGAACAGGAGCAACGGGACATCCGAAGCTTGCCGGATCTCGGCCGCGATCCCCAGCACGCTTCCGAGCGAAGTTCCGGCGCGGAGCGCGCGCTCGGCGCCGCGCTGGATCACGGGGCCATCGGCGATCGGGTCGGAGAAGGGAACGCCGAGCTCGATGAGATCCACGCCGCCGCGCACCAGCGCCGAGACGAGCGCGGGCGTCCGCTCGGGCGTGGGATCGCCCGCCGTGAGGTAACCGATGAGCGCTTTCCGCCGCGCGGACCGGAGGCGCTCAAAGAGGCGCGAGATCCCGGTCGAGCTCGGGGAAGTTTTCGCGGTAGATATCAATGTCCTTGTCCCCTCGTCCTGATAAGTTTACGAGGAAAATCTCGTCCTTTGCCTGAGGCGCCCGCCGGACCGCTTCCGCCACGGCGTGGGCCGACTCCAAGGCCGGAATGATGCCTTCCGTGCGGGAGAGCAGGAGCGCCGCTTCCAGGGCTTCCCGGTCGTTTGCGGAGACGTACTCCGCGCGCCCCTGGTCGTGCAGCCAAGCATGTTCGGGACCGACCAGCGCATAGTCGAGGCCCGCCGAAATCGAGTGCGTGAGAGCGATCTGCCCGTTGCCGTCCTGAAGCAGGTAGCTGTAAGCGCCCTGGAGGACTCCGGGAGAGCCTCCCGAAAAACGTGCCGCGTGGTCGCCGAGCGAGGGACCGCGGCCGCCGGCTTCGATGCCGATCAACCGGACGTCTGCGTCCTCGATGAACCGGTGGAAGATCCCGATGGCGTTCGAGCCGCCGCCGACGCAGGCGAAGATGGCGTGGGGCAGGCGGCCTTCGGCCTGGAGGATCTGAGCGCGCGCTTCCTGGCCGATCACGGATTGGAAATCCCGCACCATCAATGGATAGGGATGGGTTCCTAAAGCGGAACCAAGGAGGTAATAGGTCGTTGAAATGTTCGTGACCCAGTTGCGCATGGCTTCGCTGATGGCGTCCTTGAGCGTCCGGCTGCCGGCGGAGACGCCCTCGACGCGAGCGCCGAGCAGGCGCATGCGGAAAACGTTCAACCGCTGGCGGCGCATGTCCTCGACGCCCATATAGACGGTGCAATCGAGACCGAACAGCGCACAGACGGTGGCGGTGGCGACGCCGTGCTGCCCGGCGCCGGTTTCAGCGATCACCCGCCGCTTTCCCATCCGCCGCGCGAGCAGGACCTGGCCGAGGCAATTGTTGATCTTATGCGCGCCGGTGTGAAGCAGATCTTCGCGTTTGATGTAGATGCGGGCGCCTCCGAGATGCTCGCTCAAACGCCGGGCGTGGTAGAGCGGCGTGGGACGGCCTGCGTAGTGGGCCAGGAGATCCTGAAGCTCCGTTCGAAATTCCGGGGCCTTGCGCGCGGCGAAATATGCCTTCTCGAGTTCGTCGAGAGGCGCCATGAGGGTCTCGGGAACGTACCGGCCGCCGTAGGGACCGAAGTGGCCTCCGGCGTCGGGTCCGAGGGCGCTCATGAGCGAGCCGCCTGGATGAAGCGCGCCATTTTCAGATGATCCTTGCGGCCCGGGGAGGATTCCAACCGCGAGCACGCGTCGACGCCCCAAGGCTGGGCGGCTTCGATGGCTCGGCGGACGTTGGTTTCATCAAGCCCGCCGGCCAGGATGACCGGGCGGCGCGCGCCGCGAGCCAGCGTCCAGTCGAACGTCCTGCCGGTGCCGCCCTCGAAGCCGTCGGCAGGCGTGTCCAGGAGGCAGGCTTCGGCCGGGATGGCGTCGAGAACAGAGATATCGAAGCCGGGAGTTACGCGCAGAGCGCGCCAGACGCGGAGGCCCTCGGGGAACTGCGGCGCGTCGCCATGAATCTGAACGGCGTCGAGTGCCAGCTCGCGGGCGAAGGCGGAAAGCCGGTCCGGTAGCTCGTTAACAAAGACGCCTATTTTCAGTATGTTGTCCGGTACGGATTCAAGTACTTGTTTAGCGGCTTCGAGGGTAAGATAACGGGGACTGCCGGGGTAGAAGTTGAAGCCCAGAGCGGAGGCGCCGCACCCGGCGGCGGCCAGGGCGTCGTCGCGATTCGTGATGCCGCAGATCTTGACCATCATCGGTGGTTCAGGAGGGTGCGGAGGGCTTGCTCGTGATCCTTGGATCGCATCAGATGTTCGCCCACCAGGAATGCCTGGAAGCCGGCTTCGCTCAACCGGCGGATGTCGCCGGCGGACCGGATGCCGCTCTCACTGACTTTGATCACGCCAGAGGGAATTTTGGGAGCCAAGCGGAGCGAGGTTTCGAGCGTGACCTCGAACGTGCGGAGGTCGCGGTTGTTCACGCCGATCAACCGTGCGCCGCAGTCGAGCGCGGCCTCAAGATCGCCCTCGTTGTGGACCTCGACCAGCGCCGTGAGATCGAGCTTTGCGGCGTAGTCGCGGAGCTGGCGGAGGCGCGCGGCCGGGAGGATGGCGGCAATCAGCAGGACGGCATCGGCGCACCGGGCGCCGGCTTCGGCGATCTGGTACTCGTCAATCGTGAAATCCTTGCGCAGAACGGGGAGGCGCACGGCGCCGCGGGCGATGTCGAGATCGTCCAGGCTGCCGTGGAAAAACCGCTCGTCGGTGAGGACGGAGAGCGCGGCGGCGCCGCCGGCTTCGTAGGCGCGGGCGACCGCGGCGGGGTCGAGGTCCGGGGCCGCGAGCGCGCCTTTGGTGGGCGACGCCTTCTTGATTTCGGCGATCACCGCCGGGCTGCGCGCCAGCAGCGCGGCCCGGAAATCGCGGCGCCGGGGCCGATTCTCCGCGGCGAGCGCTTCCAGCTCGTCGCGGCGCACCATGGACATGGCCAGCTCGGCCTTCTTGTACTCGACGATCCGGGCGAGAATGTCAGGGATGCCGGCAGTCATCGGGAAGGTTCTATCGTACCACCGCGGGGCTGCCGCGGAAACGGTACGCCCCGGAGCACGCGTCTAGAATGGAGATATGCTGCGTCTTGTTCTGGCCGGGATGCTGCTCTCAATATGCCTCGGAGCGAGCGCGCAGAAGAAACCGCGCGCGGCGGCGCAGGCTCCCACCGCGTGGCCGATCGCGAGCGTCCGGATCGAAGGGCTGCACGCGTACAAGCCCGAGCAGATTCTGGCGGTGATCGGCCTCAAGTCCGGCCAGATGGCGACGCCCAAAGACTTTGACTCGGCCCGCCAGCGGTTACTCGCAACCGGCGCATTCGAGAACGTGGCCTGCCGGTACGCACCGGCACCCGGCGGTAAGGCCTATGCGGTGACCTTTGAGGTTACGGAGGTGAACCCGAGGTTCCCGATCCGGTTCGAAGACCTGGGCGTACCCGCCAAGGACGTGGAAGCGGCATTGCGGCAGAACGATCCGTTCTTTGCCGAGACGATTCCAGCGACCGAACCGCTGCTGGCGCGGTACTCGAAAGCCATCCAGGACTTTCTGGCGGCCCATGGCCGGACCGGCACGGTGGCCGCCAAACTGGACACGGACGACAGCGGGAGCGGGCCGCTCGCGGTGGTCTTTCGGCTTGCCAGCGCGCGTCCGGCGGTGTCGCGCGTGACTTTCACCGGCAACGTGGTGGTGCCGTCGACGGCGCTCGAGAACGCCATCAACGTGGTGGCGATCGGGTTGCCGTACAAGGAGGTCAGGTTCCGGCAGTTGCTGGAAAACCAGATCCGGCCGGTCTACGAGGCGCGCGGCCGGGTTCGGGTCTCGTTTCCGGAAGTCCGGACCGAGCCGGATAAGGAGGTCCAGGGCGTGGTGGTCACGGTGAAGGTGGATGAAGGCGCGAGCTATTCGATGGGCGGAGTGGAGGTCGAGGGAACGGACCTGTCCCAGGCGGAGATCAAGAAGCTCGCGACCTTCAAGCCCGGAGACGTCTACAACCGGCAGGTGGTGGACTCGGACGCGGCGAAGGTTGAGAGCCGGATGCGGCGCGAGGGATATATGCGCGTGAAATCGACCGTCGAGCAGAAGATCAGCGACCAGGCGAAGAAAGTCGACGCGATCATTCACGTGATTCCGGGCCAGCGATACACATTGGGAGCCCTCAATGTCATCGGGCTGGACCTGCTGACCGAACCCGCGATCCGGAAGATGTGGGGAATCAAGCCGGGGCAGCCGTTCAACTCGGAGTATCCGGACTATTTCCTTCAGCGGGTGAAGGAAGAGGGCATTCTCGACAACCTGGGCGACACGAAGTCCGCCGTGAAGACCAACGACGAGAATCACACGGTGGAGGTGACGCTGTTCTTCAAAGGGGAGGCGCCGGGAACGGAGAAAAGGAGAAAAGGAGAAAAGGAGTAAAGGGGAAAAGGAGCGAAGCGTGTGCGAACCGTGCCGGCGGTTCCGCGGCGTTAGCCGCCTCCTTTGCTCCTCTACTCCTTTGCTCCTGTGCTCCTGGTTTGGCCATGCTATCGTGAGTAGGTCGTGTCGTTGTCGCCGCTCAACATCCACCTGGAGAAATACGACGGTCCGTTGGACCTCCTGCTCGATCTGATCCGGAAGCAGCAGATCGACATTTGGGATATTCCCATCGCCAGGATCACAACCCAGTACGTGGAATACGTCGGCCGGGCGGCGGCGCTCGACATGGAGCTTAGCTCGGAGTTTATCTTCATGGCAGCGACGCTGATTTACATCAAGTCGCGGATGCTGCTGCCGAAGGATCCCGAGCTTGAGAAACTGTCCCCGGAGGAGGACCCGCGGCGGGAACTGGTGGAACGGCTGCTCGAGCACGAGCGTTTCAAGAACGCCGCCGAGATGCTGCAGCAAAAGCGCCTGATCGAGGAGAACGTCTGGTCGAATCCGCGCATCCAGGAGTTCGTCGAGGACGATGGCGGGCCGGATCCGGCGGTGTCCCTCATCGACCTGGTGAAGACCTTCGAGCAGGTGCTGGAGCGCGCCAAGAAGCGGCCCGTGTTCCAGGTGAACCACGACGATGTCAGCGTGCCGGACATGGTGCAATACCTGAAGGGGCTGCTCGAGAGCAAACCGCGGAACGAGAAGATCGGGGCGGTTGAGCTGTTTGAGCGGCAGCGCAGCCGCGGCGCGATGATTTGCCTGTTCCTGGCCATCCTGGAGATGGTCAGAATGCAGGCCGTGGTACTGGTCCAGAAGGATGCGTTCGGGGAGATCGCGCTGCGGGCGCACAAGCGGTTCGATGAGGTGTTCGCGTCGGACCAGAACATCACGGATATCGAAAAGGACTATCAATAGACCGAATGGACGAGCAGCCAACGACGTCCCTGGTGGAGGAAGAATTGACCGCCGGGGCCGAGAGCACCGAGAGTAGAGAGACTGCCGGCGCGCGGGAGATAGCCGCCGGGGCCGAAGTGCCCGTTGCGGCTGAGCCGCCGGAGGCCGTGCCGGAACCCGCCGGAGAAGCGCAGGTTGCCACCGGGGAGGCGCCGGCTGCGCCTGCCGTCGATGAATCCCAGCTCAAGGCCGTTATCGAGGCGATCGTTTACGTTGCCGAGGAGCCCGCCACCGCGGCGCAGATCGCGAACGCGCTCCGGAGCCCCGAGGATCTCGTCAAGCGCCTGCTCGGGGAGCTTACCGCCGAGTATTCCGCGGCCGCGCACGGCGTGATGATTCGCGAAGTCGCGGGCGGGTACAAGATGGCGACCAAGGCGGAACATCACGAGGCGGTCCGGGCCTTCGCCAAGAGCCTGAAACCGCCGCTGAAACTGTCGCTCGCCGCGCTCGAGACGCTGGCCACGATCGCTTACAAGCAGCCGGTCACGGCGCCGGAAATTATGGAGATCCGCGGCGTGCAGGGCGCCGGCGTCCTGAAAACGCTGCTCGACCGGAAGCTGATCCAGGCCGGCGGAAGGAAAAACGTGATCGGCCGCCCGATCCTGTACCGGACCACGAAGGATTTCCTGGTGCAGTTCGGTCTGAACGACCTGGCGGAGCTGCCAACCCTGAAAGAGTTCGAAGAGCTGCGGAGGCTTGCGATAGGGGAGGACGAGGCGCCGTCTGAACCGGCAACTAATCCCGCTGCGGGAGCGCCAGAGGCGCGGACCGCCGGCGTGGAGGCCGAAGGCGCGCCGTCAGAGAATGGGGAAAGCGGGAGCGCGCCGGCTGAAAGCGTGGAGGTTCGACCGGAATCCGCCGAGGAGATCCCGCCCGAGAATGCCTGAAGAAAGGCTGCAGAAAATACTTTCGCGAGCGGGAGTGACGAGCCGGCGCAAAGCGGAGCAGATGATCGTCGAGGGGCGGGTCGCCGTCAACGGGCAGATTGTTACCGAACTGGGAACGAAGGCCGACCTCGATCGCGACCACATCAAGGTAGACGGTAAGATGCTGCGCGCTCCGGGGCGGACAGTGTACCTCGCGCTGAACAAGCCGCACGGCGTGGTGACGACCGTTTCGGACCCCCAGGGGCGGCCGACCGTGATGCAGTTCGTGCAGAAGACCAAGGAGCGCGTGTATCCGGTGGGAAGGCTCGACTATGCCAGCGAGGGCCTGCTGCTGCTGACCAACGATGGCGAGTTCGCCCACCGCATCACGTCCGCCTCGACCCATGTTCCCAAGACCTATCTCGTGAAGGTGAACGGACTGTTGACGGGCGAGCAGGAGGAGCAATTCCGCGCGGGCGTGCCGCTCTCCGGGCGGCGTACGGCTCCGGCCGGTCTGCGGCTGGCGCGCCGGGCGCAGAACCCGTGGTACGAGGTGCGCCTGATCGAGGGGCGGCACCACCAGGTCCGCGAGATGTTCCGGCACTTCGGCAAGCTGGTTGAGAAACTGCGGCGCGTGAAGATCGGCTTTCTCGAACTGGGCGCGCTTCGGCCGGGACACTACCGGCAGCTCACGCCTTCCGAGGTGGAGCGGTTTCGGAAGCTGCTGAAGCTGGTGTAGCAGGCTCGGCATGACGATAGCGGAACTGCTGGAGAAGTCGCACACCATCGCCGTGGTGGGGCTGTCCAGCCGGCGCGCGCGTCCGAGCTACGGCGTGTCGGAATATATGCAGGCAGCGGGATACCGGATCATTCCGGTCAACCCTCGCGAAATTGAGGTGCTCGGCGAGAAAACCTACCCCGATCTCGATTCCGTGCCCGAGCCCGTCGATATCGTGGACATCTTCCGGCGGTCCGAGTTCGTGCCGGAGATTGTGGAGGCCGCGATCCGCATCGGCGCCAAGGCCGTGTGGATGCAGGAAGGCGTGCTGCACCCGGAGGCGGCCGCCAAGGCGCGGGCAGCCGGGCTCACGGTGGTGATGGACCGCTGCATTCTGAAAGAGCACCGCAAGCTGCGATAGTGTCCGTGCTACGAGTGGACCGAGAGCAGCGCGGCAACGTCGGCGCAGGAGCGGCCTTGCGACCGGGCGACGCCGGGGTAGGTCACCTGACCCTGGTAGGTGTTGACACCCTCGCGGAGCGCCGGGCGATCTTCACAGGCCCGCTCGAAGCCTTGGTTGGCAATCTCGAGCAGGTAGGGGAAGGTCGCGTTCGTGAGCGCGAGCGTGGAGGTGTGCGGCACCGCGGCGGGCATGTTCGACACGCAGTAGTGGAGCACGCCATCGACGGCATACACCGGGTCGGTGTGCGTGGTGGGGTGCGAGGTCTCGAAACAGCCGCCTTGATCGATGGCGACATCCACCATCACCGCACCCTTGCGCATGTTGGAGACCATCTCCCGGCGGACAAGCTTGGGAGTGGAGGCGCCCGGGATGAGCACGCCGCCGATCACGAGGTCGGCCCGGCGCAGCGCTTCGCGCACGGTCCAGACGTTGGATGCGAGCGTGACTGCCTGCCCGCGGAAGATATCGTCGAGCTCGCGCAGGCGGTTCAGGTTCCTGTCCACAATCGTGACGTGGGCCCCCATGCCGACGGCGATCTTGGCTGCGTTCGTGCCCACGACGCCTCCGCCGAGGATCACCACATAGCCCGGCTCCACGCCCGGGACGCCGCTTAGCAGCAAGCCGCGACCGCCGTTCGGCGCTTCGAGATACACAGCGCCGATTTGCACCGCGAGGCGGCCGGCAACTTCGCTCATCGGCGTGAGCAGGGGCAGGGAGCCATCGGCCTCCCGGATGGTTTCGTAGGCAATCGCGGCAACGCGCGCCTGGAGCAGACGCTCGGTCAAATCGGGCAGAGGCGCGAGGTGGAGGTAGGTGAAGAGTATCAGGTCCGGGCGCAGGCGGCCGTACTCGGAAGGCTGCGGCTCCTTGACCTTGATGACCAGTTCCGCCTTGCCCCAAACATCCACCGCGGAAGCCAGCAATTCGGCCCCGGCCTCCTCGTACTCCAGGTCGGGAATGGAACTGCCCAGGCCGGCTCCGGACTGAACCAGGACGCGGTGGCCGGCTTCGCGCAGCGTAATGACGCCGCTCGGCACCAGCCCGACCCTTGTCTCGTGATCTTTGACCTCTGTGGGAACGCCGATGACCATTTCAGTTCTCCCGCGTGTCAGGTGGAGGTGGATTGCCCGAAGGACGAGCCGGACCGGGAGATTCGCGGGCTTCCCGCCGCGGACCCAGTCCAAGTGTAATTAGTGACAAGGAATTCAATTTGCCGCTGGGTTCGAGCTTCTGATCCTGCTGGAATTTCCTGAGAGATTCGGACCACTGCGGCCCCCATACGCCGTCGGCGGCCTGACGGCTATACCCTTTCGAGACGAGCGCCGCCTGAATCTCTTTGTAACGCGCGGGAGTGGGGACCATTTGACCGGTCCGCCAGGTCTGACCTTTCTTCGACCGGTTCCGGGCGTGCCTTCGGCCCTTGCCCGTCTTGGCAGAGGAGCGTCCGGACGTCGACGCCGCGGTGTGGGACTTGGCGGCCGCGCGGCGGGTTTTGTGCGTAGTTGCAACGCCAGGCAACGCCAGGCCACAACTGAGCAGCCATACGCCAGCTATTCGCAAAAGTCTGCTTTCCATCTCAGTTGAGACCTTAACCTATCACGGGTTCTCTGGAAGGGTGCCCGCGGCGAAGACGGCCGTCCACTGCATTTCTCCGCGCCCGTTGCGCCCCACGAGCGCACCCCGCATCACCCGAAACGCCACGGCGTCCCCCGGCTTCAGCGCGCGCTGAATCTTCTGCACGTCATCGACCGAATTGATCGGCTGCCGGTTGATCGCCAGGATGATGTCCCTGGGTTCGAGGCCGATATCCTCGGCGAACGAGTTGGGCGCGACGCTAGAGACCAGGACGCCGCCAGGTTCCTTAAAGCCCATGCGGTCGCGGGCGGCCGAGGTGAGGTTCTGGATGTCGATGCCGAACTTCACCTGGGTTGAGTTCTCCTCGTTCTCAGGCTGGCCCTGCCGGAACCTTCGGAAGCGCTCATCGTTCTTCCAGACCTCGGTGCGTTCGCCGATTTTCACCGTGAAATCCATCTTCTTGCCGCCGCGGAGCACGGTAACGCTCGCATCGGTTCCGACCGGGGTCGCGGAAACGCGGCTCACCAGATCGTCGCCATCCGTGACCGGCTGGCCCCGAAAAGCGACAATGACGTCCTCAATCTTGATGCCGGCTTTGGCCGCGGGGCCGTCCGGCTCTACGTTGGTGACGAACACGCCGTGGCTGGCGCCGTAGCTCCTCAGCAACTCCGGTTTCTGGTCGGGTTGGAATCCGATGCCAATGCTTCCGCGGGAAACCCGGCCGCTCTTGATGATCTGGTTGTAAACGCTCGCGGCCAGGTTGATAGGCAGTGCGAAGCCGATGCCCTGGTAGCCGCCGCTTTCCGTGGCGATGGCGGTATTGATTCCGATGACCTCGCCACGGATGTCGAGCAGCGGACCGCCGCTGTTGCCCGGGTTGATGGCGGCATCCGTCTGGATGAACTTCTGCAACTGGTGCTCCGTTCCTCCGATGTCGCGGCCCTTGGCGCTGATGATTCCGGCGGTGACCGTGGCTTCGAGGCCGAACGGCGAGCCGATGGCGACGGCCCAGTCGCCCACCTGCACTCCGTCGGAATTGCCGATCTTGGCGGGGCTGAGGTCTTTGTTGTAGTTCTCCAGCTTGAGCACGGCCAGGTCCGTTTCCGGATCCGAGCCGACGAGTTTGGCGGAGTACTCGGTGGGATCGTTATTGAATTTCACCTGGATGCGGCTCGCATCCTCAACCACGTGAAAATTGGTGAGGATGTAGCCCTTCCGGTCGACGACCACGCCGGAGCCGGTGGCCTGGCGGCGGGGAAATGGCCGCTGCGGGAGATCCCCGAAAGGTTCCTGGCCGAAGAAGCGGCGGAACAAGTCCGTGCCGCCCTGGTCTTCTTCGTCGTCGTCGGGCGGAGCGGGCGTGCCGCGGCGGGAACGGACCCGCTGATTCTCACGAGTGCCATACGTTGACGTGATATTGACCACGGAGGGGCCAAGCTGTTTGGCGAGTTGGGAAAAAGCCGTCGAAAGCTGAACCGGATTGGGGATCTCGAGGGGTGTGGCGTCCGCCGCGGTCACTTGCGCCCTCTCTGCCCGGACCGCCGTGTTGATCAGGGTCCCGATGAGGATACCGATCGACAGCGTAAAGAGCAGGAGGGTCACGGAAAGCAGCTTTTGATTTCGCAATCGTGCCATTAGTTTCATTCGTGGATCTCCGCCGCAGAAGATGCTTTCATTATAGGGTACGCAAGATCCATCGAAGGCGAGGGAGGCCGCCGCTTTTGGGGCTCAAGTCCGGCCTGCGTCTTCTGATATTCTGGCGGGTGGCTCGATACACTTTTCGATCTTGAAGGAGGCACACTCGTGAAAGTCGGCGTTTTTACGGCACTGCTGGCGGACCTGTCGCTCGACCAGGTGATTTCCAAGCTAACCGCGCTGGGCATCCACACGGTTGAGCTGGGCACCGGGAACTACCCGGGCGACCCGCACTGCAAGCTCTCCATGCTCGAGAACCCGAAAGCTCTGGGTGAATTCAAGAAGAAGCTCGACGATCACGGCATCGCCATCACGGCGCTGAGTTGCCACGGCGAGCCGCTGCACCCGAATCCGGAAACCGCTAAAAAGAACCAGGAGACCAGCCGCCGGACGATCCTGCTGGCCGAAAAGCTGGGCGTGCCGGTGGTGGTCGATTTTTCCGGCTGCCCCGGCGACGGTCCGGATGCCCAGAACCCGAACTGGGTGACCTGCGCCTGGCCGCCCCATTTCGGCGACATTTTGAAATGGCAGTGGGAGGAAAGGGTCATCCCCTACTGGAAGGAGCGGGCGAAATTCGCCGCCGGTCACGGCGTGAAGATCGCACTGGAGATGCACCCGGGCTTCGTGGTCTACAGCCCGGAAACCATGCTGCGGCTGCGCGCCGAGGCAGGCCCGAACCTGGGCGCCAACCTCGACCCGAGCCACCTGTTCTGGCAGGGCATCGACCCGATCGCGGCGGTCCGCGTGCTCGGCGATGCCATCTTCCACGTACACGCCAAAGACACGCAGATTTACTCTTACAACCTCCCGAAAACCGGCGTGCTGGATACCAAGAAATACACCGACGAGCGAAACCGCGCCTGGATCTTCCGCACCGTGGGCTACGGGCACGGCGCCGAGTGGTGGGGCGAGTTCATCTCGACCTTGAAGATGTACGGGTACGACTACGTTCTTTCGATCGAGCACGAGGACAGCCTGATGTCGGCCGAAGAGGGTCTGACCAAGGCGGTCGCCTTCCTCCAGAACCTCGTCATCCGGGAGAAGCCCGGCGCGGCGTACTGGGCCTAGCGAAATGGGCGGGGCGGGGAATCGGGCGGCCGAACTATCCCCTTGACGCGGGCGCTCCAGTCTGACAGATTTATATCACATGACTCTGGGGGTACGGGATATGGAAACAGTCCGTTCGATCCTATCGAATAAGGGGACGGCCATCTGGTCGGTTTCACCGGGTGCTACCGTGTACGATGCGCTTTGCACGCTGTCCGAGAAGGACGTGGGTGCGTTGCTGGTCACCGAGGGAGGGCAGTTGATCGGCATCTTCTCGGAGCGGGACTACGCTCGCAAGGTCATCCTGATGGGCAGGACTTCCCGGGAGGTGCAGGTGCACGAGATCATGACCTCACCGGTCATCACGGTCACGCCGGATCACTCGATCGAACGCTGCATGCAGCTCGTCACGGAGCACCGGATTCGCCATCTTCCGGTCGTGGACGGTGAGAAACTGGTGGGAATGATCTCGATCGGCGACCTCGTAAGCGCGATTATTTCGATGCAGGCCGACACAATTCAGCACTTGAGCAACTACATTTCGGGCACCTATCCGACCTGAACCGGAGGATGCCGGGCTCTTCTCAAATCGCTTCCAGCTCCTCTTCGAGCAACTGCTTCTGGTAGAGGTCCGCGTAATAGCCGCCGGCCAGGAGCAGCTCGGCGTGGGTTCCCTGCTCGACGATGCGGCCGGCTTCGAGCACGATGATCCGGTCCGCCTGGCGCACGGTCGAGACGCGGTGCGAAATCAGAATGCTCGTGCGTCCGCGCATGACGCCCGCAAGGCTTTCGAGAATGCGCTCCTCAGTCAGCGTATCGACGCTCGAGAGCGCGTCGTCGAGAATCAAAATCCGCGGATCGCGCAGGATGGCGCGGGCGATGGCGGTGCGCTGCTTCTGGCCCCCGGAGAGCGTAATGCCGCGTTCTCCCAGGATGGTCTTGTAGCCGTCCGGGAACCCTTCGATATCGGGACCGAGGCCCGCCCGCTCGGCCGCGCGGCGGATCTCTTCCCCGGACGCTCCTTCGACGCCGAGCGCGATGTTTTCGGCCAGCGTCGCGCTGAACAGGAACGTCTCCTGCGGCACGAAGCCGATCTGGCGCCGAACCTCGGCCGGCGAGAGCTCGCGTAAGTCGATGCCGTCCAGCAGCACAGCGCCCGCCGTGGGATCGAGCAGCCTCGGGATGAGCCGCACCAGCGTGCTCTTGCCGCTGCCGGTGTGGCCGACAACGGCGATCGTCTCCCCCGCGCGAATCTCCAGGCCGATGCCGCTCAGCGCGAAGCCGGCCGGGTACTCGACCGAGACTCCCCGGAACTCGATCCGGGGACACTCCTGCGTGCTTCTTGACATGGTGGTACTGCTGTCGAAGCCCGGAGTATCCCCGAGTATTTTGGGCGAAGACGGCGCGTGGATCGCCGGGCGCTCGTCGAGGATCTGGCTGATGCGGTCGAGCGACGCCGTGCCGCGCTGCATCAAATTCACCACCCATCCGAGCGCGATCATCGGCCAGACCAGCATTCCCATGTAGGTGTTGAACATCACGAAGCTGCCGAGCGAAATGTGGCCCGAAAGCAGGCGGTACCCGCCCACCCACAACACGATCAGGAAGGTGATGCCGATCAGCGCCTGGAGCAGCGGCATGAACATGCTGGAGGTGCGCGCAAGCGACAGGTTCTCCGCAATGTAGTGGCGATTGAGCGTTTCGAATTGACGCAGCTCGGCCTCTTCCTGCACGTAGGCGCGGATCACGCGCACGCCGGACAGGTTCTCCTGCACGCGGCTGCTGATATCGGAGAACATCCCCTGAATGCGCTCGAAGCGCTCGTGGATGACGCGGCCGAAGCGGACCACCACGAAGGTCACCAGCGGGGCCGGCGCCAGAGCGGTCAGCGTGAGCGGCCAGTCGACGCGCAGCATGATGATCACCGCCAGCACAAACGTCAGCATGGTTTCGGCCCAATACATCAAGCCGGGGCCGAGCATCATGCGGACGGCGTTCAGGTCGTTGGTCGCGCGCGCCATGATGTCGCCGGTGCGCGTGCGGGAATAGAAATCGGAAGACAGGCCGGCAAGGTGGGCGAAGAAATCGTTCCGCAGATCGTACTCGATATCGCGCGAGATGCCGATGAGAATCACGCGCATCCAATACTGGAACAAGCCCTTGACCGCCGAGAGCAGCACCAGCAGCCCGCAGACGTTGAAAAGGACATGGAGAGCGCCACCGTGCGTGAGCGAGTCGATCCCCGACTTGATCAGCAGCGGCAGGCCCGCCGCGGCGATGTCCTTGAGCACCAGGGCGCCGAACCCCAGCGCGAGGCCGCGCTTATAGCGGCCCAGATAAGGCCAGAGCCGGCGCGCCGCGGCCTGCATCATAGTCCCACCCAATTGGCGACGGTTTTGGCCCACTCGTAGAATGCCTGCTTGCGTCCCTCGCGGCTCCGCCACCAGTCGCCGGCGCGAAAAGCCCAGTCCGGCGCGGCGACCATGCGGAACCGGTTCGCGTCCACCAGTTTCCGGTAAATGCGCGCCGCCCGGTGGGTGTGATAGTCGCTCGTGACCACCAGGAAGCGCCCTATGTGGCGCCGGTCCAGCTCGCCAACCACCGCGCGCGCTTCCCCGGCCGTCGAGGTCGCCTGGACCGGAAAGGGAATGAACCAGCCGGAAGGATACCCGTGCTTCACCGCGAACGGAATCGCCACATCACTCTCGACGTGCCCATAGCAACAATAAGGCGCGCTGACCAGGATCTTCGAAGCATAGCCACGTTTCATCAGCTCAGCAGCTTTCAAGATGCGGTTGCCATGATCGTCTCCCGCCAGCACGACGATCATTTCGGCGCGGAACGGTGCTTGCGCTTCGACGAGGTAGACGCCGAGCAGCCGCAGCCAAATCGGATAGGTCATTGCGGCGATGACAATCGCACACAGCGGGATCGCCCAGCGGAAGGTAGTGGTCTTCAGAAACCCCAAAAACTATTTTTCGTCGCCGGAGCTGTCCGGGTCAAGGTGCCGTACGGCTTTCAGGCGCTGATAGAGCCGCTCGACCTCGGCCTCGTCCTCGGGACTCACCAGGCGATAGCGCGACGATTCGAGCAGTTTTTTGCCTGGAGTGTCGCCGGACGAGCCTTCCGTCCGAATCCGCCGGTCCGGGATGCCCTCGAGGACGGTTTCGTGAGCATAGCGGTTCAGGTGGCGCAGGAGGCTGTTGGCGGAATCGATATCGCCGGGGTAGATCATAAGGACGCGCGAATTGTCGAACAGCGTGATGCGGAACATGAGCGGGGAACGCCAACCGATGTGGTCCAAACGCCGGATGTCCGTCCACCGCACCGTACGGCGGCCGATCAGCAGATAGGTCTCGTGAATTTCAATCGCGGGCCGGCGCGCAAGGTAGAGCAGCGCCGCCGCGCTCAAAAAAAACAGGACGGCCGCAAGGTAGGCCGGCGGCCACGTCCAGCCGCGCCACGCCGAAAACGCACCGAGCAACGCCGCCGCGACTCCCGCTTCGAGGTAGTAGCGGGAAGGAACATACCGAGTCACGTTTCGGTCCTCCCCTCTCTACCTAAGCCTACCCCCGGCTCCCACGGGCGTCAACGGGAGAAAATCCCGGATCAATCCGGCTCGCCGCGGCCGAGCAGCGTTACCGCGCGCCACACATAACCGGCTCCGCTGAAGACCGTCGCAGCACCAGCTATAAAGATAAACGGCCCGGTAGGTATTTCATAGGCCGGAAACGCTCCCGCAGCGAGCACCGCGACCGCGGCGGCGATTTGGAAAAATGTGCTCAGCTTGCCCCAGATGCTCGGAGGAAATTCGCGGTGGGCCGTAAACAGCAACGCGGCGCCGGCCATCGCAAGAATCAACACATCCCGCCCGAAAATGAGAGCGACCAGCCACCAGGGGACCGCGCCTGCGATTCCTAACGCGAGATAACAAGCGCTGAGCAGCGCTTTGTCGGCAATCGGATCGAGGTAAGCGCCCACCTTGGTTTCGGCGTGCAGCTTGCGGGCCGCGAGACCATCGAAGCCGTCGGTCGCGCCGGCGATGATCAGGATCGCCAGCGCCTCTCCGAACTGCCTGGAGAGGATGGCGCGGACCGCCAGGGGCGTGAGTGCAAGCCGGAGAAGAGTGAGAAGGTTCGGAAAATTGAGATTTCGCATCCACGCGCCGCGGCCCGGTCGCGCCGCAACGTGTTTCAGGATACCAAGGCTCCCGCGACGCGCGTCGCGAGCTGATCGAAGCTCACGATTTCGTAAGCCGTGCGGTCGCTCATGATGCGATTCACCAGCGCGGTATGCATGGCGTGTCCCGCCCGTTCGGCGACGACATGGCCGAGCAACGGCTTGCCGATGAGCGCCAAATCGCCGATCAGGTCGAGCGCTTTGTGACGGCAGCACTCGTCGGGGAACCGCAGACCTCCCGGATTCATCACGCCCCGGCCATTGAAGCAGACGGCGCTTTCGAGTGTTGCGCCGCGGATCAGGCCCATATCCCGCAACTGGCCCAACTCCTGCTCGAAGCCGAACGTACGCGCGGGGGCGATTTCGGCGGCGTAGCGTTGCGGAGTGACCTCCAGCTCGAGCGCCTGGGCTCCCACCAGGGGATGTGGAAAGTTGATCTCACAAGTCAGCCGAAAACTGTCCGCGGGCAGGATCGAGATGCGTTTGCCGTGATCTTCGACCGTTATGGGCCGGCGGATGCTCAGATACCGGCGCAGCCTGCGATGGTTCTTGCGGCCCGCCCACTCGAGCATGCGGACAAACGGAAGGCCGCTGCCATCGAGAATCGGCACCTCAAGGTTGTCGATCTCGACATAAGCGTTGTCTATGCCCATGCTATAGAAAACGCTCAGCAGGTGCTCGGTTGTGGAGATCAGAACGCCCTGCCGCATCAGGCTGGTCGCATAGCTGACGCGCGCAATGTGGCGCCAGCTTGCGGGCACCGGAAACCGGTCGAGGTCCGTTCGGACAAACACGATTCCGGTAGAAGGGGGAGCGGGCACTATGCGGATGTTGACCGGAACCCCGCTGTGGAGACCCACCCCGCTGGCCTCGACTGGCCGCTGCACGGTAGTTTCAAATCGCAAACCAGACTCTCCGTCCTAACAACGCTGCCCAAGGGGCAAGCGTTACCCCAATTGTAACCCCCTGAAACGGAGTGTGTTAAGCGGCGTGGAGTGTGGCTAAATAGCCACACTTTGTTGTCAAACTGCCACCCTCGGGAGTTTGACCTGTCAGAAGATAGGCACTTCCTAGTCGTCGTCGGGCTGGATCTCCCGCCGTCCGGGCCGTGGGAGTTCCTCGACTTCCGTGTCGGCCCGGTCACGATCCAGCTCCTGGGGAGCGTCGGGCCCGGATGGGGTGACCTCGTCCTCATCAATCCAGCGATGAATTTTCTGATACACGATTGCACCCTTTCGGATTTGATTTTACTCGAATCCGGGCCTTGCGGAACCTTTTTTAATCCAGGAATCACTGTTGTTCGGCGTTTTCAAAGCGCCGCTAGGCGAGCTTCCGGACCTGGATCGGCTTCTTTCCCGCCGGCGCCGGCGAGAAGATGCCGGAGCGTTCGATCCCCAGCTCTTTGGCCATTTCCAGGCAGTAGCCGATGTTGCCCACGTCGAGACCGTGTATGTTCGAGCCGAAGGAGAACTTCGCGCCGGCCGCCTTGGCGAGCTTCAGAAACCGCAGGTTCGGGACGCGGTAGCGCGAGTTGATTTCGATGGCCACGCGATACTTTACGGCCGCCTGGATGATCTTCCGCATGCGCGGCCCGGTCCAGAGCGTATCGTATTCCTTCTGGATGACGATGGGCAGGAACGTGGGGTTGGCCAGGATATCGATGGGCTCGCTGGCCATCACCTGGACGTTGAAATCGGTGTAGCGGTCCATCCAGTCCTGCTTGTCTCCAACCTGGAAATCATCGAGCCAGATTCGGGCGAACTGGCGGTCCTTCTGGGGCATGGTGAGCGCATCCGAAAGGACGTAATCCAGCTTCGCGACGGCATCCTTGGAGAAGCAGGTCATCCAGTCGAGGCCCTCGGCCTGAATGCCCTTGAACACCGGCTTGCCTTCCAGCTTCGCGAGGTAGGCGTTCAGGTCCGCGTCGGTGCTGAGCAGGCCGGGGTATTGGTTGACCTTCGCTCCGGCGTGCTCGACAATTCCGAATTTCACGCCGCGCTCCTTGGAGATGGCGAGCGCCTTCTCCAGCGTGACGACCGGGCCGAGGTGAGCGTGATAGTCCACCCGCGGCAGGTCCGGCGGAGGGGCCGCGGCAGCGAGCGGCGAAACAAGGACGGCTCCGAGGAAGCTGCGGCGGGAGACTGGATCGCGTTCATTCATCAGCGCCATGCTATCCCAGTGCTCCGGGGAAAGCAAAAGCCGTCCTACGATCCGCTCGCATGGGAGTCGCGTATCGTCAACGGCTCGATTTGCTCTTGGTGCCGTAGCCCAGGCTCTCCTCGAACCACGGGACTGGCCTTCCTGCCCGATCCCGGTTCGCGTGTGACGCGTTTTCCCGACCTGGCCGGGCCGGGCGCGCACCAGCGTTCTCGCGCCAGTGCGTCGGCAGCGTCATATTCCATTTGCGCGGGAGATCATCAGGAAACCGTCTCATCTTACGGAGGTCCAGGTATCGAGCTATCGAACGCCCCGGGTAAGCCTGTTCGAGGTTCGCAAAATCGTCCGCCATGTCTGTTTCGGGCGGCAGCAACGCGACGACCTGGACCTTAGGTACTCTACGCATGACGGCATGTATGGCCGGCATTAAATCGACATCCGCGGACACGAGGTAAGCGCGCTCGAATAGGCCGCCAATGGCATCCTCGAACAAGCGAAGGGCTATGTTGACGTCCGTCATCTTCTCTACAAGGCGTCTTTCACACCCGCAATCCGCACGCAAACATTTCAGTCTTGATCCGCATTTCGGGCACGTCAGCGGGCGTTCGCGACACGATCCGTAAACGATCTCAGCTCGCGCAATCTCCTCCATGGCGCGCAAGTGCAGCTTCTGCCGGTCTACGCGCCTCTGATCCCTTCCAGCGTAGAGCGTCGTGAAATAACGGATCGATATTTCCGCGCCTGGGCAATAAGCGCCTACTGTTTGGGACCAGTTGCACCATCCAGCCGGATACCACCCTTTGTTCTTGCTGGCCTCGTAGAAATTCATTCCATCGATGTAGCCGACCACGCGCATCTGGAATCCTCCGTGGACAGCCTACCAGATTCTTGACAGTTCGGGACCGCCGGATGGCACAAACACGATGCAACTCCGGTAACCGCCGTGGGATCTCGGACCACTTGCCCGTCTAACGCCCGACCCGCGGAAGTGAATTTGCCGCCGCATGGAACAAAGTGCGAACGGTTGATCGCACTTTGATGTGCTGCCCCGGCTGCGCCGGGACCGTGGTTTCTTGCTTCACGGGCGTCGTGGCCTGCGCCGAACTGCGCTATCATGACCACGTGCAGGAGTTCCAGCGAATAACGATCAATCCCGAGGTCATGGGCGGCAAGCCTTGCATCCGGGGCATGCGTGTGACCGTTGGGATGATCGTTGAGGCGCTCGCGGCCGGCCGCACTATCGAGCAACTGCTTGCTGATTTCCCCTACCTTGATGAGCCTGACATCCGGGAAGCTCTCGGGTTCGCCGCAAGCTTGGCCGAGGGTTACGAAGTCCGGCTTGCGAGTTGATGCGGATTTTGATCGATATGAACCTGACGCCCCGTTGGGTTCCGTTTCTCCGCCAGTATGGCCACGAAGCGGTCCACTGGTCGACGCTAGGTCCGGTATCGGCCATGGATAGGGAAATTTGTCAATACGCACGCTTGCACGGATTTGCCCTCATGACGAACGATCTGGATTTTCCGCAGATCCTCGCGCACACAAAGGACGCGTCGCCGAGTATCATCCTGGTGCGTGGCGAACCTCTCGTGCCGGAGGTTCGAGGGCCGGCGCTCCTGAGCGCTCTTGAATCATGTCGAGAGGCCATCCTCAGCGGCGCCATCGTCACACTTGACTGTTCGGCCCAGCCGCGGGCGAGAGTGTTGCCTCTGCGGTAGAGGCCGGCCAGCTCTGCGGCGATAATATCAGGAGATGGCGCGGTTTCGGGGCGTGGAGGAGCTGCTGGCGCGGCGGGACCCCTGGTTTTTCTCGGGTCTTGCCACATTACCGCAGGCGACGCTCCTTGCTGTCATGGACCTGAGAATCACATGAGGTGCAAGGCGATCCTGCTCGCTTGGATGTGCCTACTGCCGGCCGGCGCCGACGAGGGCATGTGGCCGTTCGATCAGTTTCCCAAAGACGCCGTCCGGCAGAAATATGATTTCGAGGTCACCCGTCAGTTCCTGGACAACCTGCGGCTGGCTTCCGTAAGAATCGGAAGCGGGTCGGGTGCATTCGTCTCGCCCAGAGGACTCCTGCTGACGAATCAGCACATCGTCTCCGGCTGCCTTGCTAAGCTCAGTTCGGCGCACAACGACTACTGCGTGCGCGATGGATTCTATGCGGCCTCCGGCGCCGCCGAAGCCCGGTGCCCGGGCCTGGAGGCAAGCGTCCTCACGAATATCGAGGATGTGACCAAGCAGGTAAAAGCCGCGGCGAACGACGGCGCCCCGGCCGCGAAGGCGCTCGAGGCGCGCGGCGCCGCGAGCGCGCACATAGAAAGGGATTGCGCGGCCATGCCGGGAAGCACCTGCGCGGTAGTCGCGCTGTTTTCGGGCGGACGCTACGATCTATACCGCTACAAAGAGTACGCCGACGTTCGCCTCGTGTTCGCTCCCGAAGAGGCGCTCGCCTTCTTCGGCAGGGAGCGGGATAGTATCACCTATCTGCGGTACGGGTTGGACATCGCGTTCCTGCGCGTGTACGAGAACGGCCTGCCTGCCGCTACGCCGCACTATCTCAAGTGGTCGTCCGCCGGGGTGAAGGACGGCGAGTTGGTGTTTGCGGCGGGCAATCCCGCCGCTACGGTGCGCGAGACCATGGCCGCTCAACTCACCTTTTACCGCGACACCGCTCTTCCAGCCGCTCTCGGGCGCTTGGGGCCGCGCATTCAACAACTGACCGCGTTTGCGGCGAAGGGCACGGACAATCAGCGGGCGGCGCAGCCGTTGCTGACTGGCTTTCTCGAAAGCTACAAATCCGCGGCCGGCAAGCTCATTGGCCTGCGCGACGACCGGCTGGTGCTCCGCAAGACCGTGTTCGATCTCAAGATCCGGCACGCGGTTGAGAATGATCCAAAGCTGGGCATGGCGGGGGGCAAAGTGTGGGACCAGGTGGCGGCCGCTTACAAAACCTGGGCTCCGTTTGAGAAGCCTTACCAAATCCTGGAAGCGTCGCCTGCGCCGGGTTCGAATCTGTTTCGGATCGCGCGCCGGTTGGTGCGGCTGCGCGAGGAACCGGACTCCCCGGCGCTGACGAAGAATACCGAGGCTCCGGTCACCGGCTCGCTGGAGATTATCCTCCTCGCACAGTACCTTGAAGAATTGAAGGGTCTGAAGGAAAAGGACGTGCCGGTCAAGGCCATCCTGGGCGGAAAGACGTCCCGGCAGGCGGCCGAAGCACTGGTGCAATCGAGCAGGCTCGCGGACCCAGGGGAGCAGCGGCGGCTCGCCGCGAGCCCCGGTGCGGCGCTCAAGTCCGACGATGCGATGATCCGGCTGGCGTTGCTGCTGGAAGCGCCGGCGCGCCGGCTGCGGAAGAAGCGCGAAGAGGTCATCGGATCGCTCGAAACTTCCGCCGCGGAGAAGATCGCGCAGTATCGGTACCTGTTATTCGGAGACGCCGAGTATCCCGATGCCACCTCCACGCCGCGTGTGGAATTCGGCGTGGCCCGGGGTTATACGGACCGCGCCGGAATCCCGCAGCCGTACGCGGCGACATTCGGCGGCCTGTATTATCGACGGAACAACGAAGGTCCCTATCAGGCGCCGCAACGCTGGCTGGACAGCAAGCCGAGGTTGAATTTGATCACGCCGCTGGACTTTGTCAGTACCTGCGATATCGGCGGCGGAGATCACGGCAGTCCGACGGTCAACCGCGCGGGTGAATTAGTGGGCGTGATCTTCGATGGCAACCTGGAAAGCCTGCCCAATACGTATCTCTACACCGACGAGCAGGCGCGAGCCGTGCATGTTGCGGTCGAGGGCATTGCGGAGGCGCTGGAGAAAGTCTACCAGGCGAAGCCGCTGCTGCGGGAGTTGGGGATCGCCGGCGGAGACCTATAGAATGACCAGCGGCGCCCGCGGAAATGCGAATTTCCGGCCTAGTTGATCCACCACGTTGATTTGGCAGATATAACGCCCCGGGGCAAGACCCTTCAGCGGAACCTGAATTTGCACCGGCACCGCGTCCGGGCGCGTGCTGGCCAGTTGCGTGGCGTCGATCGGCCCAACCTCGAAGGCCTTGACGCCCTTGCCATTGAATAAGCTCATGCTCACCTCGACGCGGCGCGTTTTCAAATCCGCCGGGTCCGGCTGCGCATCGTAGACGTCGAAAGTCACGTAGAGATTCTGGCTGCGGCGGAAAACACGTGTGATGCTGGGAACGATCTTCTCCTCGCCCACGATCAGCGGGTTGGCCGCGAGTTCCTTCCGGGTGGTCTTCTCGGCGGCGCCGACGGCGGTTTTGAGAGGCTCGCGCTGGCTGCTCCAGACGATCGAGCTCAGCTTCAAACCAGTCGTATCGGCGCTCAGATCCGGGACGGCGAAGCGCATTTCGAACGTGCCCATCCTGCCGGTCACGTTCTCGCGCACGACGAACTTCATACGATACTTGCCGGGCTCGAGCGTGAACCCCGCGTCGTATTGAAAACTCTTGCGGCCGGCTTCGACGGCCTTGTCCTGATCGAGCCGGATTGCGATGTTGTCGCGCACATTGCCGGCCACGGCGTGTTGTTCGTCCTGGATCTGGCCGGCAAAGTCGAATTGCGTCACGCTGGCGCCTCTCTTGGCCGCCAGCGCCACAACCGACCCCGGAATCTTGATCGAGACCGGGACGAAGTAGCTCGTCGGAGACACGCGGAAATAGTTGACCTGGAGCGCCAGCGGCAGGTCCGTCACCGGATCGCCGGTCGAGAGCGCTTCCTTCAACTGCTGCTCCCTCTCCTGCCCATTCAGCTTGCCCCAGATCTTGGACGCGTAATAGCCCTTCCGATGCTCCAGTTTTGCCGACAAGTTGTGATTGAGCTTAACGGTGATTTTCCGGTACTTGCCGTCCCTCGCCGAGTTACTGGTGTAGTATCCGAGCAGATAATAGCTGCGCATCTCCTGCTGCGCCTGAACAATGCCGGCGGTGATGTCGTTGCTGTCGAAGAAAGCCTTGCCGCCGGTATCGGCCGCCAGCGTGTACAGCGTTTCCTGGGAATCGTTGATGGTGGCCCGCTGCTGGTTGTACACGGAGCCGTTATAGATGCCGGTTCCCCGCGAAGCGGCTTTGCTGGCGTCCCCGCCCGGAGGGTCCGCCATCAGCCCGCGCGCGTCGATCGGATAAATTGCCAGGTTCGCCTTCACCGCCGTGTTGATGGTGGCCTCCAGTTGCGCCTGGTTGTCGATTCCAGTCTTGTTGACGCCCGCCGAGAAATAGAGCAGAGCCTTCTTCTCGGGCAGCGGTGTAAGCATGCGCGCCGCTTGTTCGATGGCCGCCAGCTTCTGGTCCGTATTAAAGATGTTGAACTCGGTTTCGTCGGCGACGAAGGCGGCGCCGGTATCCTCGCCGTTGGCGTCGCCGGTGTCGGCCAGCCCGGCCAATTCGCTCATCTCGCCGATGGGCAGCGTTTTGAGGATGCTCGTCATCACGTCGCGGTCGTTGGTAAAGTCGGTGAGCACCTGAACCGTGCTGGTATAGAGCAGAATGGCTACCAGATCGTCTTTGGTAATGTGCTTGTCGAGGTATTCGAGCGCTGCTTGCTGCGCCCGCAATTGCTCGGCGACGCCCATCGACGAGAAATCCAGGTAAAACACCATCAACCGTTTGTCGTGGTATTGCACCTCGCCCGGCTTTTCGGCGGTGATCGTGGTCCGTGGAGCTTCGGGGAGCTTGAACTGGTCCGCGAGAGACAACCGCGGCGGCGGCTCCGGCTCATTGCTCAGCTTTTGAAATTCGAATACGGAGATCTTCTGCGGCTTGCCATCCTCGAGAACGGTAAAATCATCCGGCCTCAGACCTTCGATGGGCTTGCCGGATTTATCGCGCACCACCACGTCTACGATCACCAGATTGCTGTTTGCCGAAAATTTGGCGACTTGCCCGGACGGCGGCACTGCCGGTTGCTGCTGTCCGGACGCCGATAGCGCCAGCAAAGCCAGGATGCCGAAGATCCGCATGATCCCCTCTTCGTTCAAAAACTAAACCGCATCAGCAACTGCACCGTTCGGGTGGCCGAAGCCGCGGTGGGCAATCCGTAAGTTGCCGAGTTGACGGTCGTGCCGAAACTTGTAATTTCCACGTGGTTGAGCGCGTTGGTCGCGCTGAGCCGCAACTGCAATTGACGGCGTCTTTCGCCGAGGCGAAAGGCGCGGTTCAACGCGGAGTTGAAGGAAACCTGGAACGGTCCCGGAATCGTGTCTCTCCCGGCATCTCCGAACTCTCCGGCCGGAGGCGTCGTGAAGGCCGCCAGATTGAAGTAGGGATAACCTGACGCCGAGACCGGCAGGCCGGTTGCTTCGGCGCGCGTGCTTCCCGCCGCGGCAAGGCCTCCGATGTTTGAAAGGTTGCCGGCAACCAGCGCGGTGAGCGGCGTTCCGGAAGCGGCCGTAAAGGTTCCGCTCAGGGTCCACCCCGCCAGCGTTTTCGTCGCCCAGCCGCCGTTTCGCAACATGCCGTGTACGCCCACGGGCGAAGAGAGCAGAAAGGTGGTCTGGAGGTTGTCCCGCTGGTCGAAACTGGAAAGGCCGCGCTCGAGGCCCAGGTTATCGATGAATTCGACCAGCGTGCCGCCGGTGCCGCTGAAACTCGAAGCATCGTCGATCGACTTCGAGCGGGTATACAGCAGCACTGCCGAGATTCCCCTCGCGAAGCGGCGCGTCAGCCGCACCTGGCCGGCATTGAAGATCGAATTGGCTTGCGAGGTCTCGTAGGTGAAGCTGGTGGCGTAGGGAATCTGCAAAAGCTCCTGGGCGTCGGTCACCGAAGATCCGGGCAAGGGCCGGTTCGGTTGCTCCGCGACGGGCAGGTGGGTGCCCTTGGTGCCGATGTACTCGAGCTCGAGCACCAGCCCGTGCGGCAGCGTGTTCTGAATCGCGAACAACCAGGTTTGGGCGTAAGCCAGCGTGAGATTCGGGTCGACGGCGAAAGTGTTCGGAATGGTCTGGGAAGGTATGGCGGGGAAACCGTTCTGGAGCGTCAGCGGATTGGCCGGGCTGTCGGTCAACGAAAGCGTGTTCGAAAACGGCGGCTGGGTCGCCAGGATGGTCCCAAGCTGGGCGTATGCAGAAGGGCTATAAAAGATGCTGTATCCGCCGCGAACGACCGTGCTTGCTTTTTCGAAGGGCCGCCAGGCAAAACCCAAGCGGGGTGAGAAGGCGTGCTTGTCGGGCCGGATCAGGCTGCTCGGCAAGCCGTCCTGGCCAGGCGTTACCACCATTACGCCACTGAATCCCGGGCTGATCGCCAGGTTCGCCATGCGGTCATACAGCTCCGTGTAGGGCGCGAAGTATTCGTACCGGATGCCCAGATTGAACGACAGCCCGCGGGTCGGGCGCCAGTCGTCTCGCGCATACCAGCCGGTCGCCCAGCTTCGGAGGTAGTAACTCTCGTCGCCGTATTGCAGGGAACTGGACTGCGGCAGGCCAAGCAGGAAGTCCGCGAAGTCGAAGCCCGTACCGGCTACCGGGTTGCCCGCGGCGTTCAATTCACTGGTTTCGAGACCGCTGAAGCTGAAGGACCCGCGCGCGTTCTGATAGTTCAGGCTGTTCTGTTCGACCCGCCGGAACAGGAACCCAAATCCCAGGTTGTGCTTTCGGTGCAGGACGTAAGTGATGTTGTCGGTGAAGTTCGCCGTCTGGTTGCGGGTTAGCGACGGCGTGCCATCCGAGAGTCCGCCCAAGTTGGTGAAGGAGAGGTTCGGCGGGCCGTAGTTGAGGGGGGTCTGTAAAGTGCCGCCGATTCCCAGATCACCCTCGATATTCTCGCCATAGGCGAAGTAAGGCAAGGTTTGATTGACGTTACGGCTGAAGGTAAAGTTGGCGCTGTTGTTGAAGCGCGGAGCGAAACTGTGGCTCCATCCCGCCGCCGCGCCCACTCCGTCGCCGGAGCCGGAGTCCTGGAAGCCGAACAACTGCTCCGTCTCCGAGTTGCGGTCCTGGTATTGGACGTTGAAGTTCAGCCGGTCCTTGTCCGTGACCGGCGCGTTCAGCCGAACACCGACATTGTTGCTCTTGCTCGGAGTGGAGGTGACGATCGCGTAGTTCTGCACGATGCCGTTGTAGGTGGGCGCCGGGAAGTATTGCAACAGTCCCGCCGAGGCGGGATTGATTCGCGAAGGTGGTATCAGGTCGCCGGGGAACGGCGTGTGGGTGAGCGGATCGAAGATGACGACCGGCGCACCGTTCACCGCGGTCTGGGAAAAGTCGCCATTGCGCTGGGCCGGCGTGGGTACCGACGATTGCATACTATACGGATTGCGGCTGCGTGAACCCTGATAAGTAAAGTAGAAGCTGGCGCGTGGGAAATGGACGATCTTGGGAATGTTCAACGGTCCCCCCACATTGACGCCAAAACTGCCCATGGCGTAGGACGGTTTTGGCTCAGCCTTGCCGTTGAGCGAAAAGGGAGCCGCGTCGAGAGCGGAATTCTCCAGCCGCATAAAGACCGAGCCGGTGTAAGTAGGCTGGCTGCGGAAACTGGCGTACCGGCCGTTGTACGGGCCGCGGCGGTTGTTCGGGCCGCCGCCCGCGCCTCCTCCGCGTCTTCCGCCCCCGCCAAATCCACCACCACCGCCGCCTCGTCCGCCAAATCCGCCGCCCTCCGGCCCCTGACCAATGCCGCCGAATCCTCCGTTGATACCGCTTGTTCCAAAACCGCCCAGGCCGAGGCTGTCGCTTCCCGGAGCGGTCATTCCGGGCGGCGTGCCCAATGCCGCGCCACCCGGCCCGTTGCCCATGAAGGGACCCCCATTCCCGCCGGCCCCGTTTTCCATCCGCTGCCACCTGGTCTGGTCGTCACTCGATTGGGCGAGGCCGCCGCTGGTGCTGCCGTTCACGAGCAGAGCGTCTTCGGCATCACCGCCTAGATTGGCTGCCGCAATATCGGGAGAAGCAGCGTTTGCCGCCGCCTCCGCGAGCGACTGCTGTCCCGCGTCGGTCGCCCTGACCTGCGCATTCTGAAAACCTGGCCCCTGACTGGGCCCGGAGCCGCCCGCCGGATTCCGCCCCGGCCCATTTCCCGGGCCTCCGCGTGCCCGATGCGCAGGGGGCGACGCGGCGGGGGTCTTCGCCATATTGGAGGGAGCGCCTTTCTTGGGCGTGGCCGATTCGCCGAGGCGTGGCATCTCAAGCGTCCAATCTTTGGAGCCAGGTTTACTGCCCACGCTGACCTGTTCGTGAACGGTGGTGAATCCCAGCATCTCGACCCGGAGGTCCCACACTCCGGGCGCTAGCTCCAAACTGTAGCGCCCGGCATCATCGGTATATGCTAACGCCTGCGCGTTTCCCTGGCTGGCGGTAACGGTGGCTCCAGGGATGAATTGATCTGCGGCTCTTACCGAACCGCTCAACCGGGTCGCGGACAAAACCGGCGGGCAAACGAAGGTCGCACCCAACAAAAATCTCAGAACGCTTTGGGCCAGGGGAGACCTCATTATGGCTTGCTCGCGATTCAGGCAGAACTAAAGCGCACTCCTCTTCCCTATTGAAACGCACGGCTCTGCTCCGGGGTTACCAGCCGAAGCCGGCAAACTCTCCGGCGCTAAGATCAGGACATGGCACCGTTCCGGGGCGTGGACTACTTGCATATCGACGACCTGTTCGATGAGGAGGAGCTGCTGGTTCGCCAGACGGCGCGCCAGTTTGTCGAAGAGCGTCTGGTTCCGGTCATCCGCGACTGCTTCCGGGAGGCTCGTTTTCCCGCCGAGCTGATCCCCGAGCTGGGACGTTTGGGGTTCCTCGGCGCGAACCTCGAAGGGTACGGCTGCGCGGGGATGAATAACGTCGAGTACGGCCTCATCATGCAGGAGCTGGAGCGCGGCGATTCCGGTCTCCGCAGCTTCGTTTCCGTGCAGGGATCCCTGGTCATGTACCCCATCCGGACGTTCGGCTCCGAACAGCAGAAGCAGCACTGGCTGCCGCGGCTCCGGGCGGGCGAAGCGATCGGCTGCTTCGGTCTCACGGAACCGGATTTCGGCTCGAACCCGGCCGGCATGCGGACCACGGCCCGGCGCGAGGGCAACTGCTGGGTCCTGAACGGCGAAAAAACCTGGATCACGAACGGGACGGCCGCCGATATCGCGGTAGTTTGGGCGCGCGCGGAGGACGGCGTGCGCGGCTTCCTGGTCGAGAAGGGCACACCCGGATTCACGAGTTCGGATATTCACGGGAAATGGTCCATGCGCGCCTCGGTGACCTCGTCCCTCTCGTTCTCCGAGTGCAGAATTCCCGCGGACCGGATGCTGCCCGGCGCCAGGGGGCTGAAGGGGCCGCTGATGTGTCTGACGCAGGCGCGGTACAGCATCGGTTGGGGCGTGATCGGCGCGGCCATGGATTGCTATGAGACGGCGCGGGACTATTCGCTGGTGCGCAAGCAGTTCGACGACCGGCCTATCGCCTCTCATCAGCTCGTACAGGAGAAGCTGGCCTGGATGATCACCGAGATCACGAAGGCGCAGCTTCTGGCGGTGCAGGTGGGCCGGCTGAAGGACCAGGGCAAAGTCGAGGCGGCGCACGTCTCCATGCTGAAGCGCAACAACGCCGCCATCGCGCTCGAGTGCGCCCGGCTCAGCCGCGATCTGCTCGGCGCCAACGGCATCACCGACGAGTACCCCATCATGCGGCACCTGTGCAACCTCGAGACGGTGAAGACCTACGAGGGCACGGACCACATTCACGCGCTCATCATCGGCGAGCGGGTGACGGGAATTCCCGCGTACCGCTGAGCGGCTTCACTTCACCCGACCGACAGGCCCTGAACTGCCTGGTCTTCAAATCACGACGAAAGCGACGCAGCCCGCTCCGAAACTCTCACGTAATCACTCAGTTCAGACCGATGGTTTCCCTCCTCCTGTTGGACCACCTCCAGACGTTCTGAGAGGGCGGGGGAATCTTTTCCAACTATCCTGTAGACAATCTACATCCGTAGCAGTAGAATATCTACAGCTATGGTCAAGTCAGAACCCTATAGGAACCGGATCGAGCTGCTCCAGGGTACTCTGGACATGCTCATTCTTCAGACATTGCGATGGGGGCCGCAGCACGGGTATGGAATCGGCCAGGCGATCCGCTGCGGCTCCGGTGAGGTCCTTCAGGTGGAAACCGGGTCCCTGTACCCGGCGCTGCATCGCCTCGAAAGGCAGGGCTGGATCAAATCCGAATGGCGGTCATCGGAGCACAACCAACGCGCCAAGTATTATCAGCTCACGGCTGCGGGTAAGAAGCAGCTGGCTGCCGAGCGTGGCCGATGGAACCAGTTGAGTACCGCAATCGCCGGCCTCATGGGCGCCGGAGAAAGCGAAGGCAACGTATGAGCATATGGCGGCTGTTCACGCGCGATCGCCGCGAACAGGACCTGGATGAAGAGATTCAGGCCCATCTCGCGATGGCGATACGCGCTCGGATCGAACGCGGGGAAGACCCACGCGCTGCTGAACTGGCCGCACGTCGGGAATTCGGCAATCGGACCTTGATCCAGGAGACTACCCGCGACATGTGGGGCCGGCGTTTGCCGGGTGAGCTGTTGCAGGATGCGCGCTACGCGCTTCGTGGTATGCGGCGCAGCCCCTCATTCACAGTCGTGGCGGTGCTGACGCTTGCGCTCGGCATTGGCGCCAACACCGCCATTTTTTCGGTGATCGATGCCATCCTCTTGCGTCCGCTGGCCTTTCCGCATCCCGATCGACTCGTTGCTCTGTGGAACGGCCCGGGCTTGCCGTTGTCAGGCCCTTCTTTCCTCGATTGGCAGCGCGAAAACCAGGCGTTTACCAGCATGGCGCTTTACATTATCCCCCAAAGCTACAACTTAACCGGCGGCGGCCAGCCGAGCTATGTCGCCGGGGTGGCTACGGAGGCAGACTTCTTTTCGACACTGGGCGTGACCCCGCTTCTGGGCCGCACGTGGGCGAAAGGGGAAGACAAAGCCGGAGCAGATCGGGAAGTCGTGTTGAGCTACGGGCTGTGGCAGAGTCAGTTCGCCGCGAATCGGCACATCATTGGCCGTCAGGTTGAGCTGAACGACCGGGCGTATACGGTCGTGGGAGTGATGCCGCGCGGGTTCAATTTTCCGCTGAGTGTTGAGCTTTGGGTGCCCATGGACATGAGCCCCAATGAGCTGGGCGGCCGCGGGGATCATGGTTACCTGGCCATCGGGCGCATGAAGCCGGGTGTTACCTTACATCAAGCGCAGGCAGACCTCAGCCTCATCGTCGAGCGTGTGGACAAGCTCTATCCGAATACGAATACTAACGCCCATGTGGGCGCATGGGTCAACAGCCTGCACGACTGGCTTTTCGGCCCGCTGGAGATGGGGCTGTGGCTCATGCTTTCGGCCGTAGCCCTGGTTCTGCTGATAGCATGCGTTAACATTGCAAACCTGTTGCTGGCGCGTTCGAGCGCACGGCATAAGGAAATGGCGGTGCGTGGCGCACTGGGAGCTTCCCGCTGGCGATTGCTGCGGCAGTCGCTGTCGGAAAGCATCCTGTTGGCGCTCCTGGGCGGTGGCACGGGCCTGCTTTTCGGCTGGGCCGGCATCCAAGCCTTGCCGCTCCTGACCGGGCCTGTGCCTGCCGGAGTCCCTCCGATTGGGCTCAACGGCTCCGTCCTCGCCTTCACGCTCTTGCTCGCGCTGGCAAGCGGCCTTCTCTTTGGCTTGGCGCCGGCATGGGAATCTTCACGTGCGGCAGTGCTAGCCGAACTAAGGGGCGGCGCTGGAGCCGTGGTCAGCACAGGGCGGCGCCGGCGCTTGATCGGCAATGGTTTAGTGGCCGCGGAGATCGCCATTTCATTGACATTGCTGGTTGCGGCAGGCCTGATGTTGAAGAGCTTCGTGAAGTTGCGGTCCACAGATTTCGGAGTGCGTCGCGATGGCATTCTGACAGCGCAAGTGAATCTCCCGCGCTCAAAATACGGCAGCGATGCCAAAATTCTGACTTTCACCCGAGCCCTGCTCCAGCGCGTGGGGGGTCTGCCGGGAGTGCTGTCGGCAGCAATGACCGACCATCTGCCGCTTTACGGCCACACCAACGGCACGATCACGCTCTATGGGAAGCCCACGCACACGGACAACAGTCTTGAACAGTCGGTGGTCGAAATGCACGGGATCACGCCGGGCTACTTCAAGACCATGGACATTCCTCTCATTGCCGGCCGCAGGCTGACCGAGGAGGATCATGATCGCGCCCTTGCTTTGAGCATGGAACTTTCCAGTCATCCGACGACTTCGGAAACCCGAAACGTCATCTACCCGGTTGACATTAATCGGACCATGGCACGGAAATATTGGCCCCGCGAGAACCCCATCGGTCAGCGTTTTTCATTCCACGGCGATTCCGGCCCGTGGATGGAGGTGGTTGGGGTGGTGGGCGACACGCGGCAATGGGGCCTGCGTGTTCCGCCTCGCCCCGAGGAATATCAGCCTTTCTTCGGCAGCACGTATGGCGGCACAATCCTTGTCTTGCATACCGCGTTGCCGGCGCTGTCGCTGGCCCCGGCCGTGAAGCAGCAGGTCGCGGCACTCGATCCCGATCTCCCGGTTTTCCACGTTCGGACCATGAACCAGTTGGTAGCGCAACAAAGCGCCGGCGATCGCATTGCGAGCCTTCTGATTGGGCTATTTGCCGGGCTCGCAGTCCTGCTGGCCGCAGTGGGTATTTACGGCGTGATGGCGTATGTGGTCGCCCAGCGCACAAACGAAATCGGCATTCATATGGCGCTCGGGGCCCAGAAGAGTGACGTACTCAGGATGGTTGCTGGACAAGGGCTCAAACTGGCGCTGATTGGCGTGGCGATTGGCGTGGCTGCCGCGCTCGCGCTTACCCGCTTTCTGTCGAGCCTGCTTTATGGCGTCAAGCCCACCGATCCGCTCACATTTATTGCGGTCTCACTGATTCTGATCGCTGTCGCACTGCTGGCATGCTACGTCCCCGCCCGCCGCGCCGCGAAGGTGGATCCGATGGAAGCTCTGCGGCAGGAGTAGCGGCGATTCGGCGTCGAGTCTCGGGTTTCACTGCGGACGCCAGGTGATGTCCACCTTTACCGGTATTTCGTTTTTGACGGGGATCGTTAAAAGCGACGGCGGATCGATTTTGAAATCGGAGAGCGTGGCCGGAATTGTTCCTGTTATCCGGATCTGGTTTCCTTTGGTCTGCAGTTGGAAAGGAACCTGCTTGAACCCGGCGGTCTGGCCTGCAAACTGAATCTCCAGATCAGCACGGATCGTTGTGGATGCGCTCGCCGCTTCGGGTACCTGGGTACGCACGGTGACCAGGGGAAACTGGGCGCCGCGCGTCACCTGAATCATGTGAAGGTCGCGGTTGCTGTCCCCCGAATCGAACGACTTGACGGGCACCGGTCCGGCATCAGGCCACAATCAATTGAAAAAAGGCGGGGGACTGGAGTGGAGCGCGAGAACCTGCATCTAGCCCGCGCCGCGTGTCCGCCGCTATTTCCCGATCGAGCTCCAGCCCCGGCGCGATAGATCCCAGTAAATGACCACTGCGCCTATAGCCGCTGCCGCCAGCCACAACAGGCCCAGGCCGGTCTGATGGAAGATGATTTTGCCAACACCGAAGAGCGCGCCGTAAATCAGCACGCAGCCAAAGAACCAATCCAGCAGGTCGTGCCCCGCCGCGCCCGTGACCGGAACATCGGGCGCCAGCTTGGCGATGGCCCTCCAACCCGACAGGCTGGGATGCGTCTTGCGATAGAGCCTCACGAGGCTCTCGTTGGATTCGGGCTTGGTCAGATAGGTCACGGCCAGCCACACCACGGTCGTAATCGCCACCGTGATCAGCATGATGTAAGCGAAGTCCAGGGGTTTGTCCTTGTCGAAGCCCCCCACCGCCTGCAGCGCAACCGACACCACGAACGCCGAAAGCATGGCGGAAATCTCGCTCCAGGCGTTGATCCGCCACCAATACCAGCGCAACAGGAAGACCAGGCCGGTGCCCGCGCCGGTGAGCATCATGAGCCGCCAGGCGCCCGCGATGGAGTTCATGTAGAACGTAATCACCACCGAGCACGGGGTGTTCAGCACCGTGGCCCATTGCGCCATCACGACATAATGCCACGAGAATCCGGGGCCAGGGCCGCAGGGCGAAATGGGCGATATTGAACCACAGGGTGGGGTGGTGGTTGACGGTTTCGGCCGGCCTGATGCGGCATAAGAGCCGGCCGGTGAAGCGGGGGCGGGCTCTGGTGGAGACCAACGCGTCGAGGAATACTGTAAATGAATTGACGGGATAGGGGTGTTTGGAGACGAGACTAATGGACCTCCGCTCTCCTTCCGGTTCCCGCGAAGTACTCTTCGATCTCCTCCAGCGTCTTGCCTTTTGTTTCCGGCAAGAAGAAGGCGGTGGTGACAAAATAGATCACCGTGAAGCCGGCGAAGGCGAAGAAAATGGTCGAATACCCGTACTTGCTGACAACGGGCAGGAAAATGGCCGCGGAGATGGTGGAGGTCATCTGGTTGAGGACCAGCCCGATACTCATGCCGTTGGAGCGGATGCGCGTTGGCATCAGCTCGGAAAGGGCCAGCCAACCGCATATGCCAGGCCCGGCGGAGAAAAACGCCGCGAAAGCAAACAGCGCCAGGGCCACCAGACCACCGTGGCCGGGATTGGGGACACTACCCACCAAAGCCCTTTCGATCTTCAGCGGGGCGGTGCGAGCGGCATTCAGGTTGCCAAACGGGTTGCGGAAGAAAGCCTCGATCTTGTTGTTCGGCACCGAGCTTTCGCGTGTGATCGTAACGGGAGCCGATGGGTCGTCCGAACGCAACACGGGAATCGCCGCGCTGAAATCGCCATACGAATAGATAACGGTGAGCGATGCGCGGCCGGGATGGATGGTCCGGCCGGCGTCACCTAGAGCGGCTATCAGGCGGTTGGCTTCCGGCTTATCGAAGCGAAGGGCCAGGCTCTGATCCGGCTTGACCATGGATTGAATCGTGGCCCGGCTGTCCACGCTCAGCCTTTCGGGTGTCAGAAACAGCGCGCCCGCCACGAGCAGCGAACAGATGATTCCGGCTGTACCGAGCTTAAAGAGAAACTTGCGGCCCTTCCGGTCGACAAGCGTCACGCCGACCAGGGTGAACAGGAAGTTGACGGCGGTGAAAATCACGTAACCCCAGTGCGCCTGCAAATCCGAAAGACCGCTTTGCAGAAGAATATTGGTGTTGTACCCGATGATTGAGTTTATTCCCGTGGTTTGATTGCAAATTTCAATGATGCAGGCCAGCACGAACGGAATCACGTATCTCCGTTTCAAGAGCGACTCTTTGACCTTCTTGCCCGCCGCAACCTGGGACTTGGCGGCGACTGCGGTCTCTTCCATTTCTTGCAATTCGATAGCAGCCTGTTCGGGACTGCGGGAGCGGAGCAAGGCGGCCAGCGCGGCATCCCGCTTGCCGCGTCGAAACAGCCAGCGGGGAGACTCCGCTACGAAGAAGCTGCCCAGCACGAACAGAATGCCGGGCGGGAGCGAAACCCAAAAGATCCGGCGCCAGGCTTGCTCTTTGAAGGCAAAAATCGAGGCCGGGGTGCCGGTCCGGACTACATCCAGGAGGCGGTAACTGAAGAAGATACCGATCAGCGCCGCCGCCACAATTCCCAGCGTCAAAAGCCACTGGAAAATGGCGGTTCCTTTACCGCGGCTCGAGGCGGGGAGACACTCGGCCAAATAGAGCGGGACCACGAGAGCGATCAAGCCGCCGCTGATGCCCTGTAGGAGGCGGCCGAAGAACAAGGGCTCATAGCCATGCGAGAGGGCGATCATCGGGATACTCACCACGAATACGATGCCGCTCGAAATCATGAGCGGTTTGCGCCCCATCCAGTCCGCCAGCATCCCGGCAAACAAGCTGGAGATTACGCTGCCCAGCAGCACCGCGGCCACGATGATGGAGAGTTGGCCGGCGCTCAGCCTGGAGGTGGCCTCCAGGTACGGCAGGGCGCCGCCAATGATGCCTACGTCCACACCGTAGAGCAGACCGCCGAATCCCGCCACGAGCAGCAGGAAGCGGCCGTAGCCCTTCTTGCCGTCGTCAACGGCGGATGTGGAGCGTTCACTGGGAATGATGATGGGCATAGAATCAGAGTTCCAACTCCCCTCGGGGAGAGATCATTATACCTAGTATTTAGTCGCCTGAAAGCCGATCTATGGCATGATCGGGGCATGAGCAAACGCCCGGCCCCACTGAGTTTGACCCCCGAGGACAAATGGAGGGGCTAGTATAGCGTGCCGGTCCGGCTGGAGTTGGCCGGAAGGCTGCGACGCGGAATTGGTGGGGCAGACCTCCAGGTCTGCGCGGGTCCTCCAGGACCCGCAACGGAATCAGCCCTATCCGAGTTTGGACAGGCCGGCGGACGCCGGCCGCGGGACTGGAGTCCCGCCCCGCACTGTTGCTAAGATACGGAGAAATCATGAGCATAACAGTTGTCCCCAAGGTGAAGCCTCCGCTCGATCCCGGTTTCGTTCCGGCATCGCTCTGGAATCGCGCGTTTCAGCAAGCGGTGAAGCGGAGTGGCGGAGGTCAGAAGCTGGCCATCGCGCTCGAAAGGCCCGACGAATCGGTTTCCGTCTTTCATACCGCCGTCCTGCGCCACGAGGGAGAAGGCATCGCGGCCAACGAGCGGTATGTGGAGCGTCTCGTTAAGTTCCTGCTCTGGCAAAAGGGCGGCTACAAAGTAACCATCGCCGGCGACCCGGCCATCGCGACGCACATCCGGCGGGTGTACTCGCCCAGCGGCGAGCGCGCGTTCGATTATGAATTCATCCCCGAGATCTGTTATCTCCGCAAAATGCAGATCGAACAGGCGCCCTACGACCAGGCGCCCGCGGCCAGGGAAAGCAGCTTCCCTCTCGGCCGCCATCAGGATGGCTGCCGGATCGGCTTCGACTTAGGCGGCAGCGACCGCAAGTGCGCCGCTGTGATCGATGGCCAGGTGATCTTCACGGACGAAGTGGCCTGGGATCCATATTTCAAAACCGATCCCCAATATCATTACGACCAGATCAACGATTCGCTGAAGCGCGCCGCGGCCCATCTCCCCCGCGTCGATGCCATCGGCGGCAGTTCGGCGGGCAACTACGTGCAAAATGAAGTTCGCGCCGCATCCCTGTTCCGCGGCGTGCCGAAGGATCTCTTCGACAAGCGCATCCGGCCGATCTTCCTGGATCTACAAAAGGAGTGGAACGGCGTGCCGTTCGTGGTGATCAACGATGGCGAGGTGACGGCGCTGGGCGCTTCGATGACCACCGGCCACACGGCCATCCTGGGCATCGCCATGGGAACCAGCACGGCCGCCGGCTATGTCAATCCGCAGGGCAACGTCACCAATTGGCTGAACGAGCTGGCTTTCGTTCCGGTCGACTACCGGCCGGACGCACCCATCGACGAATGGTCCAAGGACGGCGGCGTGGGATCGCAGTACTTCTCCCAGCAGGCCGTCAACCGCTTGCTGCCGGCCGCGGGCATCCAACTTCCGGAGAACATGCCTCTGGCCGAAAAGCTGGTGGAAGTGCAAAAGCTGATGGCCGCCGGCGATGCGCGGGCGCGGGAAATCTACAAGTCGATCGGCGTGTATCTCGGATACGCCCTGCCGCAGTTCGCCGATTTCTACGAGTTGAGCCACGTGCTGGTGTTGGGGCGGGTGATGACCGGCGAGGGCGGCGACATCATCATGTCCGAGGCGCGGAAAGTTTTGCAACAAGAATTTCCGGAGATTCTGGAACGCGTCGGGTTGCACGTGCCCGGAGAAAAGGAAAAGCGCCTGGGGCAGGCGGTGGCGGCTGCCAGTCTTCCGGCCCTGGCGAAGGCGTGATTGGAGAACAAGGCGATGCAATTTCATAATGCGAACGCAGACTTATACATTCCCGACGGAGCGCCGGAAAAGGAAGCTTTGGAGCGCACCACGCACCTGTGCGTGGGCGCGCACCCGGACGATATCGAAACCATGGCGTACCACGGCGTGGCCGCGTGCTTCGGCCGCACGGACCGCTGGTTCACCGGCGTGACGTCGACCGACGGCGCGGGCAGCGCGCGTTCCGGCCGCTTTGCCAAGTATACGGACGACGACATGAAGCGCATACGGGTGGGCGAACAGCGCAAGGCTGCTCTAGTTGGCGAGTACTCTTGCCAGTTCCAGCTTGGCTATACGAGCGGCCAAGTGAAGGCGCCCGGCGCCGCAAACCCGTTCCGCGCCGAGCTGAAGACCATCCTGGAAGCGGCCCGGCCCGAGGTTGTGTACCTTCACAATCTGGCCGACAAGCACGAGACGCACGTCGCCGTCGCCATGCATGCCTTGGCGGTGTTGCGCGGGCTTCCCGCCGAAATCCGGCCCAAGAAGGTGTACGGCTGCGAGGTGTGGCGCGATCTGGACTGGCTGGCGGACGAACACAAGCAAGTCCTCTCCGTTTCGGCGTACCCGTGGCTCTGGGCCGCGCTGTTTGGCGTCTTTGATTCGCAGATCGGAGCGGGCAAGCGCTATGACCTGGCGATCCCGGGACACTGGCGCTTCAACGCCAGTTACCACGCCTCGCACAGCGTGGACGAGGACACCGCCATCGAATACGCTATAGACCTGACGCCGCTGGTCGAGGACCCCTCGCTCGATCCCGTGAAGTACACCTGCCGTTTCATCAAGCAGTTCTACGACGACGTCGAACAGCGGCTTACGCGTTTGAGCTGATCGCCAGCGGCCGTGAAAGAATCCGGGGACACCCGGGCTCGCAAAGTAGAGCCACGACGCTGCCGCGCATGCGGGAGTGTCCCCCGGATTATCTGGATTGCAGCCGATCCAGTCATAATAAAGCAAGGTGTTGGAGTTCACCTCGAACCGCCCAGCCCAGGGCAGATGACTCCTACGGTAAAGGGAGCCACTTGCCATGTCCGCGGTCGAGGAAGCCGATTCCCGGCAGTATCGGTTTGCGTTCGTCGCCAACTCCTGGGATGAACTGCCTGCGGATTTCGAGGCGCCGCAAGTGGCGCGCGGTTTCCGCAGTGCGCTCTTTTTGCCCCGGCACGAGTGCGGCTGGTTTGGACGTTCGCTCTATCCGCCGCGGGTGATTCTCCTTTATCCCGATGCGGTCGAGATTCGCGCGCATCCCGCCTGCGATGAGGAGCCCACGCGGATCCCGCTCCGGGAGCTGCAATTCGTGGAGCTCGGTCGAATCCTGCTGAGCGGCTGGCTGCGCTTCGCCGGCGAGCGCTCGGACCGTACACTGCTCTACAACACCGTAAGCAGCCGGCCGGTGGACTGGTTTCTAGCTGCCCTTCGCGAGGCGTACGTGCCGGCACAAGCGGCAGGTGAGTATCACAGAGCGCCATTCAGGGAGCCTCTTGATCTTAAATTTCGCAATGCCTGCCGGCAAGAACTGGATTTAGGAGAGGAAATGCTCGTCCAGTTCTTCCACGCGGCGCGGCGGACGGTGCGACGCATCGGGCTGCTCAAGCGCGAGTCCTGGTCGGCGGCGGATCTTCTGGGAATTACGGATCGGCGTGTGTTGTGGATCACCGACCGCTACTGCGGCCGGTATCAGCGCTACGGAAGGATCGCGAGCTTCGCGCCGCTGGCATCGGTATCGGAATGCGTCTGCGCCAGGAGCCAATCCGGCTTGAGCATTGTCGTCACGCTCGGCGGCTCTGGCGCCGTCTGGCAAATTCCCGTTCCCCTTGAGTTCGAAGACGAGGCGCGGCGCTTCGCCCACGCCGCGAGAACCGAGTCAGGAAAACGCTATGGAAACCTCCGGCCCGCTGAGTGAGCCCCAGCGGCGGCACCTTCTCACGCACGTTCAATACGCCGACACGCTGTTGTCGGAGATTGAAGAGATTCTGATCGCCGCATCATCGAAATCGCCTTTTCCTAAGTACGAAATCGACGTCACCCCGGCGCAGAGCAAGGTGATCCGGGACTACATCGCCCGTATTCGCAGCCAAATGCTTCGTGTTCTCGAATGCCAGGGCATCCGCCGGCCGGGCCCGCAGTTCGGCGCCATTCACTGCATTCGGGTGACCCTCGCTTTTGTTCGCATCGCGCTTACAGAGATTGGCCCCGGATACATGAGGGGCTTTGGAGAGATCCCGGAATCCGCGGTCTCCGATCTGAACGGCCTGGTCACGGAACTAAATACGCTGGTTGACAAGCTCAATGCCTATCTGGCGCAAGGGCTCGGGCAGGATCTCGGCGCCCGGCTCGAAAAACTCCAGTGGGCCGGCGGCGAGGCGGATCTGCTTCGCCGGATCGAGAGAGTCATTTCGGCGCAGGGACTGGTGGAGTTTCGCTCCAAGCTGGCCATCATTCTGGACCGCCTCGAAACTCAGCGCTTCGAGATCGCCGTCTTCGGCCGGGTGAGTTCGGGAAAGTCGTCGCTGCTGAATCACGTTCTGCGATTTGATGTGCTCCCGGTCGGTGTGAATCCGATCACCGCGGTGCCGACGCGGCTGATTTCCGGGCCCGAGCCGAGGCTGACGGTTGAATTCGCGGACCGCCGGGTGGAGCGCCTCGAAGTTACGGCGCTGCCGGATTTCGTGACGGAGCAGCGCAATCCGGGTAATGCAAAGGGCGTTACGAGGATTGTGGTGGAACTGCCTGCCGCAAGGCTCGGCGAGGGGATCGTGTTTGTGGACACGCCCGGCCTTGGTTCACTGGCTACTTCCGGAGCAGCGGAGACGCGCGCGTACCTGCCGCAGTGCGATCTCGGCGTCGTGCTGGTCAATGCGGGCTCGACGCTCGCGGAGGAGGACCTTGCAACCATTCAGGCGCTGTATGAGGCTGGCGTGCCGGCCTCCGTGTTGCTCAGTAAGGCCGACCTCCTCGCACAGCCGGACCGCGAATCCGCGCTCGGCTACATCACGCAACAGATCCGCGAGCACTTGGGCCTGACGCTAAACGTCCAGCCGGTCAGCATCGTTGGTGAGACCTCAGCCTTGTTGGACGCGTGGTTCGAGGAACAGATCGCACCCCTCTATGCGCGTCACCGGCAGCTTGCGGGTGAATCGGTGCGGCGGAAGATCGCAGCCCTGCGCGAGTCAGTGGAGGCCGCGCTGAGGTCGAAACTGGATCGCGTCGAGGGAATTCGTCCCTCGGATGCCGAAGCCCTCCGACAGGTGGAAAAGGAGTTGAGGCGAGCGGCCGGACGGATACCCGAGGAGACGGCGGCTTGCTTTGAGGCAACCGACGGCCTGGAGAGGCTGGCGGCGATTGCGCTGCGGGAAGCCGCTTCCCGGACCGTGGAGCGTTGGCGCCAAAAACAAAATGCGGAGGCCGATATTGTCGCTGCCGTTGTATCCGAGATCGCCGCTGCGGCGGCCAACCAATTGTACGTGAGGCTGGACGGCCTCGCAAGAGAACTGACTGCCGCGCTTCAGCAAGCCGTCCGGCAATTGGAGGCGGCCGACGCGCCTCAGGAGCCTGAGCTTCTCATGGCCCTTCGCGAAATGCCGCGGATCGCCTTCGGCGGCAAGGCGCCATTCAAACGCTCGCCATTGGTTTCGATCGCCGCGCCTTTCGTAAGGGCGCGGGTGGAGAGACGGCTCGGGCGTCTGGTCGGGCGAGAGGTCGGAGAAGCGTTTCGATCATATCGCAGGCTTCTCGAAGCCTGGGTCCGAAGGGCCGCTGCCGAAATGCAGGCCCGGTTCGATTCGCACGCCGACGCGTATCGGGCGCAGTTGGACCGGCTCCTCGGATCTTCCGAGGCGAACCCGGACGACGCGGAGGCGATCCGTAAGGACCTGGCCGACATTCGACTCGAGCGCGCCGGGATTGGAAGCCTTGTCAGCGGTCCAAGCCGCTGATCGACGGCTCGGTCCCTCCCTACGCCAGATATCGGGTCATCAGATCGATTCGCAGCGGAGCGAACAGAATGTGCTTTCCCGAGCGGTATTGCGGGTCGCGCGCCATCCGGCACATCTCGACGATCTGCCCGGGGTTCCCCTTGGCGCTTTCCAGGACCCGCGGGCGGAAGCCGGCCAGATCGAACTCGCGCAGGCCAAAACGTTCCGCCGCCCGCTCGAACAAAGTCAGCGCTTCGGTCTCCGCCAGCGGCGCCATCTGGATCGTGCGGCGGGGGTCCCAGAGCAATCGACGGAGTTCGCCCAACTGGAACACGTCGCGCGCGATCGCAAGCATCGTCGTGCCGGGGCTGTGGTAAACACGCTGAAAGAACCGGTATGCAGGGAAGCTCGCGCCGTTGATGCCGTCCAGAATGATCAGACAGCCCTTGGCTTCCAGACCGTTCCAGATCAAGCCGCGCAGATGGACGCTGGTCTGCTCGTTGGCCCATTCCTCGGGCGCGTGCCCATCTTTGACCAGCCGCGCAAAACGGGGATGGCCGCTCCGAACCAGCGCAGCCGCCATGGAGCCCAGCATCTCATGCAGCACCGGACGGTAAGGCAGGTATATGGTGCCGCTTACCGAGGCCGCGATGGAACGGACCAGCGCCGTCTTTCCGGAGCCCGCCGGCCCCAGGATAAGCACCGACTCGCCGCGCCGCACCGCCTCCTCGGTCTGACGCTTCTCCTTCCGCAGGCCGACCAGAGGCACAGCGGCGGCGGCTCCGCCAGCGGTCCTCACTTCACGACTAAGACGCTGCACGGCGCCATGCGCGCGAGGTTCTGAGAGGTCCCGCCCCATAAGTGCTGGTAGATCCGCGAGTGTCCCATATATCCGATCACCAGCAGATCGAAACCCCTCTCGCGCGCGAAATCGACGATCGCCTTCACCTCGTGTCCGCTGACGATGGAGGTTCGCAAATCGACGCCGCTCAGCGCCGCGCGCCGCTTCGACTGAGCCGCCAGTTGTTCGAAGTAGCTGTCTTTCTCTTCGATCTCGCCGCGGACTTCATCGATGGTCTCGCCGTCGTGAATGGACCGCTCCTCGACGCTGATCATCTCGAGTACCGCGCCGAAACGGCTTGCGAGTTCCAACGCGGCGTCGAAGGCCGCCTCCGCTCCGTCGGACCCGTCGTGCGCAATCAGGATCTTTCCGATCATGGCTTTGCGGTCTTGGATCGCTGGATGCGAACGACTTCGACATCGCTCATCGCGATCAATCCCTTGTCCATCATTTCCTCGACGACGGGCAGGACCCTCGCGACGTTCTCGGCCGAATCGATGATGCTGACGATAATTGGCAGATCGTGCGACAGGACATGGGACCGGTGGATCTCCGCGGCCTCGCCGTATCCCTCGAGCCCGCGGTATACCGTCGCGCCGGCGATTCTCAATTCGCGGCACTTGTCGACGATGGCCTCGTAGAGCGGCTTTCCCTGGTAGCGGTCCCGCTCGGAAAAATGCAAGCGAAGGATCTTACCTGGCGTGGGTGCCGGCATCGCTGGCCTCCGTGAGCGGATGGGAATGGATCAGACGAACGATGTCCACGTCGGAAGTCGCGATCAGTCCGTCCTCGATCATTTCGGCGATAGCGTCGGCGGCCGCCAGGATCTTCTCCGGCGTGTCCACCACGGCCACCATGACAGGACAATCACGGGAGCGATGCATGAAGTGTTCCTTGCGTGTATGACCTTTCGCGCCGTAGCCGAGAATGCCGCGGTAAACCGTCGCTCCCGCAATGTCCATCATGCGGAGGGTCTTGACGATGGCGTCGTGGAGCGGCTCGCCCTTCCAGCGGTCCGCCTCGCCCATGTAGATCCGCATCAGCTTGGCCTGGCCTCGCTTCTTCTCGTGCGGATGTCTGGGTTCCGGCTTGCTCTCCTTCTTCGCGATCTTGAATACCGTCGTATCCTGGACCTCGATCAGCCCGTCCGAAACCATGTCATAGAGTGTCGGAAGAAGCTCCTCGACCTTGTCCGGCGATTCCACGAACTCAACGCGGACGGGCAGGTGTTCCGACAGGACCTCGATATTTGGCGTGTGCAGGAGATGGTGGGCGCCAAATCCGGCCATCGCCCGCGAGGCAGTCGCTCCGGCGACGCCCTTATGCATCAAAAACCGCAGAATCGCCTCGTACAACGACTCGAGGTGATAACGGGTGTCTTCATTGAGGTAGATCGTTACCTTTTTCGCTGGCCCCTTTTTGAGCATGGAGCCCTCCTTGCCGATGATCGCCGTTCCAAGCATATCGCGGCCCCGGACGCCTTGCGCATTCCTTCGAGCCGAACCTCACTGTTCCCCCCTTCCTACCGGCCCTCGCTCTGTGCTTCCGCCGTCATCGGAGCGAGCCGGGGCTGCTTCCCGGCGCCCGGCAGCAGGTGCTTCGGAAGGAACCAGGCGTTTGCGATCGTGGTCGGAATCACCGCGCTGCCGATCACCGTGGCGACCAGGTGCGAATACTGCGCCTGGTCGATGATCTGGTGATTCAGGCCGAACAGGGCGGAGATGGTCCCGAACGTCAGGCCGGTGGACATCATGAGGGAGTAGTAGAAGCCCTCGTGTCCCAGGTAATCAAACGCCCGAATGGTCGGAACCAGTGGGACCATCTTGCCGATCATCTTGGCCGCAAACAAGGCCAGGAAGACACCGGGAGCCGCGACCAGCGCGGAAACCGATACCAGCGAGCCGGCGCGAATGAAATAGAACGGTGTCAGCAGCCCGAAGGTAAGCGTCCGCAATCGGCGCACCAGAAGATGGTCTTTGCCAACCGTCCCGGCCAGCACCATCCCGATGATGTATGCCGGAAGCACGGCCTCGCTGCCCGACCATACGGCCAGTCCTCCCAGGCCAAAAAGAAGGAACAGGATGTACTTCGTCTCCATCTCCGACACGCGTCCGCCAAAGCGCTCGAAGAACCATGGAGTGACGAACGGCAGGATCGCGAAAATCACGATGCTCAGGACAATAAAAACGACCGTCCTGGCGGTGAACGGGGCAAAAATAAGTCCCAAGCCGATCACGGTGACCAGATCGTTGACAAAGCAGGCCGCCAGAATGCCCTTGCCGAACTCGGTCCGATTCAGACCCAGCTCGAGCATCACCGCGTACACTACGGCGACCGAGGTCGTGGACAGTGCGATTCCAGCGAGCCAGCTCGCCCGCGTTGTCCAGTGAAGAACGAAGTGCGCGATTGCCGCCGCTCCGAGGAACGGGCCGGTGAAGCCGACCAGGCCGACGCTCAGCGATTCTTTCCACTTCGCGCGGAAGATGCCGGGGTCCAGCTCCGCGCCCGCAAGAAACGTCAACACGATCGCGCCCGTGCCCGCCAGGAACGTGATCCAGCCCGACTTCGCTCCCAGGACCTCGGCGCCGATCAGCGCCCCGAGAATCAACTGTGCAAACGTGCCGACCACAATCTCGGAAAGAGCCATCGAGATCTTCAGCACGATCGACAGCATAACGGCCACCAGGGCGAGAAAAAGCCACAGCGCAGCGGAGAACCACACGTGTTCCATTCCGTGAACTCCAGTCCTTGAACGTCACTTGCCCGGCTCGACGGCGCGAGACTCCAACCGCTGCCGCGCCGCATCGATGCGGCTCAAATCATCGCGGATTTGAGGCGTCTCCCGGCCGGCCGCGGCCAGCAGGCGTACGATGCTGCCGATCAGGTCTTCCAGGCGCCCCGCCGCTTCCTTGTCCATGGCGTACAGAGCCGTGTTGACGCTCTTTTCCCATTGCGAAGCCAAGCGCGAAAGATTCTTGAACACCGTGTCCGCGATCTTGCGCCGGAAATGGCGGCGCACGATTCCCTTGACGAGAGACATCGGAATCGCGAACGAGATCAGTTCCCACTCGCGATCGAAAAGTCTGCCGATCCGTATGTCCGGACTGCGGGGATCCTTGGCCTCGATTTCCACCTCGGTCGTGCGCAGCGGAACGCCGAGGGCCTCGATGGTCCGCTCGGAAATGCGGTTGCGGAAATCTTGCAGCGACTGCGAGAGCTGGCGCCCTACCTTGTGCAGCGGTTCGAGGAAATCGTTCCGGTGCCCGGCCGACAAGCGCGTCATCTCTTCCGTGATCGCCGGTTCGAGCCAGGCCGCAAACTCGCGGGCCGCGACCGAGAGCGACTTCGTCCAAGCCGGGTACTTTTGCTTGAATTCCTCGAGCAGCCGCGCATCGATTTCCCGCTCGTGCGCCTCGAGTACGCGCGCGAACTGCTCCCTGGTGTTCGCCGCCGTGTGCCTCACGATCAGGCGCAAGGAGAGCTTGGAATCGTCCAGCGATTGCCTTTCGCCGAGAATCTTGCGCTGCAGCGTTTCGCGCTCCGAGTCGGCCGCTTCGGCGGATTTGAGCGCCACGGCGAGGTACCCGGAGCACTCGCCGAGCAGCGTTTCGACCTTCCGCGCGAGGATCGCATCGCGGTGCTCGCCCGAGCGCTCCACGGCCCGCGAGACGAGCGTCTCCTCGAAGTGCCTCCGGAGCGCCTCATAGCCGGGCTTGATCGAATACGGATAGACGGGAACGGACGCGTTCCAGTGACGCCGCAACTGCCCGCGAACATACTCCTCCACCTGCCGCTGGTCGTTCTCCGCGAGGACATCCACCTTCGTGAGCAGCAGGGAAATATTGGGTGTGTACCGGCTCAGTTGCCGGATCAGTTCGATATCGCTTCGAGAGAGCGGAGGGTCTACGCCCACGGCCACGATCGCCAGGCCGACGTTGGGCAGCCACTCGAGCGAGGCGTCCGTGTTGTGGGAAAGGACGCTTTCGAGACCCGGGGTGTCCACAAAACGGATCCCGCGGAAGCGGGCCAGCTCCGGCAGCTCGATTGCCGCGAGCGCCACCCCTTTGCGGTTTTCGGGGTTGCGCGCTTCGTCCACGTAAGCGCCCAGGTCCTCGACCGGCACGTCCTCGGTGTGACCGTCCAGAAACCGGATCTCCGCCCGTTCCTTCGGGCCGTAGCGGATTTCGCTGACGACCGAGGTCACCGGGACCACGCCGACCGGCAGCAGGTCGCGCCCCAGCAGGTGATTCAAGAAGCTGCTCTTGCCGGCTTTGAAGCGGCCCAGGACCGCGACATTCAGCGTCTCCGCGCGCGCGAACGCGCGGCAACTGGATATCAACGGATTTAGAGATGAGATTCCGTATCGGCCCGCGATTTCTTCGGCCAGCCGGATGTTCTCGTCGTCGCTCATGCCGTCCTCTTCGAGACTGCTCGAACCACTATGTTTCAGTTGCTGGGAGATTTGGCCGGCGTCCCGCAGCAATCCGTGCAGGAGTCATTGGCCGATTGGACGGCGTTACGCGAACTCCACCGCTCGTCTTCGAGTATACGTCACGGCGATCCCGCGGTTCAAGGCACGACCCTCCCAGTACACCTGAACTCTGAAGGAATGGCAGTTCTACACCGGAGTTGAGACGAAGTGGCAACCAGGAAGGCCGCTAACTAACGCGAAGAACAGCTCGACGAGCTGTGCCTGAATTGCCCGTTTTACCCCACATTTCCGTTTTGAATGAAGTGCGCCTCTGGCTGAGCCTGATCGCCTACAACTTGGGAAACCTCTGGCGCCGGCTGGTGCTGCCGAAGAAGATCGAGAGCTGGTCTCTGACCAGTTTGCAGCAACGGCTGGTGAAGACAGGCGGCAGGCTGGTCACGCACGCGCGATACTACTGGCTGATGCTGGCCGAGAGCCATCTCACACGGCGGCTGTTCGGGAGCATGGTCCGGCGGATCGATGCGCTGGCGGTGGCGACAGGGTAGCTGGAGGGCGATGACACAGCGAAACCGGGCACCTCAGGACGCGAGGGCCGGAGGGGTGTTTGCGGAACGCATTGAAAAGATGGGGTTTGCGATTTTGGATCTTTCGCGCGCAGTGCGGGAGGCCCGTCTTGCGGGGTCGCAAACGGCTCCCGGAAGAAGAATGCGGCTCGCAGGAACAAAGGATGGCGGTTTGGCTTATACTGAATGAGAGTTGGAAGTCCAAAATGGAAATTCCGGGTAAGGAGTCATTATGAAATGGTCGGTCTTGCTTATCTGTATTTGTGGCCTTTCTGTTGTAGCTGACGCGAGTTCGCTAACTGTCATTGATAACGTCCTCTATGGAGTTACAGACCTTGAGGTCAATGGAAGTTACTATGATATAGCATTCGGAGACACTGCAACGGCTTCCGGCGCTCTTGGGATTGCCCGACTTTCCGTTGAAAGTAGCGGCCCTTGCGTAACCCACTTTACGACGCCTTCCTGCGTTTGACAACCTCCCCCTTGGAGGTGACCAAGGTTTCCAATTCTCTAAGAAGAATAG